>Ga0316204_10000684_pt1 | contig 115629 bp, 95 predicted proteins | sample 6monrhotite_MG_2_FD_205661 | JGI IMG/M metagenome (GOLD analysis project Ga0316204, IMG submission 205661) | Microbial mat bacterial communities from mineral coupon in-situ incubated in ocean water Damariscotta River, Maine, United States -... | ecosystem: Environmental > Aquatic > Marine >...
ATACCACCCAATAATCCTTTGTCTGGGCGACGCTCCAACAGCCATGCGCCATCGCTGCGCTGTGTCAGGTAAACATGCCCGTGCCGTGTTGGTTTTGTCACTTTCGGTGTCTTTGCAGGCAGGGCTTCGGGATTGCCCAAAGCGTACCCCTGACAATGGGGCTGCACCGGGCAAATCGTGCATTTTGGGTTGCGCGGCATACACACAGTCGCGCCCAAATCCATCACGGCCTGGGCATAATCGCCCGCGCGTTTTTGCGGTGTACAGGCTTGGGCCAGCCTGGTCAGCGCCGGTTTCGCTTTGGGCAAAGGCTCAGCATGGGCAAACAGCCGCGCCATAACACGTTGGACATTACCGTCCACCACGGTTGCGGGTCGCCCAAAGGCGATCGCGGCAATCGCCGCCGCCGTATAAGGCCCAATGCCGGGCAATTCACCCAATGTTTCCACCGTATCGGGAAATCGCCCGTTGTGATCCCGCGTGACAACGCGCGCGCATTTCAGCAAATTGCGGGCCCGCGCGTAATATCCCAGCCCCGCCCACGCCGCCATCACATCGCCATCCTTTGCCGCCGCCAAATCCTGTACCTTTGGCCAAGCGGCCAGGAATCGCTTAAAATACCCCTTTACGGTGGCGACAGTGGTTTGTTGCAACATCACTTCGGACAACCAAACCGCATAGGGATCGGCCTGATCGCCGGTATTTGGCGGCACGCGCCACGGTAAATCGCGGGCGTTTTCATCATACCACGCCAAAAGAATACCGCTGATCCCGCCATTTTCAGCAAATTCACTCAAGATTTATTCCCCGGACAAATTAAAAGGCTGGCACAGACGTGCATTCAAACTAGAATAGCGGCAAGCAAGGGAATGAAAACCGAAATGAACAACAAATCCAGAACTGGCACGACGGGGCAAAAGAAACCTTTCGCAAGGTATTCAAAAGGCTTCGTTCAGACCGCCAATCTGGTGCGCCCGCAAGTGCGCAAAGCCAGCGAGGAACGGGGCTTTGTTGAAAGTCGCCTTTTGACGCATTGGGCCGAAATCGTCGGCGAGGATACCGCCGCGATGGCGCGGCCGATCAAGGTTGGCTATGGCCGCCAAGGCATGGGGGCGACGCTGACCCTGTTGACCACCGGCGCACAGGCCGCCATGCTGGAAATGCAAAAACCGCAGATCAAGGAAAAGGTTAACGCCATCTATGGCTATGCCGCCATTTCGCGGGTGGCGATTACGCAAACCGCGCCCGTGGGGTTTGCCGATGGCGAGGTCGAATTTACCCCGGCAAAACCCAAAGAAAAACCCCCGATTGATCCGGTAACGATTGCGGTGGCAAAAAACGTCGCGGCCCCGGTTGCCAGCAACGAATTGCGCGCCGCATTGCAGGCGTTGGGGGAAAATGTCATGACGCAATTGAAACAAAACGGAAGTATTGAAAATGGATCGTAGAGCCTTGTTATTGGGTGGTGTTTCGGCGGTGGCCGCAGGTGGTGGATTTAATTTCCTTTCACAGGGGCGCGTTGGTTTTCCTGGCATCAGTGCCGCGATGGCGCAGACCGAACAGGCCGAGATTGACACTTCTGTGGTTTTGGAAAAATCACTGGGTGATCCAAATGCGCCGATAAAATTTATCGAATACGCATCTTTTACCTGCCCGCATTGCCGCCGTTTTCACGTTGAAGTTTTTGACCGGTTGAAGGCAAATTACATTGATACCGGCAAAGTGCATTTCGTTAACCGCGAAGTGTATTTTGATCGCTATGGGCTGTGGGCTGGCATGCTTGCGCGGTGTTCCGAGGACAGATATTTTGATCTTGCGGATTTGATTTACCAAGAACAACAAAACTGGACCAAGGGCGCCGACGAAGGCGAAATCGTGCAAAATCTTTTCCGTTTGGGCATAATCGCTGGCCTGAACCAAGAAGAAATGACCGCCTGCCTGAATGATGGTGCCAAGGCCCAGGCCATGGTCGCAGTTTTTCAACAAAATGCGGCGGTTGACGGCATCAACAGCACGCCAACCTTCCTGATTGACGGTGAAAAATACAGCAACATGAATTATGCGGATTTCGCAACCGTGCTGGATGAAAAGCTGGGCGGCTGATGTCTGATACTGCTGTTGCCGCCGGTCCGCTGGCCGGGCTTAAGGTTCTTGAACTTGCGCGAATTCTGGCCGGCCCTTGGGCCGGGCAAACGCTGGCCGATCTGGGGGCTGATGTCATCAAGGTGGAATCGGCAAGTGGCGATGACACCCGAAAATGGGGGCCGCCATTTGTGGAACGTGACGGCGCGAAATCGGCGTCTTATTTCAATGCCACCAATCGCGGCAAACGCTCGATCGTGGTGGATTTTACCACCGCCGATGGGCAGGAGCAGATCAAAAATCTGGCCCAGCAAGCGGATGTTTTGATCGAAAATTTCAAACTGGGGGGCTTGGCAAAATACGGGTTGGATTATGCCAATTTGGCCGCGCTCAATCCCGCGCTGGTCTATTGTTCGATCACCGGATTTGGTCAAACCGGTCCCTATGCCCACCGCGCGGGCTATGATTTTATTTTGCAGGGCATGAGCGGTCTTATGTCGATCACCGGCGAACCGGATGGCCAGCCGCAAAAGGTGGGCGTGGCTGTCACCGATATATTTACCGGGCTTTATTCGGTGATCGCCATTCAGGCGGCACTGGCGCATCGCACAAAAACCGGCGAAGGCCAGCACATTGATATGGCCTTGCTGGATGTCGCCACGGCGGTTACGGCAAATCAGGCAATGAACTATCTGACCACGGGCACGCCGCCGCACCGCATGGGCAATGCGCACCCGAATTTGACGCCCTATCAGGTGTTTGATTGTGCCGACGGGCACATCATCATCGCCACGGGGAACGACCCGCAATATGGGCGATTGTGCCAATTGCTGGATTTGACCGATATGATCGAGGACGCCAAATTTTCCAGCAATGCGGCGCGGATCGCCCATCGCGGCGAAATGACAGAACGCCTGACGACCCGCACGATGTCCTTTTCCAAGGCCGATTTACTGGCTGCTTGTGAAGACCGCGGCATTCCCGCCGGGCCGATCAATGACATGGCCGAGGTATTTGCCGACCCGCAGGTGAAATTCCGCGGTCTGGCTGGTGAAATAGGCGGGGTGCCGACAGTGCGTAGCCCGATGGTTTTTTCCAAAACGCCGACGCAATATCCGCGCCCTTCGCCAAATCTGGGCGAACATGACGGGCAGGATTTTGACGGCTCTGAACCCTAAAGCCGCTGATCCAGCAGGCGATCTATTTCCGCCCAATCGGCCAGTTGCAATCGCACCGGCAGGGTCAGCACCTCGACGCGCATTGATTTTGGCAGGCGCACGGCGTCTTTTTCGGTGGTGACCAATTGCGCGCCGCGCAGTCGGGCCTCCGATTGCAGGCGCTGCAACAAGGTCAGGCTCAGCGGTTGGTGATCTTCCAGGGCGACGGCGCGGATAATTTCGGCACCTTCTGCGGTGAGTGTTTCAAAAAATTTTGCCGGATTGCCGATGCCTGCAAAGGCCAGCGTTCGCAGCCCTTGCCAATCAATGCCTGTGGGCAATGGGGCCAGATGGCCGGAAACTCTGGGAATGCTCAGTTCGCGGGCCCATGTTTGATCAAACCGGGTTTGGGCACGGCCATGGCCGATGGTGATCACCGCATCGGCACGTGCCAGCCCCGCCTGTATTGGTTCGCGTAATGGCCCGGCGGGCAAGACACGCCCATTGCCAAAGCCGCGCGCGGCATCCACCACGATCAGGGAAATATCCTTGGCCAGCCCCGGATTTTGAAACCCGTCGTCCATGATTAAAACATCGGCACCAGCGGCGATTGCCAGCTTGGCGGTTTGCGTGCGATCGGCGCCGATCCAGGTGGCGGCAAAGGCGGCCAGCAACAAGGGTTCGTCGCCGACACGCGCGGCGGCCATATCCTCGCGCACTTGAAGCGGTGATTTTTCGCTGCCACCAAATCCACGCGACAGAATATGCGGTGTTTTTCCCAAACGTTGCAAATGCTGCACAAGCGCGATGACGGTTGGGGTTTTTCCGGTGCCGCCTGCATTGATGTTGCCCACACAAATCACCGGAACATCGGGTCTGAATTGGGGTTTTTGGGCCACACGGCTTGCGGTGGTGCGGGCATAGATTGCGGCCAATGGGGCCAGAAGGGCGGATTTCAAACCGGGCTTTTGATACCAGAACAGCGGCGGCCTCATGGTCGTTTATCCATAGTATCAAAAATCAACGCTACCGCACGTTCGGTCACTTCGGCCCCGACCGAGCTTACCTCCCATGCCGCGTGTGCCATTTTTGCGGCGCGATCTGGCGACAACAGGCCCTGAACCGCGCTGGCCAGTTCTTTTTCGTTTTTCACCATCTTCGCGGCTTTGGCGTCTTTCAGTCTTTGGAAAATCTCGGCAAAGTTGAAAACAAACGGCCCGTATATGATCGCCGACCCAAGCGAGGCCGGTTCAAAAGGATTATGCCCGCCAATTTTGGTCAGTGATCCGCCGATGAAACTGATCGGGGAAAGGCGATACCACAGGCCCATTTCCCCCAGCGTATCCGCCACATAGATTTGGGTTTCAGCGGTAATTTTATCGCCACGGCTGCGCAGCCCGACGGTGATGCCGAATTCCTGCAATTGGCGTTGGATGTCAGGGCCGCGTTCTGGATGGCGCGGGGCAATGATCAACAGCAAGCGATGCGCGCTGCGCAGGGCGATGCAATGGGCCTTGGTTGCGATGTCTTCTTCGCCGTCATGGGTCGAGGCGGCCAACCAAAGCGGACGCCCGTTGATTTGTGCCGCAAGACTGGCGCGCATGTTTTCGTCGCAGGACGGTGCCGAGGCCCCCTCTTTCAGTGAACCCGTCAGTTCCAGTTTGCTTTTTTTGACCCCAAGCCGCAAAAGGTTTTGGTGGGTAACGCCATCCTGAACCAAAATATGTTGAAACCGCGATAAAAGCGATTTTGCAAAGCCGGGAAACCAGCGCCATTTTTTGGCTGACGCGGCCGACATGCGGGCATTCAGCAATAACATTGGCACTTTGCGTTTGTCGGTCAAGGTGATCAGGGCGGGCCACAGTTCGCTTTCGGTCCAGATCGCCAGATCGGGTTTCCAGTGATCCAGAAAAGCGGCAACATAGGGCACGATATCAATCGGCACATATTGGTGCTGGCACCGGGGCGGCAGGCGCGACGCCATCAGATCAGCCGAGGTTCTTGTGCCGGTCGTCAACAAAAACGACAGGTTCGGGTCGTCATAGGCCAGCAGTTTGATCAATTCCTGAATCGACAAAACCTCGCCAACGCTGGCGCAGTGAAACCAGATCAGCGTCCCCTCGGGGCGGGGCAGCCCGGCAATACCGCGACGCTCGTTGATCCGGTTCGCGTCTTCTTTGCCAAGCGCCAAACGCCGCGCGAGCGTCCGCTCGCCCATGCGGCGCAGCCGACGCGAGATCATCATATAAAACCCAAGACCCAGGGAATACCCCATCGGCGTGATCTATCCCAGTTCTTCGGTCGACGAGGCCGCGGCGTCTTCGTCCCGCAAACGGTGAATATGGGCGATGAAATATCGCATATGGGCGTTGTCGACGGTGCGCTGGGCATTGTCTTTCCAGGCGTTATACGCCGTTTCATAATCCGGAAACATGCCGACGATATCGATGTCGTTGATGTCTTTGAACGCATTTTTTGTGGGGTCGATCAATTCGCCGCCAAAAACAAGATGAAGTCGCTGCGCCATATCTGTGATCCTTATATTTTCATTCAGGGGCAACTTACCCAATGCGTTGCGCGACCGAAAGGGGTCGCGATTGGGGCTGGTCAAAAATATTGTTTTGAACAAAGGTGCCGCAAGCAAAGGAAACCGGATGACGATGACACAAAATGCAAGCGGTCTAAGCGCGCCGGTTAAGGGCGTATTGTTGATGCTGGGTTTTGCCGCTCTTGCACCGGTCATCGATGTTTTTGCCAAACTGGCGGGTACCGGGGTGCCGGTGGGGCAAATCGCGCTGGCACGATTTTCGGTGCAAACGGCGATCTTGTTTCCACTGGCCTATATGCTGGGCAATCTGCATTGGCCGAGCGGGCGCGAGGTGGCGCTGCATTTTCTGCGTGGTTTGTTGATTGTGCTGGCCACGACGGCGTTTTTCTATGCATTAAAATTCATGGCGGTGGCCGAGGCCATCTCGATCTTTTTTGTCGAGCCATTGATCGTAACCCTGCTTGGCAGCGTCTTTTTGGGCGAAATCGTCGGCTGGCGGCGCGTGGTTGCGGCTTTTGTTGGCTTTGGCGGAGCGTTGATTGTTATCCGCCCCAGTTTTATCGAATTTGGCTGGGTGGCTTTGGTGCCGCTGATCACCGCGTTTTTCTTTGCGCTTTATCTGTTGTTGACCCGCGCGATGGCGCAGCGGATGAACCCGATGACATTGCAAACCTATACGTCACTGGCGGGGTTGCTGATTGTTGCGCCGGTGCTGTGGGGGTTTAATGGCACGGGCAGTGGGTTGCTTGATCCGATCTGGCCTGCGCCGATTTTTTGGGCCTATCTGATTTTCACCGGCGTTGCGGCGACGGTTTCGCATTTATTGCTGTCCTATGCCTTCAGCTTTGCCCCGGCCAGCACGCTTGCGCCGCTGCAATATATGGAAATCGTTGCGGCGACGTTTTTCGGGTTTTGGGTGTTTGGTGATTTGCCCGATGCACTGACATTTCTGGGCATCGGCATCATTGTGGCATCGGGTATTTATATTTTCTGGCGCGAGCGCAGCCTTAGTCTTGAACTGGCCAGTGATGTGCCGCCAGAACCGATTTAGGGGTGCCGTTTGTTGGGCCATCATTCGGTTGCTTGCGCAGACCCGATGCGAAGGCGATGCCATCGCCTAATCCCCTTTGCGATAAATCTCATCCACGCCGCAAAACTCTACCAATTTATAGCCGCGTGATTGCATCAATTTGGGTATCTCTGACGTATGCGAGTTATTCTCGATGCTCAGCGCGGTGATGTCAAAATCGGCAAACGGGAAATCCTGCAGGATCGCCAATTCACCGCCCTCGACATCCAGCGACAGATAGTCGATCTGGCCCAGACCCGCCTCGGCCAAAATATCGGGCAGGGTTTTGGATTGCACCTTCAAAATTGCCTCGCGGTGGTTCGGGTTGGCGCGAACTTGCGTCAACAGACCGGGGTTATAGCTGTCTAGAAAACCGCTCATTTGGGTATAGCCGGATTGAATATGCAGAAAATCCATTTCCCCGGCAACCGCCCCCGCCCCATAGCCAAAACAAGGACAGCGGCGCACCTGTTTGGATTTTTCCAAATTGTCAGGCGCGGGTTCAACCAGTACGCCGGACCAGCCGCGAAACATTTCAAAAAACAGGGTGTTTGATCCAGTTACCCCGTCATATCCACCAATATCGGCAAAAACCCCGTCGCGTTTATTGCCCAGCATAGTGTCGATGAAACGGTCTTGGCCGGATTGCGAATAATACTGCGGCACCCGGCCCAGCATGTTCTGAACCTTCCACAATTCATGGGTCAGGGCGCCGCGCTTGCGGGATTGATCGCCTTGAATGGCACTGGCCAGTTCTTGCATCGCCTGACCCAGTAATTTCTCGGCCGATTTGATTTTATCCGTGGTATTCATGCGGCGTCCAATCCTTTGTCCAAGGCACTTAGAATGGCAGCGCAATCGGCGTCTGGCAATATAAGAGTGGGGGAAATTATCACGTTGGAACCGGAAACACGCACCATAGATCCAGCGCCAAAGGTTGCTTGGTAAATCCGGCTGATGGCGTCTTTATCAAGTGGCTTTTTCATGGCGCGGTCACTGACCAATCACCGGTGCGCCCAAAATCGGCTCCATTATAAAGGCGGCCATGGTGCCCGGCCCCTGAAAGGCGATCTCTTCCTCAAGGGCGGCCAGACACGGGCCCGCGAGCCGCAGGGCGGTTTCCACTGAACCGCTGCCGACGGATGTGTAAATCGCGCGGCTTAACCCGTCGGGGTTGAAAGATTCCGCCAAGATGGTTGACAGCCCGATTGACACGTCATTACGGATTCCGCGAAAAATGTTGTAATAGAGCAGATGTTCCAATTGCGCGGGGATCGCGTTTTTGATGGGCTGACAAGATGCGCCAAGGTTCATGTTCCAAAGCCCGCCCACCGCATCGACAACCTGATGCCCGTCAATGTCGGTGATGGTCGTGCCGCTGGCACCGGTGACGATCTTGGGCGGGTTGGACAGGCTTTCGGCAGGATGGGTCATCGGATGCCACATATGCCGCGCGTTCATTTCCTTAAGGAAATTGGAATCCTTCATCGTCGCCCCGTCGTTTTTTCTGTGGCTAACGTGGCCAGAAGCGCCAGTAACGTCAATGCGGATTTTGAGCAAAGTGGGAATGCCCGCTTTGAGCCCAACATACCAAATGCTGGCCAGATATTTCGTGGAAGATGGGTGTTGTTATTCGTTCGACCCGACGGCCTCAGCAATTTCTTTCTCTTTCCATTCTGCGTAGGTGATGCCCTTACCTTCAACCAGCCAGTCGGTCCGACCATTTCGAGATGTGCCGTGTAAGAAAACGGAAGCGCCGCTGGGGCTGTTAAATTCTGCATCTTTTCTTAAAATAAAGTTATCATCACTATTGGCCTCTGCAACGCCACTAATAAGCAGTCGATCCCTGACCGATTTTATCCCAGATGACAAAAAAGAAGACCTTTCCTTCAAACTGCCTTTACTACCCTCCAAGACTACAAACTTGCCGTTAATTTCAGTTGCTTTTGCGTCGATCCCAGCCTTGGTATTTTTCAACAAAAAGTTGATCTCTCCATCATCAGAAATGTCATTCTTGTCTCGTTCCCTCGAATTTTTGCGAACAATTCTTCTAGTAGGGAAAAAATCAATACCTAGAACTGGCAATGCCAGCCTAACTTCCTCGAGGAAACTTTCCATATCTGAAATATCGGCTTCGGGAAGTCTATCAAAACTCGGATTAGTCTTATTATCCACGCTTACCTTCGCGGATTCGTGAGCAAAATCTAGTAGCCGCCCTTCCAAATACTTTACATGTGCCTTGGTCAAGTTCATGTCTTTGCTGCTAACCGATACAAATCGATCCCAAAATTCTTTTTCCTTGTTGTGGCTTACAATCCTGCTTTTAAGTTCGTCAGCCTCTCCTACATAAATCTTTTGCTGACCTTGATCCTCATCGTCAGGACCAATCAAAATATAGACGCCTGTGCGGGATACCTCTGCACGTGCCAAAGCCGTCTCAATTCGCGTTCGGGGCGAAAATAGAATATGTCCGCTCCAATTTCCGATCTCAACAGTCACGATTCCTGTTGCCGAGCCGTCTACAAGATAAAGCTTCAGTGAGCGACCTGTTGCCATGATAGACTCCAAAACATGATTTACTTCGGCACATTAAGATGGCTGGGAGGCGGTTGCAAACTTGATACTTCAATCGGGTGTGAACCGTGATGTAAAAAAATGAACGGTGTTCATGATCGGCTTTGGCGAAAAATGTTATTTTGCAGCTAACTTTTCAAAAGCGGGCGAACTGACGCTTTGTCCGCTGAACAGTCATTCAGGCCAATTGGCAAACCCAGTCGCCGCAGTTTTTAGCAAAGCCTCGTAATTGCGAATTTTATCTATTATCCCGCCAGCGATTTACGATCGGATAGCGGCGATCCAGCCAAAAGGCCCTGCTTGTCAGGCGGGCACCGGGGGCGGATTGAAAGCGTTTGTGTTCTGAAATGTAAATCAGATGTTCGATGCGTTTCACCGTGTCGCGGTCGTATCCGGCGGCGACCACTTCGGCGACGGACATGTCCTGATCCACCAGCATATCCAGAATGGCATCCAGCACCGGATAGGGTGGCAGGCTGTCTTCATCCTTTTGGTCGTCGCGCAATTCGGCTGATGGCGGTTTGTCGATAATCCTTTGCGGGATCACCTCGCCCGTCGGCCCCATCATCCAGTCACGGTGATTGTTATTGCGCCAGCGACAGGTTTGAAAGACGCGCATTTTATACAGGTCTTTGATTGGGTTATACCCGCCCGCCATATCGCCATAAATCGTGGCATAGCCCACGGCGACCTCGGATTTATTGCCGGTGGTTAACAGCATTTCGCCAAATTTATTGGACAAGGCCATCAGCATCAGCCCGCGCAGGCGGGACTGGATGTTTTCCTCGGTCAGATCAGGCTTGGTGCCTTCAAACAAGGGCGCCAAAGCCTTGGTCACGGCGGCGCGGGGGCCGGCGATTGGCAGGGTATCAATGCGCACACCCAAGGCACGCGCGGCCTGTTCGGCATCTTCCAGCGAATGCGGCGAGGTATATTCCGACGGCAACATCACACAGCGCACATTGTCAGGCCCCAAGGCATCCACCGCAATTGCCGCCACAAGTGCGGAATCCACACCACCCGACATGCCCAACAGCACCTTTTTGAAACCGGTCTTTGCCATGTAATCGCGCAGGGCGGTGACCATGACGTTATAATCCTGTTCATAGTCATCCGGGCGCTTTGCCAGCGGCCCTTGTTGAATTTCCCAGCCCTGATCGCCCTGTATCAAATCAAGGTGGCAAATATCCTCGGCCAATGTGGGCAATTGCGCGGCCAAGGCACCACCACGGTTCAGCGCAAAACTGGCCCCGTCAAACACTTGGTCGTCCTGACCACCAACAAGGTTCAGATAAATCAGCGGCAGGCCGGTTTCCACGACCCGCGCCACCATCAGGGAAATCCGGTGATCCTGTTTGCCGCGCAAATAGGGGGAACCGTTGGGCACAAACAAAATTTCGGCACCGGATTCGGCCAGCGTTTCGGTCACGTCGTCATACCAGGCGTCTTCGCAAATCGGCGAGCCGATCCGCAACGGCCCGATACGGTAGGGGCCGGAAACATCACCACGGGCAAAAATGCGGGCTTCGTCAAATACGTCATCCGTAGGCAAATGGTGTTTCAGGATTTGCGCAGCAATGCCGCCGTTTTGTAATATCAGGTAACAATTGTGGCGCTGACCGTTCACCATCATCGGGGCACCAATGCCCAAGGCCGGGCCATCGGCCACATCGGTGGCCAAATCGGTCAATACCGTCACAACATCGGCCAAAAACGCTGGACGCATCGCCAGATCTTGCAGTTGATACCCCGTCAGGAACATTTCCGGCAGGGCCACAAAATCAGCCCCCGCCGCCTTGCCTTCGGCCCAAGCCGCCTTTGCTTTGGCCGCGTTGCCCGCCAAATCCCCCAAGGTTGGATTAAGCTGCGCCAGCGTGATGCGAAATTTTTCTGCCATGGAACCTTTGCCTTTGTCTAAAGCGGATATAAGCCGACAAGGCGCAAAGGAAAAGATGCCTGTTCAAAAGCGTTGTCAGGGGGGGCTGGCTCAAGTAGGTTCGCGTTAACAAAATGCTAAGAACCTCGGGGAACGAATGACAACCTGTAAACGATTTGGGCGGCTGGCCCTTTTGAGTGGCGCTTTTCTGGCTTTCACCACGATGGGCGCAACTGCCCAATCCGGCGATGTGATTTCCAAGCAATACGACGATGGCGGCATTTACGAAGGCACGTTCAAAGACGGCAAACAACACGGGCAGGGCAGCTATCGCCTGCCGAACGGGTATGAGTATACCGGCGCGTGGGTTGACGGCGAAATTGTCGGGCTGGGCACGGCAGTATTTCCCAATGGTTCGATCTATGAGGGCGAATTTGCCAAAGGCAAACCCGAGGGTTTCGGCAAGATCAATTTTGCCGATGGTGGATCTTACGAGGGTGACTGGCTGGACGGTAAAATCACCGGCACAGGTGTTGCCTCTTATGCCAATGGCGTGCGCTATGAAGGCGAATTTCGCAATGCGCTGCATCATGGCATTGGCACAATGATCAGCCCCACGGGGTACAAATACCAAGGCGCATGGGTCAACGGCATAAAACAGGGTCGCGGCAAGATTACCTATGCCGACGGGTCGTTTTATGACGGTGATTTGCTGCGTGGCCAACGCCACGGCGAGGGGCGGCTGACGATGCCTGACGGGTTGGTTTATGTGGGCAGCTGGCAAGACGGCCAGATCAACGGTATCGGCACCCTGACGCAAAGCAATGGCGATGTTTACGAGGGCAATCTGGTGGCAGGCGAACGTTCGGGCGCCGGGATTGTGCGTTATGCCAACGGTGATGTGTACGAAGGCGATTTCGCCAGTGACAAGCGCAGCGGTCAAGGTACATTTACCGGCACGGATGGCTATGTTTATGCGGGCAACTGGCAAGACGGCCAGATCACCGGCGCGGGCCGTGTCACCTATCCTGATGGGTCGGTCTATGAAGGCGCGTTTTTGCAGGGTCGCGAAAGTGGCCAGGGTACAATCACCTATACTGACGGGTCGTCATATTCTGGCGACTGGGTTGATGGCGTGATCGAAGGGCGCGGCATTGCCAAATATACCAACGGGTTGGTTTATGAGGGCGAATTCAAAAATGCCAAAAACCACGGTCAGGGCAAAATGAGCTATTCTGACGGTTACGTCTACGAAGGCGGTTGGGTCACCGGATTGCGCCAGGGACAGGGCCGCGCCGCCTATACCGACGGCACCATCTATGAGGGCGAATTTTTTGCAGGCCAGCGCGAAGGCACCGGCAAGATCACCATGGTTGACGGGTTCACCTATGAAGGTGAATGGCGCAACGGCGAAATCGACGGGGCAGGCGTGGCGACCTATGCCAACGGTGATATTTACGAAGGCACGTTCAAAAATGGCAAACGCGCCGGCAGTGGCACGATGCGCTATGCCAGCGGCGAGTCAGAAACCGGTAAATGGGAAAACGGCGCATTGACCGAAAAAGCCGATCCCTAAACTTTGCTTTATCGTGCCAAACTTGCGCCAATTCACCGCACAGGAGGAGTTCATGAGCGATTTTGACCGCCGGTTCAAGGCCGCTTTGCATCAGGCCGCCAAAGCAGGCATCACCGGAAATCGTGCCGATCCCCCGATCAACCGGGTGCTGCGAAAATTCGGGTTTCAGCCAAGGCCGCCGCATTATGCCAGTTTTGGCAAAAATGTTGTCAGCCAAGGCCTATGGTTCGGGGCGATCTGGGGGCTGTTGATGTATTTTCTGGTTTGGCAGGATCAGGGCATGTCTGTGTTGGGCATTCTGGTATCCTTTGTCGGCACGGCGGTGGTGTTTGGATTGTTGATGGCGTATATTTATGCCACGGCCAGCAAGCGCTATGGGCTGAGCGATTGGGAAGATTTGTAAGACAATATTCTGGCCAGCCAAGAATATTTTGCCTCGGCCAAATGGCATTCAACAATTGGTGCCAAAAACGCCCATGGCCAAAAAGGCCTTTTCAAGCGCGAAACTCTTTCTTATGGTGCCGTCATGAACGCACATACGCATAATTCCCTGACCCAGAATCGGCCTTTGGTCGGTTTGCTGCGTGGTGCCCTCCTTCTTAGTTGCCTCTGAGCGTGCCTTGTGGCGCGACCGCTCAGGGGGATCATCGCGCCAGTTCATCACACAACTAAGAACCTGAAAAGAGATACCCCCAATGACCGATAAATCCCAACAAGACCGCGTTTTTATATTTGATACCACCCTGCGCGATGGCGAACAAAGCCCGGGTGCCACGATGACCCATGGCGAAAAGCTGGAAATCGCCGGCCTGCTGGATGACATGGGCGTGGACATTATCGAGGCCGGTTTTCCGATCGCCTCGGAAGGCGATTTTGCCGCCGTTTCCGAAATTGCCAAGAACGCCCGCAATTCGGTGATTTGTGGGTTGGCCCGTGCCAAGACCATCGACATCGATCGTTGCTGGGAGGCGGTGAAACACGCCGCCCAACCACGCATTCACACGTTCATCGGCACCTCGCCGTTGCACCGTGCCATTCCCAACCTGAACAAGGATGAAATGGCCGAGGTGATCCATCAAACCGTCAGCCACGCCCGCAACCTGTGTGACAATGTGCAATGGTCGCCGATGGATGCCACGCGCACCGAGGATGATTATCTGTGCCGTGTCGTGGAAATCGCCATCAAAGCCGGTGCCACCACAATCAACATTCCCGATACTGTCGGCTATACCGCGCCCGCGGAATCCGCCGATCTGATCCGCATGTTGCTGGAACGTGTGCCCGGTGCCGACCAGATTATTTTTGCCACCCATTGCCACAATGATCTGGGCATGGCGACGGCAAATTCATTGGCCGCTGTCGGGGCAGGGGCGCGTCAGATCGAATGCACGATCAATGGCTTGGGCGAACGCGCGGGGAACACTGCCTTGGAAGAGGTGGTAATGGCGATGAAAGTGCGCAACGATATCATGCCCTATGCGACGCGAATTGACACGACCAAAATCATGAACCTGTCGCGCATGGTGGCCAATGTTTCGGGTTTTCCGGTACAGTTTAACAAGGCCATCGTTGGCAAAAATGCCTTTGCCCATGAAAGCGGCATCCATCAGGATGGCATGCTGAAAAACGCCGAAACCTTTGAAATCATGCGCCCTGCGGATGTGGGGCTGAGCGAAACCAATTTGGTGATGGGCAAACATTCGGGCCGTGCCGCTTTGCGCAGCAAACTGGAAGATCTGGGTTTTGAACTGGGCGACAATCAGTTGAAGGATGTCTTTGTGCGGTTCAAGGCGCTGGCGGATCGCAAAAAGGAAATCTTTAGCGACGATCTGATTGCCCTGATGCGCGACGAGGCCGCCTTGGGCGAGGCAAATCATCTGACGGTTAAATCCTTGCGCGTGGTTTGTGGTACCGAGGGGCCGCAAACGGCCGATCTGGTGATGATCGTGGATGGTGTTGAACACAGCACCCATGCCACGGGCGATGGGCCGGTTGACGCCAGTTTTAATGCCGTCAAGGCGTTGTTTCCCCATGCGGCGCGTTTGCAATTGTATCAAGTCAACGCGGTGACCGAAGGCACTGATGCCCAAGCTACGGTAACCGTTCGTATGGAAGAAGACGGTTATATCGTTTCCGGCCAATCCGCCGATACCGATACGGTTGTCGCCTCGGTCAAGGCCTATGTTGCGGCGCTGAACCGACTGGTGGTGCGCCGATCCAAGGCAGGTGGCAGTGATCGCAAGGAAATCAATTATAAAGACGTTTCCTAAGTCGCGCCATGTTTGGTGACGACTGAACAGCACAAGGCCCCTAATTTTGCCAATCGGGGGCCTTTTTGTCGCAAGAATTCGCCTATTGGGGTGGCTGCGTGGCGGATTCCGCCCTTTCCCCCATTGGGCCACCTGCGTATAAGGGCGAGCAACCGATGGCACGACCTGTGCCGGGTGATTTATTTGATACAGGAACTAACGATATGGCGTTCGGATTTGGTGGATTGTTTTCCTCAGATATGGCGATTGATTTGGGCACCGCGAACACGCTTGTCTATGTCAAAGGTAAGGGAATTGTACTGAACGAGCCTTCGGTGGTTGCCTATCATACCAAACATGGCCGCAAAGAGGTTCTGGCCGTCGGTGAAGACGCCAAGCTGATGCTGGGCCGTACTCCCGGCTCGATCGAGGCGATTCGCCCGATGCGCGAAGGGGTGATCGCCGATTTTGATGTGGCCGAAGAGATGATCAAATATTTCATCCGCAAAGTGCATCGGCGCACGACCTTTACCAAACCAAAAATCATCGTCTGTGTGCCGCATGGGGCGACGCCGGTGGAAAAACGCGCGATCCGCCAGTCTGTCTTATCCGCAGGTGCCCGTCGCGCCGGTCTGATTGCCGAACCGATTGCCGCCGCCATTGGCGCGGGCATGCCGATCACCGATCCAACGGGATCGATGGTGGTTGATATCGGTGGCGGTACAACCGAGGTTGCGGTTCTGTCGCTGGGTGACATTGTTTATGCGCGATCGGTGCGTGTTGGTGGTGACCGTATGGACGAGGCGCTGATTTCGTATTTGCGTCGTCAACATAACCTGCTGGTCGGCGAAGCCACCGCCGAGCGCATTAAAACATCCATCGGTACCAGCCGGATGCCCGATGACGGCCGTGGCGCGACCATGCAAATTCGCGGCCGCGATCTGTTAAACGGTGTGCCGCGCGAAATTGACATCAATCAGGCGCAGGTGGCCGAGGCATTGGCCGAACCGGTTCAGCAAATATGCGATGCGGTGATGATTGCGCTGGAAACCACGCCACCGGATCTGGCCGCCGACATTGTCGATCGCGGTGTGATGCTGACCGGTGGTGGTGCGCTGTTGGGTGATCTGGATTTGGCCCTGCGCGAACAAACCGGCCTGCCGATTTCGGTGGCGGATGAACCTTTGAATTGTGTGGCTTTGGGCACGGGCAAGGCGCTGGAATATGAAAAACAGCTGCGCCATGTTATTGATTACGAAAGCTAAGCCCTAAACGAGGGAATTAGCCCCCAAAGGGGAGTATCCGTGGCCCGGCCGACCAATAAAAAGCAAGACTACAGCGGGGCGATCCGCCGAATTCTGATCGGGATTCTGGTGTTTCTTTTGCTGGCTGTTTTTGTTCTTTGGCGGATTGATTCCGCCCGCGTGGAACGGCTGCGCAGTCAGATCATCGACAGCATTGTGCCGAACTTCACCTGGGCGATGGCCCCGGTTACCGGTGTCATGCGCATGGTTGAGGATTTTCAGGCCTATGACCGTATTTACGAACAAAATCAAGAGCTTCGCCGCGAACTTCAGCAAATGAGCGCGTGGAAAGAGGCGGCTTTGCAACTGGAACAACAAAACGCAAAACTGTTGGATTTGAACAATGTGCGACTGACCCCCAAATTGACCTTTGTAACCGGTGTGGTGATCGCCGATGCCGGCAGCCAGTTTCGGCAATCTGTATTGCTGAACGTGGGCAAGCGCGATGGCATCGTCGATGGCTGGGCGGTGACCGACGGTTTGGGGCTGGCGGGGCGAATTTCCGGCGTTGGATCCAGCACCTCGCGGGTATTGTTGCTGACCGATGGCGCAAGCCGATTGCCGGTGACGATTTTACCCTCGGGGCAACAGGCAATTTTAAGCGGTGATTCATCCGCCGTGCCGACGCTGGATTTTGTCGAAAAACCGGATTTTGTGCGGCCCGGCGACAGTGTCGTTTCCTCGGGTGATGGCGGGGTGTTCCCCAATGGTTTGCTGATCGGGCATGTGGTGCGATTGCGCGACAATCGGTTGCGCGTGCGCCTGTCGGCGGATTACGAGCGATTGGAATTTTTGCGGGTTTTGCGCAGCCACAGCAATCCGGTGATCGACGACAGCGGCAATATGATCCTAACACCGCCCGCCACAGGGGCGCTACCGGTGCCGCCAATAACCGCCGCGCCAGCAACCGGGGGCGGGGATGGCTAGCCGATTTTCCCGAACGGCGTGGTTTTTTCCTTTGGTCTATACAGGCCTTGCCTTGTTGATCGTGTTTGTTCAGCTTTTGCCGTTGTCGCGGGGCTATGCCGGTTTTCCCGCGCCTGATTTATTGTTGGGCCTGACCATGGCCTGGGTCATTCGTCAGCCCGATCACCTGCCGCTTGGGATCATTGTTATCCTGTTTCTGGGGGCTGATTTTTTGTTGCAGCGCCCCCCGGGTTTGTGGACCGCGCTGGTTGTGCTTGCGGTAGAGTTTCTGAAATCACGGGTCATCAAATCGCGGGAAATCAGTTGGGTGGTCGAATGGTTCACAACTTCGACAGTGATGGTGGCTGTGGTCTTGCTAAATCGTGCCGTTCTGGTGATATTTGTGGTGCCCACGTCAGCCTTTAGTCTGGAGGCCCTGTTGATGTTGTTCAGCGTGCTTATATATCCGTTTATCATGCTTTTCCTGCACTTTGGGCTTGGGCTTGAACGGACGATAAAAAGTGATCATTCAACGCAGAAGGCCGGCTGATGAGACGCGCACCCAAAGATGTCGAACAAAACAGTCGCATGGTTGGCCGTCGCGGGATGATATTTGGCGGGCTTCAGGTTTTGGTTTTTGGGGCCTTGGGGTTGCGGATGCGGCAGTTGCAAGTGCGCGATGCCGAACAATTTCGGCTTTTGGCCGATGAAAACCGCATTAACATGCGGCTGTTGCCGCCCGCGCGCGGGTTGATTTTTGATCGAAACGGTCGTGCCTTGGCGATCAACGAACAAAATTACCGTGTGGTTATCGTGCGCGAAGATGCGGGTGATGTGGAAAAGGTTTTGGCACGGCTGCAAATGTTGATCGGCCTGTCGGACGAAGACGTTGCCGCCGCCCTGAAATCCGTCAACCAACGCAGCCCGTTTGTGCCGATAACGGTTGCGGATTGGCTGACATGGGATGATGTTTCAAAGATTGCCGTCAATGCACCGGCCTTGCCGGGAATTACGCCCGAAGTCGGCTTTTCGCGGGCCTATCCGCGCGGCAAAGATTTCGCCCATGTGGTTGGCTATGTCGGCCCGGTCAGTGATTATGATCTGGCGCGGATCGATGATCAGGATCCCCTGTTGCAAATTCCCAAGTTTCAAATCGGCAAGACCGGTGTTGAAAACAAAATGGAAAAAGATTTGCGCGGCAAAGCGGGCACCAAAAGCATCGAGGTCAATGCCGTTGGGCGCGTGATGCGCGAACTTACGCGCGACGAGGGGCAAAGCGGGGATGATCTGCAACTGACCATCGATGCCAACCTGCAAAACTATGTCGAGGCCCGTCTGGCCGGGCAAAGTGCCGCCGCTGTGGTGATGGATGTGAAAACGGGTGATCTGTTGGCCATCGGGTCGGCACCCAGTTTTGACCCCAACAAATTTGTGCGTGGCATTTCAAGCAAAGATTACCGCGGCCTTCTGGACGATGAATATCGGCCGCTGGCCAGCAAATCGGTGCAAGGCACCTATCCCCCGGGTTCGACCGTAAAAATGGCAACCGCCCTTGCAGCACTTGAGGGCGATTTTATCACGCCGTCCGATACGTTTCGCTGTAACGGCTATATCGAGGTTGCGGATCGCAGATTTCATTGTTGGAAACGCTCAGGCCACGGCATCGTTGATATGGTCACCAGTTTGGTGGAATCTTGCGATGTCTATTATTACGAACTGGTACAATTGGTGGGCGTCGATAATGTTTCGGCCATGGCGGTCAGGTTGGGCTTGGGCACGCACTTCCAGTTGCCCTTGTCCGCAGTTGCCAAAGGCCTTGCCCCGACCAAGGCGTGGAAGCTTGAAAATATCGGCAGCAATTGGGTGATCGGGGATTCGCTTAACGCGACGATCGGCCAAGGCTTTGTGAAATCATCGCCTTTGCAATTGGCGGTGATGACTGCACGCATTGCCACCGGCACGGATGTTTCGCCGCAATTGGTCAAAACCGTCAACGGGCGTCAGCAAGACCGGCCAGAGATCAAAGATCTGGGTATTTCCGAAAGCTCGTTAAAGGTTGTGCGCGATGGCATGTTTGGGGTGTCAAACCTGACGCGGGGAACCGCCTTTAAAACACGGGTCGTTGCCAAAGGTTTGCGCATGGCGGGCAAGACCGGCACCAGCCAGGTGCGCAACATCACCATGGCCGAACGTGCCACGGGTGTGATCGACGACAAAGATCTGCCGTGGGATCGCCGCGATCATGCGCTGTTTGTTTGTTATGCGCCTGCGGATGATCCCAAATATGCAGTTTCCATCGTGGTGGAACATGGCGGCGGTGGCTCGGTCGCGGCGGCCCCGATCGGGCGTGATATTATGTTACAGGCGCTATACGGTGAGTTGCCGCCACTTGAGGCCTATCCTACCAGACAGCGCAGTACGATCGAGCGCCAGCAAAACGAACTGGATATCCTGCCCAGCACCCGCAAAGCTGATGCCACGGACAGTGCATAGGGCCGCAGATGAGTTATCTTGAATATAACGTCAAATATGTGCCGACGGGCCTGCGAAAGATTTTATACATAAACTGGCCCTTGGTCTTGTTGCTGATTGCGATTGCCAGTTTCGGTTTTTTGATGCTGTATTCGGTTGCCGGTGGCTCTTTCAGCCCATGGGCCGCGGCCCAGATGAAGCGGTTTGCCGTGGGCATGGTACTGATGTTTTTGATCGGATTTGTGCCGATTTACCTGTGGCGCAACCTGTCGCCGCTGTTTTATGGCGTCAGCCTTTTTCTGTTGGTCATGGTCGAGGTCGCCGGGGTTTCCGGCATGGGGGCGCAGCGTTGGATCGATCTGGGCTTTATCCGGCTGCAACCGTCGGAATTGATGAAAATCGCCTTGGTTTTGGTGCTGGCGGCCTATTATGACTGGCTGGATACGCGCCGCATCAACAACCCTTTTTGGGTGTTGATCCCGGTTTTGCTGATCCTGATCCCCAGTTTTCTGGTGATCCGTCAGCCCGATCTTGGCACCACGTTGTTGTTGATGGTTGGCGGTGCGGCGGTGATCTTTTTTGCCGGTGTGCATTGGCTGTATTTTGTCGGCGTTCTGGGCGCGGGCGTCGGTGTCGTGGTCGGGGTTTTCATGTCGCGCGGCACAGAATATCAACTGCTGAAAGATTACCAATACCGCCGGATCGACACGTTTCTGGACCCTTCCGCTGATCCTTTGGGGGCTGGATACAACATTATCCAAGCGAAAATTGCGCTGGGGTCGGGTGGCTGGACCGGGCGCGGGTTCATGCAGGGCACGCAAACGCGGCTGAATTTTGTGCCCGAAAAGCATACCGATTTCATCCTGACCACCTTGGCCGAGGAATTTGGCTTTGTCGGGGCCGCCAGCCTTTTGGCGCTGTATGCGGGTGTTTTGATCTTTGCGTTTTCCAGTGCGTTCAAAAACAAAGACCGGTTTGCGGCCCTGATGATCATGGGCTTGTCCGTGACGTTCTTTTTGTATTTTGCGGTAAATATGGCGATGGTCATGGGGCTTGCGCCGGTGGTTGGCGTGCCATTGCCGCTGGTTTCCTATGGTGGCTCGGCGATGTTGGTGATATTGATTTCGTTCGGGTTTATTCAAAGCGCCCATATTCATCGTCCTAGATAAGGTAGACCCATGCTGAACATTCTTTTTGCGGGCAATCCTGCGCTTTGGCCCAAATATGAACCTGCGCTTAAGACCGCATTTGCCGAGGTGGGCCTGTCTTTTGAATTAAGTGACAGTTGCGAAGATCCGGCCAAGGTTGATTACATCGTCTTTTCGCCTGCCGGTCCAATTCAGGATTTTGCGCCCTTTGTGCGCACCAAGGCGGTGCTAAACCTGTGGGCCGGGGTGGAATCCGTGGTGGGCAATGCAACGCTGACCCAGCCCCTGACGCGGATGGTCGATCCGGGGTTGCGCGAGGGTATGGTGGAATGGGTGACCGGTCATGTGCTGCGCCACCATTTGGGGATCGACACCTATATTCACGGTCAGGACGGTGCTTGGCGCAATGGTGCCGTGCCGCCTTTGGCGCGGGATCGTCGGGTTGGTATTTTGGGCCTTGGCGCGCTGGGCGCGGCGGCTGGTCAGGCGCTGGCGGCGTTGAATTTTAACGTGGCGGGGTGGAGCCGCACGCAGAAAAACATCCAAGGCATTGACTGTTATTCAGGCGCGGAAGGGTTGAAAAATATCTTGGCGCAAGCCGAAATTTTGGTGTTGTTATTGCCGCTGACGCCGGAAACCACCGATATTTTGAACGCCGAAACACTGGCAATGCTGCCGCGTGGGGCGGTGGTGATCAACCCGGGGCGGGGCGCGATGATCGATGATGTGGCTTTGCTGGCGGCGCTGGATTCGGGCCAAATTTCCCACGCAACACTGGATGTTTTCCGTGTCGAACCCTTACCCGCCGATGATCCTTTTTGGGCGCATCCCAAGGTGACCGTGACGCCGCATATCGCCGCGGAAACGCGGGTTGCGTCTTCGGCGCGGATGGTGGCTGAAAATATTCAACGCGCCGAGGCGGGCGAGCCTTTGATGAACTTGGTTGATCGCACCGCCGGCTATTAAAGCGTCCCGCCTTTAACTTGAGCCACGAAGAATCACTTTTCGCGTTGAGCCGCAGGCGAAGGCAGCGAACAAGTGATTCATGTTTAAGGCGGGGCGCTCTAACGCAATTTTGGTGGCTTGTCGGGATCGCTGCCCGGTGCTTTGATTTCTTGGGTCGCCGGTTCTGGTGGTTGTGGCAGATCAAACCGCACCCCGTGCCGCGCCATGGGGGCGGTCAGCGGGTCGGTGGCACGGAAAAAAGCCACGTCCAAAACGCCGGCCTCGATGCCTGAAAAGGCCAAAGCCTCGGCCACCGCTTGGCTAAGCCCGCCCTCGGCACCGGGCAGGGGCTGCACAAAGGCCAGCATGTGCCCCATTGTACCGTCCTCGTATTTGATCCCCACCAGATAAGCCGCGCGCGCCAAACCGGCGGCCAGCGCCAGTTTACTGTCCAGCGCCGTTATCAAGGCCTCGGGCAAGCCGCGCGGCGGCATGATTTCCTCGGCGCGTTTGGCCAGTTCTTCGGGTGCAGTGGCACTGGTTTTGGCCAGCCAGGCCAGTGCATCGGGCGGCAGTAAGATTGACGACGGCGCCACGCCAAGGTTCAGCCCAAGCCCAATATCCTGCCCGGCCAGCATTGCCGCCAGCGCCCGCCCGGACAGCCCGGCATAAGGCGCGGCCGCCCCGATAAAGTCCAGTAATCGCGTCTCGCGGTCAAAGGCCAGCACGAAATTTTGGCCTTCGACCGGAAATATTTGCGGGGTCAAGGTTTCATCGGTCGCTTCGGTTTCCAGCAATAAAAACAGCTCTGATTCCGCCAATCGTTCAAAAAACCGCAGCCGCAGCGCATCACCGGCTTGCATGGCGTCATGGGCGGCATCTAGGGGTGTGATTTCAGACATCTTTAACCTTTGGCATTGTTGCCAGTGCCATAGCGTTTGTGTCAGGCTTTGGAAAGGTGACAAAACGGGGCCAGATGATGCACGACCTGATCGCAGATATGCACGCCTGCACGATTTGTCAGGGCTTGCCTTTGGGGCCGCGCCCGATTTTCAAAATCGATGCTGGCGCGAAAATCCTGATCGCGGGGCAAGCGCCGGGGCGGATTACCCACGCCAAAAACGTACCATTTGACGACCCGTCGGGCGATCGCCTGCGCGACTGGTTGGGGGTCGGTCGCACGGTGTTTTATGAAGATCCAAGGATTGCGATCCTGCCGATGGGCCTGTGTTTTCCGGGCACGGGCAAAGGCGGCGATCTGCCGCCGCGCGGCGAATGTGCGCCCGCGTGGCGGGAACGTGCATTGGCGCTGATGGCGGGGCTGGAACTGACGCTGATCATCGGGCGGTATGCCATCGATTGGCATCGGCCCGATTTGGCAAAATCACCGATCACCCAAGCGGTGCGCGCGGGCAAAAACGCCCACCAGATGATCCTGCCCCACCCCAGCCCGCGCAATAATCGCTGGCTGGCGCAAAACCCGTGGTTTGAAGCCGAGGTTCTGCCCGACCTAAGGGCACGGGTGGCGCTATTGCTGGGATAGACGGATGAAAATCGCCGCGCCTTGAAAACAAGCCGGGTCGCTGCCGCAACCGACAATCGTACCCGGGGCGGTTTCAACCGACAGCTTCATGCCATTGCCCGCAATCGCAAACAGAATGCGGTCGATTTCGGTAAGCTGCGAAAACGGCTCGGCACGGTCAACTTCAGCCATGAAAAGCCGCCAGTTGAAATTATCCATGTCGGCCCCAACAGGATCGGTCGCGATTTCAAAGGTCACCCCGCCGCCGTTTTTCCACGGGCGGCAGGTGTAATCAGTGGCGCGGATCAGGCGCATTCAACGATCCCGAATGCCGGGCAGGTTCAGGCCGTTTTTATGGGCGCAATCCTTGGCGATTTCATAACCCGCATCGGCATGGCGCATCACGCCGGTGGCCGGATCATTCCACAAAACGCGGGCCAAGCGGCGGTCGGCATCCGCCGATCCATCACAACAAATCACCATGCCGGAATGTTGCGAAAACCCCATGCCAACGCCGCCACCGTGATGCAGCGAAACCCATGTCGCGCCCGACGCGGTATTCAACAAAGCGTTCAGCAAGGGCCAGTCGGAAACCGCGTCTGACCCATCGCGCATCGCTTCGGTTTCGCGATTTGGTGACGCAACCGAGCCGCTGTCCAGATGGTCGCGACCAATGACAACGGGCGCAGACAGTTCGCCCGTGCGGACCATTTCGTTAAATGCCAGCCCCAGCTTGTGCCGCACACCAAGCCCCACCCAGCAAATCCGTGCGGGCAGACCCTGAAAAGCAATGCGTTCACGCGCCATATCCAGCCAGTTGTGCAGGTGCGGATCATCGACCAGTTCCTTGACTTTGGCGTCGGTTTTATAAATGTCCTCGGGATCACCCGACAGGGCCACCCAGCGAAACGGGCCGATGCCACGACAAAACAACGGGCGAATATAAGCTGGCACAAAGCCGGGAAAGGCGAAGGCGTCTTTCAGCCCTTCCTCCAGCGCGACTTGGCGAATGTTGTTGCCATAATCCAGCGTTGGCACGCCCGCGTTCCAAAAATCAACCATGGCTGCGACATGCACTTTCATGCTGGCGCGGGCGGCGCGTTCCACCGTTTTGGGGTCGGTTTCCTGTTTGGCGCGCCAATCCGCCAGCCCCCAGCCTTGCGGCAAATACCCGTGCAACGGGTCATGCGCGCTGGTTTGATCGGTGACCAGATCGGGGCGCAAGCCACCGTCCTTCATGGCCTGATAAATCTTGGGAAACACGTCGGCGGCATTGCCAATCAGGGCCACAGATTTCGCCTCGCCTGCCTTTGTCCAAGCTTTGATCATCGCAAGCGCTTCGTCTAAATCATGCGTCTTTTCATCGACATACCGCGTGCGAAGGCGAAAATCGGCGCGGGTTTCATCACATTCCACGGCCAGACAACAGGCCCCCGCCATCACGGCGGCCAAGGGTTGCGCCCCACCCATACCGCCCAGACCGGCGGTCAAAACCCAACGACCTTTAAGGTTGCCGTCATAATGCTGGCGCCCCGCCTCCATAAAGGTTTCATAGGTGCCCTGAACGATGCCCTGCGTGCCGATGTAAATCCACGAACCGGCGGTCATCTGGCCATACATCGCCAGACCTTTTTTATCGAGCTCGTTAAAGTGATCCCAAGTGGCCCAATGCGGTACCAGATTGGAATTGGCGATCAACACGCGGGGCGCATCGGTGTGGGTTTGAAAAACACCGACGGGTTTGCCCGATTGCACCAACAAGGTCTGGTCGTCTTCCAGTTCCTTCAGGCTGGCGACAATGGCGTCAAAATCCGCCCAGGTGCGGGCGGCACGACCGATGCCGCCATAGACCACCAATTCATGCGGGTTTTCGGCGACATCTGGATGCAAATTGTTCATCAGCATCCGCATCGGGGCCTCGGTCAGCCAGCTTTTGGCGGTGATTTCGCTACCGGTTGGGGGGAATACGTCGCGCAGGTTATGGCGGGGATTGCTCATGTTGAGTCTCCTAATTTGGGGGCGATAACGGCAAGGGTCGACAGAATTTGTGCCAGATAGGGGCGCAGTTTGTCGGCCTTGGCGGGGTCATAGGCAAAGGGCAGCTTTTCGGTTTTCAAATGCGTGGATTGCGCCAGTTCCATTTGAATCGCGTGAATATTGTCGCGCGGCTGGCCATAGTGCCGCGTCGTCCAGCCACCCTTGAAACGGCCATTCAGCACGTTGCTGTAGGGGGCTGCCTGACAGATTGCATCGGTGGCGGCTTCAATTTCGGAAGCACAGGTTTCACCTTGATTGGTGCCGATGTTGAAATCGGGCAGCTTACCCTCAAACAGAAACGGGATGTGGCTGCGGATCGAGTGGCAATCATACAGGATTGCCACGCCATGCATCGCCTTTATGCGTGCCAGTTCAGCAGCCAAAGCCGCGTGATAGGGTGCGTGAAAACCTATGCGACGGCGTTCAACCTCGGCCTGAGTGGGCGGCGTGATCCAAATATCCCGACCGTCAAAATCCGTCGTCGGTACCAATCCGGTGGTGTTCTGGCCGGGATAAAGGCTGGTTCCGGACGGGTCGCGATTGGCGTCGATCACATACCGATGAAAACTGGCGCGGACGGTTGTGGCCCCTGCCAGCAACCCATCATAAAGCCGGTCGATATGCCAATCGGTATCTGCCAGTGTCTGGCCCAGTGGGTTCAGATTTGCCCAAATTTCTGGCGGCACATCGGTGCCGGTATGGGGCAGGCCCAGCACGATCGGGCCATCGCCTTGGGTGATTTCGACCGGGTTCATTCGATGCCGCCGATCACAAAATCGGGCAAACCCATGTCGGTAATCATCGCGCCACTTGCCACCAGCTCGGCAGATTTCACAATGTCGGGTGCAAGATAGCGATCCTCGGCAATCAACGGAATATCCTGGTGCAGACGCGCCGCCAGCGCGGCCAGTTTTGCGCTGGTTTTCAGCGGTGCGCGAAAGGCGATGCCCTGCATGGCACACAGCACTTCAACCCCGATGATCACATTCAGGTTTTCGTTCATCTTTTTCAGTCGCCGCGCGGCGTGGGCGGCCATGGAAACGTGGTCTTCCTGATTGGCGGATGTTGGCGTGCTGTCGGTGCTGCAAGGGTTCGCCAGATGTTTGTTTTCGCTCATCAAGGCGGCGGTCGTCACCTCGGCGATCATCAGGCCGGAATTGAGGCCGGGTTCCGGCGTCAGAAAGGGCGGCAGGTCAAATGACAAGGTCGGATCAACCATCAGTGCCACGCGGCGTTGCGCAATCGCACCGATTTCCGATATTGCCAGCGCGATCTGGTCGGCGGCAAAAGCCACGGGTTCGGCGTGAAAATTTCCGCCCGATACGATCAACTCCTGCTCGACCAGAACAAGGGGGTTATCGGTGACGGCGTTGGCCTCGACCACCAGTGTTCGCGCCGCGAAATGCAGCAAATCCATCGCCGCACCGGTGACCTGCGGCTGGCACCGGATGCAATAGGGATCCTGCACGCGGGTGTCGTTATCCCTGTGGCTGTCACGAATTTCCGACCCTGCCATCAGGGCGGTTTGCGCGCGCGCCACGGCGATCTGCCCCGCATGACCGCGCAGGGTGTGGATGGCATCCACCAAAGGCGCGGTTGATCCCATGATGGCGTCGGTGGACAGTGCGCAACTGACCACAGCACTGGCGGCATTGGTGAAGGCATTGAACAACGCCACAAGCGCACAGGCGGTGGAAAATTGCGTGCCGTTGATCAGGGCAAGACCTTCTTTTGCCCCCAGCACGATGGGCGACAGACCGGCGCGGGTCAACGCCTCGGCGCTGGGCAGGGTTTTGCCCTGATATATCGCCTGACCCTCGCCCAAAAATGTTGCTGCCATATGCGCCAGCGGGGCCAGATCGCCCGAGGCCCCGACCGATCCCTGAACCGGGATCACCGGCGTGACGCCCTTGGCCAGACAGGCAGTGATCAGTTCAATCGTGGACCACGGCACACCGGATGCACCGCGCCCTAGGGATAGCAATTTCAGCGCCATCATCAGGCGGGTGGTAGGTATATCCAGCGCCTCGCCGACGCCGCAACAATGCGACAGGATCAGGTTGCGCTGTAATTTCGCGGTGTCTTTGGCGGCAATTTTGACACTGGCAAGCTTGCCAAATCCGGTGTTCACCCCATAAACGGCGGCGTTACCACTGGCGGCGCGGGCCACCAAGGTTGCGGCGGCTTCAACCTTGGGCCGCGCCGTTTCATGCAGGGCCACCGGCAGTTCATCACGCCAAATACGGCGCAGATCATCCAGTGAAGCGATACCGGGTTTCAGGATCAAAGTCATTGTGTGATTTCCGATGTGTCGCCGCCAAAAACGCGGGCAGATAGCGGGTTAAAGCCGATGCGATAGGCCAGTTCGGCGGGGTGCTTTATATTCCAGACCGCCAAATCGGCGCGTAAACCTGCCTTGATCATCCCGCAATCGTTCAGCCCCAAGGCGGTGGCCGCGTTGCGGGTGATGCCCGCCAAAGCCTCGGCTGGGGTCAGTTGAAACAGGGTGCAGCCCATGTTCATCGCCAGCAAAAGCGAGGACAGCGGCGAGGAGCCGGGATTGCAATCGGTCGCCAAGGCCATATCCACGCCATGGGTGCGAAACGCGGCGATCGGTGGTTTTTGGGTTTCGCGGATGGTGTAAAACGCACCGGGCAAAATGACGGCGACGGTGCCGGCGGCGGCCATGGCGCGGGCATCAGCCTCAGTGGCGTATTCCACGTGATCCGCCGACAGTGCCCCGTATTTGGCGGCCAGTTGCGTGCCGCCCAAATGCGACAGTTGTTCAGCATGCAGTTTCACCGGCAGGCCCAGCGACCTGGCCACCTTGAAAACCCGCTCTATCTGGGTGGTATCAAAAGCGATGCCTTCGCAAAACCCGTCCACAGCATCCACCAAGCCTTGGGCATGCGCCGCCTTAAGGGCGGGAATGCACATCTGATCGATATAGGCGTCCGCCCGGCCGACATAGTCCGCAGGCAGGGCATGTGCGCCCAGAAAGCTGGTTTTTATGCGGATATTGCGGTGGTTTTCCAACGCCCGTGCGGCGGTCAACATGCGCAATTCGGTGTCGGTATCCAGACCATAACCCGATTTCACCTCGACCACCGTCGCGCCCTCGGCGATCAGGGCGTCAAGGCGCGGCAGGGCGCTGGCAATCAGGGTGTCAACATCGGCCTTTCGCGTCTGGGTGACGGTGGAAACGATACCGCCACCCGCCTTGGCCACCTCGGCATAACTGGCGCCGTTCAGCCGCATTTCAAACTCGGTCGCGCGGTGGCCGCCATGCACAATATGGGTGTGGCAATCGATCAGGGCGGGTGTGACCAGACACCCCCCCAGATCGCGGCTTTCGCCCGTCTGCGCGGCGGTGGGCATATCCGCCACAGGGCCGCACCATTTAATCCGCCGGTCCTTTATCCAGATCGCGGCATCGGGGATCAGGCCATAGCCTTGGGCCTCGGTCATCGTAGCCATGGATAAATTGCGCAACAGCATTGGGGTGAATCTCTACTTGTTTAGATTGCTCATATTGTTATTATGTTCGTACATAATACAGAGTCAATAGGATCATACAATGACAACCATCTGGGCAAAGCAGGCGCTGACATCATCCGGGTGGCAAAACGACGTCGCGGTCACGTTGGATACATCTGGGCGCATTGCAAATGTCATCGCCGACAGCCCAGCCATCGGTCAGCAGGTGGAAATCCTGTTACCCGCGCCTGCGAATGCCCACAGCCATGCCTTTCAACGGGCGATGGCGGGATTGACCGAAAAACGCGGCCCAGACGCACGCGACAGCTTTTGGACATGGCGACAGTTGATGTACCGGTTTCTGGATCATCTCGGGCCGGATCAGGTGCAGGCAATCGCGGCCTATACCCAGATGGAAATGCTGGAGGCGGGTTACGGGTGCAACGTGGAATTCCACTATTTGCACCACCGCGTTGATGGTCTGCCTTATGACAATATCGCCGAAATGTCGGATCGTATCATGGCGGCAGCATCGCAATCCGGTATCGGGCTGACGCTTTTGCCGGTGCATTATCAATACGGGGGCTGTGACAAGCGCGAATTGGGCGCGGGCCAGCGGCGGTTTGGCAATGACGGCGCGCGGTATCATGCGCTGTTTGACGCGGCGTTCAAAGGGTTGGGCGCGCTGCCCGCTGACAGTGTGATCGGCGTTGCGCCGCATTCGCTGCGGGCCGTGGCACCTGAGGATTTGCCAAATACCATTGCCTTGGCAGGCACAGGCCCAGTTCATTTGCATCTGGTCGAGCAACCCGCCGAGGTTGCGGAAATTCAAGCCGCATGGGGGGCGCGTCCGGTGGAATGGTTGCTGGAAAACGCGCAGGTCAATGGCCAGTGGTGCCTGATCCATTGTACGCAAATGTTGCAACATGAAACGCTGGGGCTGGCGGCAACTGGGGCGGTGGCGGGATTGTGCCCGATCACCGAAAGCAGCCTTGGCGACGGTATCTTTGACGGGGTGCGCTGGATGGATGCAGGTGGCAAAATCGCCATTGGATCGGACAGTAACATCAGGATCAGCCTGACCGAGGAATTGCGCACCTTGGACTATTCCCAACGCCTGCGCGACCATTCGCGTGCGGCATTGGCCAGTGCCGAACAGTCAACCGGTCGGCGTCTGTTTCAGGCCGTGGCCGCAGGCGGCGCACAGGCGGCGGGGCGCGGCGGGGCCGGTGCGATCAAGGTGGGCGAATGGGGCGATCTTTGTGCTTTGGATGGCACCCACATCGATCTGCTGGGGCTGGCGGGCGATCAGGTTCTGGATGCTTTTATTTTTGCCAGCGACGACAGGCGCGTGCGCGATGTCTGGTCGGCGGGGCGACATATGGTAAAGGCGGGGCGGCACGTGAACCGCACGGCCATTGCCGCCACCTATCGCAAAACCATCCTTGGATTGCGAGGTGCGTTATGAATACGCCCGCCGTAAATACGTGGCAATCCGTTCAGGCCGAGGTGCGCCGCCGCATTCAGACACGGCTTTGGAAACCCGGCGAAATGATCCCGAATGAGGCGGATTTGGCGGCGGAACTGGGCTGCGCGCGCGGCACGGTGAACCGTGCCCTGCGTGCGTTGTCGGACGAAGGCTTGATCGAGCGGCGGCGCAAGGCAGGCAGCCGCGTGGCGCTGCACCCGGTGCGCCGCGCCACGCTGGATATTCCGATGATCCGCAAAGAAATCGAGGGCCAGAACAAAACCTACGGCTATGCCCTGATCAATCGCGCCACGACCAGCCCACCGCCCGCGATTGGGGCCCGTATGCAAGGCGAGGGTGCGAATTTTCTGCACCTGCGATCGTTGCATATGGCCAATGGTGCGCCCTATGTGTTTGAGGATCGCTGGATCAATGCCCAGACGGTACCAGCGGTGCTGGATCAGGATTTTGAGGCGCTAAGCCCGAATGAATGGCTGTTGACCCATGCGCCCTACACCCATGGCGACATTGCCTTTGGGGCGGCGGGGGCCACGGCGGAAATGGCCGAACTGTTGGGTTGTGAAACCGGTGCGCCGTGTTTCACCATTGAACGCGCCACGTGGATTTCGGACCACTCTGTCACGCTGGTTGCCCAGACATTTGCGCCGGGCTACCGGATGTTCACCCAGCTTTGAGGGTGGCCCACAACGGCAATTATTTTCTGATTTCGATTTCCCCCATTGCCAGTCCGAATGGCCCTGCCTAGGCTGGCCAAGTCAACTTGTTCGGGAACACCATCATGCCGCCCTCAAACCTGCCATTCACCAATCAAGAATACCAAACCCGCATCGCCAAGACCCGTGCCGCGATGGCGGCGGCCGGGCTGGATCTGATTTTTGTTACTGATCCCTCGAATATGGCGTGGTTGACCGGTTATGACGGCTGGTCGTTCTATGTGCACCAAGGCGTTTTGCTGGGCATGGAGGGTGATCCAATTTGGTGGGGTCGCGGCATGGACGCCAACGGCGCCAAGCGCACGGCCTTTATGGGTCACGACGATATTTTGGGCTATGATGATACCTATGTGCAAAACCCTGACAAACACCCGATGCAGGATTTGTCGCACCACATCCGTGCGCGCGGCTGGGAGGCGGCGCGGATCGGCGTTGAACTGGATAACTATTATTTTTCCGCCGCCGCCTATCTGTCGTTGACGCGCGAATTGCCCAAGGCCAGCCTGCTTGATTCAGCCGGATTGGTAAACTGGCAACGGGCGGTGAAATCGGCAACCGAAATCACCTATATGCGGCGTGCCGCGCGGATTGTTGAGCGGATGCATCAGGTGGTGCTGGATCGCGCCGAGGTGGGCATGCGCAAAAACGATCTGATTGCGGACATTTATCATGCGTCGGTCACCGGTGCCGACGGGCACTGGGGGGATTACCCAGCAATTGTGCCAATGGCCCCCAGTGGTGCCGATGCCACCGCGCCGCATTTAACATGGGATGATAGCCCGCTTAAGGCCGGTGAAAGCACGTTTTTTGAAATTGCCGGTGCGTACAGGCGCTATCAATGCCCGCAATCGCGCACGCTGTTTTTGGGCAAGCCGCCGCAAAAGTTTCTGGAGGCTGAAAAAGCAGTTCTGGAAGCGGTGGTTGCGGGGCTGGAACAGGCCAAACCGGGCAACCGGTGTGAAGATATTGCTAATGCGTTCAACACCACGTTGAACCGGTTGGGATTTGAAAAGGACAGCCGCTGTGGCTATGCTATCGGGTTGTCTTACCCGCCTGATTGGGGTGAACGCACGATGTCTTTTCGCAAGGGTGATCTGTCGGTATTGCAACCTGGGATGACGTTTCATTTCATGCCAGCGCTGTGGCTGGATGATGGTGGTTTGGAAATTACCGAACCGATTGTGATCACTGAAACCGGCGTTGAATGCCTGTGCAACACGCCGCGCGAACTTTTCATCAAGGATTAGGTCATGGCACAAAACCCCATTTCCCCAACGATCCCCTTGGATCAGGACGGCGTGCATCACGGGCACCTGAAAATGCCCTACAGCCGTGACGACAGTGCTTGGGGGTCGATCATGATCCCGATTACAGTGGTGCAAAATGGCACAGGCCCGACCGCGTTGATTACAGGTGGCAATCACGGGGATGAATACGAGGGGCCGATTGCGATTTTGGAGATGGCCGCGACCTTGCAGGCCAAGGAAATTTCTGGCCGTGTGATCCTTGTGCCTTACCTGAATTACCCGGCGTTTTTGGCAGGCAAGCGGACCTCGCCCATTGATGGCGCAAATATGAACCGGATATTTCCGGGCAAACCCGACGGCACGCCAAGCCAGAAGGTCGCGGATTATTTTCAGCATACATTGTTGCCCATGGCGGATATTGTGCTGGATTTTCATTCCGGTGGGCGTACTTTGGATTTTCTGCCTTTTGCCGCCAGTCATGTGCTGGGCGACAAGGCGCTAGAGGCGAAATGTGTTGCCGCACGCGATGCCTTTAACGCGCCGTTTTCGCTTGCGATGCGTGAAATTGATGCGGTGGGCATGTATGACACAGCCGCCGAGGATATGGGCAAGGTTTTTGTGTCCACCGAACTGGGCGGTGGTGGCACGGCCACACCAGCCACGATCGAGATCGCCAAACGCGGGTTGCGCAATCTGTTGATCCATGCCGGTATTTTACCCGGCGCGCTGGATATTGCCGCAACCCGCATCCTTAGCCAGCCATCGGATGATTGTTTTCACTTTGTCACCGATGGTGGCATGGTGGAATTTTGCGCCACGTTGGGCGATACATTGCGCCAAGGTGATCTGATCGCGCGGGTTTGGGCGACGGGTCACACCGGGCAGGCCGCGCAAGAAATCAGCGCAAAAATGGATGGGCTCTTGACGGCCCGCCATCATCCGGGCCTTGTGCAATCTGGTGACTGTCTGGCCGTGTTGGCCGTGCAAGAAGAATAGGAAAAATCATGCTGCGAAACGATCAATTGGCCGAATGGGACCGCGAGAACTTTTTTCACGCTTCAACTCAATTGGCGGCACACGCACGCGGCGACACACCGACACGGATTATTTCGGGCGGCGAAGGCGTGTTCATTCAAGATCGTGACGGGGTAAAAATTCTGGACGGATTTGCCGGGCTTTATTGCGTCAATGCCGGGTATGGACGACGCGAAATCACCGATGCAATCGCCGCACAAGCGTCAGAGCTGGCCTATTATCACGCCTATGCGGGGCACGGCACCGAGGCCTCGGTTACCTTGGCGAAAATGGTGCTGGACCGTGCGCCTGACAATATGTCCAAGGTCTATTTCGGGCTGGGCGGATCGGATGCCAATGAAACCAACATCAAGCTGATCTGGTATTACAACAACATCCTCGGGCGGCCCGAGAAAAAGAAAATCATCTCGCGCTGGCGTGGTTATCATGGGTCCGGTCTGATGACCGGATCGCTGACCGGGTTGGGGCTGTTTCATGCAAAATTCGATCTGCCGATGGCGGGGGTTTTGCACACTGAGGCACCGCATTACCTGCACCGCGCCGACCGCAGCCAGACCGAAGAACAGTTTTCGGCGCATTGCGCGGCCAAGCTGGAAGAAATGATTTTGGCCGAGGGGCCGGATACCATTGCCGCCTTTATTGGCGAGCCGATTTTGGGCACCGGCGGCATTGTGCCACCGCCCAAAGGATACTGGGCGGCCATGCAGGCGGTTTTGCGCAAATATGACATCCTGTTGGTGGTGGATGAGGTTGTCACCGGTTTTGGCCGCCTTGGCACCATGTTTGGCAGCGAACATTACGGGCTGGAGGCCGACCTGATCACCATCGCCAAGGGGCTGACATCGGCCTATGCGCCTTTATCCGGTTCCATCGTGTCCAAAAAAATCTGGGCGGTGTTGGAAAAGGGCACCGATGAAAACGGTGCCTTTGGCCATGGCTGGACCTATTCGGCGCACCCCATCGGGGCGGCGGCGGGTGTGGCAAACCTGAATTTGATCGATAAGCTGGGGCTGGTCGCAAATGCGGGCGACACCGGTGCCTATTTGAAATCGGCGTTGCAGGATGCGCTGGGCGATCATCCGAATGTGGCGGAAATTCGCGGCGAAGGCATGTTGGCGGCGGTGGAATTTTGCGCCGATCGTGATGATCTGAAACCATTTGATCCTGCGGCCACCATCGGGCCGCGTTTGGCGGCGGCACTGCTGGCGCGGGGTGTGATCGGGCGCGCCATGCCGCAAAGCGATACCATTGGATTTGCCCCGCCCCTGTGCATCAGTCGCCCCGAAGTGGACCAGATCGTCGCCGCCATGCACGGCGCCGTTGAGGCGGTTTTTTCGGGCTAGGCGGTATCCCGCAAGGGCATTTCGTTCGAACGTTGTAGGCTGTCTTTCAGCCGTTGAACCTGTTTGTTTTGTTTCACAAATAAACGCGCCGGTTCGGCGGCGGCGATGCCGTTGACGATTTCGGGAAACAGCGCGATTATTTCCGCGCGCGCCGCCGCGTCCAGACCCTTGATTGCCTCGGTGCCGATGAACATGCTTTCGGTCGGGGCGCCGTTGCTAAAGATCACGTGGTGGTCGGCCAACAGAACATGGCAATAGGTGACGTGATCTTGGAATTCGCAAATCGAAATGCCGGGCAAGCCGACCAGTTTGACCGCAGGCACCAAAATTTGTGCCTGACCAAACAGGCCCTTTGCCACGTCTGAATCCACCAATACCCGATGCTGGGGCGAAAGCCGCAATTCGACCCGCGGCAAGCCATTACCAAGCGCACCGTCTTTGATGCGAATGGGGCGCAACTTTGGCTTTAGGGCCAGTTCCGCCGCGCCCAGCCGCCGCTTTCCAACCCATTGAACCGGCTGAAAGCCCGCGTCCATCGTGCGGATCATATCGCCGGGGATCAGGGTTTCCACCATGACTTGGCCCTTGTCGGTGTCAATCATCGTGCCGGCGGTAAAACAGGGCACACCGGAAATGGTGATGGTCACAACTTGGCTGTCACTTTGGCCGCCCGCGTCCAGCATATAAACCGTGAACACATCATCCAAGGTTTGGCCCGCGTCCAGCGCATCCACGACGGGATTGGCATCGTCCAGATCATAGGTCCATGTGCCGGTCGCCGGATCAATGGTCGCGGTGCCATAGCTGGCCCCGCTGGTGATTGACCATGTATCATCGGTAGTGCCCGACAAAAAACCGACGTCATCCAGATCACCGGTGATGATGATGCCGCTGTCTTCGGTCACGGTACCGGTGATGTCACCGCCAATATTAGGTGCGCCCATTGGCCTGGTTCCCGTTTAACAATTTGCTAAATTGCCCCGTTCCATAGGATTTCACCAGTATCTGCCCGCCTTGAAACGGCCGCCACCATTCCACAATGCGGGCGCGTGTGCCTTTGCGATTGTGCCAAAGCGTGCGCAGGCGATTGATGTCGTTATTGCGCGTCAGCATCGGCACGATTTGGTCGATCTGCCCAAAGGGCGCGATAAAATCGATCAACCATGTTGATTGCCCCGAATTCCATTGAAACGGATTCAGGGCCTGATGATCGACGGCCAATTGCCGCTCGGCGGCTTTGTTCAGCCCTGCCCATGTGATGAAGGCACGGGGATAGCCGTTGGAGCGGAAAACCTTGTATTGACCCAGACGCAACGGCGATTCCAACTGGTTGGTGATCTGCGCCAAACTGCGATCGCGGTTGAATTTTGACAGTGAGGATAGAAAATACATCGCGCCAAAATCGGCCAGCAATTTGGGCGGAAAATCAAACCAGTCGTCTGGAAATCGTTGACGGCTTTTGGAGGGCTCAAAACCAGACTGACGCAGAACATCGAAATGCTGCATTGTCGCTTTGACAAAGTCCTGTTCTGACCTGCTCATTCATTTTGCCCTTTTCAAAGTGCAAAACGGCGGACTTTAACCGATACTCGTACCCATGTGCCAAGGCGTAATTTCTTGACATACTGTGCCTGTTGCCCGCCTATTTATTGGCGTTTTTTCTTTCATTTCACGGTTAATAGCGGATTACACGGCTGTGGGCAATTATTTTGAATTTTAAAGACATCAAACTGTTCACAGACGGTATCCGGGATTGATATTTTTCAGCGCTGTATTTCACGGCGCAACCACTCAATGAATTTTTGTACCGGCGGATAATTGGCACGACTGCTGGGCCAAACAAGATAATAGGCGCTTTGGCTGGTCGCGGGCGCACCATAGGCGGCCTGCAATGCCCCTGTGCGAAAGGTGTCCTCACTCAAAAACCACGGCAGTAATGCAATACCCATGCCGTGTTTGGCGGCCTGTGCAAGGGTGGCAAACTGGTCGAAAACCATGCCCTTCGGGGGCGCGTCGGTAATGCCGTGATGGGCCGACCATTCGGCCCAGGCGTTTGGCCGCGTGGCGATATTCAACAAGGGCAGCTTAAGCAAATCCTGCGGGCGTTGAATGGGGTGGGCGGCCAGAAAATCCGGTGAACAGGCGGCGATCAATTTTTCATCCAACAGGTGCAGACACTCGGTTTTTGGCCAATTACCGTGGCCATGAAAAATTGCGGCGTCAAAACTGGTGCCCTGAAAATCAAACGGTTCCAGATGGGTGGACAGATTCACCGTCACACCGGGATGTTGCGCCAGAAAACCAGACAGTTTGGGCGCCAGCCAATGGGTGCCAAAAGTGGGCAGTATCGCAAGGTTCAATGCCCCACCGTCGGGATTGGCCGTCAAGGAAACCGTGGCACTGGAAATCGCCACGAGAGCGGGGCGGATTTGGGCCAGATAGTCCTGGCCCTGTTTGGTCAGATACAGCCGGTTGCGACGCCGTTGAAACAGCGCCACCCCGATCTGGTTTTCAAGCGTGATCAGTTGCCGGCTGACCGCACCCTGGGTCAGGGCCAGTTCCTGTGCCGCCGCGGTGATTGTATTCAGCCGAGAAATCGCTTCAAATGCAGTCAACAGATGAAGGGCGGGTAAAAAGCGGCGTGACAACATAGTCTATTCCCAAATGGAATGATATTATGCGGATTTATCGCTATTACTGCCTTAAAACATATGAAATGTCAGCCCCATCATTCCCTGATGGAATAAAATAAAGGAAAATTCCATGGCCAAAGATCTTTCGCCGCAAAGCCAGCCATCGCTTGGGTCATTTGATTGGCAAGACCCTTTCCGGTTTGACGCGCAATTGACAGAAGATGAACGTATGTTGCGCGATGCCGCGCGGGTTTATGCGCAAGAAAAGCTGCAGCCGCGTGTGACGTCGGCCTATATGAACGAGGAAACCGACGCCGGTATTTTTCGCGAAATGGGCGAAATGGGCCTGTTGGGCATCACCGTGCCCGAGGCATATGGCGGCATTGGTGCGGGCTATGTCGCCTATGGTTTGGTCGCCCAAGAGGTCGAGCGTGTGGACAGTGGCTATCGCTCGATGATGTCTGTGCAAAGCAGCCTCGTGATGTATCCGATCTATGCTTATGGGTCCGAAGAGCAGCGGATGAAATATCTGCCAAAACTGGCAAGTGGCGAATTTATTGGCTGTTTCGGGTTGACCGAACCGGATGCCGGGTCTGATCCGGGCGGGATGAAAACCGTGGCGAAAAAAACCGCCAATGGCTATGTGATCAGCGGCAATAAAATGTGGATTTCCAACGCGCCGATTGCCGATGTTTTTGTGATTTGGGCCAAGTCCGAGGCACATGGCGGCAAAATTCGCGGCTTTATCCTTGAAAAAGGCATGCAAGGGCTGTCGGCACCGAAAATTGCCAACAAACTGTCGTTGCGGGCATCTATAACGGGCGAGGTGGTGATGCAGGGGGTCGAGGTTGGCGAAGACGCATTGTTGCCCGATGTCGAGGGCCTGAAAGGGCCGTTTGGATGCCTGAACCGCGCGCGTTATGGCATCAGTTGGGGGGTCATGGGGTCGGCTGAATTTTGCTGGCACGCGGCGCGGCAATACGGGCTGGATCGCAAGCAATTTGGCAAACCTTTGGCGGGCATGCAGTTGTTCCAGAAAAAGCTGGCCGATATGCAGACGGAAATTTCGCTGGGGTTGCAAGCCAGTTTGCGGGTGGGTCGGTTGATGGACGAAGGCAACGCCGCGCCCGAGATGATTTCCATCATCAAGCGCAACAATTGCGGCAAGGCGCTGGACATTGCACGCATGGCCCGCGACATGCACGGCGGGAACGGCATTTCGGCGGAATTTCAGGTGATGCGCCATATGTGCAATCTGGAAACGGTGAACACATACGAGGGCGCGCATGATGTGCATGCGTTGATTCTGGGTCGCGCGCAAACTGGCATTCAGGCGTTTTTCTAGAACCTAAAAATCGAATGCGAACTTAGGCCGTTCAGGGGGCGGCATTGCTTGCCCCCTTTTAACAATCAAAGCCGCTCAAAGCTGATCCATGGGGATGGATTTCCCGTCGCCTTGAACGATCCGCACATGATGCGGGCGCAATTGGCGCGGTTCGGCCAAACCCACAGAATGGGCGATGGTTTCCACCTCTTTTGTCAGCCCTTTGGCGAAATTCGCCACCTTAAGATATTTGTCTTCCACCACCAGCCCTTTTTGCAGCCGTGCGTCATGCGTGGTGATCCCAGTCGGGCAGGTATTTTTATTGCATTTCAACGCCTGAATACAGCCCAGTGAGAACATGAAGCCCCGCGCGATGGTGACAAATTCCGCCCCCGCCGCCAGCGCCCAGGCCACATCACCCGGGTTCACCAATTTGCCCGCCGCGATCAGGCGAACCTGATCCTTCAACCCGTATTCACGCAGCAGATTGGCGATGATTGGCAATGCCTCGCGCACGGACAAACCGACCAAATCCATCAACGGCATCGGGGCGGCGCCCGTGCCGCCGTCACCGCCATCCAGCGTGATGAAATCGGGGGCCGACGCGGCACCGCGTTCCTTGATCAGTTCCATCAATTCGCGAAACGGTTGTTCGGTACCTACCACGGTTTTAAAGCCGACGGGTTTGCCTGTAACCTCGCGAATATGGGCGATGAAATCCAGCATATCTGCCCAGTCGTCAACTTCGATATGGCGGTTGGGGGATATGCTGGCCTCGCCTTGGGGGATGCCGCGAATGGCGGCAATTTCGGCGGTCACTTTGGCGCCGGGCAGAATGCCGCCCTTGCCGGGCTTGGCCCCTTGCGACAGCTTTATTTCAAACATTTTCACCTGTTCATGCGCCGCAATTTCGCGCAGTTTTTTGTCGCATAACAAGCCGTCACCGGTGCGCACCCCGTATTTTGCGGTGCCGATCTGAAACACGATGTCCGCCCCGCCCTGCAAATGATAGGGCGACAGGCCGCCCTCGCCGGTGTTCATCCAAATGCCAGCCTTATGCGCGCCACGGCTTAGGGCGAGAACCGCAGGGTGCGATATTGCCCCAAAGGACATGCCGGAAATATTCACAATGGATTTGGCGACATAGGGATGGCGGGTGCCTGCGCCGATCACCAAGGGGTCGGTTTTGGCAACCTGTTCGTCCAGCGGCGGAAAGGCGGCGTTCACAAACAGGGTGGTGCCGGGCAGGGTGATGTTGCGGGTTGACCCAAAGGCGATGGTATTGTCATGACCATCCGCCGCCCGCGTGACCCACTCGCGCTGGGCGCGGTTAAACGGCAATTCTTCGCGATCCATGGCAAAGAAATACTGGCGGAAAAATTCGCCCAGCGTGATGAATAAATGGCGAAAACGGCCAATCACCGGATAATTTCGCCGCACGGCATCGCCGGTTTGCAGTCGATCAGCGACGAATAGAAAAGCGAGAAAAAGGGTAAATAGGCCGAGGAGAAAAAGAAAAATAAGTACCAACCATTGCACGGCTGATCCCGCCAAATCCATAAAAAACATCGAGCGAACCCACCCCTTGATTATGGCCAGCCAACGCGCCTGCTGACCCTTGTAAACAACCTAAGCTTGGCCAGACAGGCAAGGCAACCAACAAATCGGTGTGACGGTTTACGGCGCCAGCCCCAGCAACGCGGGCAGGTCGGCCATATCGTCAAACAAAGCATCGCAAATAGGCGCCAGCACGCCGGGGGCTGTGTCGTGGGTAAATCCAAAAGTGCGCATTTGCGCAGCTTGGCCCGCGCGCGCGCCGCTGGCGCTGTCTTCGATAACCGCGCAATTGCGGGGCGCGACACCTTGTTCACGGGCGGCCCAAAGGTACACATCGGGCGCGGGTTTGGGGGCGGCGCAATTTTGGCCGGAATACATGCGCCCCTCAAATCTGGCCAAAAGCCCGGTTTTGCCCAGCGTGATGTGCATCTTTTCCAACCGCCCATTGGACCCGATCGCAAAGGGAATGCCCACCGCATCCAAAGCATCAAGAACCGTTTCAATTCCGGGGATCAGGGTCACGGTCTGGGCAAGGGCGGTATAGATTTTGGGATAAATGATCTCCAGCCAATCCTCGGGAATGAGTGCCCCTTTTGCGCTGGCCTGTTTGGCCACGCCAGACATTGTGCCACCGACAAACAGGTGCATGATTTCCGGCAACGGCAAATCAAGGCCGCGCATGGCCAGATCATCGCGCAAAATTTGATTGGTCACGCGTTCGCTGTCGACAACGACACCGTCACAATCAAACAAGACCATTTGAACCGGCGTGGTGGTGGTGCTGGGCATGATAATTCCTTGGTCAATAAAAAAGGCCGGTCCTTCCTGACCGGCCTTTTGTCTTTCGTCAATGGGGCGCGCTTAATGGATCACGCTATCCTTGGGGGGCTGGCGGTTGGATGCGGCGATGCGATCGCCAATCAGCAACCCCTCGGCCCCGACAGATACCGGCACCACATCACCGTCACCCAGATCACCGGCCAGCAACATTTCGGCCAGTTGATCCTGCAACGCGCGCTGTATGACACGTTTCAGCGGGCGCGCGCCAAAGACAGGGTCATAGCCTTCGTTGCCCAACCAATCGCGGGCCTCTGGCGCCATGTCCAACTTGATGCCCTGACGTGCCAGCCGTTCTTTCAGCAAGCCGAGCTGAATATCCACGATCCCCGCCATGTCATCGCGGGCAAGGCGATCAAAGATGATGGTTTCATCCAGACGGTTCAGGAATTCAGGCCGGAAATGCACGCGCACGGCATCCATCACATCGCGCCGCGCATCGGTCGGATCGGCCCCGTCTGGCAGTTGGCTAAGCGATTGTGCCCCAAGGTTACTGGTCAGGATGATCAAGGTTTGCTTGAAATCCACCGTGCGGCCCTGACCATCGGTCAAGATACCGTCATCCAGCACTTGCAACAGCACATTGAACACGTCGGGGTGGGCTTTTTCCACCTCGTCAAACAGCACCACCTGATAGGGGCGACGGCGCACGGCCTCGGTTAAAACACCGCCTTCTTCATAGCCGACATAACCGGGGGGCGCGCCGATCAACCGCGCAACCGCGTGTTTTTCCATGAATTCCGACATATCGATGCGCACCATCGCGCTGTCGTCGTCAAACAGAAATTCCGCGACCGCCTTGGTCAGTTCGGTTTTGCCGACGCCGGTTGGCCCAAGGAACAGAAAACTGCCCAAAGGTCGCGCTTCGTCGTTCAGCCCCGCGCGCGCCCGGCGCACCGCGTTGGAAACCGCGCGCACGGCGGATTTCTGGCCAATCACCCGACGACCCAGTTCATCCTCCATTCGCAGCAATTTATCGCGTTCGCCTTCCAGCATCCGCGTGGTGGGAATGCCGGTCCAGCGTTCCACCACGGCGGCAATTTGTTCGGGGCGCACGGCGTCCTCGGCGACAACACCGTTGTCAGTCGCCTCGGCCTCGGCCAGCGATTTTTCAAGCGCGGGGATCACCCCATAAGACAGCTCGCCCGCCTTGCCCAAATTACCCTCGCGTTTGGCAATATCCAGTTCGGCACGGGCATGATCCAGACGTTCTTTGATGTCCCGCGCACTGGCCAGTTTATCGCGTTCTGCCTGCCATTTGGCGGACATTTCCGAGGATTTTTCCTGTAATTCGGACACTTCCTTTTGCAGCTTGCCCAAACGGGTGATGCTCGCCTTGTCGTCCTCCAGCTTTAGCGCCTCAACCTCGATCTGTTTTTGCATGATGTCGCGGTCCAGCGCATCCAATGCCTCGGGTTTGCTGTCGACTTCCATGCGCAGGCGGCTGGCGGCCTCGTCCATCAAATCAATCGCTTTGTCGGGCAAAAACCGGTCGGTGATGTAGCGGTGGCTAAGGGTGGCCGCCGCCACCAGCGCGCTGTCGGAAATTCGAACACCGTGGTGCAATTCGTATTTTTCCTTGATCCCGCGCAAAATGGAAATCGTATCGGTCACGGTGGGTTCTGCCACCACGACAGGCTGAAAACGCCGCGCAAGGGCCGCGTCTTTTTCCACATATTTGCGGTATTCATCCAGCGTTGTGGCCCCGACACAGTGCAATTCACCGCGTGCAAGTGCGGGTTTCAACAGGTTAGAGGCATCCATCGCGCCATCGGCCTTGCCCGCGCCAACCAGCGTGTGCATTTCATCGATGAACAGGATAATTTCACCGGCGGCATCTGTGACCTCGGTCAACACGGCCTTCAGGCGTTCTTCAAATTCGCCCCGGTATTTTGCCCCCGCAATAAGCGCGCCCATATCCAGCGCCAAAAGCCGTTTGTTGCGCAGGCTTTCGGGGACATCGCCGTTGACGATGCGCAGGGCAAGCCCCTCGGCAATCGCGGTTTTCCCGACGCCGGGCTCGCCGATCAACACGGGGTTGTTTTTTGTGCGCCGAGACAACACTTGCATGGCGCGGCGAATTTCTTCGTCACGGCCAATGATTGGGTCGATTTTACCCGCTTGTGCGGCCTCTGTCAGATCATGGGCATATTTTTTCAGCGCGTCATATCCGTTTTCCGCCGAAGCACTGTCAGCGGTGCGGCCTTTGCGAATATCATTGATCGCGGCGTTCAGTTTTTGCGCCGATACATTGCCCGCCTCCAACGCCTCGCGGGCTTTGGATTTCACCATGGCAAGGGCGGTCAGAATGCGTTCAACCGGCACAAAACTGTCGCCGGCTTTTTTGGCAAGCTTTTCAGCCTCGGACAGAACCTTGCCGGTTTGGTTGTCCATATAAAGCTGGCTGTTGTCGCCGGACACGGCGGGAATTTTCGCCAATGCCGCATCGGTAACGGCCAGCACTTGCGCCGCGTCACCACCAGCATTTGTGATCAAATTGGTCGCCAGACCCTGATCATCATCCAACAACGCCTTTAACAAATGTTCGGGCAACAGCCGCTGATGATCTTCGCGTTGCGCAATGGTTTGGGCGGCTTGTAAAAAACCGCGCGACCGTTCGGTGAACTTTTCCAGGTTCATTTTATTCTCCTTTGAAAGCGCCGCTTTGGTCCTGCCCAATTCTGGCACAGGTATGGTGCGGCCTTGGTATTGATATGGGAGTGCTGGATTTTTCGGTCAAGGGAGCAAGGGACAAGAATTCGCTTTTGGGGGAGAAATCTTAATTCTTTCATCCTAACCCTAGGGACGAGGACACTTGGGTGGGGTTCGGCTTAAAGGAGCGCTGAAATGAATATTGATGCCATTAAGGTTGCAAAGCCGACATATGACGCAGCCAAGGGGGAATATGCGGCCATGGTGCGCTTTGACTATTCCGAGGGTATGGATGGTTCAACCGGCCAGATCAATATGATTTGCCGCACAAACGCCCAAAAGGCCGAGGCGGCCAAAGTTGTTAACGAACGATTGGTCGCCCATGCAATTTATCAACTTAAATGGATGCCCGAATTTCAAAAAGGTGATGATTTCCTTACTGTCGCCCCGGCGGCGGGCGGTTTAATATCGATGATAGAAGAACCAAAACAGGCCACTTGCGCCGCGTTTGTCTAGTGTTTGTGCCAAGTGGGTTTTCGGGACAGAACAGTTTTTACGAGTGGTTTTCGGGTACTGATTTTTCACAAAAGGCGTCGTGATGAAAATTCAAGATATACTACTTTCCGATCTGACCTTGGACAGCCAATCGGGCGTGGCGCGGGCACTGGCGACGGTCATCATGGTGCCCGTTGGCGGAGGAAAAATCGATATGATCAGTTTTCGTGTTCAGCAGCTAGTTGAAAAAGACGTGAATATTCAATTCCTTAAAGCGAGGCTGATTGACGACGCCGTGCGCTGGATGGGGTTGATGAACTTTGTTGAAATCAAACCGGGTCTGGCCGCTGCGTGATTTGGGGCAAGTCGGATTTTTGCTGCCCATGTGGGTTTTGAATTATCCATCCCGACGGTGTAAAAACAGATAGCCCTTGCCATCACGGGTGGTTTCCCAATCATGGCGGTCTGCGTCAAAGACGCTTTTGAATCCGGCCATGTTGGATCGTTCATCGGCAATCAAGACCCAGCTGCCATCGCTGGCATACTCAATAAGGCGCGACAATACCGCCAAATGCTGCGCTTGCGGCAACATATGCAGCGTTCGATCAAACAACAGGATGTCAAAGCTGCCTGTCGGGGTGTATGTCGTGATATCCGCGACGGTCGCGGTGATGGGCAGGTTTTCCCGATTGGCGGCCTTGCTCAGGTTGGAAATGCCGTTTGGGGAAAGATCAACGCCCACGACAACGTGCCCGAGCCGCGCAATAAAAAGGGCATCGCGACCCTGCCCACAGCCGACATCCAGAACGCGCAACTGTGGTTGTGTCTGCTGGTGGAAAAAATCCACAAATACCTCGGTTGGCGCGCCCAAAGCATTCGCGGATGATCCGTATAATTTATCATAATTGGTTGCCATATCGGCAGCCTATCGGCGAAATGTTCGCTTGGCCAAGTGAAATATTTCGTGAACTGGTGCGTTCTTTCCGCCGCTGTTTTCGCCAGATCTGGCAGTAGTGCTTGTGCATCCTTAAATCTATCCGCTATAGAACGACCGTTTGCCATTTGTTCAAAGGACACCGCCATGACCAACCCTCACCCCGCCGCCTTTACCGAAAAGTTAATCGTTGCGCTGGATCTGCCCGATGCCTTGCAAGGCTTGCAACTGGCCGAAAAACTGGGCGATGCGGTCGGGTTTTATAAAATCGGTTTGGGCATGTTGACGGGCGGCGGTTTGGCCTTGGCCAACGAGTTAAAGGCCGAACATGGCAAAAATATTTTCCTGGATATGAAGCTGTTTGATATCGGGGCCACGGTCGAGGCGGCGGTGCGGGGGCTGGCGCAGTTTGAGTTGGATTTTCTGACGGTTCACGGCGACCCGCATGTGGTAAATGCCGCCAAACAAGGTGCTGCGGGCAGCAATATGAAAATATTGGGCGTGACGATTTTGACATCGCTGGATCGCGGTGATCTGGATGATAGTTTGATCAAGGCGGGCAATATTCAGGATCTTGTGGTGGAACGGGCGTCGCGCGCGCTGGAGGCCGGTGCCGATGGTATCATCGCCTCGCCGCAAGAGGCGGCTTTGATCCGCGCCTTGCCCATTGCCGAGGGTCGCTTGATTGTCACCCCCGGTGTGCGTCCTGCGGGGGCGGCACTGGGCGATCAAAAACGGGTGGCAACCCCGGCACAGGCTCTGGCCAACGGCGTGGATCACATCGTTGTTGGCCGCCCGGTCTGGCAGGCCGATGATCCGCGTGCCGCAGCGCTGGCAATTTTGGCGGAGATGGCCAAAGGGTCAGCGGCCTAAAAACAACGCCAAACGGGTTTGCAGATAGGGCACCGCACGGTCATGTGCCAAAAATTCGGCCACGGGCATCAGGCGGCATTCTTGGCCTTCGTCGCCCAGTTTTGCCGCCGCCAGTTCTTCTGCGGGTACTTTGGCGACAAAAAACCAACTGCATGGTGCGCCGGCTTCGGTGGTAAACGCACGCGCCCAGCAAATGGCGCCTTGGTCGATCACAAGGCCAACCTCTTCGCTGGTTTCGCGCAGCACGCATTCAAGCGGTGTTTCACCCGCCTCGGCACCGCCACCGGGAAAATCCCAACAATTTGGAAATGGAATATCTGGCAAATCGTCGCGCAATAATACCAACAACTGATCGCCGGACAACAGCGCTATTTTTGCCCCGTGAAAACTGGTTGTTTCGGCATCATCACTCATGGCAGACATCCTATGACCTTGGGCGCGCTTTGCAAACTGACGAATTGTAAATCGCACGGAATGGGCCTAAAATTGCCCCCATGACATCGCTGTGCCGCGCCTGTTTTCATCTGTTTGAACCCGTTGCCAAACGGTGCCCGAAATGCGCCAGCCCTCGGGTGATTTCGCATGATGAGCTGACCAGCCTGTCGATCGCCCACATGGATTGCGATGCGTTTTATGCCTCGGTTGAAAAACGCGACAATCCTGAATTGCGCGATAAGGCGGTGATCATTGGCGGCGGCAAACGCGGCGTGGTTTCCACCGCCTGTTACATTGCGCGGATCAAAGGCGTTCGCTCGGCGATGCCGATGTTTCAGGCGCTGAAACTGTGCCCCGAAGGTGTGGTCGTGCGGCCGCGAATGGATGTCTATGTGGAAACATCCAAGGCGATCAAATCCCTGATGCAAGAACTGACGCCCGCAATAGAGCCCTTGTCGCTGGACGAGGCGTTTTTGGATATGACCGGCACCGCGCGGCTGCATGGCGCGCCGCCTGCGGTGATGCTGGCGCGGTTGGTGGCGCGGATGCACAGCGAGTTGGGGATCACCGGATCCATCGGTCTTAGCCACAATAAATTTCTGGCCAAAGTGGCGTCCGATTTGGATAAACCCAAAGGCTTTGCCCTGATCGGCGCTGCGGAAACCATGGATTTTCTGCGCCCCCGTTCGGTGCGCCTGATCTGGGGGATTGGACCTGCGGCACAGGCGAGTTTGGACAAGGCGGGCATTCGCACATTTGCCGATTTGCTGCGCTGGGACCGCAAGGATTTATCGGCGCGTTTTGGATCTATGGGCGAGCGGCTTTATCATTTGGCGCGGGGTGAAGATCGGCGTCGCGTATCCGCCAACGCGCCAGTGAAATCGATTTCAAAAGAAACCACTTTTTTTGAGGATACGTCCGATGCCGATCTGTTGGACGGGCATATTTGGCGGTTGGCGGAAAAGGTATCGGATCGCGCCAAGGCACGCGGGCTGGCGGGTCGTGTCGTGGTATTAAAACTCAAGCGCGGGGATTTTTCGGCGCTGTCACGGCGGGTGTCTTTGCGCGATGCCACGCAGGTGGCGGATCGCATTTACCGTGCCGCCCATGATCTGTTTGCGGCGGTCGGCAATCAAGGCCCCTACCGGTTGATCGGTGTCGGGATCAGCGATTTGATCGCCGAGCATGGCGCGGATCGGTCCGGCGATCTTCTGGACCCGGATGCCAATCGACGTGCCGATGCCGAACGCGCAACCGACAAAATCAGGCAAAGATTTGGCAGAGACGCGATATTAAAGGGCCGCGCCCTGCGTTAGAATCTGCGCGGAATTTTCGATGTGAGACCCGAATTTAGGCACCAAAGAACAGTAAAACCCGATGGCCAAGTCACGATTTTGGCAGTTAAGAATTGGCTATTCTGCGGCCAGCGAAAGCTGTGGTCGGCTGGCCTGAATGATCTTTGTGATGACACCGGTCATCAGGTCGCGAAACTGATTGAAATCGGCACGCGGCGTCACCGTGGCTTCGTCCATATAAAGCGCCCGGTCGATTTCGATTTGAACGGCGTGTTGGTTGCGCGAGGGGCGGCCATAGCGCTGGGTGATATAGGCGCCGGCAAAGGGTGAATTTCGCACGACACGCAAGCCTGCATCGCGAAAGGCGGCCTCGATTTGGCAGACGATTTCATCCGAGGCGGCGGATCCAAAGCGATCCCCCAAAACGATTTCCGGTCGTTTGTTGATGTTCCGCGCGGTGGCCTCCAGGGCTTCGTGGGGCATGGAATGCAGATCGATCAATACGGCATGACCAAAATTCGCACGGGCCTGATCGATTAGTTCGCGCAATTTGTCATGATAGGGATGCCAATGCTGGGTCAGGCGTTTTTCCGCCTCGGCCAGCGAAATTTTCCCGCGATAAATCGCCCGTCCATTGGCAACGACGCGGGGAATCACCCCAAGACCCGAACTGATTCTTGGATTTAGGTGCCGTGTCGTTACGCCCTGTATCAACGCCGGGTCCAATTCTTCGATCGATCTGTTCAGGTCGACAAAGGCGCGCGGCGTTGTCGCATGCAACAATGGCGCCCCCAGTTTCGGGGCCTCGGCGAACAGCAAATCCACAAAAGCATCCTCGGAACTGCGAATTTGTTGCTCATTTAACGTGGATTGGCGCAAAAACGCCCGACTGTAGGTTCGCCCCGAATGTGGCGAGGCAAAAATAGCCGCCGAACTGCGGGCTTGGGGCAGGTGAAGGTGATAAGTGCCTGTGATCATAAATGCCTCATTATGCCCGCATCTTGGCGGATTTATGACAACACCGAAAGCCCTTGATCTGATCCTTGGAACCTTTTATACGATCCCGACCTGACGCGGTTTGCCCCGCGTCCTGTTTTTTTATAGGCAGGGCGTTAGACAGACCACTAGGGTAACGGGTGATTAGCTCAGCGGTAGAGCACTTCGTTGACATCGAAGGGGTCACTGGTTCGATCCCAGTATCGCCCACCATGGTTCCATGAGGAGCCAGTTGAAAATTTAACCCAAGGCGTCGCGTGCTTGCGACCCTAATGAGACAAAGAGGAGAGACCAAATGAAGGTCAGAAACTCACTCCGCTCGCTGAAAGCCCGTCATCGCGATTGCCGCGTTGTACGTCGCAAAGGCCGTGTTTACGTGATCAACAAAACACAGCGTCGGTTCAAAGCACGCCAAGGCTAAACACTGTTTTAGCCCGCAAGTATTAAAAAGCCGCCCCCCGTTGCAGGGGGCGGCTTTTTGACGTTTTGATTTTGGCTGTCAGATTGGATCACGTCCCTATGGGTTCTGGCCCTAGTTAAAAGCAATCAGCCGAACCACGGTGGCGCGTGATAAATACCCTGTGACCGGCAGGTTCGCCGCATCCTGAAACTGGCGAATGGCCCGGCGGGTTTCTTTGGAAATTTTGCCATCGATGCGGCCCGGCTTGTAGCCCATCGACGATAACCTTTGTTCCACCAACAAGAAGGTTACCGGCGCCAAACCCAACCGGTTTTCTTCTTCACGGGCCGCTGCAATTATTGTGGAATTTTCGTTTTGCAAGGCGTCGATATTTGCCAGTGCTTGGGTGACAAAAGTACCCTTTGGGAATTGCCCAAGATATTGTTGGTAAGCCGCCACAGTATTAATTGCCAATGTTTGGTCCCAGATTGCGCGTTCTCGTTTGGCGGCACCGATGCGCTTGTTTTCCTGAATCGCGGCCAGATGCTCTTTGGCTTGATCGGAAAACACCCCGTCGGGATAACGTTTCAGGTAACTGCGCAAACCAAGTTCTGTGCCATCTTGCCCGGTTTCTTGCCAATAGGCGCGATCTTGGCGGCGCAATTCCGCTTTGCGCCGCTTTGCTTCTTCCTTCAGAATGCGATTGCGTTCCTTGGCTTGGGCGCGCAGGGTAATCAGTTGTTCACGGTTGATATATCCGGTTTGTGCATATGAAGCGTCGGCCTGCCAGTTTGACAACGCGCCGCGGGTTCCCGCGCCGAAAATGCCATCGATACCCCGCGTGTCAAACCCCAAAACGGTCAGATCGCTTTGGATTTTGCGCCGATCATTGCGGGTCAGTTTCAACGCCTCTTCATCAGCGCGGGCATCGCGTTCCGGCGCGCCTTTGATAAAGGCGATTTCGCGGCGCGCTGCATCGGCATAAATGCCCCGCGGATAGGTTTTCAGATAGGCCTGATAGGCGTCAAGCCCGCCCAAATCAGTGACCGCCTGCCAATAGGCGCGTTCCTGAATAATGCGGTTGTCAGGCTTTGGGTTTGGCGTTGGGATCGGCGGGCGATCCATTGCTTTGGGTGCGGTGGTGGGCAAAAAACCGTGACCATATATCGTCTTGCGTGAATTGCGGATGGCATCAACCATTGCGACACCTTTCCGCAGGGCCTCACGGGTCAAAAAGTCGGCCATTTCGCCGCTGGAACCCGTGATCACGGTAACACCTTGAGGGGCGTCAATACGTCCAATGCCCACGGTGATACCTGCGCCGGTTGGTAAATCGGTGTTTGCGGCCCCCAAGGCAATCAGGGCCTGCCCGGGATATTTTGCGGCGATGTCATAAATCAACGCAAGGGGAATGGCGCGGGTGCTGATGTTGGCCATGCTGGGGCGATTTGCATCGGCCAAAAGAAACCATGTATTTTCACCCGAGGTGACAAAATGCCCGGTCAAAACGATGGCGATCTTGTCCTCGGGTTCGGCGTGTTCCAGCAATGCCTTTAGATTGACCTCAAGCTGGGTCGAGCGCAGATCCTGCCCCGCCGTGACGGCATAGCCCATGCGTTGAAACGCCCATCTTGTGTTGATGGCAGCCACACCATTACTGGCGCGACTTATAGATTGATAGGCCTCGTTTCCGATCAAAAGCGCGGCAGGGTCGGCCATGGCAGCGGTGCCAAAAATACCGGTAAAAACCGTGGCGATGGCCGTGGATGTAAAACGTTTCATAAGTATCCCCCTTGAAATTAAGTGTCGTAATTTCGTTTATCTTCGATCACTAGCCCATCACGGGGCAGGTTTCCGGGGGAATGAACCGTCACCGTTCCCCGCAGTTTCAGCGTATCGACGACCGCCTTTTCAACCATGGCGATATCGATGTTGGTGCCTTCAACCTGCACCTCCATCGTGTCGTTTTGGCCGTCGCGATCCGCGATGACACGGGCACGCGCAACGCCGGTTTTTGCCACCAGACCGGCCACTTGTTCGGGGCGCACGAACATGCCTTTGATTTTGGCGGTCTGATCGGCGCGGCCCATCCAGCCCTTGATGCGCATATTGGTGCGTCCGCAGGGGCTTTGGCCCGGCATTTGTGCCGAAAGATCGCCCGTGGCAAAGCGGATCAACGGGTAATCGGCGTTTAGCGTGGTTACGATCACTTCGCCCACCTCACCCGGTTCCACCGGATTGCCCGTGCCCGGCGTGACGATTTCCACGATCACGCCTTCATCTATGACCATGCCGTCCATTGCCGCAGTTTCATAGGCGATGTTACCCAGATCGGCGGTGGCATAACATTGCAAACACTGAATGCCGCGATCGGCATAAAAGGCACGCAGCGACGGGAATAACGCACCGCCACTGACCATGGCTTTGTTGATTTTAAGCGTCAGGTCCAGTTCATCGGCCTTGTCCAATATCACCTTCAGAAAATCCGGCGTGCCCGCATAAGCGGTGACGCCCAGATCATGTGCCGCGCGGGCTTGTAGTTCGGTTTGCCCAACCCCTGCCGGTAAAACACAGGCACCAAGGGCACGGGCCGCGTTTTCAAACATCATGCCAGCGGGGGTCAGATGGTAGGAAAAACAATTCTGCACCACATCATCGTGGCGCAGACCTGCGGCATAGGCGAACCGGCCCAGACGCCACCAATCCGGTGAAATCATACCGGGTTCATAAATCGGGCCGGGGGATTGAAATACATGGGCATAAACAGCCGGGGCATAGGGGGCAAACCCCCCAAAGGGCGAAGCGGCGGTTTGTGATTTGCCAATGTCGGATTTGCGCAAAATCGGCAGCTTGGCCAGTTCATCGGTGGAAATGATGTCATCAGCCACAACATCTTTCAGGCTGACAGCATAGCCTGACAGGGCCTGCGCCTGCGCAATTTGGCGCGGCAGGTTGATCGCCAGATCACCCATGCGGTGATTGGTGCTGCGGGTTTCCAGGGTGTCAAAATAATCCATTGCTGTTGCCTTTGTTGTCGGGCCTGCTGATTGAACAAAACTAGGCTCTGATTGGAATGTTATTCAATATCACGCGGTTGATTATGGATCACAACGGGCACCCAGCCGACAGGCGCCTGCGCCAATTCCGGTCAATTGTTGCGCAACAAAATCGGCACGCATCTTGCCCGTCAGATCACCCCAACGCATGGGGCAACTTGTCAAAACTTTCAAGATAGCGCGGTGAATGGTATCAAATTTCCGCGCGGGAATATGCGTTGTGCCGGGCTTGTTCCGGGTGCGGCACAGGATTTTGGGCTGACCTAGCTGAGCCATCTTTTACGGCGACGATAACTGCGCACATCGCGGAAAGATTTGCGTCCTTCCTCGGACACACCCAGATAGAATTCTTTCACATCAGGGTTTTCCCGCAACTCTGCCGCCGGGCCATCCATCACCACACGCCCGCTTTCAAGGATATAACCATAATGCGCAAAGCGCAGCGCGACGTTGGTGTTTTGCTCGGCCAACAGGAATGAAACTTTTTCGCGCTCGTTCAGATCCTTCACGATGCCGAAAATTTCCTCGACCAATTGCGGCGCCAAACCCATCGAGGGTTCATCCAGCAAAATGGTTTCGGGGTTGGCCATGAGCGCACGCCCAATGGCGCACATTTGTTGTTCGCCGCCGGATGTATAGCCGGCCTGCGATTTGCGCCGCTCTTTGAGGCGTGGAAAATACGTGTAGACCAATTCAAGTGCCGCGTCGATTTCACCGCGTCCACCGCCCCGCGTATAGGCACCGGTCAGCAGGTTTTCCTCGACCGTCAGGTGTTCAAAACAATGCCGCCCTTCCATCACCTGCACCACGCCACGTTTCACCAGCGCGGCGGGATTGTTCAAATGCGCCACATCGTCACCACGATAGTTGATGCTGCCTTTGGTGACCTCGCCGCGTTCGGAATGCAGCAGGTTGGAAATCGCTTTCAGCGTCGTGGTTTTACCCGCGCCATTGCCACCCAACAGGGCGGTGATGCCACCTTGGGGCACCTTCAGGGACACGCCCTTTAGAACCAGAATAACGTGGTTATAGATTACCTCGATATTATTGACTTCAAGCAAGGTGGTTTCGGTTTTTTCGGCGTCCAGCATGGCAATTCCAAAGGCTAAATATTTTGGGGTCCGTGGCCCCGATATTTCAGGGGCCACGGAAATGGTTTTAGTTACACCGCTCGGTGATGTTGTTTTCCGCCGCATAAGCCGCAGAATCCGCCATGATCAACGGATCAACGATTGACGCATCCGAAGGCATAAAGTCTGTGATCAGGCTCCATTTTTGGGCGGTTGCATCCCATTGGCTGACAGCGGCCATGCCACCGCCACCGTGGTTTTCACAGGTCACCGTAAAGACCGGGCCAAAGTTTGGCAGGCCCGCGGCAGCCATTTTTTCCGCTGTGATTTCAAGTACTTCCATTGCATCGCGCATTTCACCAGAGGTGATTTCCGATCTGCCGGTTGCGGCTTGTGCGGTTTTCGCGGCCTCGGCTGCCAGGAAGGCAGCATAGACGCCACGGTTATACAGGACCGTACCAACCTGATCGCCAGCACCTGCCGCTTTGCCTGCTTCAACAACATATTTGTTGATGTCATCAAAAACCGGGAAATCGCTGCCCACGTTGTGGAATTGCAGGGCCTTATAGCCATCCGCACCGGCACCGGCGGGGACCACGTCGTTTTCAGACCCAGACCACCAGATGCCCATGAAGTTTTCCATGGGGAAACGGATATTCGCGGCCTCTTGCACGGCAACCTGGTTCATCACACCCCAACCCCAAAACAGGATATAATCAGGGCGTTCGCGGCGGATTTGCAGCCACTGCGACTTTTGCTCTTGGCCCGGATAATCGATCGGGATTGCGTTGAATTTGAACCCTTCAACTTCGGCCAGTTTGGTCAGCGTTGGAATCGGTTCCTTGCCGTAAGCACCGTTAAAATACAGCAGCGTGATTTTTTTACCTTCCAGCGAGCCGCCGGATTGGTCTTTGAAATAGTTCACCCCAACCGAGGCACCATCCCAATAGTTCACAGGATAGTTAAAGACGTGGCTGAAAACCTTGCCGTTCTTGGCGCTGGTCCGACCGTAACCCATCGAGTGAACGGGAATGTCGTCAGCCGCTGATTTGGGGATCAACTGATAGGTGATACCGGTTGAAAGCGGCTGCAAAACCAGCGGTTTTAACGCCTTCAGCGATTCATAACATTCAACGCCTTTTTCGGTGTTATAGGCGGTTTCGCATTCCGGCACGCTGATCGTTTCGCCGCCAATGCCGCCATCACGTTCGTTGAGCAGGGTAAAATAATCGGCATAGCCATCGGCAAACGGAATGCCGCCCGCCGCGAATGGGCCTGTGCGATAAGACATTGATGGGAACACAAGTTCCGCCATCGCTGGGGCTGCGGCCATAACGGCACCGACAGCCAAGGTTACAAGTTTAAGTTTCATCGGGTCATTTCCTCCCTTTAGGTTATTCCCAATCATTAAGGTGTGTGCCACCTGTCGCCGCCGGTTTTCATCGGCGGCCTCTTCTTCATCAACCCTGCCTAATGCGGAAAGGGCCAAAGTCGTAATTTCTCTTTTGCCAGTCGCCAAAGCTGCGCCAACCCGTGTGGTTCCACGATCAAAAACACGATGATCAACCCACCAACGATGACAAATTCCAGATGTGCCGCCAAATCCGTGGCCCAGCCAAATTGCCCCACCAGAACGTTTTTCAACAAAACCGGCATCAGCACCATAAAGGCGGCGCCGGCAAAGCTGCCGAACATCGATCCCAAGCCGCCGATAATGATCATGAACAAAATCAGGAAACTTTTCTGGATGCCAAAGGCCTCGCCCACCTCGACCGCGCCAAGATAGACCGAAAAGAACAATGCACCCGAGATTCCAATGAAAAAGCTGGAAATCGCAAAGGCGCTGAGTTTGGCGCGCAACGGGTCCACCCCGATGATTTCCGCCGCAATATCCATATCGCGGATCGCCATCCATTTGCGCCCCAATGAACCGCGCGTCATGTTGCGGGCCAGTATCGCGCAGGCGGTCAAAAACAGCAGGCTGATCAGATATTTCGCCGTGGCATCCGTGTTGGGGCCGGTAACGATATAGCCAAAGATTGTGCGCTCGGGCGAATTGATCATACCCGAGGCGGAATAGTTGAAAAACCACGGCACGCGATTGAACAGCCAGACAAGGAAAAACTGTGCCGCCAGCGTGGCCACGGCCAGATAAAACCCTTTGATCCTTAGCGATGGTAGGCCAAAAATCACCCCCACACCCGCCGTGATAAAGCCCGCAATCACCACATGAATGGCAATGCTGACATCGGGAAACGCGGTCATCAGTTTGTAAACCGAATAGGCCCCCACGGCCATAAACCCGCCCGTGCCCAGCGATACTTGCCCGCAGTAACCAGTCAGAATGTTCAACCCGATCGCCGCGATGGCATAGATCAGGAACGGCACAAACACGGCGCTGGCCCAGTAATCATTGATCACCAGCGGGATCACCGCAAAGGCAATGAACAAAACGACATAATACCGATAGCGATCAAATTTGATCGGAAAGGTCTGGCTGTCTTCGGCGTAGGTGGTGCTGTAATCACCGGATTCGCGGTAAATCATGGTTTAGACCCTTTCGATGATCTTATCGCCAAACAATCCTTGCGGACGAAAGACGAGGAACAATAGCGCCAGAACATAGGCAAACCAGTTTTCCGTAGCCCCCCCCAAGAAGGGCGCGCCGATGGTGAATTCAAACAGTTTTTCGCCAACACCGATGATCAGGCCACCAACAATGGCGCCCGGGATCGAGGTAAAGCCGCCCAACATCAGAACCGGCAAGGCCTTGAGTGCGATCAGCGACAGCGAAAACTGCACGCCGGATTTTGACCCCCACATAATGCCCGCCACGAGTGCCACGATACCGGCGATCGACCAGACCAGCACCCAGATGTAGCGCAGGGAAATGCCGACCGACAAAGCCGCCTGATGGTCATCGGCCACGGCACGCAGCGCGCGGCCCTGTTTGGTGTATTGCGAAAACAGGGTCAGCGACACCACCAGAATGACGGCAACAAAGGCGGCCGCGATGTCCAGTTTGTCGATGAAAAAGCCGTAAAATCCATCGCTGCCCATCCAGGCCGTGTTTTCCTCAATCCAGAAAGACCCCCCCTGTGGTAACCCGATATCAAGGGTTTTGATGTCGGCCCCCCACATGATATCGCCAAAACCTTCCATGAAAAAAGCCAAACCAATGGTGGCCATAAACAGGATGATATCGGGTTGATTGACCAAATGGCGCAGGATGTAGCGCTCGACAATGACGGCCAGCAATACCATCACGCCCACGGTCAGAATAATCGCAATAATACTGGGCAATTCCCAGCCAAACTTGTGAATGTTAGTGCCAAAAATCGCGTTTATCAGCGGGGCAAACGGTATTTGCCCGTTTTGCAAGCCAACCAAGGTGAGCGCGGCAAACAGCGCAAAAACCCCTTGGGCATAGTTGAAAATACCGCTGGATTTAAAGATCAGCACAAAACCAAGCGCGACGAGGGAATACAAAACCCCGGTCATCAGCCCGTTCAGGATCACCTCGATTGCAAATAGAAACTGATCAGGCATAAAGGTTCCCCAGTGTCATTGTTTTTGGTGCAAAGTCAGTCATGCTCCACCCCCAGATAGGCATCAATCACGTCCTGATTGTTGCGCACGTCATGCGGCGTGCCGTCGCCGATTTTTTTGCCGTAATCCATCACCACGACGCGATCCGACAAATCCATCACTACGCCCATGTCATGTTCAATCAGGGCGATGGTTGTCCCGAATTCGTCATTTGCATCCAGAATAAAGCGGCTCATGTCCTCTTTTTCCTCGACGTTCATACCCGCCATCGGTTCATCCAGCAGCAGTAATTTGGGTTCCGCTGCCAAAGCGCGGGCTAGCTCGACCCGCTTTTTCAACCCATAAGGCAGGCGCCCAACCGGGGTTTTCCGAATGTGCTGGATTTCCAGAAAGTCGATGATTTTTTCCACGACTTCGCGGTTCTGAAACTCTTCTTTTTGGGCGCGACCATACCAAAGCGATTGGGCAATGATGCCGGTTTTCATATGGGTCAAACGCCCTGTCATCACGTTGTCCAGCACCGACATGCCGTTAAACAGCGCGATATTCTGAAAGGTCCGCGCGATGCCTTGGCGGGCCACATGGTGGGGTTTCATCGTTGGTCGCCGTGCGCCGCGAAACCAAACCTCGCCGTCTTGTGGATGATAAAACCCGCTGATCACATTCAGCATCGAGGATTTGCCCGCGCCGTTCGGGCCGATAATGGCGCGAATTTCGCCCTCGCGAATATCAAAGGAAATATTCTTGATCGCCTCAACCCCGCCAAACCGCAGGGTGATGTTTTTCATTTCCATCATGACGCCACCAATGGTGCGCCCGTCGGCGGTTACATAGCTGTCGCTTACGTCTTTCATTCCGCTGCCATCCTTGCGCCCGTTTCCTGAACCGCCGCGTCGCGTATTTCCAGCGTCGCCGCGATCGACCCTTTGCGCCCGTCCTCATAGGTAACCTCGGTCACTGTGGAAACCGAAGCAGACCCGTCATAGAGCGCATCAACCAGATCCTTGAATTTTTCTTCCACGATCCGGCGGCGCACTTTGCGGGTGCGCGTCAGTTCGCCATCATCGGCATCCAGTTCCTTGTGCAAAACCAGAAACCGGTGAATCTGACAGCCATGCAACATGGTGTCTTGGGCCACCGAAATGTTCACTTCTTCGACGTGTTTCTGGATCGTGGCCAACACTTGCGGGTGCCCGGCCAGTTCCTGATAGGACGCATAGGCGATGTTGTTGCGTTCGGCCCAGTTGCCCACGGCGGATAAATCGATATTGATAAAAGCCGTGCAGGTTTCGCGCCCGGCACCAAACAAGACCACCTCCAGGATATTGGGATAAAACTTCAGCTTGTTTTCAACAAATTTCGGGGCAAACAAGGCACCCGATGCCATTTTGCCCACGTCTTTGGCGCGGTCGATAATTCGCAACTGGCCGCTGGATTCCTCGATATAACCCGCGTCACCCGTGGCAACCCAACCCTCGGCGTCTTTGGTGTCAGCCGTGCTTTCGGGGTTGTTGTAATATTCCACGAATACGCCGGGGGATCGATAATAAACCTCGCCATTTTCGCGAATGTCCAGTTCCACACCGGGGCTGGGCACACCAACACAATCGGCGCTGACGCCGCCATCGGGTTGCTGGGTGATGAAAACGCAGGCTTCGGTTTGGCCGTATAGCTGTTTCAGATTGATCCCAAGCGAGCGATAAAAGCTGAAAATTTCCGGCCCGATCGCCTCGCCCGCCGTATAACCGACCCGCACATTGGTAAACCCGAGGGTATTTTTCAACGGGCCATAGATCGCCAGATCGCCAAGGAAATACTTGATCCGGTCCATCAGGCCGACCGGTTTGCCATCCAAAATGTCGGGGCCCACTTTTTGGGCGTGATCCATCGATACTTTGAACAGCCATTTTTTAAACCGTCCGGCGTCTTCCATGCGGATCATCACATTGGTCAACTGGGTTTCAAAAACCCGCGGCGGGGCAAAATAATAGGTCGGGCCGATTTCCCGCAAATCCGCCATCATGGTATCGGCATTTTCCGGGCAGTTCACGCAGAACCCTGTCCAAAACGCCTGACCAACCGAGAATATGAAATCGCCAACCCACGCCATTGGCAGATAGGCCAGAATTTCGTCGCCCGCGTTCAAATGATCGAAATCCGATGAATTGCGCGACGTTTCGATCACATTGCGATTGGACAGCACAACACCCTTGGGCCGCCCCGTCGTGCCCGATGTATACAGCATCACGCAGGTGCTGTCATAGGTCAGCGCAGCGGTTCGAGCCGCCAGTTCAGCGGCCAAATCTGCCTGCTTTTCGCGCCCCAGTTCTTGCACCTTGGTATATTGCGTTAACCTGTCATGGTCGTATTTCCGCAAGCCACGCGGATCAATATAAACCATGTGGTGCAGGTCTGTCAGGCTGTCCTGAACGTCGATGACCTTGTCGACCTGTTCCTGATCCTCGGCGATGATAAAACGCGCGTTACAATGGCCCAGAACATAGGCGATCTCTTCGCCCACTGAATCCTGATAGAGCGGCACGGGAATGGCCCCGACCGCCTGTGCGGCGACCATTGCCCAATACATATAAGGCCGATTGCGGCCCAACAAGGCAACGTGATCGCCCGGGTTCAGCCCCAGCGCCAACAGGCCCAGCGACAGCGCCTCTATTTCTTTGGCGGTTTCAGACCAATTCCAAGCCTGCCATATCCCGAATTCCTTTTCGCGATAGGCCGGTGAGGTGCTGAATATTTTGGCATTTCGCGCCAACAGCGCCGGAATCGATGCAAATTCGGGTGTTTCTGTCTTGTGCGCCGTCACAAATCTCTCCCAGATGAATACCACGTCCCGCCCGATTTTCGGGGTAGTCTTCATTAGGGCCAAACAGATGCGTTGCGTCAACATAAATTTTTGAACGAGCGTTCAATTAATTTTGAAACTCGGGATTGGCCAAGATCGATAGCCGGGTAAATCGCCTTAAATATGGGGTTTTACCCCCATAATGCCGAAGGAATTTTGGGATTTTGGCGATGATGGCGCTATCAATGGTGAAATGCTTTGCTTGGCCGCCACAAAGAAGTGATGGGCGCAGGTCGGAAATATGCTAGTATGCCAAAATGGATATTTTTACTTTGACCTTTTACGCGGCGGTATGCGGGCTGCTGTCTTTGATCGCGCCGGGCCTAGGGCGACCGCCGATTCGATTGATTATCGGTGCCACTGTCGGCATTTTGGCGGCCGTCAGCCTGCCAATGGTGCGCGGTGTTTTATTGGGCTGAGCCCTAATTCAACCGATCAATCGCCCCAAATCGGGGCTTCGGCGCGGTTCAGAATAACGCCCAAAACCGGCGTGTGTTTGCCCAGCATTTGTTCGACTTTACGAATTTCCGCCGCTGTTGTCATACCGCCACCGGCGACAATCAACACGCCATCGACGTTGGGCAAAAATCCGATCACCGCGTCATTATCCAGCGCAGGCGGCAAATCATACAATACCGCCGTGGGGTAAAAACCGTCCTGCATGTCAACCAAAACGTCCTCGGTCATGCTGTCTTGTAAAATTTCTGACGCGATGTCGGTTGCCTGATCGTTCAGCCCCACCACAAGGTTATCCGCGATGCGGCGCAAGAAATCTTCGGGTGCGATGTCGCCTTCTAGAAATTCCTGCATATCGGCATTTTTGCTGGTGCCCAAAATCTTGGCCAGCCCGGGATTATGCAGGTCCATATCCATCAAAATCGTGCGACAGGATGCTAGTCTGGCCATGGAAAACGCCAGATTGGTGGCCACAAATGTTTTGCCACATCCGGCTGTTGGCGAGGTGATCGCCACCCGCGACCATTTTTTATCAGACAATACCTGCAACAAGCGCGTGCGCAGCATGTCAAAGGACTTATAGGCATCATCCGTGCGGTTCGCGCTGATGACGCGGTGCGCTGCCAGATGTTTTTTGTTCAACGCCAGAATTTCGCATTGCTTCCACAAATCGATTTTGGCCAAGGCCGACGAACGCGCAGGCGCGACAGCTGTGTTTCGCGACGCGGCATTTTTGTCGTTTTGATCGGGTGTCTGCGCCATGGGCACTCTTTTCTGTTTCGGCCTATTGTTCGGCCATTTTACCTAAAATTCCGGCCAAAAAATGGCATGAAAGTCGTTTTTCTAAAACCCAAGCAAATTTGCGTCGGTAATTGCGGCTTTTATAAAGGTTTCTGTGTCTTCTTCGGGATGCCAGCCAAGAACATTTTGCGCGTGAGTGTTGTCAAAGCGGGCAAAATGACCGCGACTTTGCCAATCGCGCCGCGATGGGTTGGACAGATCACGTTGCCGCAGGGCAAATCGTTTCAGCCCATATTTGACACAGGCCGACAGGTAAAAGGCGGTTAAATTTCCCGGTTTAACGGTGATTTTAGCGCCCAGTTCGCGGTGAATTGCCGCAAAATAATCCCGCGCACTCAGCATCGGTGCGCCGGTCAAATTAAAGCTGTCGCCGATGGCGGCGCGTACCTCGGTTGTGCGAACCAAGGCCTCGGCCACGTCATCGATCAACACGAATGGCAGGATATTTTCGCCTTTGCCCCAAATACGCACCGCACCCGCCCCGTGCCAACGACCGATGCCCCAATGTTGCAACGGCCCGCCGTGACCCACCACAATGCCCGGCCGTGTGATCACCAAAGGCAGGTTGTCCGTTTGGTACATTTCTGTCAGCCGCCGTTCGCATTCTGCCTTGGATCGCGCATAAAGATTGCGGTCCTGCATCGTGGTTTCCAGCGGCGTGGTGTCGGTAATAATCCGCGCCGGATTGGACATGTCATAAGACGCAATCGTGCCGGTATAGACGAAGGTTTTTACCTTGGCGGCCAGTGCCGCCCGCGCAATGCCTACGGTGACCTCGACGTCGTTTTTCAGGCAATCCCCCCACGTCGTATCCATGGATTTGCCCAGATGAAAAACCGTATCAACACCTTGCATCGCTTGCGTCAATCCGGCGGGGTCTTTTAACGAGGCCGAGAAAAGTTCAACCTTGTTGGCAATGTCCTCAAACGGGCCGGATTTGCCACGGCTTAGCACACGCACATCATGGCCACGCGCCACCAGCGCGCGGGTCAGGGCGCGACCAATGAACCCTGTGCCGCCAATCACCAACACCGAAGGTTTCGGTTTTTTGCGGTGTTTTTGTTTCTTCACCACGGGTTCCGGTGGCAACAGTGCCAAACTGTGGTCAATCGCCGTGGCCACGGCCACCGCAGCGGCACCGTCAAATCGTGTATCCAGCGGCGTACCTGTTTGAATGGCCGCATAAAACGCGCCCACAGCGGCGCGAAAACCCAGCCCATAGGGCGACTTGCGGTTCAGCGAAACCAATTGCCGTGCCGCATTCACGCCGCCTTCGCGCAGATGGCCCCATGCACCGGAAACCTGACGGACCAGCGGGTTCAGCACCAGATCGGCGGCGTTTTCGCGGGAAATCACCAATGTATCGGCGGCATAATCCAGACGCGCCATGCCGGATGTGCCGCGCAACGTGACACTGCGATCATCAAATGTTTCCACCAGCGACAGGTTTATCGCCACGTCAATTTCGCCAACTTGCCCCAAAATACGCCAGCTTTGCGGACGTGTACCACTGCCGCCCGGCAAATCGACCGCTTTGCCAAGACTGACGTGTTCCACCGCCAGCGGGCCACACAGATCTTGGACAAAGGCAAAAAGATGCGGCCCCAGTTCCAGCAACAGATTTTCCCGCGCCGCCAACAGCCACAAACCAAAAGGCCCTGACCGCAAGGGGGCCAAGGGGAAATGCCAGTTAACCTCGACACTGGTGATCCGCCCCAAGGTACTATTTTTTGTGGCGGCCTTCAGGCGTTCATAGGCGGGGATGCCCAGAAAATTATGCCCTGCCGCAAAGCAACATCCAGCGGCCTGCGCGGTGGTGTGGATGGCTTGGGTATCAGCCACCGACAAGGCCACCGGTTTTTCAACATAAACATGCAGCCCCGCCGCCAAAGCCTGACAGGCCAAATCCTTGTGCAGATGCGGCGGCGTCAGGATGTGAACCGCGTCGCAAATACCCGAGGCGATTAAATCGTCAAGGCTGGCAAACGCCTGCGCCCCAACGCGCCCCGCCAATGCCGCGCCTGTGGCGGCAGGATCGACAATGGCCATCAAAGACACATTTTCGGTCGCCCGGATCGCGGCCACATGCCAATCGGCAATATAGCCCGCACCAACAAGGGCGCAGCGGATCGGATTTGATGGGGTGTTTGTTTTCATCACACTCACTTGTACTCGATTATTTCAATGTCGCGGCGGGCCAGTCGGCGGCCCAGATAACGGGCCATGCCGATGGCGTTGGGGAGTTTTGACAGGGTCAGAAAAACCGCCTGATGCGCGGCCATTTTTGCGGGCATGCCTGCACGGCGCAACCCGGATGCTGCGCGCAAAAACGATCCTAGGTAGATCAGCAAAATCAACACGATCAGCGGTGATTTTGCGAGAACCAGAACCACCGCCAAAACGGGCAAGGCCGCGCCGTAAAACGCAACCCGCAAACGCTCGCGGCGGAAATAGGGCGGGTGCATATGGCCAACCTGTGCAAACCCGTGGCCGCTGCGCACCGCGCGCCGCCACCATTCGGCAAAATGATGCATATTTGCGTCATGCAGGCTCATGGCGCGGGGCAGACGGATCAACCGCCAGCCCGCCTTGCCGATGCGCAGACAAAATTCGTCATCCTCGGCGGCGATCACGGTGGCATCAAAACCGCCAATGTCGCCAAAAACTTGGCCGCGCACCATCAAATCACCGCTACAGGCCACAATATCACCGGCCGGGCGGTGCCATTCTGTATCGCTGATGGCGTTGTAAATACTGGCCGTTGGGTCGATTTCACGCCGCCAACCGGTGACCAGCGCGACGGTTTTATCGGCGTCAAGCGCCGCAATGCCCGCCGCCGTCCAATCTGGTGCCAACGCACAGTCACCATCCAGAAACTGGATGTATCTTGCCGAAATTTTTTTACTGACCAACGCCGCAAATCCAGCATTTCGCGCCCGCGCGGCGGAAAAAGGCCGCGACCTGTCCAACGCAACGGTGATCAAGCCACGCGCCGTGGCCACCGCCATGCTGTCGTCGGTCGAGCCGCTGTCCACATAGACGGCAGGCACGCCCTTGGGCAGCGCGTCAAAACAGCGGATCAGGCGCCCGCCTTCGTTGCGACCAATGATGACGATGGCCAGATCAGTCATTTCGCGGCCTCTTGAAACAGGGCGGCCAGCTTTTTCACTTCGGTGGTGATGTTGAAATCGGCCATAACCTTGTCATGACCGGCGGCACCCAGTTTGGTGCATAATTCAGGATTGTTCAGCAATTCAATCAACGCCGCCGTCAAGGCCGCTTGATCGCCGGGGGCCAGTAAAATGCCGGATTTTCCATGCTCGATCAGCTCTGGAATGCCCGCTATCCTTGTGGCCAGAACTGCGCGTTTGGCGGCCATTGCTTCCATCAAAACAACCGGCACGCCCTCGGCAAAACTGGGCAAGACAAAAACACTGGATTGACCAAGTGCTGCGCTGACCTCGGCCTGCGATTGATAGCCCTGAAAAGTGACACGATCTGCGATGCCCAGCTTTTTTGCAAGCGCCTCCAGCGCCGGTCGACCCGGCCCGTCGCCGATCAAAATCAGCCGTGCCTGTCCATGGGTTTTCGCCACTGTCGCCATGGCATTCAGCAATAATGGCGCGCCTTTGACAGCCGCCAACCGCCCGACAAAAAGGATATTTTGCGCCGTGATCGCCGTCGTATTTTCATAGCGCGCCGGATCAATGCCGCAGTGGATGATTTTCAATTTTTCCACATCTTGTTGGCGTGAAAACACCATGGCCTGAGCGCGGCAAAAATGGCTGATACAGGCAACAAAACGCGCCCGCGCGATCTTTGCGTCCAGCCGCCAATGTTTGGGTTCAAAAAAGATGTCCGGCCCGTGCAGGGTGAAACTGAACGGGACGCCGCCGATGGCGCTGGCCAGCATGGCGACTGTGCAACTGGCTTTGGCAATGTGGTTGTGCAAATGGGTGATGCCGCGCCGTTTCAGGCGGGCGGCCAGCACGGCGGCCTCGGCAAAATATATCAACTGAAAAACCATCCCGCGCAGGCCCGGCGGGGCGGTGCGCAGCGCCAGCCACAGCGCCGCGAAATAGCTGGCAGGGCGCCGTAAAACCCAGCCAACATGATCGCGCATGAGCGACAGCAGGCCGATGTTGGCCAGCAAATAAAAGGTTTGCGCGGCCTCGCTGATTTGTTCCGGCCCAACCAGATGTTTGGCCCCCGTGCGCCGGATCGAACAGGTTTCAACCGTCAGCCCGAGGGCGCGCAACCCTGCAACCTCGCGTTGGATAAAAGTATCGGTGGCGCGGGGGTATTCGCCAGTTAGATAGGCAATTTTCATGGCCTTACCCACGGCATCGGTTGCATCGGATCCGCGCGCGTTTTCATCACGCAAATACCATTTTCCGCGCCCGCATTGTGGATCGCCAAGGCGACCTCGGTCAGATGCAGGGAAAACTCGGCCCCGATCCGGCACGCACGGTTTTCGGCCAATGCATTGGCCATTTCCATGGGCCCAAGTGCAAAATTCATCGCTGCCGCCCCCCAGCGCCCAACCTTGGGGTGGGTTTTGGCAGCAGGTTTGATCCGCCGACCAATGGGATTTTCAAACAACCGGCGGCGCAGGCGCAGTCGGCGGTGAAACCTAACCGCCGCCGTATTGTTCCACGCCTGTTTGACCATCAGCACCCCGTCGTCGCCAATCACCCGAATGCGGTGATCATGGGGGGCGATGATCGAACAGGTCAGTCGCGCCACAACGCCGTTTTCAAAAAACAGGGTGGCGACTGAAAAATCGGGGGCTGCATTATCGGGTAAAAGCCCGCCCAGAACACTGCCTGATGCGGCCACCAACCGCACAACAGACCCGTTCATCGCAATCAACCAAGACAGGTAATACCCCGCATGTTCCAATGTGCAACCGACGTTGAATTCGTCCTTCGCTGGCCAAGGCGCGCCGCTTTCGCTGATCCAATCGCCATAAGGCGCTTGCGGGATAAAACCGTCATCAAGGTCGGCGTAAATCAGGCGCGGCTTGCCTGCCGTGCCATTGTTTGCAGCGGCGATAAGGGTCTGCGCCGCTTGGCCCAAAACCGAACAGGGTGCCGATGCGATCATCAAGTCGCGACCCGTGGCCAAGGCACAAAGTGCTGTGGCATCCGCCATATTCAGGGCCAATGGCTTTTCGCAATATACATGATGCCCGGCGTTCAGAATGGCCTTGTTCAGGGTGTAATGTGCGGACGGATTGCTCAGGTTTATCACGATTGAACCGGCGGGCAGGGCGGCAAAAAACGCGTCCAAATCTGGCGCGATCTTAACGCCCCAATGGGCCCCAAAGGCCGCCGCGCGATCGGGGTTGATGTCATAGGCAAGCCCGACGCTGGTTCCCCGATGAACCGCGAAGCTACGCATGTATAAATCTGCGACAAAGCCGCAGCCGATGATCGAAAAGACCGTCATTAATTCCTCGTTACGCGCGATACATCATAGTAAAAGGCGGTACCATTCTACCTTCGTATGCCCGGAAAACTTGGCAAAAATAGGGCCGTGGCAGGGGATTCACAATGTGTTAAACGGTTTTAACGACACTCAAAAAGGGCCTGATTGGTGGAATTTCAAAGCGGCGCGGAAAAAATTACGGTCAACATTGCCGATGAAAACGCGCTTTGGGCGGGCATTGATCGCTGTTTTTCGACAAAAACGGGGTTTGCGCTGGCAACGCTGAATTTGGATCATCTGGTGAAATTGCGCCGCGATCCTGCCTTTGCCGCCGCCTATCGCGCCCATGAATTTGTGGTGGCCGATGGCAACCCGATTGTCTGGCTTTCCCGGTTTGCACGACGGCCCGTTTCGTTGTTGCCCGGTGCCGATTTGGTGGTGCCCTTAGCGGCGCGTGCTTCGGCGGCGGGGATTCGTGTGGCGCTTGTTGGCACCACGCAAGCGGCCTTGGCGGCGGCGGCGAAATCGCTGTGCGAAAAAATACCCGATTTGAAAATCGCCTGCCAGATTGCCCCGTCGTTTGGGTTTGATTCAAACGGGGCCGAGGCCGAAGAAATTTTGCGTGAACTGGCGGCCAATGATGTCGGGCTGTGCTTTGTCGCGCTGGGGGCGCCAAAACAGGAAATACTTGCCGCAAAGGGTCGCAAAATTGCGCCCACTGTGGGTTTCGCCTCGATCGGGGCCGGTCTGGATTTTCTGGCGGGTAACCAAAGGCGCGCGCCCAAATGGATGCGGGTTTTGGCGATCGAATGGCTGTTCCGTTTGTTGGGCAATCCGCGCCGGTTGGCCCTGCGCTATCTGCAATCGGCGTTGATTTTGCCCGGTTTGATCTGGCGTGCGCTACGGCGTTAGGCGGCGCGGATTGGGCCGGCGACCCAGCAGGCGGTTCACCACACGTCGCTTAAATGATTGCGGCGGCAACAGCTCCAAGTCGCGTTCAAACACCGCGCCGTTCAGGGTTCGATCCGACATCAGCGCAAGGCATGCCCCCCATTTTGCGGCAAGGTTCGGATCCAACCCTTCGGCCAGCCCCATGTCGGTGGCCAACATACCGGGCAGCCATGTCGACAGGATAATATCGGGAAAACGATCCGCCAGATCGGCATGCAGGGCACGGCTGAAAATTCGTTGCGCACCCTTTGAAACCGCATAGGCGGCACTGGTGGGAATCGGCGCGATATCGGCAAAACTGGCGACATCGATGATCCGCCCGCGCCCCCGCGCAACCATGCCCGTCAGCGCCGCGCGGCTACAGGCAACCGTGCCGCCCAAGTTGATCGCGACCGTATCCATCAGGCTTTGGGCGGTTTCCTCGAAGATGTCTTTTTGCGGATAGACAGCGGCATTGTTGATCAAAATATCCACTGCACCGATGGTTTTTTCGATCCCGTCAAAGGCGGTTGTAACAGCGTCAAAATTGGCCACGTCGACAACGGTTGGCACAAAATTCACCCCCGCCAATCCGCCGGTTTCTTGCAGCGCAGCTTGACGGCGGCCAAAACCCACGACCTTGACACCACGGCGGGCCAGTTCAACCGCCAAGCCGCGCCCGAGGCCGGAACCGGCACCTGTAACAACTGCGATTTTTAGGGCATCTGTCATGGCTTTTCCTTGGTAATTTTTGCGATATGATTCCCGATACGCAGGGCATTGGCGGCGATGGTCAGGCTGGGATTGACGCCCATCGAGGTGGGGAAAAACGACGAATCCACCACAAAAAGATTGTCCAAATCATGGGCGCGGCAATCGGCGTTTAAAACACTGTTGTGCGGATCAGACCCCAGCCGCAGCGTGCCGCATGGATGTCCGAAATTCAGCTCGGCCTGTTGATGCAAAAACATCATCCGGTGCCCCCGCAAGGCGCGCCGGATGGCGCGGCGAAACCCGCGCCGCCGACTGTGCAGTTCCGGCGCTAGCTGGTATTCAAAACGAATGTCATCCGGGTCATCGGTCGCCACCACGCGGTTATGCTCATAGGGCAAATCTTCTAAAATGCCGACAAAAATCTGCGCCCCGCCCAACAGCCGTTCCGCCAGCATCGCGGGCAGGCGCAAAAGCGGGCGTAACATGGCAGTCTTTGCAAAACGCGACCGGTCAAACATTTGGTTAAGATAATGCAAAACCTCGCCATATCGCGCGGTGATCCCCATTGCCTGAACCATCCCGAACCGTGTTTGATTTTGGTAATAAACGTCGCGCAGGGCGATCGCCTTGCTGGGTTCTTGCATTTTTATTCGCCCTTTAGGCCAAAGCGCGAAAATCTCGTTAAGATGAAACATCAGGTTGCGCCCGACCATGCCGCTGGAATTTGCCGCCCCGTTGGGCCAGGCCGCGCTGGTCGAGGCCAACAACAAATTGGGCGAGGCAAGCGCCCCGGCGGCCAGCACATAATATTGCGCCGTCAAGGTTATGATCATGCCGTTTTGCCGCGCCTGAACGCCTGTAACCTGACCGTCCTCACCCAACACGCGGATCACCGTCGTATCGGTCATAATCTCGGCGCGACCCGTCGCCAATGCCGGTTCAACCCCTGCACTGCGCCCATCCATTTTACATTTTTTCGGGCATTTGTGACCCACGCAATTCAGGCAATCCGGCAGGCGGGCGATGGCGGTATGGGCGTGATAGGGGTGCAGGCCGCGTGCGTGCAATGATGCCAAAAGCGCGGCATCCATCGCCGCGATTGCCGGAGGTGGCGCAAGGTTTTGGACGGGTTCACCCAAAGGATCCTTTGAACCGTGAATTTGATAAGTCTGCCGCGCTTGATTAAAATACGGCGCCATTGAATCAAACCCGACCGGCCAGCCACCGGTGGGATGCGGGCGGGCCTTGCTGTCATCTAAATCATGGCGCTCGGGTTGTTCCAATGTGGCGGCATAAAACACCGAACTGCCACCAACGCCTGCCCCGAGCGGGGCAAAAAACCTGCTTTCCCGCCCGTCTATTTTGGCTTGCACCGCACGGGGTGACAAACCGCGCAAAGATCGCGCATGGGCTTGCCAAATGTCGCCGGTGATGGGCGTTTCTTCAAATCGGTGACCCGCCGGGCCTTTTTCGACAAACAAAACCGACAGGCCTTGTTCGGTCAACCGCCGCCCGATTGTGCCGCCGCCAATACCCGTGCCAATGACAATCACATCCCAAGGCCCGCTCATTTCGAGGCGCCATCAAAAACCGGGGCAAATAGCGGGGTCAACAAACGCGCGCCGGTGTTGGTGAGGTGATTGTTGTCAAAATATAGCCCGCGGCCATTTTGAACCGCCGGGCAAATCCCGTCGGCGCAAAGCCGCGGCCAAGGATCAAGGATTTTTACGTTGCCGGATGCCGCCGCGCGGTCAAACGGGGCGGCACCGGTTGCGGCGCGTTCCAAGGCGGCACCTTGGGAAACACTTGCCAAACCGGTCGATTGGCCGTGGGCTAGTTTTCGGGCGAACTGTCGGCTGTCGTAGGTTGGGATTTCGGGCACTTGACGCAATACAAACACTTGCGAAAAATCCCGCGACAGCGCCGACACCGTGGTTGAAACCGCATCGGCAAACAGCACATCCTGAGGCGCGGTTTCACCCGAGGTCGCCACAAGACTTATGCCATTTTCCGCGTCCAGCCCAACGCCACGTCCGCTGGCATAATAGGACCAGCGACCCACCAGCAATATGCGATCAATGCCTGACAATTGCGCCAAACGCGACGGCATTTCAGCATTGAAACCGTTGCAAGCCGTGTCTTCGGATGGTGTTGCATAGGTTTCGGTTTTTGTCAGGCCAAACAGCGGCGGGCAGCCTGCATTCCAGATCAGCAACCCTGATGTGCCTGCCGCATCCGCCGCCGCCGCGATGCCTTCGGCAAAGGCGCGTAAATGACTGTCACCCCAAACAATAACGCTTGGTTTTTGGCCCGCAGGGCCCAATTCACAGATGTTTTGCCCCGCAAATACCCCGTCAGAGGCGACGCTGCATCGGGAAAAATCCTGCAAAAAATCGGCGCTTGCCGCAATGTGAACCTGTGCCTTGGCGCTGAACCGTTGGGGGAGGCCCTGATTTTGATAAATCAGAAATCCGAACACCGACAGGCTGAGCGATGCAATAATGGCAGTGCCAAAAATAATTCGCGCCGGTGCCATGCTGTGGCGTGTGGGCCGTTCGACAAAGCGCCAGGAAAGCGTGCCCAAAACCATGGCTACCAACAGCCAGAACGCCACTTCGCTTGCGCTCGAATAGCCATCGCGCCAGTATTTTGACAACACCAGTACGGGCCAATGCCACAGATAAAGCGAATAGGAAATCAGACCAAAAAACACAAAACCGCGACTGGAAAGCGCCGCGTTCACAAAGTTATCTTGCCGTCCGTTCAGCAAGACCAAAGCCGTGCCCAAAACCGGTGCGACAACCTGAAAACCGGGAAAGCCCGGCCCGGGTTGCACCAAGACAACGGACCCCAAAATTAGCGCGACGCCGATCCATGACAGGGCCTGATGATGCACCCAGTTTTCAACGCGCTCATACCCCCAGATAGCCAACAGAACCCCGGTCAGCAATTCCCACGCGCGAAAGGGAAACAGATAAAATGTGGCGGTTTGCATCACCGGAGTAAGGGCGATGTTGGCGACAAGTGACGCCGCCCATGCCAATATCAAAACACCAATCAGGGTATGTTTTGAACGGGCAAAAAGCAGGGTCAGCAAGGGTAGGAAAATGTAAAATTGTTCTTCGACCGACAAGGACCAAGTATGCAGCAGCACCTTTTCTTCGCTTGCCGTATCAAAATATCCGGTTTGGCGAAAAAACAGTATGTTTGAAAAATAAAATGTTGCCGCAATCAGCATTTTGCCAAATTCGCGAAACTCGAACGGCAGCAAAATCACCCATGCAAACATCGATGAAACCACAGCCACGGCCACGAACGCCGGGGCCAGTCGCCTAATTCGGCGCAGATAAAACCGGCCCAGTGAAAGGCGGCCGGTGGTCTGGTGTTCTCGCCAAAGAATTGCGCCGATCAAAAAACCGGAGATGACAAAAAACACATCAACCCCGACAAAACCGCCATCCAATCCGGGGATGCCGAAATGATACAAGACAACCGCCAAAACCGCGATGGCGCGCAGCCCGTCGATTTCACGGCGATAGATGGGGGTGGGGCTGCTCATTTTTTGCCTGCGTTTGCTGCTTTGTGGCCAAGTTAGCCGCTTTTGGCCCGCCTGCCCAGATTTCCTTGACCCTTGACCTGAATTGCACAATTAAGTCAGGATGATCAGGCCGCTGGGCCTGGCTTTTGCGGTTTAGACAACAAGGAATGCCGAGTGTCGACGGACAAAAATGTTTCTGCGGAAATACCAGACTGGTCGCGCGAAAAAGTGGGCGGTTTTTGGGAAGTCGGGCCCAAATTATTGCGCAGCATTCGGCAATATCAGGCAGCAAAAGCCCGTGGTGGCATTTGGGGCCGTGTCAGTGCGGCCTTTTGGGTTGCGGTGCATCGGTTCTGGTCGATAATTTCGCAATGCGAAATTCATCTGCATATGCAGATTGGCGGCGGTTTGCGCCTGCCGCACCCGCAAGGGATCATCTTGCACCCCGATGCGGTTATCGGGGTTAATTGCATGATTTTTCAGCAGGTTACCTTTTCCGGCCCGGTTGTCATCGGCGGCCATGTCGATATCGGGGCGGGGGCGAAATTGATCGCACCGGTTACGGTTGGAGATCACAGTAAAATCGGCGCGAATGCGGTGGTGACCAAGGATGTTCTGACCGGGAAAACCGTTGCGGGTGTGCCCGCAAAGCCGATCTAAATCACTCCAAAAGGTTTGGTTTCTTGCCACCTTTTAGAACCCATTCATACACCGATAAAACTTGGGCGGCTTTGGCTGACCAAGTGAAATATCGGTCAACATGGGCCTTGGCGGCACGGCCCTTTTGGACAACTTCGGCCGGGTTTTCACCCAGATGCCGCAGTTGCGCGCGACAGGCCGCCACGATGGCGGCGCGATCCCCAAGCGGCAGTTTCCAGCCGGTTTTATCGCTGATCAGTTCACCCGGACCGGCATAATCAACCACCAAAGCGGGCAATGACAGGGCCATCGCTTCCAAAACCACGCCCCCGCCAAATTCGCGAATTGAGGGAAAGGCCAGAAAATCACAGGCGGCCATCACATCTTGCACCTTTTCATGGGCAAGCCAGCCGTGAAAAGTAACGGTGTTTTCCAGCCCCTCGGCCTGTGCGCGCAGCGCGGTCATCATCGGCCCATCCCCGATGATATCCAACTGCAACCGCCCGCTTTGGAGCAGGGGCCTTGCCGCCTCGATCAGCATATCCGCGCCCTTGTAGGGAACCAGTCGCCCGACAAAACAGGCGCGTGGCACATCGGAATTTTGCGTTTTTGACAGGGAAAACCGCGCCGGATCAATGGCGTTTTCTGGCAAATGAAAGGCCCGGTTTTGATGACGCTGTGGAATCTCGCTTTGGGTGTGTCGCGAACCGGTCAGGATCGCGGCGGTGTTTTTCAGGCTTTGGTGCCGACCGGGCAATATTTTATAGGCGCTGCGCAGATACGACAACCATTCCCGTTCGCGCCGCCGTTCGGCATCAAACCCCTTGGGCCAGGGCACGCCACCGTTGAGCGGACCCAAGACAAAGGGCACACCGGCGCGGGCGCATTTTTTGGCAATCGGACTGGAAATCGTCGGGCTAAGCGGCGTGATGCGATGCACGATGTCATAGGTTCCGGCGCGTATATCCGCGCCAAATTTGCGCCAGACAAGCCGCTCAAAATAAGGATACGACAGCGCAGAAATCGCCTGCATCATCGTCCAGCCCTTACCCTCGCCCATCCGCAATTTTGCGCCCAGCCGCCACAGAGGCCCGGCGAAGGCCTCGGAATCAATGGCGGTGAAATCTTGACCCTCGATCAAGCCTGCGCGCAAAAATGCCGCCCGATTACGCACCTGCGTGACGATATGTACATCGGCCAATTGGGCCAGATGTGTCGCCAAGGACCAGCCGATCAGCGGCACGGAAACCCATTCTGGATTGGCCGCCTCGGCAAGGATCAGGATTTTAAGTTTATTACCCATTACATCAACGTTTTGGGGGCGCTTGTCGGGGGGGCTGGTGCCATGGTTTGACTGAAATCAGGCACAGGATCAACAAGCCGCCGTCGACGCAAATGTTCGGCATAGCCAAGCAATGCCCCCGAAATAATCCACGTAATCGGGGTGAGCGTGGCATTGGGCAGCAGATCAAACAGGTTGATTGCCAACAACAGGGAAAGCGGGCCAACAAAGTTGGAAAATTCCTTTGGATCAGCCAGCCGCGCCTCGCGCCACAATAACAACAGTGGGATCGATAACAGACCGAATTCAGCCAGATAGCCAAACCAGCCATAGACGCCAAAGGTGATGATCCAGCGGCCATCCGTTACCGTCAAAATCGTGCCGTCGACCGCGTTGTGTACGTGATTGCGCCCCCACGACCCCCACCCGAACAGCGGCTTTATGCGGGCGCGTTCCAACAGGCGATCTTCGTTTTCAAACCGGAACTTTAGGGAATTGGCGCGCTCGGGGCTTATCTTTTCTGCCTGTGTCAAAATGGCCTGACTTGGCACCATATCCAAGCCCTTTAAAACCGGGTAACTTACGGCAATAAGCGCCAAAAAAATCGCGAGCCGCATTTGGGCTTTGCCAGAGAAAAAACAAATCATCGGTGCCAGCAAAAGAAAATACAAAAGCGGCGCAAGGGTTTTGGTCAAAAGCAACACGCCGGCCAAATAAAACGCCGCAAATATATAAAGCGGCAGACGTTTTGCCCCGAATTTTACCACCGTTGATGTGTCGGTGATCGCCGTGGGCATGGGCGTAAATATCCGAACCTTGGATCGATCAGACCGCCACAAAGCAAAGGCCGCCAAGGCCGCTGTCATGGCAAAAAACGACACCCAAATGCCGTGAAACAAAAATACCACGGGCCGGAAACCATCGCCACGGATCGACTGTTCAAACAGATATTGATAATAGCCGTAAACCCACAGGTTCAATTGCGGGCTCAGGCGCACCTCCAGCAGCATCGGCAGGGAATACACCAGCCCGCCAATGAACAGCGCCATCAACAGATCGCGCTGGGATTCAGCGGTTTGCAACAAGGGGCGCGCCATCAAATAGCCAAGCAGTAAAATCGCCTGATTGATCGAAAGCGCCACAGCGTCGGTCAGGCGCAATCCCGGCAGACCGCCAATGACAAAACCGATCGGTTCCTGGTTGGTCAGGACGGTGGCAATTGGTGATAGAATGAACAGCAATAACAAGGCCTTGGCAATGTTGTTTTGCGGCAATATCGACAATCGACCGGGGATCAGCAACAGGCACAAGACAAAAACGGTGATATTGGGCAGGGTGTTTTTACTGATCGGCGGCATCAACGGAAAATCAAAACCTGCCGGCGCGGGGGGCAGGAATAAATAGGCCAGCAACAAAGACCAAATCAGCGCTCGCGCGGGGGGCAGGCGCACAAACAAAACCGTCGCCACGGCGGGGTAAATCAACAGTACCAGATAGGCAAAAGCGTTTGGCATTCTCAGATTGGTCCCATTCTGTGTTCATGCCCCAACGGCGCAGAATATAACGGGTTTTTGTGGATTTGTCTTTGGTAAAGCATCTGGATTTCCGCACTTATCGCCGCGTATGTGCCTTTGTCGCCACGATATTTTCGATCACCGCGCTTGCCAAGCCCCGTTCGGGGGTGGTTTGGTGTTTCAAATGATTGCCAAGGAAAAATTGCCTGTGAAAATTGCCTATCTCTGCGATATCAGCCCGCTTGAACCCTGGGGGTATTCCGGGGGCAATGCGAACATGTACCGTGCCCTTTGTGAACAATTTGGCGAGGTTCATATTTTGCAAAGCGGTTGGGGTCTGGCCGAACCCTTGCGCCATCTTGTGAATGCCATGCCAGAGGCGATCACCTTGCGCACGCGGTGGCGGCTGCATCTTTTGTTGGGGCGGCTTATTGCGAAAAACATCGCGCGACAGCTGGCTAAGGATCGCTATGACGTGTTGTTTTGCCCCTACAGTTTTCATTCCTTGGCGGGCCTTAAGTTGCCCTATGAGATGACGACGATTTTCACCTCAGATGCCACGCCCACCAGCTATAAGCGCAGCAGGATTGGCGCGGCTTTTGGATCGTATTTTTCTGCCTCGCGGGTGTTGGATCCGTTGATATTACGGGCCGAAAAACGGGTATTTTCGGATGTTTCATTGGTGCTGTGGCCATCACAATGGATGCAAAATTCAGCACGCGATTTGTTTGATCTGCTGCCGCCCCGGTCGCAAGTCATCCCTTGGGGCGCCAATGTGCCGGACAGGGAAATAGAGTTCACCGACAAAGATCGCGCGATACAAGGTACTGTCAAGTTGCTGTTGGTTGGGCGGGATTGGTTTGCCAAAGGCGGGCCGACCAGTTTTGCGGTTCTTCAGGCGCTGCAAGAACGAGGAATTCCCGCGCAATTGGATGTTGTGGGTTGCGAACCACCCGTTGAACATCGCAATGCGGCGGTCAAGGTGCATGGGGTGTTGTCAAAATCCGACCCGGAACAGTTTCGGCAATTCACCACCTTGTTTCAAAACGCGCATTTCATGGTGATGCCATCATTTGAATCCTATGGGTTTGCCTTTTGCGAGGCTTCGGCCTTTGGCTTGCCATCGCTGTGCATGGATGTCGGCGGTGTACCGGTGCGCAATGGGGTCAACGGCTATGCCTTTGACGTGGATGCCGACGTGGATGATTACGTGAACTGCATCGTGCAGCACCGCGATGACCCTGAAAAATACAACGCCCTGTGCCGATCCACCCGTAGGTATTATGAAACCGATCTAAATTGGCGGGCTTGGGCGCAATCTGTTGAGAATAAAATTCATCAGCATCAGGCAAGCCAATAGATTAGGCGCGCCGCCTTGCGGCTTACTGGCCTGTTGCGCGAAAAATCACCACAACAGTTGCCAGCATAATCATCAAATCGGTCTTCAACGATTGTTCGTGAAAATACCGGGTGTCGAAAAACGCGCGCTGGGCAAAGCTGCACTCGTTGCGCTTTGAGATTTGCCAAAATCCGGTCAATCCCGGGCGCATCGAATAATAGGTAACACCGGGGTAAATACCGACTTGGGATTCCATCATTGGGCGTGGCCCCACGATCGACATTTCACCCTTTAGCACGTTCCAAAGCTGGGGCAATTCATCCAACGAGGTTTTGCGCACGAACCGGCCAATTGCTGTGATGCGCGGATCGTGGCGCAGTTTTTGCATCTGATCCCATTCCCGCTTGGCGGCAGGATTCTTCTGTAAATGCTGTTCCAGGCGCGCCTCGGCGTTTGGTACCATGGTGCGCAGTTTCCACATTCTGAAAACGCGACCGTTACGGCCAACACGGTTTTGCACATAAATCGGGGCGGCCCCGTCCAAAACAATGAACAAGGACAAAATCGAAAGGATAAGAAAAACAGGCGGGGCGAACACCACAACCAGCGTGACATCCAGTACGCGTTTTAGCAGGTGACGATAAGGCCCCCAGGCACTGGATTTTACGGCGTCAGCTTGGGCATAGCTGTGGTTGAAGTGGATCGACATATTTTACCTTTCACAGGCTGTCCACACACAGAAACACGCACTTTCGCCACCCGAAAAATAAATCCCGGTCGCTCTCTATTCCTTCTTTCGAAGACCTAGATTTTCAGAAGTTCAGTTCGACGTTCTTTGCCCCATCACGTCGGCCAAAACTTGGCAGCACTTGTCTCCCCGGACACCCCTTATTAACTTTTACCAGGAAGACTTTAGCAAATTGCCTTTAAATTGCCACATATTTTTTTAGACATAATTTGGTAAGCTTTTGTAATTAAACGATTAAATTTGCAATGTTGGTAAATAAAGCAATATTGGGGCGCAATTTTTGCGTAGGGCATCAAAAGATTGTTTCCACAACATGTCGATTTGTACATGACCACAAAGATTGTTTCCGGTTTTCCATGAAAACAAGTGTTGCAAATAATTGATTTGATTCGCATTTGTGTGAAATTTCAGCGAATAGTCGGCCTCTGACCGCGCAAATTCAGGTCAACGCAAGCGCAAGCAAAACCACCGCACCGCCGACCAGCAAGCCAATTTTGGCGCGGCGACTGAATTTGAAAAGCCGCGGTGCCTCGATGTTGGGAATGCTGACAACGGGGCGCAGGCCCAGTTGCCGTTCCATTTGGCTGGCAGTGCGTAAAACCGGATTGCGCAGTTCAAGTAACAAGACCACGCCAAGCCCGATGATGATGCTTAACAATGTGCCCGCCATGACTATTTTTCGGCGGTTCGGGGCGATCGGATATTCAGGCACCAAGGCGGTTTCCAATACCAGAAAGCTTTCGGTTTGGCTGCTGTTTTCCAACATTTGCCCCATCTCGGCCTCGGACCGGTTTCGGGTGATGATGGTGAATTGATCGGTCAGTTGCAGCAGTTGCCGATTGAGGGCGGCAAAAGATTCTTCCACCTGCGGTGCGCGCTGAATATTCGCCTCGATCAGACGGCGGCGTTCCTGGATCAGGCGTTTTTGTTCTTCCAGTTGCTCGTTGCGCAGGGCGGCGCGCGAACCGGCGTCGCCGCGCAGGCCGGTATTACCCTCGATCATTTCGCGATCGATGTTCAATTCTGCGTCTTCAAGGTTTGCAAGCTGGGTGCGTTGCGCCACCAAACTGTCGGGCAGGGCGTCGGCGTTAAGGCGTTTGAAATCAGCGATCTGTGCGTCCAGATCGGCAATCGCCGCACCAACGCGTTTTTCTTCGCTTTCAAAAAATTCCAGCGTTTCTGTAACGCGTTCGGCGCGGCTGGACCGGCTTTGTTCCAGCATGTTGTTCAGGAATTCATTGGCAATCAAGGCCGCACGATCCGGATTGGCATCCTGCACGATTATTGACAAGGCCGAGGGTGAAACATCGGGCCGCCAGCGCATCGCGGGATCAGATATTTGTTCGATGCGGGTCGAGGTTCGCAAAGCGGTAACCAGCTCGGCCATTGAACTGTCATCAGCGCCATCTGCCAAGTTCAGTTTTTGGATAATCGCCGACAGGTTATCCCGCGCCATCAGGCGCTGTTCGATGATTTGCAGACGTTGCAAATTGGATCCGGCGGTTGACGCACCGGACAGGGTTTCGGGCAATCGCGGTTGTTCGATCTGTACGACCGCTTGGGTTTGATACAGCCGGGGTTGACCAAGGGCATAGATGACAGAAAATACAAATCCGGCCAGAACAACCGCCCCCAGCACGGCTATGTGCCGGAAAAACGCGCTGAGCAGCTCGTTTATTGAAGGTATTTTTTCCACGCGTCACTCCACCCCACGAAACCTGCAAAGTTGTTTGCCGGATCGATGGTCCTCGTTACTTTTAAAACCACATCAAATTAACTCGAATTTTTTCTATCGGGGAAATGTGGTGATGCCATGGCGGAATTGCGAAATTGCGGCGGTCAATTTGGGATTTTGAGCGCCGAAACCACATGGTCGCCGACAATTAGCGAGGTGCCAGTCAGGCGGTCGCCCTTGGAAAACGGGGGGAAATCGGCGCAAAACCGGGCTTGAAATTCCGTATCGGACAGGGTGATTTCCATGGATTCAAACCCGAACATTGCGCCTGTCAGCGCGTATTGCGCCTTGAACGCGCATTCCTTGGCGCTGAATATTCGCAAGCTGGAAATATTTTGATCAACCGGCGGCAGGCCCTGCTGGCGCTCGATTTCCGGTGGTGTCAAAATCGTTTCTGCAACGCCATCAGGGAGGGGGGTGAGCGGTTCAAAATCAATGCCAAGGCCACGCAGGTTTGCCGTCAAAGCAATCACAGCGGCACAAATGGCGCTTGTGTGGCTCAGGCTGCCGATGATCGAAGGCGGAAAAACCGGGGCGCGATCCGGGCCCATGGGAATGGCGCAGGCCGGGTGGTCAATCGCCGCCATCGCCGCCCGCAAGGCGGCGCGGCCGGCGGCAAACTCACCGCGTCGTTCTGGAATTGCCTTTGCAATGGCAGCGGCCTCAGCGGGCCAAAGCGTATCCTCGGCAATATTGGTTGGATCTAGGAGGGCAACACCGACTGTTGGCCCCAAAACACGCTGAAGCGCCAGTTTAAAAAGCGCATAATCCGGGCGCTGGGTCATCGCGGCTGAACGTTTTGCAACCGCGCCGCACGCATGGCACGGCGACGCGCCATGGTATCTGTACGCGCCATCGTCGGCGCCGTGGTGGTGGCCTTGGGTTCCTCGGTCGGTGCCGCCAATTGCGCGCAAAGACCGGCCAAAGTTGGATAGCGGAAAATGTCGGTAATGCTAAGGTCCGGCAAATTCAGCCGTTCGCGAATGGCGCGGTGGGTTTGCACGGCCAACAGAGAATGCCCGCCCAGATCAAAGAAGTTATCTTGGGGGGCGACCGCAGGAACGCTTAAGATTTCGCGCCAGATCAATGCGATATCGCGCCGTAAATCCGCCTCGGAAATATTGTCTTGGGGCGGCACTGCCGATTTGGCAGGGGCTTTTGGAATTGCGGCCACCGATTGTGGGGCGGGCAGGGCCGAACGGTCGATTTTTTTGTTGGGCGTAAGCGGAAATTCCTCAAGGCGGATGAAATGCGCGGGCACCATATACTCGGCCAATTGCGCCGACAGCTTTTGGCGCAACTCAACCGGATCAATGGTCAGGGATGTGCGCAAATAAGCCACCAGCCGCACGTCACCCGGCCGATCTTCGCGGGGGATAACCACGGCCTGATCCACCGTGGAAATATCACATAAGGCAGTTTCAATTTCGCCCAGCTCAATGCGAAAACCGCGCAATTTCACCTGTTGATCGGCGCGCCCCAAAAAGTCGAGCTTGCCATCGTCACGCCAGCGCACCAGATCACCTGTGCGATACATGCGGCCGGTTAGAAACGGGTTCGGCAGGAATTTTTCAGCCGTCATTTCGGCGCGTTGCCAATAGCCACGGGTCACACCGTGGCCCCCAATGAACAGCTCGCCCTGCTCGCCAATGGCAACAGGGTTTTGCGCCGCATCCAGAACATAAACCTGAGTATTGGCAATCGGGGTGCCGATATTCGCAACGGCCCCGGTTGCATCACCGATCATTTCACTGCTTGACCAGATCGTGGTTTCCGTCGGGCCATACATGTTTTGAATGCTGGCTTTGCTGGCATCCCTGACGCGGTTCAACAGATCATGCCCCAAGGCTTCGCCGCCCAAAAGAATATGCTTTAATTCACCCAACGCCGCCCGCGACGCGGGATCTGCCAGCATCATGTGGGCCATCGATGGTGTGCATTGCAAATGGGTCACGGCATGGCGTTCGATCTGGGCGGCGATGCTGAAATCATCCGCCGCCAATTCGCGGGTTGCATTGGTTTCAGCGACCACCGCCGCCAAGGGGCGCAGGCCTGCCAAAACCTGTTGGGTATCGATGCCATAGTCGATCAAACAAGCCACTTCATCCACGCCAATCGCCTGCAATTCCGCCACGCGACGGGCGGCATCCTGGGGCGTGCCAAACAGGCCGCTATCCTCAAAGTACCGGGTGAAAGCGAAATCAAGGATCGCCTCCAGTTCATCGGGTTCAAGCGTGCCCAGATCAAGCGAGGTTTGCGCGCCTTTGGGCCTTTTGAACGCCGGAAAAGCATAGGCATATTGCTTTATCAGCCCCGCCGCCGATCGCAGGTAATCCTTCATCGGTTCGCGGGCAATTTCGCGCACAACCTCGCGGTCCGCGCCGATCAGCGTATGCAGCATGACAGTGACCTTGAAATCCCTTGGATCACGACCCGCCGCGCGCAGGGCAGCATGGTAGATTTTGATTTTTTCGCCAACCTCGGCAACCGACTGGCCCAACAGATGCGTCAACACATGGGCCCCCAGATTTGCCGCCTCGACCCAAGTATCGGGATTGCCCGCCGAGGTGACCCAAATCGGCAGGGTTTTGGACAAGGGGCGCGGTTGCGTCACAACGGCGTGCGGCGTGCCGGTGGCGGTTGGAAATTCCACCGCCTCGCCAGCCCACAAGCGACGCAGGATTTTGATCGTGTCAAACAGCGCGGGCTTGTTGGCGGGCGGGGTGTTTTCGGGGCGCAAAACAAAATCGTCCGGTTGCCAGCCGGATGCCACGGCCAGCCCGACACGCCCGCCGGTCAAGTTGTCAATCACCGCCCATTCTTCGGCGATGCGGGCGGGGTGGTGCAGGGGGGCCACACAACTGCCCGCCCGCACGGCAAGGTTTTTTGTAACCGCGGCGACGGCGGCACCGGTGACCGCAGGGTTTGGATAGGGGCCACCAAAGGCGTGAAAATGCCGCTCGGGCGTCCAAACGGCGACAAAACCGTTTTGGTCGGCGTATTTTGCGCCTTCCAGCAGCAGTTCGTATTTTTTTGCACCCGTTGCGTCATCATTGCCCCAATAATACAGGCTGAAATCCATCGGGTTGTTTTTGGGCGGGCGGTTTGACACCAGCAAACGGGCATCATCGCCCGACAGCACCAATTTAATGCCCCGGGTCAGCGTGAACAGCAATTCCAGCACCGAAATATCAAAGCTAAGGCTGGTCACGGCCAACCAGGTATCGCCCTTTTTGTGGCTGATACGGTCGTCCATTGCGGCCATGAAGCTGGTCACATTTCCATGCTCCACCATCACCCCTTTGGGCGTGCCGGTGGACCCCGATGTATAGATCAAATAGGCCAGATCATCTTTGGTTACGCCCACCTTGGGATTGGCCGCGCTGGCGTTTGCATCAAGGCTGTTGATGTCCAAAACCTGGGCATCATGACCGGGTAAATCGGCGATCAGGTCCGCCTGCGCCACGATAATTTTCGCCCCGCTGTCGGCGATATAATGCGCGATGCGGTTTGCCGGAAAACCCGGATCAAGCGGCACATAGGCGGCCCCTGCTTTCAGAGTGGCCAAAAGCGCGACAATCATTTCGGGCGACCTTTTCAGATAAAGCCCGACACGATCACCAATCCCCACACCCATCGCCGCCAGTGTTGCCGCCGCCACATTGGCGCGGTTGTTCAGGGTTTCAAAATCAAGGTTTTGCCCTTCAAAAACCATCGCTGTGGCCTTGGGGTTTTTCGCGGCAAATGTTTCAAATTGCTGGTGGATTGGCGCGCCATCATAGGGTTTTTGTGTCGCGTTCCATTGCGCCAAAACCAGATCGCGTTCGCTGTTTGAAAGGCGCGGCATATCGTCAATCTTTGTGGCCGGATTGCTGCCTGCCAGCTCAACCAGCCGCGCCACCAGAATTTCGATGCCAGCGGGGGTGACCCGATTTTGATCAAAATGCAGCAGCGTCTTGCCGTCATCAACTTGAAACGAGAGCGCGGTGCCCATCACGCCACGCCCGTCTTGGGTAATGCCGATGGCCGGTGTTCTCAGATCACGCAGCGCCGGAAACCTGGCCAACAGATCGGCGGTAAAGGGGCCGTTTCTTGTGGCGGCTTCACCTGCCGACCGCATATGGTTTTGCGCCGCCTTCAGCGTGGCATCAACGTTTGGGGTCGCCAGCGGCATCCAGGGATTTAACAAAACATGCGCCGCTTTGGGGCCAAGGCCAAGCGCCAGATGGCTTTGCCCGTGCAATGCCGCAAACGCCCCGATTGCGGCCATGCGCAGTTGCCGATCCCCGCCAAGGTCAAGTGGCTGTGTTTTCCAGTTTGCCATGTTTTTTGTCGCGCCGACCAGCGCCATGTCGGCGTTTTTCACCCGCTGCAATTCGCGCGACAGGGCGGGTTCGGAAACCGCCTGTGGGGCCATCATTGTGGTGATCGCGTCCAGATCAGCGGTCGCCAACACATCGCCGAGTTTTAGTTTCCCGGCGGTATCGAATTCTTGGGAAGCGGTCGTACATAGGTCTGTCAAATGAATGGCATCTGCCCCGCAGGCCACGGTAATACCATCCGCATCGACCGCCAGAACCTGCCCCGCAGGCCCAGAACGATCCCGCAGAACCCGGGCTTTGCCAACCAGAACCAATTGTTCCCCGATCAGGAATTTCGCCACCGCCAACGGGTTGGCATAGGGGCCGTGATCAAGGGCACGTACCAGTTGCTGTGCGGCATCGGCCGACCCGGTGAAATCCAACAACCCCGCCGCATGGGGCCGTGCATCGCGTCTAAAATACTGACGTTCGGTCAAATCCTGCGCGACAGGCGCAAGGGTGCCATCGATCAGCGGATCAAGCAGCGCCGCAAAGCCGTCAATGCCCGCCGCATAACATTTTGTATTCAGCGACAGCGCTGTATCATCCGCTGTAATATCAAAATGCCGCTGGTCGATAATGCCGCCCGTGTCGGCGCGATCCTGCATCAAATGCCAGGTGATTCCGTGGGTTTTTTCACCTGCCAATAATGCCCAGACAGGTGCATTCAGCCCAGCATATCGCGGCAGGGGCCCGTCATGAAAATTCACCGTACCATGCTTGGCACGGGCCAGAAATGCCGCGGGCAACATTTTCAAATTGGCGACGGAAAACAGCCACTCCATCGGCAAGTCCGGCACCTGTTTGATATCACCAAAAACCGCAAACCCCTGATCGACGGCCCAGTCGTGAATTTCCGGCGCGTCAGTGACAACGCCGGAAATTTGCTGCCCGCGGTCCAGCCAGATTTGCGCGCATTGCATCAAAAGACTGCCGTTGCCGATAAATAATGCGTTCATGAGGCCACCTCTTTTGTCGGGTTGACTTGCGGTACTTGTGCCTTGCGATTTCGCCACCCGCTGCACAGGGAAAAGCAAATCAGATCACGTAAAAACCATCGCGGCCCGGCAATTGTGCGACGGGTCACAAAGGCGCGCAGTCGTTGGATGATTGCGCCGATCACCTGCATAAAGGTCGCACGCGCCGCATAGGCCCGACCATGGTTTTTCACGAAATAATGTTGTCGCGATTGAAACCAATACCCGGGCATGCGTGTCCATTTCTTCATGCCCGTAGAAACAGACCCGATATGGGTGACTGCACTTTCGCGCACATAGAGCGTTTGCCAGCCCGCCCGCGCGGCGCGCAAACACAAATCGGTTTCCTCGAAATACAGAAAAAACCGTTCATCAAACAGGCCGATTTGTTGCAATACTTCGCGGCGCATCATCAGGCTGGCCCCCGCCACCCAATCAACGGGCCGGGTTTTGTCCGGTACCGGCAGCGCAATGACGGTTCTTGCCAACAGACGACTGATCGGACCAAAACGCGCCGCGTTTTCCAGTTCCGAGGATATGCTTGGGAACCGAAAGGCGGTGATATGCGGCGTGCCGTCGGGGCCATGGATAAAGCTGCCGGCAAATCCCGCCGTCGGGTTGGTTTTCAGCGCGTCGATCAGCGCCGAAATCGCGCCCTTGTCAGGAAAGGCATCAGAATTCAAAACATAGATTAGATCAGGGCCGGGCGATTGCGCCAAACCCGCCAGAATGCCAAAGTTATTACCCGCCCCAAAGCCGCCATTTATTGGCGATTGAATGACGGTAACATTGTCTGCGGCATTCCATCCCTGCCCATCCGGCCCCGCCACAAGCCGGTCATAAGACCCATCACCCGAGGCATTGTCCACAATGATCAATGATGCCGCCAAACCCTTGGTTTCCGCCAGCAAAGCGGTCGCTGCTCGCAGGGTCATATCGGGTGTGCGATAGTTCAAAATGACCGACAAAAGACGAGGGTTTTTCATGGTTTCATTCCGCCGCCCGCAACCGGTTTGCGGCGAGTATACTGGCCTCGGCTTGTTCGATTTGTTTTTTCAATGCGGCGGCCAAAACCCGCACGTTGGGTTCCAGAACCATCGAATCGTGATCGCCCGGCACCTCGTAAACCTTGATATCCGGGGCGTATTGGCCCCAGTCATTGTCGTGAAACAAATAGGCGCGCTGACTGTCGACCCATCGATCCCCCGATACCCGCCATTTCCCAAGCAAAGGCGGGCGATACAGTACCAGCGGCCCGTCCCAAGGGCGCATTTCATAGGTTGCGACGGCCTTCAGAAAGGCGGCCTCAATCGCGGCGTTGTGAAATTCTGGCGCCGCTGTTTCAGGGGCTTGCGCGCTGGGTGCGCGGCGTTTGGCGATTTCCCAGCGCACACGGTTCGCGGCCCAGACAAGCGGATACAAAAACCCGCGACGGCGCAATTCCTGCAACTGAACGATCAGGCGATCCTTGCCCGCCAGCAGGCGGCGCTTGGGCAAGGGTGTGTCCAGCATGGCAACCAGTGAAACGGTGTCGCCTGCTGCCTCGAGTTGCTGGGCGATTTCATAGGCCGTCAGGCCGCCACCAGAAAACCCCCCCAGTAAATAAGGCCCCTTTGGCTGAACCGTTTTAATTTCGGCGATACAGGCGGCGGCGGCAATTTTCAGATCGTCGTGCGGTGCATCCTCGCCATACAGCCCCCGCGCTTGCAGCCCATAAAATGGCCGATCCGCGCCCACCAATTGCGCAAGATGGCGCAGGTTCAACACGTTGCCAAACATGCCCGCCACCAGAAAAAATGGCCGCGCTGTGCCGCCTTCGCCATCGTGCATCGGCACCAGATGGGTGAATCGCCGCGCCAGTTTCGGCTTGTTTTTTGTCGGTTGATCGCTGTCGCTAGCACTCCCAACACGCTCAATAATCATCGCCGCACACTTGCCAATGGTGGGCGCTTGAAACAGGATCGAAATCGGGAAATCGACGCGATAGGCTTTTTTCACCATGGCAAACAGCCGCACGGCAATCAGGGAATGTCCACCAAGATCAAAAAAGCTGTCGTCCATGCCGATTTCATCAACGCCCAGCAGCGATTGCCAAAACCCTGCCAGCGTGCGTTCAACGTCGTTTCGCGGGCCGATGAAAGCGGTGTCCAGATTGGGGCGGGCAAAATGCTGGGTGGTGTCCTCGGATTTGATCATGGAGTGCGCGGTCTGGTCTATCAGATCGGGCAGAGGCAGGGATGATATATAAATCTGGCTGTGATCCATCGACAGTGCGCGAATAAACGCCTCGGCCCCTTCGGCGGGTTTAATGCCTTGCGAAATATTATGGTGCAGGCTTTCTTCGGCGGCGGTCAGCGGTTTTTGCAGCGCCGGATCGTGATCAAATTCGATGTCGTCATTTCCGCCATGGTGTGATTGCGCAAACTGGGTGACATCGGCCAGTTTTTTGATCGCAAAGCGGCTGATTTCAACACAAATATTGCCGTCGGCATCGCATAGGGTGATGTCAAATTCGGCAATTTCATCGGCGCTGTTATTGGTCGCGGCATTGCGGACCCAACTGGTGACATTTGTGCCCAAGGGGCGGAAAACGCGCACCATGCCATAGGACATCGGCACCCATAGGTTTTCGGATTTGTAATTGTCGATCAACGCCATCGCCCAGCCGGTGGCGATATCCAGCAAGGCGGGATGCAGATCGAAACCCTGTTGCAGATCGGCGGTCGCGCTGGCCGGTAATTCCAACCGTGCCAAACCTTCCCCCTTGCCAAAAGCGGTTTCTTGCAGCACTTGCCAGCGAGGCCCGAAATGCAAATGCGCGGCTTGGGCGCTGGGCAAGGCCGTGCCCGCGGGGGCGACAATAATTTTCGGGCATCTCTGCGCGATCTCTCGCAAATTCAGGGGCGCAGGTGTGGCTTGCAAGCCAAGGCCGATTTGCGCTTGGGCAAGCAGTTGAAAGCCTTTGTCGCCACCAGACGTAACACCGCCCAGAACCTCGAAATCAAAACCCGCATCGCTGCGCCGCAGCCGCAGGCGCAGATCGCGACCGCCCAGATCGGGCACCTCAAAGGGGCGCAAAAAGGTCAGATCCTCAAGGGCAAAAGCGCCGCTTTCCCCATGGGCCGCCATCGCTTGGGCCGCCAGTTCAATGAACCCGGTGCCCGGCATCAAGGCCTGACCCGCTTTTGTGCGATGCTCATTCAACAGCCAGTGTTTGTGCACCTCAAAATGGGTTTCATATATCCGGTTGCCCGCCTTATCAAAGCTTTGGCTTTGCAAAAGCGGGTTGTCGATTGCTTCAATCTTGGCGGGCGGGGTGTCGCCTGTGCGTTTCGCCATCGAGCCTGCGGCCATGCCAACCTCGGCCCAGACCCCCCAGTTGATTGAAAATACACGGGTTTTCCCACCGGCACGCGATTGCGCAAGGGCATTTAAATACTCGTTCGCCGCGACATAATCCACCTGACCGGCGGGCGTAGTTACGGTGCTGGTCGAGGCAAAAAGCGCCAGAAAATCAAGGGAACCATCGGGAAACAGTTGGCTCAAAACCTCGGTGCCGTGAACTTTTGGTGTGAAAACATCCTCAATTGCTGCCGGATTTTTCGCCAGCAAAGGTCCGTCATCAATCACACCCGCGCCGTGGATAACGCCATTGATCGCGCCAAATTTTTTGATCACATCTGCCATAATCTGGCGCATTTCGGCGATGTTTGAAACATCCGCCGCCATGGCGACAGCTTTGCCGCCGGTGGTGCGCAACCGTTGCAATGCGATGATATTTTGCGCGGTTCTGTCACCGGGCGCGTGGCTGGTCAGATAGCTGCGCCAGTCGCCTTCCTGCGGCAGGGGATTTCGGGACAGTAAAACGATCCGCGCATTCACATCTTTGATCAGCCGTTCCGCCAAGGTCAGCCCGATACCGCCAAAGCCGCCAGTGATCAGATAAACGCCCTTGTCGCGCAAAACCGTGGGCGCGGCGTTCTGCGTCAAAGGCACTTGGCGCAGCGTTTGGGTCAGCCGTTTTTCACCGCGATAGGCAAGCCGCGCGTTTTTTGCAGGCGCCATAAGGTCCTCAAGTACGCGCAGGGCAAGGTAATCCAAAGCTTGGGTTTTGTCGCGCCGTGGCAGGGCCAATTCAATATCAATGCTGCTGCACGTCAGGCCCGGCATTTCGCGCGGGATCACCCCGACGGGGCCCGCCACCGTGGCCTTGCCGGGATAGGGCAGCGCCTCTTGGTGCAGGCGTGCGGCCCCGTTGGTCAGCGTGGTGATATGCAGCGGCGTGGGCAGGTTTTCGGCCACAATCGCTTGCGCCAAAAACAGCATGCTGTAAAAACCCTGTTCCTGATTGCGGTGGAAAAAACTGCCGCCGGGGCGGTGGCTTTCGTCACCCGTTAGCAGCCATAAATGGGCAATGCGGCTGGGCACGCGACCGCGTGCCACCAGATCGGCCATCAAGGCATCATAGCCTTCGCGACCGCGTTCGGGCGACAGCACATAGGCCTGATCATTCAGCGGCGCAAAAGTGTCGCCGGCGTGAACCTCGGTCACCGGATGACCGGCGTCGCGCAAGCGTTTGGCAATGGCGGCACCCAGGCCGACAGTATCCATGAAAATCAGCCAGCTTTCGCGCGTCGCCTGATCCAACTCGCTGGCCACATCCAGATCGCAATCGGCAAACTGGGGTTTCCACGCCAGACGATAGCCCCAGTCGGCAATGTCATTCTGGTGCATCAGGGGCGCAATTTCATCGGCGGTCGCCGCTTTGCCCGGTTCAATGAAATAGGGCGAGCGTTGGAATTGATAGGTCGGCAAGGGCACGCGGTTGCGCCGTGCATCGCCCCAATACTGGCCCCAGTCCGCGTTAAAACCCAATGCCCAAAGCCGGGCGATGATCCCAAGAAAATAGGTGTCGTCCTCGATGGTTTCATCCACATGGCGCAGGCTGGACAGGATTTGATTGGCGGGTACTTGCCCGTGAATGCGCGCCAGTGATGACAACGCCTTGCCGGGCCCGACCTCCAGATAAATCCGCGCCGGATCTTGCGCCAAGGTGCTGATGCAATCGGCAAACCGGACGGTATTGCGCAAATGCGCAACCCAGTATTCGGGATCGCAGGCCTGAGCATCGCTCAATGCCTGTCCGCTGCGGTTTGAAATGATCGGAATTTGTGGCGCTGACAGTGGAATTGCCCGCAAATAATCGCCGAACAGACGCAAAATCGGGTCAAGCATGGCGGAATGCGCGGCAATATCAATCGCGATGCGTTGGCAATCCACATCCATTGCGGCAAGGGTTTTAGCCAAGCGATCCAACGCCGCATCAGGGCCTGAAACCGCCGTCAGTTCCGGCGCGTTAATGCCCGCAATGGCCAAGTCATCGCCAAGGTATGCCGCCAGCGCATCCGCCGTCATCGGTACGCTTAACATGCCACCGGCAGGCACCGTATCAAACAACTGTCCGCGCAATAAAACCAGCCCGATACAGTCGTCAAACTGCATCACCCCTGCCAAACAGGCGGCGGTGTTTTCACCCATTGAATGACCGACCAGCGCATCCGGTTTCACGCCCCAAGACATCCACAATTGCGCCAGCGCGTATTCGACAATCATGATCAGCGGCAATTGTACCGATGGTTTGGTCAGCGTTTTTTCAGCCAGTTTTGCCGCCGCCCCCTCGGCCAGCCACAGGGCGCGCACGTCGTAATCGACCTGCGGCTGTAAAATACCCAAGCCCTTGTCCATCCATTCGGCAAACACAGGTTCGGTTTGATATAAATCCCGCGCCATGCCGACATATTGCGACCCGCCGCCGGGGAACATGAACACCGGTTTGGGCGTGCCGTTCAGGGCGGTATGGGTAAAGGCCTGGCGCGGATCATTGGTTTCCAAAATCTCCGCCGCCTCTTGATGGCTGGCAGCCACCAGAACGCGGCGTTTTTCAAAACCGCGACGCCCCTCTTTCAAGGTAAAGGCCACATCGGCCAAGGGTTGCTCGGGGTGGGCGCGTAAATGCGCCGCCAAGGCGGCGGCATTGGCATCAAGTGCTGCGGCGTTGCGCCCTGAAACGGTGATGATTTGCATCGGCCAATCGGCCTGATCTGACGGGGTGCGATCTGGCGCTTCTTGCACCACAACATGGGCGTTGGTGCCGCCCACCCCAAGCGAATTAACCCCTGCGCGCCGTGGATGGCCGTTCTTTTTCCATGGCGTCAGCCGGGCATTGACCTGAAACGGGCTGGTGTCAAAATCGATCGCGGGATTGGGTGTTTCATAACCCAAACTGGGCGGCAGTTCTTGGTGATGCAGCGACAGCGCGACCTTGATCAGGCTGGCCACGCCCGCCGCCGTATCCAGATGCCCGATGTTGGTTTTAACCGATCCGATGCGACAAAATTCAGTGTCACTTGTGGTCTGGCGAAACGCAGATGTCAGGGCCGCAACCTCTATCGGGTCGCCCAGAAACGTGCCTGTGCCGTGGCATTCGACATAGTCCACCGTGCGCGCAGGCACATCGGCAATGGCTTGGGCCTCGGCAATTGCGGCGGCTTGGCCATCCACACTGGGCGCCAAATATCCAGCCTTGGCGGCTCCGTCATTGTTGATGGCGCTGCCTTTGATCACCCCCCAAATGTGGTCACCATCGGCGATGGCATCCGCAAGCCGTCGTAAAACAACCACCCCGGCACCAGACCCGAAAACCGTGCCCTCGGCGCGGGCATCAAAGGCGTGGCAATGGCCGTCGGGCGACAGAATTTCACCCTGTTCATACAAATAACCACGGCCATGCGGCAATTCGATCGTGGCCCCGCCCGCCAAGGCCATATCGCATTCGCCGTTCAACAGCGCAGAACAGGCATAATGTGTCGCCACAAGCGAGGTCGAACAGGCGGTCTGCAAATTGATGCTGGGGCCTTTCAGATCGAAAACATGGCTTAGGCGGGTGGCCATGAAGTCCTTGTCATTGCCGGTGTGACGTAACAAAAACATGCCGGTGTCGCGCACAAGATCGGGGTTGGAACAGACGTTGAAATAGAAATAGCTGCCCATGCCGCTGCCCGCATAAACGCCAATGGGGCCGTCAAAATTTTCCGGCGGATGACCCGCGTTTTCCAAGGCCTCCCAGGCACATTCCAGAAATTGGCGATGCTGGGGATCCATGATGGCGGCTTCTTTTGGGGAAAACCCGAAAAAATCGGCGTCAAACTGTTCAAACCTGTCCAAAATCGCGGCCGAGCGAACATAATTGCGTTGCCCGATGCGTGCAGGACTTTCGCCGGCGGTCAGCAATTCGGCCTCGGTCAGTTTTCGAATAGATTCCACACCGCCGCGCAGATTTTGCCAAAACTCATCAATACTGGCGGCACCAGGCAAATGGGCAGACATACCAACGATGGCAATATCGTTGGTGTCAGGATCGAATTTCAACGAACTGTCGTTCATCAGACATACCCAATGCGGCCCGAATGCGTCAAAGCCGGTTTTCACCAAGATTGACCAATGCCGCGTTACTAAACTCTACAACTTCAGGGCAGAAGGTACAGTATTACCACCGAAATATCATGAAAGTTTTAAGGTAATTTTAAGGCAAAAAGCTGTGCAACGGCGGCCCAATTCATCCAAATTGCCGCAAAACCCAAGGCAATTCCGGCAATTGTGACGACAAAATCATGCAAAGGATCCCATGCGCCTTGCTTTTTCGCCAGCCAAACCACCACCGGATAGGCCAGCGCCATGGCAATACCTTGGCCAATCAGTGCACCCAAAAGCCCGGCCCAGAAAACGCCAATCAACAAGCCCGCGATGGTCAGCACCGCGCGGGTTGCGGCCAACAGAAAAAACCGCTGTGAATCACCCGCGGCCAGTGCCGATTGATCATAGGTCAGCGCCACCAGATTGGGCAGTTGCATCACCGCGATCACCACGACGATCGCACCGGCCAGATGATAGCGCGGATCATACATAAATTGCACCAGAACGACGCCCGAAAAGGCAAAAATCGCCAATGTCAGCAGGATCAGCCCGCTAAGGGTAAAGCGCATTTTTTGCAAAGCGGCAAAGTTTTCCACCGATTTTTCGGGGGGTTTTTCGCGGTAAATCGGGATCAATAACCGGCGCACCACCATGCCGCCCAGCAATAAGGGGAAGGAAGCCAGAAAATACCCGATGTTATAAATGCCAAGCGTTTCCAGACTTAGGAATTTGCCCAAAACCGCCTTGTCACCTTGGGATAAAACGAACCCTGCAACGGTGGACAGAAAAATCCAGCGGCCAAAGCGGATCAGCTCGGCCCCTGCCGATTTTTCCCAGCGAAATCTGTTGTGAACACCGGGCAGAAACGCCATGTACAGGATCACCTGCAAAGTCGACCCGATGACGCCGCTGATCACCAAGGCCCAGACCGATCGGAACGCATAGGCCAGCCCCACCGCCAGCGCCAGACCGATCACCTGATTGATCAAATCCAGCACCGTCACCCGCCCCAGCATCAAGTGGCGATTGGCGGTTTCATAACGCGTCGGAATAAACCCCATCACCAGCAACGACAGGGCCGCTGCGGGCAAAAGCTGAACCAAATCCGGCACGCCATAAAACTGTGCCATGGGCCAGGCCAGCAGGCTGGCGGTGACCCATAACAAGACGCTGCGGATAACCTGAATGGTCCAGGCCGTGTCCAGAAAATCCTGATCGTCACCGCGTTTGTTTTGCATGATCGAGGGGCCGATGCCGATGTCCGAAAACATCGCCAGACCCATCATGATCAGCCCAACCAGCACCATGACGCCAAAGGCCTCGGGAAACAGCAGACGTGTCAGGATCAGGTTTGATGCAAGGCGCAGGGCCTGACTGGCACCAAAACCGAAAATCGTCAGGGCGGCACTGCGCATGATCCGCGCGCCAAGGCCATCGCCGATAAATATACCGTTCAGTCGGCTCATCGGCCACGATCCCATGCGGTTTTGCTTGTGGGTGTTAGCCGTACGATAAGGGCAACGGCGGCGTAGATGGCGAAACCCACCGGATGGCGCAGGGCAAGGGAAACGATCCCCGCAAGGCCCAATTTTGGGGTGTCGTCGTTTTTGGTCAAGTCGGGATACAGCGCGGCCACCTCGGCCACCCCGGCATTTTGGCGGCGGCGCACACGGATCAAATTGGCAAATCCCTCGACCAAGGGCCATTCATAGGGGGCCGCGGTGCCGATACGTTCAGTGGCGGAAAAATTTAGACGCACAAAACTATCATCCGAAATGATCGGCGGAAATTCATCCCACCGCGCCCGCCCCGCTTTGTTCACCGCAAACAACCCCGCGCCGGGCACGCCAAAACGAATGAAAGGCACACGTCGATAGATGTTTGCGTAGGCGCGGCTGGCAAATGTTTTCGCGGTGGGTATGGTCAATTGACCGCTGGCATACCGCGCGGTACCGCTGGATAGGGCCTTGATCAGTTCGGAAAAAAGGTGTTTGGAAACAACGGTATCCGCATCCAGATAGGCGCGCATGTCGCCGGTAGCCACAGTGTCACCTGCATTTAACGCGCCCGGTTTGCCCCCTGTTGACAAATCCAGCACCAGCAATTCCCAGCCCTTTTGGGCGGCTTGATCTGTAAAGCTGCGTGCGCGGTTTGCGGTTGCATCGTCACAGCCATTGGCCACGACAATAACTTCGGCATTCGGTACGCCTGCGCTGGCAAAAACCGCCGACAGGCACGCGTCGATAAAATCGGCCTCGTTGTGGGCGGGAATAATAATGCTCAGCAGCGCCATGGTCCGTTTCTTTTGTTTCTTGCCAGCGGGCCAGGGGGTGGCGGGTTCACCAAAGGTTGCGGGCGCTGGGTGCCTGTGCTTCTATCCCGAAAAAGGCCGGATAACCAAATGAAAAAGACTTTGTGATGGACAAGGACAAACCGCTGCGGCTTGGCTATCTTGTGCCACAATTTCCGGGCCAGACGCATATCTTTTTCTGGCGCGAAATTGCGGCGCTTCAGGCGCGGGGCGTTTCAGTGCATCTGATGTCAACGCGCCGACCACCTGCCGGGTTAATCAGTCACGACTGGTCGGATCAGGCCATTTTGCGCACGAATTATTTGGGCGAATTTGGGGCTTTGGCGATTTTGAAGGGGCTGTTGCACCTGCGCCCGTGGCATTGGTGGCGCGATTTATCCGGGCTGGCATCGTTGCGTGATATTTTGGTGTGCTTGCCCGCCGCCGTTCGGTTGCTGGCCTTGTGCGGCGCAGAAAACATCACGCATATTCATGTGCATTCTTGCGGGCGCGCCGCGTTGATTGCGGCTTTGGTTCGTAAAATGGGCGGGCCGCGGTACAGTTTGACATTGCATGGCCCCTTGTCGGATTATGGCTCGTTGCAGGGGTTTAAATGGCGGCATGCGGCATTTGCCACGGTGATCACGGAAAAACTGTTGGCCGAGCTGCGCCGCGATCTTGCACAGGACCTGCCCGCCCGCGTGGTGGTTCAGCCGATGGGCGTTGACACCGATCATCTGCACCGCGATGCGCCCTATCAGGCACCCGTCGCATCCGGCCCAATTCGCCTGTTCAGTTGTGCGCGACTGAATGTGGTCAAAGGCCACCAAGACCTGATGGCGGCGGTACGGTTGCTGGTGGATCAGGGGCTGGATATTCAGCTGGATATCGCCGGCGAGGATGACGCGGGCGGTCATGGATTCCGCGATGAATTGGTGGCAATTTTATCTGCTTTGAACCTGCAAAACCATGTGCGGCTGTTAGGTGCCATCAGCTCGGAGGCGGTGCGCGATCATCTATTGGAGGCGCATATTTTTGTGCTGGCCAGTTGGCACGAACCCTTGGGCGTGGCCTATATGGAGGCAATGAGCTGTGGTGTGCCGACCATCGGCACAGCCGCTGGTGGCGTAGCAGAATTGATCCGTGACGGGGTTGATGGCATCTTGGTGCCGTCGCAAAGCCCATCGGTTTTGGCCACAGCGATCAAGGCTTTAGTTAAAAATCCGGAACGCGCGACGGCCCTGTCGATCGCGGGGCGAGAGCGGATTTTGGATCGATTTCATTCTGAAATCGGGGCGCAATGTTTGATGGCGGAAATCAACGCCATTGGGCAAGCGGATGGGACGATCAATAAAGATCGGCAAGGGTAAAGGCGTCATCGGGATTGTCGCTGAAAGTCACGTTTTCAACCGCCACGAGCGCATAGGAAGCCTCGCCCGCACTGGCGATCACCAACCCGGCGACAGAATCGCCTGCGTCAAAAAAACCATAATCTGAAATTGCCCCCGGCAGCACCGCCAGATCGCGCCCCGCGCCGCCGTGCAATCGATCACTGCGCCCATTGGCCACCAGAACATCATCGCCCTCGCCGCCCAGTAATATGTCGGGCTTGCTGGTGCCTTCCAAACGATCCGCGCCGGGCCCACCGGTAAATACCGCGCCCTGATCAAACGTGCCTTCGCGGCCCTTTTCCCACCATGCGGGGATGGCCGCTTGATAGGCGTCAACGGCCTTGGCGCGCGGATTATCATCCTCGATATAGCGCCGCAAACCCCAACTGCCGTGTTCGCTGGACTTTGCCACATCAACAAACAGATTGAACATCGTGCCGCCAGCGGCGCGCCAACCGGCGAATAGATCATCGTAGATCGCGCCCATTTCAGCGGTATAGTTCAGATACTGGAAAAACCCCGAAAGGTCTTGGTTCAGCGACCATTCCCCGATGCCGACAACATGGGTGCCGCCTTCGTACATGATCATCCGCAAGCCATTGTCAGCGGCTATTTTGGCTTGCAGCGGTAAAATTTCCTCGGTCAATTCGCGCAATGATCCGGCCCGAAGCACGGCAATTGCCGGGGCGACGGCGGGCTTATACAGGTTTTCTTCTACATACAGTCGCAATCGCACGCGGCCATAACCCAAGGCTTTGCCATCGGCGGTTGCCTTGGCGCGGGCATCATCCAGCCATTTCAACACTTTTTGCGGCCCGTCTTCATAGCCCAGGTCAAAACCAAAATACCCGGTCACCGCATAGGCATCGAAGCGATCGACAGGGGGGCGGTTGGCGGCATCTTCGGCCAGCCAAAGCGGCGCATTCAACAAACCCAGCTCAAGGCCGGGCCAGTCGGTGTGGGTGGCCACAACCTTGATCAGCCGCGCGGACTGATCGCCAAAGGCCTGATCCCAAATATCGGCCATTTGCGCCGCCCGCAGCCCTGCGTATTGCATCCAGTCATCATCGGCGGCGCCCTTGCCCCATCGCGCTTCGGCCTGTTCGCGGGCCCAGACCGCCTGTGGAAAGGTGAAATTCCAAATTTCGTTGGAAAATTCCACATATGAAATCAGCTCGGGATCAAGATAGTCGCGCACAAAGGCGGCAAATTGCGCCATGTAATCATCGGTGGCCAAATGCGGCATGTTAAACCATGGATCGGCGGATATTTCATTGGCCAAGGCCACCATCACCTCGACCGGCGCGCCCCGCCACCCCCAGGTAAAATCATCATATCGCGGACGGCTGTTCCAATCGGTGGCAACCGATCCGTTGGTGAACATCCAGTCCATAAAGCGAACCGATCGCGCATCGGCCACGCGGTTGATCCAGTCGGGATTGAAAATCGCACCGACCTCGGCCAGTTGAATTTGATCCTCGCGCACCACCCGAATGTTGCGAATATAATCGCCGGTTTTATCAGGATCAGTGGCGTTCAGGCGGATGCCCACCAACCCCTCGCCGGGGGTATAGTCAAACCAAATCTCGCCCTGTTCATAACTGACGCGCCGGGTGCGCCCGGTCATCACGATCGATCCTTTGCCCTGATAGGTCAGGCGGTACCGCGCATTGAGTGCTGTGGCGCCTTCGGGTTGATTGGTTAGGAACAAGGTTTCCAACGCATCGGCCCCTTCGGGGATCGACATCGGCCAACCCTGTTGATCCAACACGCCGCTGGCCACAATCGCAGGAAAAACCATCGCCCCCCATTGTTCGCCCTTATGGCCAACCCAAGGGCGGGCGGATTTCATGTAATCGATGAACGGCTGTTGTGTGGACCAATCGGCAATCCCGTTCAGCCCCATGGCCAGCGATGGATTGCGCAGGCCAAGCGCGGGCGCACGATCGACACGCGACGGCAAGGGTTTGACCGGTCTAGGGGCGGTCGTCGTGCGAATTACCGCAGGTTCGGGCGCTATATCGGCCTGGTTTTCCACTTCATTTTCCATAGCTTCCGGGATTGCCTGCACCTTTAACGGCGTTGCCAATGCTTGTTGGCCAACTTTCAAAGTGTCTGCGATCAGGGCGCGAATTGCGCCCCAATTGGCGGCAATGGCGGGGTGCAGACTGGCGGGCAATTCGGTGAAATTCGGCAGCTCGCGGTCAAACATCGCGGCATAGGTAATGGCCCCGGCCAGAAAGTACAGATTGGCTGTGCCGTGTGGTGCGTCATCTTGATAAAGCTGTTCAACCGGGATTTCCGAGGCACCGGTTTCGGTCAGTAGCCGCGCCAGAATCGGGGCCACAGGGATCAGGCGAATGTTCACGTCGGGACGGGCCTTGGAAAGGGCGGCCAGATAGTCCAGATACCAGTCGTTATACAGCGTTTGGGTGAATTTGTGATAGCGCCGCAATTCGCGTGTACTGGGCGGAAAACGCCGCGCCACACCGGCCATTTCGGGCCAGCCCTCGTAAATCATAAATGTTGGATTGCCGCCCGTGGCCATCACCTGATCGATGATTTTCAGGGTGGCGCCTAGCGGGCTTTCGTTTTCGGGATTGTCACCATCATAAGGCTCGTTTGCCGGCTGGTATTGGATGAAATTTGCCGGCGTAATCATGACAGTGTCAAAACCCGCGCTGCCAAAGGGTCTGGTGTCTGAATTCCACACGCCTTGAACGCCCTTGAACGACCAATTTGCAATCGGCGGAAAATCGGCGGCGAAATTTCGTAAAAAACCCCATTGGCCATCCACCGCAAAACTTTGCCCATTGGCGTCGGCAAAATAATCCACCCAATAGGGCACGGCGGTTTCATCGCTGTCGGTCAGGTTATGCACCAGTGAATTGCCAAAAATAAACGCCTTCACCTTGTCAGAGCTGGCCAGAGCCGGGGCACCTAGAATGCCCAACCACAGAACAAGAGCCAGAAAAATGCGAAAAAGGGAAATACGGGGCAAGGTCAGAATCATGGATCAACTATGGCTTTGCTTTGTGGCCCGATAAAGGAAAAACTGGTGCATAACGCGGGTTTGATTTACCAAGACGGTTCTGATTGAAATCTTCTGGGTTCAGGGTGGCGGATCATGGGCGAAATAATGTTGGTGCGGCACGGTCAGGCCAATACCGGGGCCACGGATGAGGCCAGCTATGACAAGTTAAGCGCACTTGGCCATACACAGGCCAAATGGCTGGGTGAGTATTTGACCGGTCACGATGTCAGATTTAACCGGGTTGTTTCAGGCACGCTTCGACGCCACAAAGAAACCCGCGCGGGCATGGGGCTGACCGCTTGTGCCGAGGATGCGCGGCTGAATGAAATGCAATATTTCCCTGTGGCCGAGGCTTTGCACCGCCAAACCGGCCTGCCTGTGCCAAAGGATTCCACCAGTTTTGCCCACCATGTGCCGATCGCGATGCAGGCCTGGAAGGACGGGAAATTGACCGAAGTCCCCGAAAGTTTCGCCGATTTTGAAAACCGTACTTGGGCGGCAATGCAAGAGGCGCTAAACAGCGATCAGCGCATTGTTTTTGTCACCTCTGGTGGGGTGATTTCCGTGGTGCTGGCGCAGATATTGGGGCTGGATATTCCGGCCATGACCTCGCTTATGTTGCAAATCAGAAACAGTTCATATCACCGGATTTCACGCTTTGGCGGGCAACTTCATTTGCATCAATTCAACGCAACCCCGCATTTGGCGCAGCCTGACCGCGCCCATGCGCTGACTTTTGTGTAAGGAACAACAATGACACATCTATGGGTACGGGCCGAACAACGGGCGCATGAAAAACGGGTTGGCATCACACCCGATGGCGCGGCGGCCTTGCTGGCGGCAGGCATCAAGGTGAGCGTCGAAGAAAGCCACCAGCGGATCATGCCGATTGCGCAATATGCATCCGCAGGCTGTACCATCGTGGCGGAAAATTCCTGGCCCAGTGCGCCAAAACAGGCGATCATTTTCGGGCTGAAAGAACTGCCCGAGGATGGCACGCCTTTGGTGCACCGCCACATTATGTTTGGCCATGCCTTCAAGGGCCAGCCGTCGGGGCGGATATTGCTTGACCGGTTTCACGCCGGGGGTGGTGCGCTGTATGATCTGGAATATCTGGTGGATGAAACCGCGCGTCGGGTTGCGGCCTTTGGCTATTGGGCGGGCTATGCGGGGGCGGCGGTGGCGCTGAAATGTTGGGCGGCCCAAAAACGGGGCAGCATCGCAGCGGCGGTGCATGATTACGCCAATGCGGCGGCGTTGCTGGCGGATTTGCGCACCGATCTGGGACAGGCCGCGCGGCCTTCGGCGCTTATTATCGGCGCGCTGGGCCGGGTTGGCACCGGGGCGGGCGATCTTTGTGCGGCGCTGAATGTGGCGACAACCAAGTGGGACATGGCGGAAACCGCCAGCGGCGGGCCGTTTCCCGAAATCCTGCGCCATGAAATATTTCTGAATTGCATCCTTGCCCGACCGGGTACCCCGGTTTTTGTGCCAGCATCGGCCAAAGGCGCGGCGCGAAAACTGTCGGTGATCGGCGATATTGCCTGTGACCCGGACAGCGATTTTTCCCCGATCAAAGTTTATGATCGCGCAACCGATTGGGACGCGCCCGCCCTGCGTGTGGCACAAAACCCGCCTTTGGATGTGACGGCCATCGATAACCTGCCCTCGATGTTGCCCTTGGAAAGCAGTCAGGATTTCGCCAGCCAGCTGTTGCCCAGCCTGCGCTTGCTTGGTGATCTTTCCACCGGTGTTTGGGGGCGTGCGGCGGCGGAATATTCGCGCCACTGATACCAAAACCACGCGCTGGGTTTAATCCATCTTCAGCATAAATTCAGCCCAGCACAAATCTTTGCCGTTGATCCGCAGGCACAGCGCTTGTTTTCCGGCGTAATACCGCCGCGTGGTGATGGGGCGGATTGCGTGGCGTCGATCCAGTTGCACGCTGTCACCGGCGGCGATTTCAATGGTTTTCCATTTGAAGACCTTCGGGGCCAGCTTGCCGTTGGCCTTTTGAAAATGCATGACATAATCGATCACCAACATCTGTTTGGTCTTGGCCTTTGACGTAATCTTGGCGCTGAAATTCAGGTCGTTCCCAAAGACAACGGTTTCCGGCGTGACCGACAATTCGGGGTCTGAAATTTCTGCGGGTTTTACGCCAAATGCCGCGAGCGCGCCTTGGTGCCCTTGTTTGATCAGGGTCCGGCAAGCGTGGCGCAACAGGCGCTTGCGGTCGGTGCTGGCACCCTTGATCCAGTCGCCCGCAATCCGCGCCACCAAATCGGGGTGATCCTTGGCAATGTCATTCAAATGGTTCGCCACCGAGCGGCGCACATAGTCGGACGGATCATCGCGAAGCTGGGTTAAAATCGGGATCATCGGGGCAGGGTCGCGAATTAGGTCCGGCAATTGCTGCCCCCAAGGCAGGCGGGGCCGCGTGCCTTCGCTGATCAACCGTCGCACATGATCGTTTTCATCGCTCGCCCAGCCACCAATAATTTCCAAGGCGCGTTGTTGGTCGGCAATCAAAAAGGGGCGCACATCAAATTCGGCGGTGCCGCGTTTGGTCATTTCACCCAGCAACCGCAAGGAATCGTCAAAATCCGCAAGCCCGTGTTGGCCGACAATGATGGTCATCGGATAAATCCCCCACCCCCGCATGCCGCGTGCATCACTTTCGCCAAATCCCGTAACCTCGGGGTGCAGCATGGCGTTCAGAACCGCGTGCCGCTGTTGCACGTCCACCGGCAGGGCCAGATGCAGATGATCGGCGATCAATTGCGCCCGTTGTTTCAGCTCCAGATTTTCAAGTTCCGCCAAAATCGGTTGCTCAAACCTTGGGCGATCAAACGCGGGCTGATGTTTTGCAAGGTGGTGTGCAAGGTGATCCACCAGTGTCGGCGATATCCAGTTTTTGAAAGGTTCCATACCTCACTCTAGCGCGTATGAATTTTCCAATTCAATCAGCTTTTGCTTGCGCCACAACCCGCCGCCATAGCCGGTTAATGTGCCATCGGCCCCAATAACGCGGTGACAGGGGATGACAATGGCGATCTGGTTGGCCCCATTGGCGCGTGCGACTGCGCGGCTGGCGGTGGGCTGGTCGATGTTTTTGGCCAGTTGCCCATAAGAAATCGTGACGCCTGCGGGAATTTCACGAAGGGCGTTCCAGACATTTGTGGTAAATTCGCTGCCATGCAGTGTCAGGGGTGTTTTGAAATTCGCCGACTTGCCCGCGAAAAAATTGCCCAGTTCTGTGACCATCTGATCGGTTGGGTCAAACCGCCCGATCCCGATGCTGCCCTTGGCATAGCGCCTCAGTTTTTCCAGTTCCCTTGGCAACCCCTTGCGATCGGCGAATTCCAGCAAATGCACCGATCGTTTATCCGCCACAATCACCATTGCCCCTAAAGGTGTGTCCACCCAATCAGCCCTTAACAGCGCGTCCTTGCCCAGAAACGCAGAAGGTGCCACGCCCAGCAATTTGGCAAAAGCGGTGCGAAACGCACTGTCGGAGGAAAACCCCGCACGAAGCTGTGCATCGATCACCCGACCGCCATCGCCCAATGCCTCAAACCCGTCCCTAATCCGTGAAAGGCGCGCCATTTCAAGGAAGGTGATGCCAAATTGGCGCTTGAACGCGCGGCGAACGGTGGATGGATCATGGCCCATCGCGGCGACATCGCCCTCGCCCCAGCGCCGCGAGGTATCGGAGGTTAACGCCCCAACCAGCGAGGTGATCATCGGATCAGCCTCGGTTCGGGACGACAGGGGATGACAGCGTTTACAGGGGCGGAACCCGGCGGAAATGCATTCCGCCACGGTTTCATAAAAGCCGCAGTTTTCCGGTTTCGGATTGCGCGTCGGGCAATTCAGGCGACAGAAAATGCCGGTTGAACTGACCCCGACAAAGGCGCGCCCCTCGTATTCATCGGACCGCGCCACAAGGGCGGCATAAAGCGTTTCGGGATCGGGTAAAGTAAACAACATGGCGCCAGCCTAGCCGAGCTTGCCTGCCCTGTCCGTCGATTTTCGGGCATGGAAGTAGAAAACTTGGAAACTTGGGCGAATTTTCCAAGACGCGGATTGATCCAAGCCGCATTTTCCCCCAGTCTGGCGAAAATTTAAACCGGAGGAACAAACATGAGAACCCGCGCCGCCGTGGCCCTAGAGGCTGGCAAACCCCTTGTCGTGATGGAAGTGAACCTTGAAGGCCCCAAGGCGGGCGAGGTTTTGGTTGAAATGAAGGCCACGGGCATTTGTCACACCGATGAATTTACCCTTTCCGGTGCCGATCCCGAAGGCATGTTTCCCGCCATTCTGGGCCATGAAGGTGCCGGGGTTGTTCTCGAGGTTGGCGAGGGCGTGAAATCGCTGAAACCCGGTGATCACGTTATTCCGCTTTATACGCCCGAGTGCCGGGAATGCGATTATTGCCTGAACCCGAAAACCAACCTGTGTCAGGCGATCCGATCCACTCAGGGCGCGGGCGTGATGCCCGATGGCACCAGCCGGTTTTCGATGCTGGATGGCACGCCGATCCTGCATTACATGGGATGTTCCACTTTTGCCAACCACACGGTGTTGCCGGAAATCGCGCTGGCCAAAGTGCGCCCCGATGCGCCGTTTGATAAAATCTGTTACATCGGCTGCGGCGTGACCACGGGCATTGGTGCGGTGATCAATACGGCCAAAGTGGAAATCGGCTCGCGCTGTATTGTTTTCGGTCTGGGCGGCATTGGGTTGAACGTGATCCAAGGGCTGCGGTTGGCGGGTTGTGATCAAATCGTCGGCGTTGACATCAATCCGGCGCGCTATGACATGGCGACAAAATTCGGGATGACGGATTTTGTGAATCCCACTGAAATTGACGGCGATCTGGTCGCCCATCTGGTTGATCTGACCGGCGGTGGTGGCGACTATACGTTTGATGCCACCGGCAACGTGGCGGTGATGCGCACAGCGCTGGAATGTGCCCACAAGGGGTGGGGCGAAAGCATCATCATCGGCGTGGCACCGGCGGGGGCTGAAATTTCGACAAGGCCCTTCCAACTGGTGACAGGGCGCAGCTGGCGCGGCACAGCGTTTGGCGGGGCATCGGGGCGCACGGATGTGCCAAAAATTGTCGATTGGTACATGGATGGCAAGATCGAGATTGATCCGATGATCACCCACACATTGACGCTGGATAACATCAACGAAGGTTTTGAATTGATGCACGCGGGCAAATCGATCCGGTCCGTCGTGGTTTACTAAAACCGCTGAAACAGGCCCTTTGGTTTTATCGATCAAAGGGCCTGATTTGTGCCGAAACGCGCCAAAAACAAATCAACCGCCCCGTTGATAACCCGTTGCCGTTCGGCTTCGGTAAAAGTGTTCACCACGCCAAAAACCAGACGTGAAAAAATATCCGCCTTGCACAGTTCGCCAAACTGTTCCGCCGCCAATTCCAGATCATCAACCACCAGTTCGCCGCGCGCAATCGCGCCCTGCATATAGGCGATCAGAATGTGCCGTCCGGTGCGCGGGCCGGTTTCATAAAACGCCTGACCGATTTCGGGAAAACGTTCGCTTTCCGCCACACAAAGCCGGAATATGCGCACCCCAAGATCCGACAATAAAAATGCCGTTAACCGGTCGGCGGCCTCGGTCAGAACCTGCCGCGCGGGGGCGCTAAAGTCGATCTCGTGTTCCGCCGTTTGCGCCTGTGCGCGGCATTCATCCATGGCGATTTCAAGAAACAAATAGCGTTTGTCGCGGAAATAACTGTAGAGCGTAGCCTTGGAAACCTTGGCGGCTTTGGCGATGTCATCGACGCTTGCCCCTTCAAAGCCGTCCCGAAAAAAGACCTCGCGCGCGCCCAGCAATACCTGATCGTATTTTCGGCCCTTTTTGCGGGCCATGCTGATGTGATGAACGGGGGCTTGCATATCTGACAAGTAAACTACTTGGTTCACTTTGCGCAAGAAATACCTGCACCCTTGCGCAATTTCTCTTATTTGGATAGCCCGAGGGGATGATAGATATTTTCCTGCAAACCATGCCGTTTTTTGCGCTGATCGCCTTGGGCTATGGGGCGGGGGCTTGGGGTTTTTTCAGCGCCGAGGCGACGGCCTATCTGACGAAATTTGTGTTTTACTTTGCCCTGACCGCGATGATCCTGCAATTTTCGGCCAACCTGTCGTTGGCGCAGGTTTTCGATCTGAATTTTGTGCTGGCCTATCTGGCGGCCTCGTTCACCATTTACGCCATTGCGATGACCGTCGCCGTTATGCGCGGGATCGGTTGGGCCGAGGCGGCGGTCGAGGCGCAATGTGCCGTGATTGGCAACGTCGGATTTCTGGGCATTCCGATGCTGGCGCTGTTGCTGGGCGAGGCGGCGATTGGCCCGGTGATCATGGTGATTTCCATCGATCTGATGGTGTTTTCCAGCCTGATCGTGATCGTCATTACCCTTGCGCGACAGGGCCATCTGTCGGCGGCGATATTTAAATCGGTCGCTCTGGGTGTGGTGAAAAATCCGATGATCGTATCCATTGTGGCGGGCTTTGCCTATGCCGCCACCGGTTGGTCGATCCCGGTGCCTGTCAACAGCTTTCTGACGCTTTTGGGGGCGGCGGCCACGCCCTGTGCGCTGTTTGCGATCGGGGCATCATTGGCGGAAAAATCCGCCGAACGCATCAGCGTGGCGGGGTGGCTGTCGTTTTGTAAACTGGCGCTGCATCCGGCGGCGGTGGCGATTTCGGCGCTGTGGCTGTTTGACGTGGACCCGTTTGCGGCCAAGGTGATGGTCGCCAGTGCGGCACTGCCGGTGGCCGGAAACGTGTATATTCTGGCGCAACACTATGGCGTTGCGCCCCAGCGTGTGTCAGCCTCCATTCTGATTTCCACATTGGTCAGCGTGCTGACCTTATCCTTGGTCATCGCGTGGGCGACGGCGGTTTGATTAAAAAAGGAAGACCATGAAAACAATATCGGAAAATAAATGTTTTGGCGGCGTTCAGGGGGTTTATTCCCATGCGTCAGCGGCCTGTAATTGCGACATGACATTTGCGGTCTTCATGCCCGCCGAGGCCGCCTTTGGGCCGGTGCCGGTTTTGTGGTATTTGTCAGGCCTGACCTGCACCCATGAAAATGCCATGGTCAAAGCGGGCGCGCAATCTTGGGCCGCCGAACAGGGCATTGCGTTGATTTTTCCCGATACCTCGCCGCGTGGCGACGGGGTTGCCGATGACGAGGCATATGATCTGGGGCAGGGCGCCGGTTTTTATCTGGACGCCACGCAAGCGCCGTGGGCGGCGCATTTTCAGATGAACACCTATATTGCCCGCGAACTGCCCGCGTTGATTGGCGAAAATTTCGCCATTGATATGGATCGCCAAGGCATCACCGGTCATTCGATGGGCGGCCATGGTGCGCTGACTTTGGCGATGGAAAATCCGGGCCAATATCTTAGCGTTTCGGCCTTTGCCCCGATCGCCAATCCGACGCAATCGGACTGGGGCCAAAAGCAACTGGGTGCCTATCTCGGGGCGGGCGATCACGCCAAACACGACGCATCCCTGCAAATGGCGGCTGTCGGTTTTGATGGGCCGGTGCTGATTGATCAAGGATCCGAGGATCAGTTTTTGAACCTGCTGCGCCCGGAAACTTTGGCCCAAGCCATGGCGGCAAGACGTCAGGAAGGCCAATTCAGGATGCAAAAAGGCTATGACCACAGCTATTTCTTTGTGGCCAGTTTCATCGAGGATCACATCGCCTTTCACGCCGAAGCCTTCTATCAGGATTAACCGATGAAACAGCACTATGATTTGATCATTATCGGCACTGGACCTGCTGGTCGAAGTGGCGCGATGCAGGCCGGAAAGTTGAAAAAATCGGTGCTGGTGGTGGAACGCGGGCGACAGGTGGGCGGGGTGTCGGTGCATACCGGCACGATCCCGTCAAAAACCCTGCGCGAAACCGTGATGAACCTGTCAGGCTGGCGCGAGCGCAGTTTTTATGGCCGCTCATATCGCGTGAAAGAGGAAATCAAGGCCGAAGACCTAAAGGCGCGCCTGTTCAAAACGCTGGATCACGAGGTGGACGTTCTGGAACATCAGTTCGCCCGCAATCGCATCGATACCCTGATGGGCGAGGCAAAGTTTGTCGGCACCAAAGGCATTGAGGTCACCAGCCACGATGGCGAACGCTCCAACTTTACCGCCGATAAATTTCTGATCACCACAGGCACGCGGCCGTTCAGGCCCGACTATATCCCGTTCAACAAGGTTAACGTGCTGGACAGTGATGAATTCATCGATCTGCCGCGTGTGCCGCGCAGCCTGATTGTGATCGGGGCGGGCGTGATCGGCGTGGAATATGCCACAATCATGCAGGCGCTGGATGTGCAAGTGACGTTGATTGAACCGCGCGACAGTTTTCTGGATTTCATCGACCGCACGATGATCGAGGAATTCACCCATGAAATGCGCGACCACGGCATCGATATTCGACTGGGCTCGGCGGTAACCGAAGTGAAATGCGACGGCGACATGGTGCATGTTGCGCTGGAAAATGGCCGTCAGGTTAACGCCGAAATGTTGCTGTTTGCGGCGGGGCGCATGGGGGCCACCGACAATCTGGGCCTTGATGCCTGTCGTCTTGAAACCGATCATCGTGGGCGCATCGATGTTGACCGGACCACCTATCAATCCAGCGTGCCGCATATCTATGCGGCGGGGGATGTGATCGGCTTTCCCAGCCTTGCATCGACCTCGTTGCAACAGGGGCGCGTGGCGGCCTGTCATGCCTTGGATGAACCGACGCTGAAACAATCGCCATGGTTTCCTTACGGCATTTATTCGGTGCCGGAAATGTCCACCTGTGGCATGTCCGAAGAAGAGGTACAGGAACGCAAAATCCCCTATGAGGTAGGCGTCGCGCGGTTTCGCGAAACCAGCCGTGGCCACATCATGGGGCTGGAAAACGGCATGCTGAAAATGCTGGTATCGCTGAAAACCCGCCGCCTGTTGGGGGTGCAAATCATGGGCGAGGGCGCGACCGAGCTGATCCATATTGCCCAAGCGGTTTTGAACCTGAAAGGCACGGTGGATTATTTCGTTGAAAACACTTTCAACTATCCCACCTTGGCGGAGGCCTATAAAATCGCGGGGCTGAACGCATGGAATAAAATGCCAAAACCGGATCTGAGCAAGTGAGCGCAAAAGAGGTTGTAATTTACGTTGATGCCGATGCCTGTCCCGTGAAGGCCGAGGTTGAAAAAGTCGCCACGCGGCATGGTTTGGCCGTCAAGATGGTGTGCAACGGCGGGCTGCGGCCGTCTGTTAATCCACTGGTGGAAATGGTCTTTGTGCCCGACGGCCCTGATCTGGCGGATATGTGGATTGCAGATCGGGCAATTCTGGGCGACGTGGTAATCACCGGCGACATTCCCTTGGCGGCAAAATGCGTGGCCAACGGGGCAAGGGTGATCAAACATAACGGCGAAAAGTTGACAGCTGTCAACATTGGTAACGCACTGGCAACACGCGATTTAATGTCGGATTTGCGCGCTGCCGATCCGTTTCGCCAAGGCGGTGGACGGCCTTTTTCCAAGGCGGATCGCAGCCGATTTCTGGACGGGTTGGAACAAGAAATTCAAGCGGCAAAAAGGGATCTGTGATGGCGATCAAAGCGGTGGTTTTTGATATTGGCAATGTGCTGATCGAATGGCAACCCGAACGGTTTTTTGATGCCAAAATTGGCGAGATTCGACGGCGCGAATTGTTTGCCACCATTGATCTGCATGAAATGAATGACCGGATTGATCGCGGGGAAAACTGGCAGGCGGTGGTAGATGCAACCGCGCAGGAATATCCCGAATTTACCGCCGAAATTCAAATGTGGCACAGTAATTGGCTGGATATGGCGCAGCCAAAGATCGGGCATTCCGTGCATCTGTTGCGCGCTTTGCGTACCAAGGGTGTGACGGTATTTGCGCTGTCGAATTTTGGCGTTGAAACCTTTGCCTATGCCGAAAAAGTCTATCCTTTTTTGACCGAATTTGATCGCCGGTTTATTTCCGGTCACATGCGAATGATCAAACCTGAACCGGCGATTTACGCGGCACTTGAAACCGAAACGGGCTTTGCGCCGGATCAGTTGTTGTTTGCCGATGACCGTATCGACAACACCAATGCCGCCGCCGCACGGGGCTGGAATGTGCATCTGTTTGAAGGGGCCGCCGGTTGGGCGACATCGCTGGTGCAACACGGGTTGTTAACCAAGGACGAGGCAAAACCATGAGCTTTGACATCATCGGGCCAGAGGCCGAAAAGTTACTGGATTGGCACGCGCTTTGTGCGGCATTGGTGGCGGGGCACGCGCTGCCCAAGGCCGAGATCAAGGACAGCTTTCTGTATCGCGATCGCGATACTATTTTGTCGCGCGCGGCTTGGATCGATGGCATGGGGGCGCTGGTGAAAACCGCCACTGTTTTCCCCGATAATCCCGCCAAGGGCCGCCCGATGATCGATGGCGCGGTCAGCCTGTTGAATGATCAGACCGGTGGCCTGGATGCGGTAATCAATTTCCATCTGGTGACCAAGTGGAAAACCATCGGCGATTCCATGTTGGCCGCCAGTCTGTTGGCCCCCAAGGCGGCCCGCGACATTCTGATTGTTGGCGCGGGCACGCAGGGGCGTAACCTGATTGCGGCGCACCGCGCCATGCGCCCTGACGCGCGTTTTACCCTGTGGAACCGCACGCATTCGGCGGCGCAAGAACTGGCCGATGAAATCGACGGCGTGACAGCGGTGGAAAATCTGGAAAGCGCGGTGGGTGCGGCGGAAATCATCTCGTCCGCCACGATGACCACGGAACCCTTGATCCTTGGTGAATGGTTGCAACCGGGCCAGCACCTTGACCTGATCGGCGCCTATCGCCCCGACATGCGCGAGGTGGATGATCTGGCCTTGCAGCGCGCACGGATTTTTGTCGACAGTTTTGACACCACGGTTGACCATATTGGCGAGTTGAAAATTCCCTTGGCAAGCGGGGCAATCACCCGTCAGGATGTTCTGGCGGATTATTACGATCTGGCGCAGTTCACCCGCCGCCCCGAAGACATTACCCTGTTCAAAAACGGTGGCGGGGCACATCTTGATTTGATGATCAGCACCTATATTCTTAATGCTTGGAGGCGGAAATGATCACAGCACAGCAAATCAGCGATTTTCAGCGCGACGGCGCGGTGATGGTCAAAGGCGTATTCGCCGATTGGGTGGATGTGATGGCCGCGGGTGTTGCGCGCAATATGGCGGAACCGGGCCCTTATGCTTCGGAAAATGCGGTGTCCGAGGGGCGATTTTTTGACGATTATTGCAACTGGGATCGTATTCCCGAATTTGAACGCATCGTGCGTGAAAGCCCGGCAGCCGCGCTGGCGGCGGCGGCGATGCAATCCCAAAGGGCGCAATTTTTCCACGATCACGTTTTGGTCAAGGAAAGCGGCACGCCCAAGCCTACGCCCTGGCATCAGGATGGTCCGTATTATTTTGTTGAAGGCATGCAAACTGTCAGCATCTGGATCCCTTTGGATCCTGTCACAACCGCCAGTCTGCGGCTGATTGCCGGTTCGCATAAATGGGAAAAACCGGTTCGCCCCGTCAGTTGGGCGGATAATTCCGATTTTTATGATGGTGCGGATCAGGACTGGATCGAGGTGCCCGATCCCGATGGTGATACCGCCGGTTTCGAGGTGCTGGAATGGCCGATGGAACCGGGGGACGCCGTGTTGTTTGATTATCGCACGGTGCATGGCGCGCGCGGCAATCCCAAGGGCGGGCGTCGTCGGGCATTATCCTTGCGCTGGGTTGGTGATGACGCGCGGTATGTTGAGCGGCCCGGTCGCACCTCGCCGCCGTTTCCGGGGCATAATATGGTCGCCGGGCAAGTGTTGCGCGAGGATTGGTTTCCGGTTGTGTTGGGGTGAGGGCGGGAGCCTCCGGCGGGGATATTTAGAACCAGAAGAAATGTGCAGGGGTCCTGAGCCTTCTGTGTCTCTGACCTGCTAAGATGTGCTTACCATCGGCCTTGGCGAAGGTCGATGGTGAGGCGGCACCTGGCATCCAAACCCGTAAACTTTCTCTATGACTATAGGAATCCTGGGATGCAGGTCATATCGTGGGCGACAGCAAAATTTTGCCACGGTGCGCGGCTTTTTCCATCATTTGATGCGCCTCTGTGGCTTGCTCAAAGGGGAAAATGCGGTGGGTTTGTGCCGCAAGCGCGCCTGTTGCAAACAGTGGCCAGATTTTTGCCAAAAGATCGGCCGCAACCGCGCTTTTGAAGGGCTCGGGGCGGGTTCGCAAGGTTGAGCCGGTATAAATCAGCCGCTTGAGCATGATCGGCATCAGGTTGATCTCGACTTTGGACCCCGCATTGAACGCCAGTTGCACGATCCGCGCATCAGGGCTGGCGGCTTTGATGTTGCGCGCCACATACTCGCCGCCAATGATGTCAAGGATCAAATCGGCCCCCCCGGCCGCGCGAACAATTTCGACAAAGTCCTCGTCGTGAAAATTGATCGCGCGTTTTGCGCCCAACGTACGCACATAGTCACAGTCTTGGGCGTTGGCGCAGGTGGTGAACACATCAAACCCGAGGTGGTGACCAAGCTGTATTGCGGTCGAGCCGATGCCGCCCGCGCCGCCATGCACCAAAAGCACCTGTCCGGGTTTGTGCGCCTGGCCAAAGAAAAGATTGCTCCAGACGGTAAAATAGGTCTCGCATAGCCCGGCGGCATCCACCGCGGACACGCCATCGGGGATCGGCAGGCAATGTTGGGCGTTCACGGTGACGTATTCGCCATAGCCGCCACCATTGCATAAGCCGCAAACCAGATCGCCAACCGCCCAGTTCGTTACCCCGTCGGCACGGTCAACAATTTCGCCCGAAACCTCTAGTCCCAGCAGATCCGAGGCCCCGGCGGGCGCGGGGTAATGGCCGCGCCGTTGCACCAGATCAGGGCCGTTCACCCCGGCCGCCGTTACACGAACAAGCACTTCACCCGCCGCGATTTTGGGCAAGGCGCGCGCGCCAATTTCCAACACCTCAGGCCCACCCGGGGCGCGCATTTCGATGGTTTTCATGCGTTGTTGCAATTCTTTGCCCTCCGGTTCAAAATTCTGGCGACTGCCCAAGCGATTGTGGCGCGCCAGCCAAAAATATTCAACCGCCGCTGGCCCGATTTGATGCAAGCTTTGCGTCCACAAGCCGAACCGTATTCTCGATGCCGGTGTTGTGCAAATCAAGCGAGGCAAGCGTCAGGTTTATAAGTTTGTCAACCCGTTCGATGTTTTTCGCACCGGCAAACACAGCGCGCGCTGCCGAGGAAGGTTTGCCCAGATTTTCCGCTGCCGTCGCGTATTTTGCAAAGGGCACCATATCCGCAACCTCGGCCCCCAAGCGGACCACGAGCGCATTCACAAAGTCATAAATTTCCTCGGATTTTGCGATGTCACCGTGAACCGCGTCTTTGATCGATTGCGGCCCCTCCGGCGTGATACAGCGGTAGTTTCCCGTCGCCAACATCGCCCATTTTGCAAAGGGCACAAAAAGCGAACCATAAACCCGGAGTTTTACCGGCACATCCTTGCCATCGACCCGATACGCGTCGATACCTGCGGCAATCTCATCCAACATCGCATCCAATTTGGGGTCGTGAAATTTGGACACTTTGAAATTGGTGGGCAGACCGACATGCAGCACATTCGGGGCTTCTTCGGGGGGGCGAAATGCTTGCGGATCGGGCGAACAAAGGGTCATCAGCTTTGGATCAAAGGCATCCCAAATCTCTGGGTTGAGAAATGCGCCGCGCAGTTTTGCGACGTCAAGCGAGGCAATGCGCTTAAGATAGGGCAGCGGCGGCATGTTCATGATCGACATGCAGGCGATTTTGGCCTGTGCAATCCGCAACAGCAGATCGGTCAGTGACGGGTGGGAATACTGGGGTTCCTGCATCGCAAGACATACCAGATCATAATCCGCAGGGTTCACGGCCTCGGGTGTTGCCGCGTTGGTTTTGCCCGTCATTGCGTGCGAAAAGAAACGCCGATGCGTGTCTTCGTTACGCAATTTGATCCGCACCTCGGTGCCTTTTGAATTGATCAGCGCCGCGGTTTTTGTTCGGCAAACCAAGGTGACATCATGACCGGCGGCCGTAAATTTTGCGCCAAGTAATGCGCCGTATGACGCCCCTAGGATGAGAATTTTATAGGCCATGCGGGAGGCTCCTGTTCAACGTAGACACAACAATCCTGCCCTGAATGCGCCACGGCTGACCCCCGACGCATTCAGATTCAGGCACTCGAAAAGACAGATTTCGAGCATTCCAGATATCTATACGCAAGCGGATCTTAATGCTAATGATATTTCGCCACGGTCGCGTAAATTGTTTTAATATTACTTTGCCAATAATTCAGCCAGTGTTTGGCCGAGTTTTGCGGGTGAGGGCGATACGGCAATGTCGGCTGTTTTCATTGCCTCGATTTTATCTTCGGCGCCGCCTTTGCCGCCGGAAATCACCGCGCCTGCGTGGCCCATGGTGCGGCCTGGGGGGGCGGTGCGGCCGGCGATGAAGCCGACAACCGGTTTTTTGCGGCCTTTTTTGGCCTCGTCAATCAGGAATTGTGCGGCGTCTTCTTCGGCGGAGCCGCCGATTTCGCCGATCATGATGATCGATTGTGTGTCGGGATCGGCCAGATATAATTCCAGAATATCAATGAATTCAGTGCCTTTTACCGGATCCCCGCCAATGCCCACGGCGGATGATTGGCCAAGGCCGGCTTGGGTGGTTTGATAGACCGCCTCATAGGTCAGCGTGCCGGACCGTGACAGCACCCCCACCGAGCCCTTTTTGAAAATGGACCCGGGCATGATGCCGATTTTGCATTCATTCGGCGTCATCAAGCCCGGGCAATTCGGGCCGATCAGGCGTGATTTTGACCCATCGAGTTTTTCTTTGACCCGCACCATATCCAAAACCGGCACGCCCTCGGTGATGCAGGTGATCAGATCAATGCCCGCGTCGATGGCTTCTTCGATGGCGGCGGCGGCGCCCGCTGGGGGCACATAGATCACCGATGCGGTTGCGCCGGTGGCGGTTTTGGCCTCGGCGACCGAGGCGAAAATCGGCAAGCTTGCGCCGCTTTCGGCGATCCAATCGGTGCCGCCTTTTTTGGGGTGGGTGCCGGCGACCATTTGCGTGCCGTGATAGGCCAGGGCCTGTTCGGTATGAAAAGTGCCGGTTTTACCGGTCAGCCCCTGCACGATGATTTTTGTGTCTTTGTTGATGAGGATAGACATGTGAATTCCTTATGACGTCTGGCGACAAAGCCGCCCGTTATAGTAACTGTATCTTATGGCTGCTTTTGCAGAATGGTCACGTTCAGCAGGCCGCCTTCGCCCACCACCGGCACTTTGGCAAAGGCAAAAACCTTGAGATCGGCATTGCCGCCGCCCCATGTTGTGGTCCGGAAAAATCCTTCGCGAACGCCGCTGGAAATCGGCTCTTTGCCGACCAGCGTTTGCATGTTTTCCAACATCATTGCGGCGTCTTGTTGATCATCCAGAACCACCGAACATGACGTGGTGATGCCGCCCAAAAATTCTGGAAATGCTGCCAGCAATGTACCGCCAGCCACCGATTGGGTGACGCCGACACGAAACAGGCGTTCGCCGACTTGCACGTCCCAGCCCGCAAGGAATGTGGGGTTTTCAGAATTCTTGAATTCTTTCAACTCCGCCGCCTCGATCGCGCGCCATGCCAGTTTTGTCGACATGGTTTGAATGCTTTGAACATTGGGCACCTGCGCATAACAAATGCGGTTGAACACATAGACCGGATCCGGGTTCAGGCCCAGGTTCTGGTCGGCCTCGGCATTTACGGAACCGGCAAGCGCGGCCAGAATAAGGCCGCTTGCCAGCCAGTTTTTCACCAAGATATTGCGCATTTTCTGTCCTATCGTTTCTGCTTGGGCCGGTTTTGCAAACGGCGGCGATCAGCCTTTGACGGCTTGCACGATCTTTTGGGCGGCGTCATCCAGATCATCGGCGGCAATCACGTTCAAACCGCTTTGATTGATGATCGCCTTGCCTTCTTGCACTTTGGTCCCTTCAAGGCGCACGACCAAGGGCACGGTCAGGCCGACATCCTTGACCGCCTGCACCACGCCTTCGGCGATCACATCACAGCGCATGATGCCGCCAAAGATATTCACCAGAATGCCTTTGACATTGGGGTCAGAGGTGATGATTTTGAACGCTGCGGTGACTTTTTCGGTCGTCGCACCACCGCCCACATCCAGAAAATTCGCAGGCGAGGCACCATAAAGTTTGATGATGTCCATGGTCGCCATCGCCAAACCGGCACCGTTCACCATACAGCCGATTTCACCGTCCAGCGCGATATAGGCCAGATCGTATTTTGACGCCTCGATTTCTTTGGCGTCCTCTTCGGTCACATCACGGTATTGCATGATATCCGCGTGGCGAAACAGCGCGTTGCCATCAAAAGAAACCTTGGCGTCCAGCACCTGAATGTCACTTGATTTGGTGACGATCAGTGGATTGATCTCCAGCAGGCTCATGTCTTTGTCGGTGAAAGCTGTGTACAATTTTTTGAACAGGTCCATGGCTTGTTCGCGCGCGTTGCCGGTCAGTTTATAGGCATCCGCCAGCGTGGCGGCATTGGCATCGGTGCAACCGGTCGATGATTTGATGCCCACGGTGTGGATCAGTTCTGGCGTCGCTTCGGCCACGGCCTCGATGTCCATGCCGCCCTCGGTGGAGGCCACAAAAGACGTTTGACCGGTTTCGCGATCCACCAGAATGGACAGGTAGAGTTCGCGGTCGATGTCGGCACCATCCTCGATATAAAGACGGTTCACTTGCTTGCCGGCAGGGCCGGTTTGCTTGGTGACCAGCGTATTGCCAAACATTTCGCGGGCATTGGCCAGCGCTTCGGCGGCACTGAAAGACACCCGAACACCGCCTTGGGCGTCAGCCGCCAGTTCCTTGAATTTACCCTTGCCGCGACCGCCGGCGTGGATCTGGCTTTTCACCACCCAGACCGGCCCCGGCAAAGACGCAATCGCCGCCTCGGCATCCGCCAGCGCGGTGATGGCGGCACCTTCGGCAACAGGCGCACCGAAACCTTTGAGAATTTCCTTGGCTTGGTATTCGTGAATATTCATGG
>Ga0316204_10000685_pt1 | contig 115448 bp, 171 predicted proteins | sample 6monrhotite_MG_2_FD_205661 | JGI IMG/M metagenome (GOLD analysis project Ga0316204, IMG submission 205661) | Microbial mat bacterial communities from mineral coupon in-situ incubated in ocean water Damariscotta River, Maine, United States -... | ecosystem: Environmental > Aquatic > Marine >...
CACGGCGAGGGGTCCTCAATGCTGGAAGACCTTCAGACCGAGATGGGCAAGGTCTATTGGGGGATCCGAGGACCCGAAAAGAAGAGACTCCAGAAGCTCCTCCAGGCCCACCCATTCTGCCCCCACTCCCTGGCTTGGGAACCTCACCAGCGTCTCCTGCCCCTGGAGTTGACTTTCCTCGCGGAGGCCAACTTCTACCAGGGCATGGGGCCAGTGAGGTATCTCAAGTGGGGTGGGGCCACCTACAAGATCCACCTCGAAGAGGACACCCTCCGAGGGCAGGTCTGGGAGTGGGTGGGGGAACACGAATGGGAACCGTAGGGTGGGAAGTCCTCCGGGACAACGAAATCACAGCCCTGGAGGCGTACCTGCTCGACCAAGGGCTGATGCGGAGCCTGGGATACCCTGGCCATCCCAGGCTCTTCCCCATGGATGGCCGGGACTACCGCATCGGCTTCCCCATCTTGGCAGGGATGCGCTACAACTACGTTTTGAGGGAGGACGACCTTCAGGGTTGGGTGCGTCGTCGAGTAAAGGATACCGACCCCACCGCGATCGACTTCCACTCGGAGACCTACCGCCAATGGTGGAAAACGCTGTCCTGACTCCGTTGGAGGCCCACCTCCTACTTCAAGAATCTAACTCCTTGAAGACCTGCTATCAGCACTTGAACTCGCGGGTCTGGGTGGGGGTCCTCTTCCTCCGAGGTAAGTCGGTAAGCTACATGCTCGACCAGGACTTCTGGACCGGCTTCGCTGACCCGTTCCCGAAGCGCCGGTAAAGTAATCCCACGAGCCTCACCGAAGTGATGTTGCCGACTGGCTTGGAGTGCGCACTCCTCAACTTGGAGGGGACCGGCAACCCCCACCAGGACGTGTACAACCCCCTACACCGGACCTTAGACATAGGCGGGGAAGACGCTTACTGGGTGGGGTGGATGAAGGTCAGCGGGCAGGGCTACTACTACATGATCCAGGTGCCCACTCTGCGGGGGTGGGCTGAGGCCACTAACGACCCCCCAGAGCTGGCGTTCGACCGGGTCTGTATGATGTGGCTGGAACCTGCTGCCATGAAAGATGCACCTTGGAGGGCGGTCGTTTCTTGACCCGCTGGACCCCCTGACGCGAAGACCCCCCAAGGGCGCGTGTTCCACTTGACCTGGAAAGCAATGATGGGAAGAATGACACCCACCCCGCTGGAGTGCTGGCTGCTCGAAGAGGAATGGGGTCCTTGGGCTCCATTCAACCTCGCAGGGATTGGAGGTTCCTATGCCGCAGGTTCAGCCTTTGTAGAGGGGCAACACTGGTACTACCTGCTCGACCGGAAGACCTTCCAAGGAGAGGTAACTCCCATCCCAGAGGGGAAAGACCCCAGCGAGTACGCACGCGAGCGGGTGGGCGAACTCATGAGCCTCGGAAAGGACCTCTTGTGCTACATAAAAAGGATGCCGAAGAGGGTGGTCGAATACCGCTACCGAACCCTTTAGAGTGCTGGCTGCGGGCAGAGTACCGCTTGGACTTCTTCTGGCCCGATCCTGTAACGAAGGTCAACCGGAGAATGTCGACGGGGGAGTCCCACGTCGGTGCCCTGACGAGACCGAGACACCCTGGGGGGATGCATGGGTCCGACGGCCTTAGAATGCTTTCTGCTGAGCGCTCGACGCTGGTACGACACGGGAATCCGTAGCACTAAGTTGTCCGAGAACCAGTGCGGATTCGTCGTGGTTGGCGGCATAGAGTACTGGTATAGTATCCAGCTCTCCACCGGGACCGGAGACGTCGTGCCCTTCCCACAGAACCACGGACCCGACTACTTCCTCTGCGGAGAAGAGTAGTTCGGCTATCCCACCCCCCTAATAGTGACCGGAGGTGGATGTGGGTAGCCTTCATGGCGCTTAAAGGCGGACGCAAGATCGAAGTAGAGGGGCTGTCCTTCCGATGGACCCTCAAGCCCCACCGCAAAGAACCTGGCTGCGCGCACGTTGCTGTCCAGGAAGAGGCTGACCGACCTGGTCAGCCTCTTGTTGCATGGGTCATGGCCCCCAAAGGCAAGCGCCCCTGGTTCAGCCCAAAGGACGTCCGAAGGCTCATCGAGCTGGCGCTGGGACAGGGGTGGGACCCCTCTTCCCGAAAACGGTTCACGTGCCCTGCGGGGGTCGAGTTCCGGGGCTGCACCAGCTATTTCCGGTGATGGTAACCGAGGTCTATGGCCGTTGCCCCATCAGCGCTGGAGCTTCGACTCCTCTCAGAAGCGCGGAAGGGTAGTCCCGGGACGGGCCACTCCAGGTTCTACTGCGGGGCGGCGACCATGGTCGCCGGGGCCGCTTTCTGGGAAGGGCAGCAGTACCTGTACGTCCTGGACCTCAGCGACCTGTCGGGATCCATAGAAGAACCCGACCAGATCCTATGGGGGTACGGCTTGCTGAATCGCCTGAGCTGGGTGGCTGCCGCATGGCAGAACGACTACTACATGGACTGCCGGAGTCAGCCGTACCCCGCCCAATGAGTTGATTATCCTCCCGGACGATGAGGGAGGATCCAATCGATGAAGCTCTTGAAGCATGGGTCGAAGGGCGACGACGTCCGCAAGCTCCAGCAGCTGCTGGTCTTGGAAGGCTACGACATCTCCATCGACGGCCACTTCGGAAAGAAGACCAAGAGGGCGGTCGAGCAGTACCAGGCTTCGCAGGGCCTGATGGTCGACGGGATCGTCGGCAAGGGCACCTGGGGAGCGCTCCTCAGTGAAGATGGCGAGTGGGTTCCGGTCCCTGCCGCCCTCAAGTACAGTGGGGAGGGGCTTCCTCCGATCTTAAAGCGGGCCAAGGCCCTCGGATACCAGACCTTCGAGGGCGAGCACCGGATGAACCTGGTGGGCATCCGCTCCCCCGAGCTGGAGGCCAACTCCTTCGACGACTATCTGGTCTGCTGCTGGAAAGAAGACGGAGAGTGGCACCAGAAGGTCTGGCCTATCACGACGGACCCCGGCACCTACTGGATGCTCCACTTCAACGAGGACCGGGTTTCGGGCACCGCCGTCCTCGTGCCGGGGCAGTACTTCGCCCACAAGATCGACCTCCACTCCGGATCCTACAAGGCGATCTGCCAGCGTCTCGCCAAGGTCCGGGTCTACCGGGACGCCAACCGCGACAACCGCCTCCACACCGATGACTCCACCATCAGCGAGGGGTACTTCGGCATCAACATTCACCGGTCATCCAAGAGCGGTGAGAGCACCAAGGTCGAGAAGTGGTCGGCGGGATGTCAAGTCCACGCCCGCCTCGCGTGCTTCGAGGAGATGATGGGGCTGGCCCACCGACAGGTCCGCGAGACCGGGGAAGAGATGTTCCCCTACACCCTCTTGAGGCAGTGGTTCTGAGGAACAGGGGTCGCGTTCCTTCAGACTTCTAAAGGAGCCTGTATTCCTCGACTGCGACCTCACTGGAGCCCTGTTCCAGGACGGGTTTGAACCGACTCGCTGACCCCGCGACTACAGGGGTACAATTCCGCCCATAAGGGCAGGAGATAATAATGAAACTCAGTCAGCTCAAGAAGGTTCTTGAGCCGCTTCGGCGGTTCGGGAACGAAGAAGAAGTACTCGAGATCGAGACCGAAGCGGGCACCATTAAGGCAGTGCTGAGAGCACTGCTCCCTTCGGAAGAGACTCACTGCAACCAGTTCGCACGGGACTTCCTGGAACAAGTCATGGAAGAGGAGGGGCTGGCCCCGACCGACAACATGCCGAAGGATGTCGGCCTACGCTACCTCGACGCCTTCCGTACCGAAGTAGTCTCCTACGCCCTGGTGGAAATCGGGAGCACTGACCTCCGACGGGTAGCCGAGATCGAAGACGACGAGGGGATGAACATCCCACGTCAGGTCGCGCTGCGAAACCTCATCGAAGAGGGCTGGTCGCGGAGCATGCTCACGATCGCCTTCAGCCGGTATGGGGACCTGGTCTCTCGGATCGCCCAGAAGGCCGAGAAGATCGCCAAGGACTCCTTGGAGGACCTGGACGTTCGAATCCAGGTCGCCGAGAAGCGCCTGGAGAACCTGAAGCGCGAGCGCGGGCGTCGCGCTCAGGGTGACCCCTCGATCACTGCGGAGCAGATCCGGAACCTCGTCTCGGCAGGGGAAGCATTCGAGAAGGAGATCGAAGAGGGCATCGAGGTCGCACAGGAGCTCCGCGAGCGGGCCGATGCCCTCGCCCATGACCGAGAAGTTCCGGAACCCGAGCCCGAGCCGGAACCCGAGCCCCCCAAGGCCCAGACCAAGGGGCCACCGAGCCCCATTCCGGATCGAGTCCCACCGCCGAGCCCCAAGCCCCCACCGCCAGGGGTGCAGGACGAGCTGGCAGCCTTGGAGCAGCTTCGGCTGGCTCAAGAGGCCGCAGCACGCCACCGTCAACAGTCCCTGACGCAGCAAGGAATGAAGGCGGCTACGACGCCCCAGACCTTGACGGGCCCGGATGGGGAAGCCCTCCCGGTTTTCGACCTGGGGGGCAGCGGTGACGTGACGGTGCTGTCTTCCCGGACGGGTGACAAGAGGCACCCTCAAGACACCCGGCAAGGCAAGCTCGACCCCACCCCTGGTGCTGGAACCCGCAACCCCAACTTCAAGCCCCGCAAGTAGGGTGACCCAGAACCCGGAGGCTCCTCCCCCTGCCTCGGAGGAGCGCCAGAAATTCATCGACCAGATGAACGAGCGCATCTCCCAAGAGGAGAGCGACCGGCGGCGCTTCTTGTATCAAGACGTCGAGCGCATCCTGGAGGACGGCTACCTGATCCACCAGGTGAGGGTGGATCAGACCCGTCTGCTGTTCCGGAGCTTGGACCGCCCCCAGAGCGCCAAGCTCCGGGCGAGGCTGTTGGGGTGCTCCGCCCAAGAAGCACTGCGGTGGGCGATCGCCTCCAGCCTCTGGATGGTGGACGGGCTCGACCTCTGGGAAGACCACGGCTCTAACTCTGCCTACCATGTGATGCAGGAGTGGCTGGCGGATACCCCGGATGCCCTGATCGAGGTCTTGTACGGGGTGGTCCAGAGCTTTCACTTGCGGTTCGAGCGAGGAGTGGGCCTGGTCGAAGCCTACTGCTACGAGCCCTATTCTCGGTCTCAGTGGCGAATGATGGGGCGACCTACCAAGGACATGGGGCAGGGCAACGTCCTCCAGAGGATCTGGGGAGCGTTCAACTACTCCGAAGATCTCTTCGAGTCGGAGGAGCGGGAGTGGGTCCACACCCGCTCGGTCATGGGCTCCATGAGCAACAAGGCAGCCAAGCACTTACGCGAACAACTGGAGAACTCCGAGCGAAAAGAAAAAGAGCGTCGGGATCGGGTCATCCAAGATGCAGTCAACCGCCTCATCCACGGAGAGGTCCCCGAGCAGGAGCCCATGGTGGTCACGGTTGGTGGTCGTGACATCGAGGTCCGCTCCATCATGGGTCCCCAGACCATCTCGGACCTCGAACAAGAGATGCAGAACCTCCGGGAAGGCAAGAAGGACTACCACGACATGGTAGTCCAAGAGTACCAAGACCAGATCCGCCGAAACACCGAAAAGCGCAGCCAGGAACGGGAACAGGCCATCCTCGCAGCACGCGCCAAGGCGGATGCTGCCCTCGAACAGGGTCAAGCCCCCCTGGTTGGATACACGCCCGAACAGCTCAAGGAGCTGGGGGTCGAACGAGGTCGGAAGACTACCGAGACCTTCCAACACGCCAGCGCCAAGGAGAACCACCTATACAGCCGTTACTTCGGTCGGGACCTTCGGCCCGGTCAGGTCAAGATTCGAGGTGGTGCCTATCCCACAGTGCATGACCTGGATGCCCCCTCTAAAGAGGCCTCGAAGAAGCCTTCCCTCCAAGAACAGATCGCCCAGCGCCAGCCGCAACTGAACACTCAGGAGTAGGCTGCCTATCTGAAGGCAAAGACTAATGAGTGACCTCAACCTCAAAGCTGTTTTGGATCTCAGCATCGGCTCCATCACGCGCGGACGCTCGGCCGAGCGCGAGCTGGCGAAGCAATTCGGAGCGGCGGCTGCGGAAGGGGTCCAGAAGGGCTTGAAGGAGGGCACTCGGCGGGCGACTGGGGAGATGGAGCGCGTCTGGACCAAGCTCCTCGATGCAACCATGGTGGGTGCAGGCAAAGAGCTGCGCAAGACCTTTCAAGAAGGGGCGCGGCTCCAAGAGAAGACGCTCAAGGAGCTGGCATCCGTCGAGGGTCAGCTCCAGCGAAGTCGGGACGAGTCCGTCAAGAAGGGGCTGCGGGAACGCAAAATTCAGCTCCAGCGCGAGATCAAGCTCCAAAAGAAAGCCCAGAAGAACCTCCTCGAGAACGCGGAGCGTTCCGCGGAGCGTCGGTTGGAGGTCAACCGCGCCCACGAAGAACGGATGCACAACCTCCGTATGGAGAGCGGGGAGAAGTTCGCCAGCCTGATCAACAGCTCCATCAACCTGGATCAGCTCGACCCCTCTTCCTTCGTGGAAAGCATCCTGAGCGGTCTCAGCTCCGCTGCCACGATGGGGGCCGGAGCATTGGCTGCTGGCGGGAAAGCAGGAGCTGCCGCCTCTCTGGGAACAGCTGCCGCATCGCTCACTGCAGTGGCAGCCCCCATCGCTGCCCTGGTTGGAGTGTTGACCGCCGCGATGGAAGGCTCTCGGGCCATGAACGCAGCCTTCATGGAGAGCTATTCGGCCGCTGATGTTCTTGCGGGCAGCTTCGATACGCTCTCTACAGGGGCGGGGGCACTTACCGTCGAGTACAACCAGCTTCAAGTACGGCTGGCGCTGCTGCGACGGGCCAGCATCGATTTGGCCTATGACTACAGGATGAGCAAAGAAGAGGTCATCGGCTACACCAACGCGCTGGCCGATGCCGGGTTCACCTTCGGTGAGTTCCGCGATGTCGTCAAGGGCAGCACCAGTGACATCCAAGCCCTCAGTGATGTGACGCGGGTGGCCATCTTGTCCAGCCAGGGGCTGGGAATCTCGGCCAGTGAGACCTCCGAGTTCATCAACCGGATGTACCAAGACCTCGGGGCCGATCTGACAGGGATCCAAGGAGCCTTCGGGATGATCTTTAGCGAAGCCCGCAAGGCCGGGATGAGCACCAAGGACTTCTTCAGCACCATCAACCAGGCTGCCTCGGGCATGGCCCTCTACAACTTCCGCATCGGGGACACGGTCGGGCTGCTGTCAGACATGGTAGACATCCTCGGGGAGGACCTCGCCAAGGCCAACATCGGCCTGGAGGGTCAGTTCCGAGGTCAGACAATGACCTCCCGCATCAAGTCTACGATGCTCATGGGAACTGGACGTGCTCAGTCGATCGCCCGTGCAGACGCTCTTGCGCAGGGTCGCCAGATGGGGACCGTGGGTGGCATGGACCTGAGCAGCGAAGCGGGGCTGCGCCAGCTGGCCAACCTCACCGGACGCGCCTTCCGCGACACCCTGCGCGACGTAGAGGACCCCGCTCAACGACGTCAGCTCATCACGCTCCGAGAGCTGGCCCAGAGCATGAAGGGGGGGCTGGTCAATGTGGCCGAGAGCCTGGGCAGCTTGAGCAAGACAGGGGAACTGGCTGCTCAGCTCAGCCAGGGAGCAGCCCTCCTGGGGGGTCGGGGGATCGGCGAAGCCGGGGGGATGCAGCGGGCCATGATCGAGGAAGCCCTGGGGATTTCCGGAGAGCAGTTCGAGATCTTGAAGCGGCTTGACATCGGCCTCCGCAGCGAGTTCGAGCGGATGCAGGAGAGCGACAAGACCCTGACCATGAGCTTCGAAGAAGCCTTGGCCTCGGGGCTGCTGAGTCAGAGCGACATGCTCCAACAGACCGCCGAGCTTCAGTACTCCTTGATGGAGCGCACAGCGCAAGAGCAGCTCCGTGAGACCCGCTCCATGACCCAGACCATGAGCAACGTGATTGCAGGGCTGCTGGAGAACATCTCCGTAGGCGTCAACCACCTCGTGACCCTGTTCGAGAACTCCTTCCTGTTCAAGGGGGACTCGACCCTGGAAGGTCGACGCAGGAGCCTCAGCAACGAAGAGGCGGCACGCTCTGCCCTGGATGCGATCAGCGACGAGCTGCTGAACAAGCGCTCTGCCCTGACAGCTGAAGAGGACCCGGCCAAGCGTGCCGCCCTGGCGGAGGAGATCAAGGCCCTCGAAGCCAGCGCCGAGGGTCATCGGGAACGGGTCAGCCGAGAACAGAAGGTCCGTTCAAGGATCTCGATGGGAGAGTCCCCCGGCGCTGCTCGCCAAGCCGTCGCCGAAGATATGTTCCGCCAACAGTTCGGACAGAGCGCCTCAGGATACGCTTCCGGCCTCAGCGCAGAGCAGCTGGGAGCCATGGGTATCAGCAAGTATCGAGTGCGGATGGGCGGCGGGGGGATGCCCATGGGTCGCGGCGAGGCGATGGGGATGCAGGATGTGATCCGCCGCCTCAATGCCGGAGAGATGACCCGCCAAGAGGCGGAGAACCTGGGCTTCGAAGTCGCCCTCAACCCCCTCCAGCGGCTCAGCGAAGAGCAGATCGAGGTGCTCACCAGTCAGGCGGAAGAGAACCGTAGGCAAGAGCAAAATATCGCAGACAACCAAGAGAAGAAGCAGGAAGCGACCACTGCTGCGGTGAATCAGCTCGTCGAGACCATGCGCCAAGAGCAGCTGGCCAAGATCACAGGCGCTACCGGACTGAGCGCGCGAAAGCTCCAGGGCCTGATGCAGCAAGGGTTCAGCGGGGAGCAGCAGATCATCAGTGCTGTCCGAGGAGCTGTCGGAGGGGAAGGGGGCATCACCGAGCGGGAGGCCAAGGAGTACCTGGGCCTGTTGAACTTGGAGTATGGTGCTCCCATGAACGACTTCATGTACCAAGGGGGCAGGGGCGGTCGAGCACGGGTCACCCCCATCTCCTCCCAGGATGACTTCTACGGGGCCAAGCCTGGAGGTCCCGTCCTCGGAGGCAAGGCTCCGGTGACCATCAACATCAACGGCGGGGACGAGGCCCGAGTCTACAGGATCGTCAAGGATGTCCTCGACCAGACCGGCTACCGCAACCGCCGCACCTATGGGGGGTGACAGATGAGCCTGCCCGTTTCCGTCTTCAGTGAGACATTCCCCGCCCGAGAGGAAGAGGGGTCTTCGGGGGCTGGCAAGCGCCCCTTCATCTTCGATGTCCTCGGCCCAGACCAAGAGACTTCCCTGCTGCCCGAAGGGGTGAGGCTGGTCTTGAAAGTGAACCCCAAGTCGGTCGGTATCAAGTACGCCAAGCAGATCGAGCGCATCCAAACGGAGGACGGCTTCGTGGAGCAACACTGGGGGGACCAACCCACCAACATCTCCATGGAAGCCTCCACCGGAGGGTTCATGCGCCTCTATACAGGGCTGACCTCGACCACCAACGCCGACCGCTATGGGGGCTCCCGCCGCGAGACCCTCGGCTATGATTCCTACCTGGACATGCTCGCCCTGTTCCATAACAACGCCAGCATCTACGACCTCAACGGCAAGGTGGTGATGTCGGGCATCCTCAAGCTCACGTTCGACCAGGGAGTGTACCTGGGGTGGTTCGAAGGGTTCAACCCCACGGAGAGTGCGGACAACCCTTTTCAGTTCACGATGAGCACGTCTTTCATCATTAAGCGTGAGGTCCAGCGCTGGCGCACTGCGATCCAGTACCCCACGGTGAGCGACACCATCCTCAATCAGCCCGACCTGGGCCAGAGCCCTGTATGACCATCCGCCCAGACCTCATCGCCAACCGCTACGACGGTCTTCCTGTGGGACCCTCCCTGTACTACAGCTTTGAGACTCAGCAGGGCATTCCGGTCGATGGGTCTCGCCCGGAGCTGCGGGAGAAGTCCCCTTTCACCATCACCCTCCTCCCCCCGGAGCTGGGCGCTGGGGCCGTATCCCAAGAGGGCTCCAACATCGACATCTACAGCCGGGCACGGGAGAGCCTCGTGGCTCAAGAGCGTGCTGCGAATGCTGTGAGGAACCTGTTCGGGGCCAGCTCCGTGTCTGGCTCCGAGGGGGCGAGTCTCCGGCTGGCAGGGCTCCAACAGATCGTGAGCGCGGGTCAAGAGATCCAGCGGGCGACCGCCAACACCGAGCGGGCAGTGCTCGTAGACCAATACACTGCAGCCGACATCCTGTACCAGGTGGAGCTGATGCTTCAGGTGCCGCCTCTCACCCTCCTGATCAACCCCAGCGAGCTGAGCATCTCCTACACCTCGATTCAGAAGTTCTCCGACGCCAGCCGGGAGGGGTTCATCTTCGATCGGTGGGGGGAGGCCCAGCCCTCTATGAGCATCAGCGGATCCACGGGAGGCTACATCGCGGGACTGAATCCCCTTCAGGCCAACCCGCTGTTGGCCGAGACCTCTACTCCGACGGGCCTCCAGTTCGCCAGCAGGCCCAACTCCGCCGCGTGGCAGAATTTCATGAGCCTGTACCACTTCTACAGGAACAACGGCTACATCTACGACACCGTTCGAGGCTCCCGCGCTAACCTCATGGTGGGGGCGGTGGCCATCGACTACGACGGATGGCGCTGGGTGGGCCACTTCGAGGACTTCGATTTCACCGAGAGCGAAGATCAGCAGCATCGGATGGAGTACTCGATGACATTCACCATTGACCGCATCTACGACAACTCAGGTCAGTCCTTGAGCGTCGTCCCATACCAGGGCAGCTCCTCCCCCTCCACAGTAGCAGCAAGGCCCAGCTCCTTGGGCGGTGGCCTCGGAGGCAATGGGAGCCCGCCCCTCTTGGGGCAGGTGCCGTTGGACCTGATCCCTGGGTAATGGGAGCCCATGAAAACCCAAGCCCGACAGCTGGCAGAAGAAATTCCCCTCTACGGAATCTCCAACGAGGAGGAGCTGTACGCCGCCCACCAAGAGTGTACCTTCTGCTATGTCCGCAACGACGGCTTCTACAAGGTCTACGGCTTCGATGACGGCAGCCTGCTGTGCTTCGACCAAGAAGACTGGAAGTGGAAGACCGTCCGCCGCCGCAAGAACAGGTGGGAGGACGAGACCGGCAAGTACCTGGCCACCCTGAAAGGAGCGGAGCCGGTCTACTGGACCCGGTACGACCCATGAACTTCGCTCCGTTCCCGGGTGAAGACCTGGAGCTGAGGTGCCTCCTCGACGAGTGGGGTCGAGCCGCTGCACCCTCAGAGGTCTTCCCTTGGAATGCTACGAGCCGAGAGCTTCGAGAAGCTCTACTGCATAGGTTGGCGCGTCGACTCCGCCCACGAGAGGCAACCCTATTCGAAGGTACGGCGAAGTCTCGACAGCCCTTCTTGCCTTCTCGGACCTTCGAGCACAACCTGCGGTCCCTCCAGTACCAACCGACAGCCTGTCACCTTCCCGGAGCCTTCCCCGGAGTCCACTCGGACCCCAACATCGTCCGGGTCGGCTTCTACAGCGAAGTAACTTGCCTGTACCCCGGCAGGTTTCAAGAGAAGACCTGGGTCAAGGTCATTCGGTGAGGCCGTTCTACCCAGGACCTCGAGAAGAACTCGCCATGCTCGTCGAGGACTGGGCCAGCGTAGCGCAACCGGGAGACCTCTTCCGCGGGAACATCTTCCCCGAGCGCACCGCCGAAGAACTCCTGCGAAGAGAGAGCACCAACCCCTTCTGGGAAGGCGTTCTGCACCACAAGCTGGTAGACCCGATCGACCCGGATCGGTCAGAACTGTCTTCCTCCGCCACCCACCTCTACGGAAGAGTGAACCTTGCGTCCCTGCTCGGGGATATCGAGGGGGGCGAACCTCGACGGGCGGATCGAGTGATGAAGATGGCCCTGGACAGGGAAGTTCCCACCTTGACAGGCCGTGCCAAGTACAGGAAGATCCCGGGGGACGTACCGTTCCCGAAGTGCCTCCACCGGATGGCTGCTGCCGCCCAGCGGGACCGCGAAGCCCTCAAGGAATCGGAGGACGTGCTCTCCCTCGGTCCGAGGGAGAGCGTGCAGACCCGCCACTGGCTCATGAGTCGAATCCGGCGCATGCGAGCGGAGTTCGTGGCGGGTCCCGACATCCTTTGGTTTGAGGGTGAGATAGGCACCTACCGATATGGGGTGTGTCGTAGGGTGCGGCGGGCCTCTCGAGAGCGGTTCGTCGAAGAGACCTTCCGGGAATGCCGGATCTTACTGCATCCCGGTGTCCCTCTCTATTGGTGCAACGCCAAAGACTTGACCGCAGCGCTCAGGGTGAGGCTTGGGTACTCGCCGTAAGTACCTCTATGGAAACAATCACCGTAGAAGTCAACCTCACCGACGAAGACCTGCGCGCTGGCCACTACGCCATGATGCGCCACTTTGGGGTCGAGGGCGACGAGAAGATGACCCCCGAGGACTACAAGGACTGGATCCTGAGCCGCATCATCGGGGCGGGCATGGCCCGCAAGCGGGACCGGATGAATTGGGCTAAGGGAGGCTGGGGCCGCCACCCCAACCTCCGCAAAGAAGACCAGCAGGTCGTTCGGGGTGGGACTCAGGTGACGCTGGAGTTGCCCGTTCGAGTCACCGACCCCCGCCAAGGCTCCTGGGAGTGCGAGCCTTCCCCCAACGGCACCTGCTGGTACGACGAGCGGAAGGATCCCTGCTGGGATTTCTGCGTGTTCTGTGGCGGACCTCACGAACGCAAGTAGGCCCTTGGGGGGTAGGGTGCCTCTAAGGAGGGCACTATGCTCATCACGAAAGGCGACGCAATCGGCACTCGCGCGAAGGTGTTCAAGGATGGGGTTCAGCTGGGATGCGTGACCCAGATCGACCTACACACGCTCCGGTTCCAACGGCTGACGCCTGAGAGCATCGACAGGCAGCTCCACGACCCCAACTTCAGGGAGGCGGATCAGGTCGTGTACGAGGATGTGGCCGACGAGGTTCGGATCTCCCCTCCCCGGTAACGGGGGGCATGACAGACTACCGACCCTTCTTGGGCTCTGAGCTGGAGCGAAACCTCATCCTGGAGGACTGGCTCCGCTCCGCAAAACCTGAAGAGCGGACCAGGTTCAACCTGGTCCGCGTCGGTGGACTCGCCCATTACTTTCGCCGGAACCTTTGGAGACACGTGTTAAGGGTGGAGGAATCCCCCGAAGGCTTCGAAGACGGCTACACGTTCCAGTCCCTTAGTCAGGCAAGACCTCGGGACCTCCACAACGTCAGACTGGAGGTCTACGGCAAGTCCCTGGACCACTTCCTGCACCAAGAGAGCGGGTTCCGGGAGGACGCTACCTACAGGAAGATCGAAGACCGTGAGGAGGCGATCTTCATCTTGGTCCCGACGGAGACGTACTACACAGCCAAGCGGGAATGGTCGGTTGCTCGCCCCTCGTTCCGGGAGCGCGGATTTCCAATCCGCTGGGAGACCTGGAGGCACCCCTTCCCCAAGGGTAAGGAGGTCTTCTGGTTCTCGGAACCCCTCGGGAAGGTGGAATGGGCAGCGAGGCTGGCAGGTAAGAAGACGAAAGAGGGCCTGACCTCCTGGGCCTTCCAGGGCCTCCTGCGTCGACGCGGGGACTGGACAGCGGGGCACTGGTGCCACCTGCATGACCTGTTCACGGCACTCTCCAAAGGGGACGAATGAAGAAGCCTCACTACAACCGGCCGGTCTGGTCCGGGGTTCCCGAAGGGACTGCCCAGAAGATGGCAGGCCTGGACTGATGGAGCCAAGAGCCTGGGTCAGCGCAGAGGAATTCGAGCTGTTCATCCAAGATGCGACCACTCACGGTTGGCGGCTCCCTAAGAAACTGTTCAACTTAGAGGAAATCCTCACCGCGAAAACCCTGTGGGGGGGAGGCCTCCCTATAGCCGAAGACGCTCGTTCCAGCCTGTTCAACCTCACTGCAGGGGGAAGCTCCGCCGTGTCCCCCGAGATCGGCGTCAGCCTCTCCTACCCCAGCGAACGAAGAAACTGTCGGGGGCTATACAACATCATCGGCTACTACCGAAAGTGCTTGCTCCAAACCCTGATGCACCACCTGGTCAGTCCTGCGGGCGGGGTCATTAGAGCCCCCGAGACCCCACTGTGGTTCCAAGGAGTGTTTCTGGCGAACCACACCCAGAGCCGAAACCTCTTCTTGAATCCGGGGTTCCAGACCCTCTACGGTCGCCTGGCGGATTGGGACTACCTGAACCGACTACCCGAATTTGTGTTGGGGAAGGATCTCCCCGAGGACCGCATCTACTGGGCACCGTACCCCAAGGTGGCAGAGGTACTGGTGTGGGACCAGAGCGAGGCGACTATCCGGAACTCCCGGCTCTCCCTCCACTTGGGCTTTGGGGTGCACATGAGTCCTGTGAGAATGCGCCCGCTCTACGAATACCGAGCAGAAGAGGTCTTGGGGTGGCTTGAGGGCTTCGCTCGGTAGAGTCTTGCCCCAGGCGTAAACCTGGGCATGTACAAAGTCACCATCGAAGTCACCCTGACGGACGAGGACCTCCTCGCCGGTCAGTACGAGCTGACACTCCGACCGGCCGACACCATCACCGAGAAGATGCCGCCGGACGAGTACCGGGACTGGATGCTCGGCCGGGACATCGCAGCAGGATTGGCCCGTCGCCGAGACCGATACAACTGGTGTCGACTTCACATGTGGGACGTGCCCAAGAAGAACGGCAAGCGGATAGGTGACATTCCGGACCCCCGCAAGGGTCGAAGGCAGTGCAACAACCAGCAGAACCCGACCGACACCTGCTGGTACGATGAGCGGAAGGACCCGCGATGGGATCACTGCCTGTTCTGCGGCCAACCCCACACCCGGAAGTAGGCTCAACCGTAGGCGGCGCGTGCGGCGGTCTCGTTGTCGAAGAGGCAGCAGCCCCAGTAGGTGTTGCTCTTGGCATTGTAGTGTGGATGGCCCGTCAAAGCGCGCCGACAGTATCCCCCTTGATGCGATCTTACCGGGTCGGTCGGTAGGCTATGGGGTAGCCCTAACAGGGAGGCTGCTCCGTGGGTCTACAAGATCGCCCCTTCATCGGGACGTACCAGCTTAACAGGACGCTTGTCCGGCATACCCCCGACGCCATCGTCTACATCAACGGGGTCAGGGACTTCGTCGTCTGCAGCTCCTGCAACCGGCGGCTGGATGTCAACAAGTACATCACGTCCATCTCGGTGGATCCCTCCGTCGAGCCTGTCAGCAACGCCAACATTAGCCTGAGCATCCCCCGCAGTGAGAAGGACGTGTTCATCCACGGCGGGCAGTGGGTCCTGGACCGAGGGCTGGAAGTGGTCATCTTCATGCGGGGCTACTTCCCGATGAAGAACTTCGGTGGGTTGGGTCAGGACCCTGCGGACATCCCCGAGAACTACGACGCCAACGCCGTACCCCTGTACCCCTACTACCAGGTCTTCCGGGGGGTGGTGACCTCCGCCAGCCATTCCTACTCCGGGGGCTTCTACTCCCTGACGTTGAGCTGCGCGAACCTCCTCCACTTCTGGCAGAACCTGAAGCTGAGTGTCAACGGCTCCGTGTTCGGCAAGCGACCCTCCCAGTCTATGGTCGAGCCCAGTCTGGTCGGGCACAAGTTCACCGGGGCCAACCCCTACTCCATTATCTACACGCTGGTCAAGGTGGGCTTCGGTGCTGCGTATGGGGTGGACTTCCTGTTCAGCCAGAGCTCGAACATCCGAGCCACCTCCGACGCGGGTGATAAATCCCTCTACAAGCACGCGGCGGAGTGGTGGGAGCAGCGCTGGACCGAACACTCTGGCAACCTGCGGATGTACGGGATCGACGGCACCATCTTCAACGCCTTCGAACAAGCCTACCTGGGCCGCTGGTACGACACCCGAGAGCGGTCCGCGACCGAGACTGCCTTCTACAGCACGGCCAAGCAAGTCTACACCGCCTTGAGGGACGCCAACGACTTCAATCCCCAGCGGAGCTCGGACCTGCTCCGGAAGGCGCGGCAACTGGGGTACGACCCGTATGCGACGACCGCTGCCATCTACGACACCTCGGGCGGAAACGGGCGCAAGTTCGCCACCGAAGACATCCTCCGCATGCAGGCGTTCACCCTGGACCTCGGGAAGCTCGGGGCCATCAACCTCTTCGAGACCGAGTACATGAGCAAGCTCGAGATCGCGGAGGCAGTGAAAGCTCTCACCGGCTACGAGTTCTATCAAGATGTTGACGGGGACCTCGTATTCAAGCCCCCCATGTACAACCTCGACACCCGCTCCGACCCCGTCTATGTCATCAAGGGGCGAGACCTCATCGACTTCAGCGAGACTGTGAATGAGCCCGAGGCCACCATGGTCAAGGGGACCGGGTCTCACTTCCAGAACCTGAGCGGGCACGGCATCGAGGGCTGGCTGGGCGTCGGGGCCGTGTACATCGACTACAGGCTGGTGGCCCAGTACGGCTACCGCGAAGAGACCTTTGAGACCTCCTACATGTCCAGCCGTCAGGCCATCTTCGTCTCCGCGATGAACAGGCTGGACCTGGCCAACGAGGGAGTAAGGTCCGCTTCGATTCAGATCCCCATGCGCCCTGAGCTTCGCCCAGGCTACCCCGTCTACGTCGAGACCCAGGACTGCTTTTACTACGCCAAGTCCCTCAGCCACTCCTTCCAGCTCAATGGTCAGTGTACCACCACCATCAACGGGGTCGCTCGCCGAGCGAAGTGGTTGCCGCCCATGGAAGCCGGGGGGTCGGGGCTGCCCAGCATCGAACAGGTTCGCCTGGATGCGCCTGGGGAGTATCCTCAGCGGCCTCTGTATGCCTTCCCGCAGTACCTCAGTGAGACCGAAGGAAGTTCCGGCCCTCCCCGAGCCATCGGCTTTCCCAACGTGGTCCTGGCGCTGGATGCCGACAAAATCAACTTCAGCACCCTGGACTCTTCGGGGGCGGTGCCTTCGGTAGAGGCGTACCTTCAGGTCGCTCTCAGCTCCGGGTTCTTGGAGCGCGGGGAAGAGGCCGACACCTTTATCTTGAGGGTCAGCAACGAGGGCCAAGAGAGCATCACCCTGGCTCAGGTCCAACAAGAGTGGGATCAGGTCAGCGATGCCCTCCGGGCGGGGGACTTGAGTCCTGTGCTCGACACCACCCTCGGGAGGATCTTGGAGGCAATCCAGCGGCGGAACGGTGGCGTCGACGTCTCGAACCTTCAGGACTTGGTGAACCGGCTGGTGCTCCAGACCTCCTTGAAGTCAGTGTTTAGCCCTGGGACCTCCATCGCGGGCCAATACCGATACTTCTCGTCCTCCCACCCCTCCGCCGAGCATCAAGCCCCCGCTAACCTCTCCATCAACCAAGAGACCCAGGCAGTTCAGACCACAACACCCCCTGCCCCGGATGAAGGGTTCGCAGGTCCGGTCCGGATCCTTCGGGATGTCGGGGAGGGTAAGGGCGTCGGGGTTCGCCTGGGGATCCCCACCCGAGGGATTCAGGTCGCCTCCTTGAGCCAGAAAACCGGCACCAACGACCCCACTGTGGAGACCCAGACCGTCCGGACGGGAGACGTCCGCTTCGTCACCTTCGGTCCTCAGTTCACCCGGAAGCGCTTCCGGGTCAGCTACATCGACAACGGGCGCAGCCAGTACTGGAACTTCGACCTCAACGAGAAAGAAACCCGAGCAGCCTTCGCCACACTCCTCCGCAGCCGCTCCGATTCCGATGCCTCGAAGAGCATGAGCGACCGATTCGGCGAGGAGTACGACCGACTGGTAAGCAGCATCGATACCTTCGCGGCTAACTCTGGAGTCTCGGGGCTGAGCAAGGTGGCCTCCAAGCGGAACAGGGCCAGCTCAGTTTCGGTGGCGTTGGACTCCAACTCCCCGCTCCCAGACGGGAGCGCCGCCAACACCGCCTCGGCTACCTTCACTGACAAACCAGACCCCGCCGCCATAGAAACTGTCAGCGAGTACCTCGCCAGCGCCTTGTGGTCCTACACCCGTCAGGTCATCAAATCCACCCAACGGCAGCTGGGACGGGGCGGGGACTACACGACCCTGATGGAATTCCGCGCCCAATTTATCCAAGGCTACACAGATGGCGCGGCGCGAGTTCCCGACGCAGACCCCTCCAAGACCTACTTCTTCAGCGACGAGTACAACGAGACTGCCTCCTGGAGTCCGGTCTTCCCAGTCAGCGATGCTGCTGGCTATGAGGTATTCGGTTCCTTGCCCTACGGTCGTGGGGTGGACATCGAGAAGTACGCGGAGCTGATCCAGTCTAAGAACACCGGGGCAGCCACCGACTCTGGGACTGAGGCTGCCGACAACTCCACCACTTTGGTGGGCACCAGCGGAGGGAGCAACGCCTCTTCCTTGGCCGCTATCGAGCAGTTCTTCGCGGGCTACCTCATCACGGAAGATGCCCAAGAGGTGTTCAACTCGGACCTCCTGAGCGACGCCCAGCGTCAGGCAATCTTGGCGACCTTCAACACCACCGAAGAGAACATCCAAGATGCCGTCGAGCAGCTGACCCATCAGGATGCCTCCCAGAACGCCAAGATCCGCAACACCCCCGTGACCTCGTTCTTCCGGGGCCAGTCGGTGAGCGGGGACGTGGCTGCAATCAATCTGGCCCGCATCGGCCTGGAGAACGACTTCTGCTTCTGTAGGGGAAGCGAGGCAGCGTTCTTGTTTCAGGCGCTCCAAGAAGAGTACATCGACCAGTTCCCCGAAGATCCAGTCCAGGGCTACTTGGAGGAACTGTCGACGCAGCAAGCCAGTTCTTGGCAGGCCGCCAGGGAAGCCTATGCTGGTCCCCTCGGCACAACCTCTCCGCCCGATAGCGGGAGCGACACATAATGAAGCCCAATGCTGGCATGATGCGCCAAGACCTCCGGGGCCGGAAGCTCCGCAAAGAACGGGCGGGAGGCGGTGGGGAAGATGCCCAGCTTCGGATCGCCAAGGTCACCTCCGTAGATCCGCTGCGCAGGACTTGTTCCTTGTACACCCTGACGGGCAACGGCGACACCTACGACGATGTTCCGATCACCGCCCCATCGGCGGGAGCACGCCACTTCTTGGGGGGCATCCCCGAGGTCAACGACCTCTGCATCGTGGGCTATTCTCCTGCGGAAAGCGGATACTCCCGGACCCCTTACATCGAGCGGTGGCTCATCCCCGGGGTCGACGTAGGATACGACTGGATCACGACTTCTCCGACCCGCCCAGGAGAAGTCGAGATGACCCCGGCACTGCGAGAAGCCTTGCAGGGGTCTTTCGGTAGGAGGCGGCACAAGCTCCGTCAGATGAACCCTGGCAACATCATGGGCTCGTCCTCTCAGGGGAGCGACCTGCTCTTGAGCGAGAGCGTCTACATGAGCAACCGGCGAGGCAACGAGCTCTGGTTGCGGGACCAAGACCAAGCCCTCGTGACCCGGACCCTTCAGCAGTTCCATGCCGGGGCAGGTGTCCGCGCCTACTCCGGCATGGTCCAGCGAGACGCTACGCTTCTCCCGACGCAGCTGTTTACCGACTCCATCGACTGGGAGGGGGACCAACAAGTCGACCAGGAAGGCAAGGCGCTGACCTCAGGGGACCTGGACGATGACGTCCCCGGACGGTTGCAGGTCTCTTCAGTGTTCGGGGACCCCTCCTTGAGGATGGGGCGCGTCAGTCCTCAAGACACCTTGCGGCGGGGTCTGTTCATCGACGCTCAAGGATTGATTTATGACGACCGAGTCCGACCCACTGCAACCTACGGAGGCAAGCCCCTCCACCGGGTGAGCATCGACGGTCAGAACGGGGTGCCCGAGTATGGGGAAGAGGTCCTCACCGAGTGGCGCTGGGAGCTCTCCCACACTGCGGACGGAACTCTCCCAGTCACTGAGCAGACGGACGGTATCGACATCGACCGTCTGCTACCGTCTGCCCCTCAGACCCAAGTAGACGGGGCCGGAGACCCCAACCCGCTGAACCGCTCCCCCCGAGAACGGTTCGTGGAAATGGTCATGGGAACGGTGGTGGGCAACGACCCCATCAACGAGCGGGACTCTTATGGTGTCCCGCTCGTTCCACGCTTGTACGACGATAACGGGAACTCGGCACCCGCAATCGTCGCTGCGGGTGCGCTGACGCCGATCACTGACCACCTCGCATGGATGGTCCGGGTCCGGAACCCGACCGACCCCAAGGCCCCCGAAGCCTTCATGGGCATCACCAAGGGGGGCGCGTTCCGCAGCTACTTCCCTGGCGCTGGCAGCAAAGGGCATGAGGAGTTCTATCAGACGGGGCGGGTCAGCACCTTCGGCCAAGACAAGGATGGAGTCTCCCAGCGGATGGAAGGCTCCGGGACCATGGTACTCAAGAACACCGGACGTGGTCGCCCCTCCGACAACCTTGGTGTCGAAGTCTCCTCCGAAGGCGGGTCAGTGCTCATCTACGCGGGAGCAGCTTCTACCGAAGGGGCAGCCTCTTTGGGGGCCGATGACCTAAAGACCCCAGCCCAAGAGAGCTGGGGTCTCACCCTGAGGAGCGCTAAGGGCACCCTCCTCGAAGCGCGCGAAGACCTGAAGCTGGCCGGCCAGCGGGTCCGGATTGAAGACGCCGACCTCGTCCAGATCACCAGCAACTCCGTCTTCGCAGTCAACGCCAACGAAACTGCCAGCATCAACACCAAGAGCTACAGCTTGACCACCTCGGGAAAGGCCGAATACACCTTCGGCGGACCCAAGAACAGCTTGCCAACCAACGGGCCTGCACGCTCTACGTTCTTCACGGTCTCGCCCTTGACGGGAGGGCTCGGTGGGGTCGAGGACTCCTATGAGATGGTCTTCGGCGGGCGCAGTGAGGTCTTCCGGTTGGGTCGCCACGACACCGACGTGAACGTAGGGTCCTACAACATCCGGACGATGGGCGCGAGCCTTCCCTCCGTAGGCACCGGGTCGGGCATCCACCTTGCCACCGGGCTGCCTGGAGTAGACAACACTCTCGACATCGACCTCACTGGCGTGAGCCTCACTGCCAAGGTGGGCACTGCAACACTCACTGCGGTGGCAGGGGCGGCTGCGGTCAGCGGGAGCATCGGAGTCAGTCTGAGTTCTGCTGCGGTCATCAGCATGACCGCGCTCGCTGTTCAAGTAACAGTCCCCACTGCACTCGTCGGAGGAGTGCTGACGGATGGTTGCTTGGACCCGCTCACCGGCAGACCGTTCTTGTTGAGCGGAACGATCGGGGTTCCCAACTTCCGCGTAGGATAAAAACCCATGCCACTCACCGCTGCTGCCATCAGCGCCGCCATCTTCGGGGCCGACCCTTCTCTGAACGGACCCAGCTGGCCTGCGCTGGTAAGCGCGGTGAGCGTATCTTTGGTGGCTTGGGCCCCTTCAGTTCAACTACGAGGTCTCGTCACCGGAACGGCTTCTCCCGGAGGGGCAGTGACGGGCAAGTTCCGCGTGTTGGTTGCGCCGATCGCGACCCTCTCCTCGTTCGGTGCCGTGGGGTTGCTCGGGCCGACCGCTCCGAGGATCGCAGCAGCCATCGGCATCGGAACGGCCAATGCCCTCAACTCCTCCGCAGAGTATCGGGGGGCTTCAACAGGGGCAGTCGGCACGGACACGTCGAAAGTGATCCAGGCCCCCAGCGGGATCTTGACAGGACTGGTGGCCTCAAACCTAAGCGGGCTGGGCTTGAGCGGCCCGGAAGCCAGTCTTCTCGCGGGTGGCATCGGCAGCGGTATCGCCCTTATGGTATTAGCAGGAGCAGGAACCGGAGTCGCTACCGGCGCGGGCAGCGCACTGGCAGGGGCAGGGACCTCCCTCAGTCGTCTGAGATAAATCATGAGCTTCAACTTCGACGGATACATCCTGCGACCGGCCAGGTTCGCAGGATCCAACGCCCCTTCCTCTTCGGAGGCCACGAGCGGGGTCAGCCGCGCCCACATCACTCCGGCAGAGATGACGGGGTTGGGCTACGACGACGCCCCGGCGAGGGCCGTGGAACCTTATGCGGACCAGTACCGTGCCAGCTTCCTCTTGAGCCCAGAGCAATCCGAAGAAGAGTATCTCATCTTTGCGGCTACCTCTGGTAGCTGGAGCGAACTGGACTCCTCCTTGTTTTTGAGGCAGGGGGACGTGACCCTCACCAGCTCCGCAGCAGGGGGCCTCAGCGTCACGGGGGGGTACGAAGATGGGACCTCTGCCCTGTACGTGCGGGATGGCGGGGGGCGTCGGGTCTCTACCCTGACCACACTCACCCTTCGACGGGGGGACACCGCTGCGGAAGTGGTCGCGGGGTACACCTTCGCCCCTTTGACGGGCAAGGCGGTGTTGGATGCGGGCACGCTGACAGCACTGGGGGGCGGGTTCAGCACCGAGCGGGGAGACACAATCCTCAGCCTCACCTATCAGGTCACGCCCCCCACTTTCTGGTGGACCAAGAACGACACGGACGCAGAACGGTTCGGGTGGGACGCGCGGGCGGAGCGGTGGGCACCCTTGCCTGGATCCACCCCGGCAAGCCTGGGGGCAGCGGGCGCGGAAGGCTCCTACAAGCTCAATCCGCCCCCTTCCCGGTACGCGGTCGGAGAAGGGCTGCCGGGGGACTCCAGCGCCCCGGACGGCTATGCGATAGTTCGTGCGGGGACCCGGCCGGATGCGACCTCGACCCCCTTGGAAGTGTTGGTGGTCTCCAACGAAGATGCCTCTGGGGACTACCCTGCGGCAGGCGCTGCATACGATGCCGTAGTCGGAGAGACTTCCGGAACCCTGTTGCTGAACCCGGCATGGCTGACCAGCAACGCGGGCCTCACGCTGTGGTATTCTCGTGAGAGCTATCCCCCGCGCAGTCCGGAGCAGAACGGGGAACTGGGGTCCTTGGGCGGGCTGGCGGTAGACTCCAGCATCGACCACCCAGTGCTGGCTCCAGTCCCACTGCCCTGGGAGCGGCCCTTGGTGCGGCTGGGGTTCCGACGATGGCTCGATGCCAGCGGCGTAGACACCGATGCGGACTTGCCCCTCCCCAGCACCATCAGCGAGGGGGAGTTCTACTGGAGCCGGACCACGGGCAAGTGCGCGTTCAGTGCGGAAGACATCCGCAAAGCGACTCCAGGTGAGGTAGGATACCAGCTTCCCTACTTAGGGGCGAAGATCTTCTCAGATGGGGTCGTCCTCAGCAGCCAGCCGCTCCAGACCAAGAGCGCGGCTCCTCTGGTCGATGAGAACGGGGACGAGCTGGACGGGGTGGGGGCGGGAATCCCCAACTCGGGGCCAGTCTACCTACTTCGAGCGCTTCCGCTGCCTGCCCCCGGAACCGGCGGAGTGGAGTGGGTGCCGGACGGCTCCGGAGACCTTCCGGACCCTGTATCCACCAATCCCGAGACACGGGTGAACGGCTCGGGATTGGTCCGTTCAACAGAAGGGGTCGGGGACTCCTTCTTCTTCTGCGGGGATCGGGCTTTTGCGTTCGCCGAAGTGTTCGAGTACGAGGAAGACCTCAAGAGGTTCGAGTTCCGGGTGCCTCAAGACGAGGTTCAAGTCGCCCGTAACATCGCTGCCTCTCAGCCCGCAGGGGCAACGGATGCCTCAAGGGTCAAGCTGAAGCGCCGCAGGATCGACGGCGAGCCCCTTTACTTCGTGCAACCGACGGTGACACCAGCACGGTGGACCGACGCTGCTCGAATCTACTCCCGCAAGGCTGGGCTGTACTCGTTGGACGGGTCCGAGGTGGTCCGGTTCAGCATCGATGGCACCACCTATGAATGGCTGGCATCGACCCTGGCTCCCCCGGCCAACCCTGCTGGCTACACGGCGGAAGAGGTCGCCGCCAGCTTCAACGCGCTCATCGGTTCGAGCCGGGCAGGGTCGGCGCGGGGCTACCTGTTCTTCGAAGCTGCCGACCCCTCCGCAGGCTCTGTCGAGGTGAGCTGGAACACCGAGCCCAGCGATCTCAGCGGCCACAGCGCACTTGGATTGCTTCCAGGATGGCGCATCGACTCCTCTGACCCCGCCTTCCGGTGGTTGGTAGACTCGGGGGTGTCTTATGGGATGTTCCGGTCCCCTCAGAACCTGGACAAGAGCACCGACGTCCCTGACGTGGTGGCCGAAGCGCTTCAAGAAGAGACCCAGGCGAGCTGCGACCTCGCCCCGGTGCCGTTCTTCACCATCTATCCGCCCCCGCTGGAGGACGTGCCTGGTTGGGAAGACGACGTACACTTCCAGGTCGTGGCAGGACTCAACGCCATCAACCTCCGGAACCGAGGAGTGGATGCCGGGACGGGCCTGAGCCTCCGCTACGAGTTTGAGGACAACCGGATCCGTTGGGGTGCTGTAGGCACCTTGAGCAACAGCCCCATCCTTCAGGTCACCGCCACACTGAGCCTGGGCAACACCTCTGTCTTCGGTGAGACTGTAGACTCCGCAGCGATGGCCAGCGAGGGCACCGGCTACGGACTGTATGTTCGGGACCCAGGTGCCACCGCCTTTACAGAGCTGATCCCAGGCACGGAGTACCTCCTGCCCGGAGACGGTGCGGCCGGATACGCCCAGCTCATCACCCTCCAAGGCCAGACCCTCACATCGGGCGGTGGGGGCACCTACTCGGCAGGGGGCTCCTTCAGTAACCCCAACCTGAGCCCCGACCCGACCACGGATGCAATCCTTCAGGCGAACCTGCTCGCAACAGTAGATCCGGGCGACTGGCTCTACCTTGAGGAAGGGGATGAAGCTGGGCTGTACCAGATCACCAGCAAGGCACTGGTGGGGGGAGACGCCACCTTCGACGTGGAACCCGCTTTCGGAGGGGCCGGTTCGGGCGTCTCTTGGGAGATCTTCGTCGGCCGCGAAGCATCGGTATACGACCCCAGCATCATCGCCGACGTTCAACAAGTCCCCTTCGGGCGGCTGCCTCCAGGAGAGGAGGACTGGGAGATCTGGACCCTGGAGCTGACCGGCACAGCGGGGGGTTCCCTGGTATTCTCTTCTCCGGAAGAGCTGGCGGACGGTCGGGCGCTTCAGGTCCGTTTCGGCCAAAGCTATGTTCCGGCCAACATTACCCCACCCCAACTTATTACGGAAGGTAATGAGGTTGGGGTCGTTGCCGCTGCAGGGCTCACCCTCGACGTCTCGGATGACCACTTCCAGAACTCCGCCAGCGGGGCAGCCTACTTCCGGCTGCGGGTCGGAGAGGTCCTCTTCCAAGAGGGCGTAGACCTCAGCCTGGTGACCAGCTTCAGCCCCACGACCCCTGCCGGCACCATCGAAGTCGGGGAATTCGGATCGGGCATCTCTGGTCAGATCCAGGTCGCCAACGACCTGGTATCGGTGTTCTCCGGTGCGACCCTCCTGTACGACCAGACCCTCTTCGCAGGCAGCGTGCTCAGCGCAGGAGATGTTGAGATCGACCCTGCCACGGGGGGCGTTCAGATCTCAGACGCAGATGCCACCGCCCATGCCGGGGAGCCAGTGTACCTGAGCCAGCGGGCACGGATCCCCGAAGACCTTCAGGTCTCCCCCCTCAACGGCAGTCTGTTCTTTGCCTCACCTCTCCGAGAAGGGGTGTTGGTCGAGACCCGCTACAAGACCGCTGACGCGAGCGGCTTGCCGGTGGGGAGTGAGATTGTAGAGTTCTTGCCTGTCTTGGTCCGGCTGGAGGAGGCCACCCGTATCGATGCCTTCACCTACTCCTTCAACGCTGCGGGCAAGACGCTCGGCGGCCAGCGCGGAGACGAGTACGTCTGGATCGATCCGGAGCTTCAGAACTTCGCCGGAGTGAACCAAGCCACGGTCAACGACGACTCCACCATCACCTTCAATGCTCCGGTGGATGCATCCAGCACCGTCCTGATCAACTATCTGGTGCTGGAATCCTTCGGCGGGGAGCGAGCCTATCAGGTCTCAACGCCTCCTGTAGCGCGCCTGCCCATCCTCTTGGAAGCAGCTCAGACCGACTTGATGCTGGACAGCGACCGAACCGCCGAAGCCGAAGTAGGCAAGGTGCTGTTCCTCGGTCAGACCCCCCTGTACTTGAAGGCGGTCACCTACGACGCCTCCGCTGACGCGACGACCCTCGAAGTGTGGCCTCCTCCGCTGACGGAGCTGGGCTCCCGCGCCCCAGGCCAAGACTCCGTGTCGGTCCTGACGGACCAGCCGGTGGCCATCACCATCGACCCCTCGGACCCCATAGCTGGAGGGGGCGCGGCGGGATTCTTCTTGGAAGTGTCCTCGGCGACCAACCCCAACAAGGAGAGCACCCCAGGAGCCAGCAGGATTACATTCGAAGGGAACACCACCACCTTTATGAAGGTGGGCCACCTGTTGGAAGTTGAGGGCTATCCCTACCTGGTGACAGGCAACAGCCTGAGCGACGACGGCGCGTATACCCTGGTAGACTTGGGCAACCCCGTCTACCGAGAGCACCCCGCCGGTAGTGCTTGCCGGATCACGGCCCGACCCATCTACGGCATCACCCCTACAACCTTTGTGGGGTCGGGACCGTTCTTGGAAGGCTCCTACCGACTCTTCCTTCAAGAAGAGGGTCAACCGGGAGCCCTTCTGGTCGCAGGGGTGGACTACGAAGCAAACCCCGGAACAGGTCAAGTCACCCTGCTCCAAGACTCCTTGGCTCCGGGAGCCAAACTCATCGCCGCGTTCACTGCTACTGATGTCCTGACCCCGACCGTCAGTGGCAACGCCGTGGTGACCCCCTTCTACTCGTCCCAGTACCTGTACGGGGTGACGCCCGACGAGAGCAACGGACTTCAAGGCAGCACGCTCCTCTTGAGGTACAGCTACCGCTCACCGGACTCCTTCTACATCCAAGTACAACCGCTCCAAGAGTTCTTGCCTTTGGTGGCTCAGAAGGCGTTGGCGGCCAGCGCGCCCCCTTCAGGGGGAGGCACGACGGCCCTGGTCCCGGGTTGCACGGCCAACAGCGATCAGGGCGGGCTGGGCACTCGGGGGGAGGCCAGCGCAGCAGGGGACCTCGACGCAGGCGCGTCCCGCTACCTGGAGTTCTACCAGCGGGTGATTGAGTCCTTCGAGGAGGTGTTGGAACTGCGGGACGGGCGCAGGATCGGGGACCAAGACGGCAAGTTCCGCTACAGGATGCCACGCGGGCGCGCTTATGCTCCTCCCGGTTGGGAAGATGACATCACATCGGAGATCAATCCTCGGCTGATCTGGCGAGAGATCATCGATGAGTGGGCCGACGCCACGGCCTTGGGCGACGGATACTTCCTGAAGACGGACCCCCTCAGCTCCCCCACGGCTACTGAGGAGGCTGACCCGACCGACCGACCAGGGGAAACGGAGGGACGGTCGCCGAACCCGAGCGAGCTGGCCCTCTTCATCGAGCTCCAACGAGCTCGCGTCAGCAATGACATCGAAGATGAAGTCCTGATCGGGCTGGATGCCCCCACAGGGCTGCGGGCACTCTTGCCAAAGCTCAACCTGAAGGGAAGGTTCGCCCCGCTCTGGGAACCTTCCACTCTGAGTCGACTGTTCCCCGAACGGACCCGGCACTTCAGTCGGCTGGGGCCGGGCTTGCTGGCTGTTCGAGAGAGCAACGGCAGCTATTCCGACCCGGGCTTCTTCACTCCAGGGCGACGGGTCTCCTTGCCCGGCCCCCAGCCCGGAGAAGAGACCACCCAGATCGCAAGGACTCGTGGGGAGGTCATCGGCTCGGTGAGCAACCCAGCGCTGGGTCGGATCGAGAATGTGGTCGAGATCGATGCCGCCGCTCGACGGGCTCGTGCCAGGGTCTGGCGCTTCTATCCCGAGGGCAGCGCTGGACTGGATGCGGTTCTGGGCACGACCACGGTGGGCACCGCCACCTTCGTGCTCAGCCAAGTCCCGCTGAGCCAGTTCCCCTTGAGCAGCGGGTGGCCCGACATCACCCAGCTCCTGAGCCAAGGGGGTGACACCGAAGACATCTCCAGCGGCAGCAATGAGCTGTTCGTGCCGGCATGGGAACCCGGAGATCAGATCGGCCTGGGGCTGCCTCCGACAGAAGGGGTGGCTGGGCGCAGCTACTTGATCAGCGACCCGGACGGCAACGGCGTCTTCGTGGGCTCAGTACAGGTGGGATGCGTCGTCACTCTGGTAGATGTGACGGGAGGCTCCTTGCGGGGCTCCGATCTCATCTTGAGCGGCAGCGGGGTCGACCTGAGCGAAGGGGCCGAGGGGTACACCCTGTTGGCAGTCGCTCCCACCCCCGACCTCAGCACCGTGCCAGAAGAAGGGGACTCGCCGACCCTGACCCAGACCACCGAGCTGGCGGGGGCCGATGGGGGCTATCGGATTCAGTTTGACCTGGGAGTGTTGGCGAACTCGGGGCTGCTCCGGGACCGGACGATGGCGGGGCGGGAGGACTTCTTCCCCCTGCCATCAAGGGACATCTTCGGCCAGACCCCCCCAACCCCGCTGAGCACGGTCGAAGGCACCGTAGAATTCCGCAACACCGACCGATCTCCGGCTCAACTCCCTGCCCTGCGGGGCCAAGCCAGGGACGACTCCGGGGATGAGCGCACCCCCTACCTTCAGGAGCGGACAGGGGAACTGACCCTCTTAGCTCAGATCTCGGAAGACTTCGAGCTGTTCCTGAGCCAAGACACGGGCGGCACTCCCTACACTCCACCGCGCGCCGACCCTGACGAGACCCAAGAGTGGGGCGCAGTGTACCCTGACGAGCTGCGGTCCCGTACAGGGGAGTTTTTCGCTGCGAGGACCCTCACCCCCAGTCGAGACCCTGCCCGACTGTATGCGAGCGAGGACCTCCGCCCAGTTGAAACGGCTGGCAGCTACACTGCGGATTCCGGGGTCGGCGACAGCCGTCCGTTCGACCTGTTGTTCTTGGAAGTGGGCCAACCCCTGGTTCCGGGGAGCCTCCCCGCAGGGTGGACCGGCATCTTCCGGGTCGCTGAGGTCCAGGGCTACACGGCCACCGGGGAAAGCCTCAGCTGGGTCGAGCGACCCCGCTTCGTCGCGGAAGCCCCGCGAGGCGAGCTTCACAAGTACACAGTGCGAAATGCCTACGGCTACACCAGCGGGAGTTTCCCGGCGACCACGGGCGTGCAGGTAGGGGTCTCCGGCCCAGGTCCGGTGTTCCCCAGCACCTACGCTTTCGGTAGCTCGGGTGCTGTGTTGGACTCGGGAGGCTCGCTCGCTGGGGGCATTCTGGCCCTCACCGGGTCAGGGACCAACGGCAACGCCATCGTGATCCGGTTCTTCGACCCAGACCCGCTGGCGGCAGGAGATGCCTTTCTGGGGGCCATCGTCATCGTCGATCAGGCATCTGGAGGCACCCTGTACGTGTACCAGGCTTCGACTGGTACCGCCTTCACCCCAAGCCTGACCGGAACTGGAGTGACCTACACGGCAACCGCATCGCTCCAGATGTTGACGGCAACGGTAGACCCGGTGAGCCTCATCGGTCTCACCTCTGGCAACTACTACGACTACACCATTGCCGTGGATGCCTACTGGGACAGCGACGTCGCGACCTACACGGGGGGAGCCTTGGCGCTGGGAAGTGGTCCGGGCTCCGTGACCTGCGGAGTGGACCGAGACCGGCTCACTTTCCGCGAGCGCGTCTCCTTTGCTTCGGCGCTGCCCCGGAACAGCTACCCCGCCAACGGCAACACAACTTATGACCTGGGGGCCTCCCTGGCGGTGTGGGAAGTGACTGCCAGTGCTGTCAGCGACTGTTCCGTGAACGCCCCCACGGAAGTCAACGGCGGGGACCCGTTCACGTTCCTGGAGAGGGCTGGTCCCAGCCCCGACGGCAGCGTCAGCGCAGGGACAGCCTACGTCGGCACCTTCTTGCCCGGAGCAACGGGCTCCGAAGACGGAGAGCTGCGTGTCCTTAGCTGGGAAGAGAACAATAACACTCCGCTGGGGTCCGCGTTTAGTGGGGTGCGCCTGAGCATCGCGGCTTCCAGCAACCTGGAAGCAGGCGCACCGATCTTAGAAGGGAGCGGCTTCTTCCAAGACAGCACTGCGGCCGTGCTCACGGTAGACGGCACCCGCAACTGGGTCGGGACTGTCACCGCTTCCTCCGGCGGGTTGGCGAACCCTGAGCCAGGTGATGTAGTGGTCATCGATCAGGCCACGGGCGGGACCTCGGCGGTCAAGTCGGGGACTTATCTGTTGCGACACGCCGTGCCCTCGAACCTCACTTCCTCGGGGGGCACGGACCTGCAAGCAGAAGCGTTGCGGTCCGATGCAGGGACCAGGACCGGGTTGGATCTTCGCTGGCCGGAAGTGCGGTCCCTGGTCGGCGGCAGCCTGATCCTCCGGGGAGTGGTCTCCGCCCCCTACTCTAATTCCGGCTGCAGCTATCCAGACCCGGCCACGACCGGCAGCAACGAGTGGGTCTACTTGGTCCTGAGGGGCCGATACTCCACCTACAGTGGTGGCTCCTACGCTGTAGACGCCGACGCGGTTTATCGGGCGGAGTACTCCGCACTGTCCTGGGACCCAGCCGCAGGAGAGGCCACCTTCACCCTGACCGGCACCTACGAAGACGCACTCGGTAACAGCCTCACTGCCGACCAATTCGCATCGGCGGCAGCAGTTGGGACTCGCGCCAGCGGAATGGTGTATCTGCCTCTCACCTACGGTGATCTGGCAGCGAACAACCTCGTAGGCCACCGCCAGGACGACCTCGGCACTGCTCTGACCGCCGGACTGCGCCGGGCCATCTTCGGCAACCGATACTCCCCGAACCATGGCAGCACCTCTGCAACTGCCCAAACCTGGGACAAGGTCAGTGCCCTCGGCGACGTCGAGCGCCTGCTCACCTCCTCGGTGGCCGCTGCAGCGGGGAGCCTCGGAGTGCGGGTTCCGGAGCCCTCCGACTCTACAGAGTTCTATGCAGACCGGCGCGAAACCCTCTATGGTCGCAGCTACACCCCTGCATCAACCAGCCAAGATGCCGTCGAGGGGGTCTTCGAGCACCTCGACATTCACTCCTTGACGGATGCTGACTGGAACACCATTCACTTCGACACTGCCTCGGGCATCGCGGCTTCCAGCCACCGACTGCGGTGCATCTTGCCGGGCGACCGCATCATGTTCGGGGATGACTTGAACCCTGGGGTCAGCAACCCTGGCATGTACTTCACCTCGGGGTTGTTCTTGGAAGCCAGCGTTATTCGCCCCGTGCCAAACCTGGGCGAGACCGAGCCACAGTGGGTAGCGAATTCCTATGCCCTGACCGGCCAGATCAGCAGGGTAGGTTCCCGCGACTTCCGCAGCTACACGGCCTCCGCTGCCTTCCAGGAAGAGGTGCTGTTCACTGTGCGCAGGATCCGTCGCCTCCACGAGATCCAAGCCAACCTGGCATCCTTGCTGGGAGAGTTGGCCCCTCTGTATGAGATCCGCCGAGGGGACTACAGCTCCTACAGCGCTTCGACACGGGTGTTCACGGCGGGAACAGCTACCTACGGAACTGCCACCAACGTCGGCGACTTCGACGCAGCTCCTGTCCAAATCCAAGCTGGGGATGAGCTTCGCGTGTTCGACGGGGATGGGAGCCTGCTCGCCACCGCAGAAGTTCAGCGGGTGCTCACCGCCACAACCTTGAAGCTCCGGCGTCCCGGCTTGCTGGGAACGCTCACAGGTGCCGCCAGCTTCGAGGTGTACTTGAGGTCCCCGCTCGTTCCCGGAGAGCAGAGCGCACAGGAGCTGTTGGAGGCAGCAACGGATACGCTGGTGTTCGAGCGCACGGTGGACTACAACGGAGGCGATGTCGACGGGGGTCGGGTCCCCGGACTCTTCAATGAGATGCAAGACGCCCTCATCGCAGACTGGAACGCGATCGGAGTGCAGGCCGGGGACATCGTAGTCGTTGACCCCGCAGGACCCCTCTACGCCGCAAGCGAGTCTGGAGTACGCCCCGTTGGAGACCAGAGCCAGTCCAGTCGGATCAACTACCTGCCCGGAGAAGCGAACCCGCTGGATGACAACCGGGGATTCTACAGGGTCACCTCCTTGAATGCCGCGGACCTCTTCGTAGACGGGACCAACCGCTTCGCTGGGGGGCTGCCCGACGGGTCTCAGGATGTAATTCGGGGGGCGGTCGGTGCTGAGTTTGGCCTCCTTCCGACTGTTCGAGCCTCCAACCTCACAAGCACCGACCCCGCCTACCCATTCGGGGGATCGGAGGGCCAGAACTCACTGCGGCCTACAGCACCTCCCGTTGCCAGCTCCTACGCTGCCCGCACCGGGTTCGATGCTTTGAAGAGCATCGAACCGTTTGCCTACAAGATCATCCGCCCCACCTCACTCTTGAGTGAGGATGCGATCGACCTCATCCTCTTCCAGCGGGAGCGGTTGCTGAGCTGGGTCGAGAGCCTGCGATCGGCCTACGCAGTGAGTCGCGGGGGCGACTACTACATCTTCCAGCGGGATGACCACCTCACGGACGTCGGCTCCCCGACGGACCCTGCTATCGGACTGGGAGTGTTGAGTAACCTGCTCATCACCAACCTGGAAGGGTTGGTTGCCTCGACCCCCTACGAGAACACCTCAGATGCCCTGAGTCTGCTGGGGAGGAGGTTCTGGCTCCAGGACCCAAAACTGGATGATCCGGGCTACAGTTCCTTCAATGACAACGCCCTGGACCAGCGGCCCTTGCTGGAAGACTTCATCGCAGAAGTCCTTGACGAAGAGGACCGGCTGAGAGAGCTGCGCTTCTCTTGGATCCGCTTCCGCACCGATCAGGTCAGCGGCAGCCTCCAAGAGAAGAAGCGGGCGATCCAGCAACTGGAAGAACTCCTTGACCGAGCCCGCGAATACATGCTCCAGCAAAAGGCCCTGGACTCCTGAACGGTAGAGTCCCTTTCTAAGAGGTGGTCCCATGGATGATCAGAGCCAAAAGCTCCGAGAAGAGCTTCGCAAGAGGGGGATCGTTCCGGACGAATGGGCACCGGGCAAGGCCGGAGGCAAGAACCCCCTGACGGAGAAGCAGCGGAGGCTCCTCCTGAGCCTACAGAGCCTCGTGCGTCAGCAAATCGAAGCAGACCTGACCCGGCTGAGCAGCCTCCACGGAGAGCTGCTCCGAAAGAAGAGGGGCGGCAGTGGCTGAGTGGCAACCTCTCACCCCCGGAGTCACTCCGGTCCTCGACCGGCTGGACCCGGTCATTACTGGGATCGACACGGTCCTGAGCTTCCTGCTGGCACTGCTACAGGTGGCTCAATCGATCCTCCAGGTGCTCCAAGCCTTCTTGATCGGGCTCATCGACCCGTTGAGGGCTACCGTAGAAGCCCTGATCGCTCAAGCGCGAGCCATCATCGCCGACCTCCGGGCGCTGGGCGTGTACCTCACGGGGGACTGGCAGATCCTCCGAGCGGAGGACAAGTTCAGCTCAGTCCTGGGCGGCTATTCCGCCTACGAGCGGAGGATGCTGGCGCGGTTGCTCGACACCGCCGACCCAAACAGGCCCAACTTCAGCGGCTCCACCACTGTGCTGGGGGCCTTCCTCTACACATCCTCCGGGGACATCACGGAGCTGAGAGCCGCCGTCAATGCGCTGCTAAAGTTCTTCGGGCGGGGGGACCTGATCTCCAAGGGGAGCTCTTACGGCACCCCCGCCCAACCGACCCTGTTCTACGGCACGGAAGGGGCCAACGTAGGTAGCTTTCGCCGATTGGCTCAGGCCACCGAAGATGCCATCCCGGATGCTGTCACGGTGAAGTGGAAGATGCCTGCGCCAGTCGGGGGCATCTCGACGGCGTTCAGCCCTGCTCCGAAGGGCTTCCTGATCCATGTCACCACCGAACCCGACGGCCTGGGGGTGCTGGCGCTAACCAGCAAGGCCCAACTCAGCGGAGAAGTCGACGGGCTTCCTCGCGTAGCAGCTGCTGCGGTAGATCCAGGGACCAACGGGCCGCTTCGACTGTACGGGGGGGTCTCCGACATCGGAGTCGCTGCGGATTCGCGAGACTTCAGCAGCATCGAACAAACGACGGATCAGCAAGCCCCCTTGATGGTCCTCCAGAAGGATGCCAACACCCCCCTGATCCTGCCCAGCACCCTAAAACCAGACGACGGTGGGAGCACCCCCCTCTTCGGAACCACGTTCTGGGTCCCAGCAGGCTTCCTGACGCGGATCGGCAGCGGGACCGAATACTCGGTGACCTTCCCGAGGAATGTGCTGCCCAAGAAGGTCTCCTTTAGTGCTCGGTTGGACGGGTTCGCTCAGGTAGAGGCCAGTGAAGAGGCCACAGAGTTCTTCTTCCGGGTCCGTGCCGTCGACGGGGACCTGGCAGAGGCGTTGGACTCTTTGGGGGGCGGGTTCAATGCTCCCGTCGACCTATACTCCACCGACTACCGCATCTTCCGATTCAGCCGAGGCAGGATCCTTCAGGCAGTCAATGGAGTACTGCTGCCCGAGAATCCGGGGCTGGACGGGAACGGCAGCATCCAACCCAGCCCGTTCACTCCGGCCAGCTCTCCTGCGGTGGCTCAGTTCCCCTCGGCAGTGCAGGCAGAGTACATCCAAGCCGTCCAGGCAGCCTTCGCCGTCGCCGTCCTCACGCGAGCGGACCTGACCGAGAGCAACCTGACAACAGCGGGCATTGTGGGGACCGTCGGAGAGTTCCGCTACAACCAGTATGCTTTCGATCAAGGCACAGGCCTCGAAGGCGTCGGGCGAGACCTCCTTGCGAAGTACGGCATCTCCAGCACGTTCTATGTAGGCTATCGACCCAGCGCCTTCCGCCGAAGGCTGCGCTGGGTGTTGAACAGGATCGCCAGCGACCTCCAAGAGCGCGGGATGCCTCCAGAGTCCCTGGCATCAGCCACAGTCGCTGCTGCCCGACCGCTCTTGAGCTTTCGGTGGAGTGAGATCAACAGTGACTACCCCCCGCTGACCATCCTTCAGAGCCTGGGAGTCGGCTCCAACCCTCTTGAATTCGAAGGGGTGGGGGCCAACCCCTTCTGCAGGGAAAAGCCGCTGGAGCAGTTGGAGATCCTGTACGAAACCTCCGGAGGTCCTGTGCGGAGTCCGTCCTTCAACATCACCGCAGGAGCCACCGACGCCTTCTGGGTCGAGGGAGAAGGTTCCGCAGACTCCTCTCCGATCCTGTTCAACGACTCGACCGACCGGGTCGAGTACATCCGAAACGCGCTGGGGGGCTACAACTCCGGGGGAGTGCTTGATGCGGCTGCCCAGGTCCTTCAGATTGCAGGGGCCAGTTCTGCCCGACCATCGGGGGACACCCAATGGCTGAGCATACGGGTCATCCCTCAAGGGCTCCAACCAGCCGATGAGCTGCTGGAGCGGATCGACCAGTTCCTCCAAGGAGTACTGGACGGGCTGGACTCCACCACGGACAGGATCGTGGCCTACATCAACGCGATCCAGGCCCGCATCTTTCAGCTACAGGCCCTGCTGAACCAGATCCAGGCTCTTCTGCGAGCGCTGGACTTCTTCCAGGTGCCTCAAGTGCAAGGGCTGGTGGTGACCGCATCAGGCACGGACGCTCTGGCGGCAGAGCTGATCACCGCTACCGAGAAGCCTTCCGACAACGCGGAAGACTACGGGGCCGGAATCGCCCTGGTGGCCGGAGGCATCCCCACCCCCCTACTTGACTTATTAGCAGCCCTGCTGGGAAGCTCGGAGTAACTGTGCCCTCGTTTGCCTGGAGCAGTCGTTTTCGGGAGGGCCAGTGGAGAGCCTTCCGCTCTTTTATGCTTCAGGAGCGTCGAGACGCTTCCGACCGCTTTATGGTGATCCAAGCGGAAAGGAACCGGGTCGGAACGGTCCGCATCCTGTGGGCGACCGACGCTGGCGGGAATCCCACGGAACAGCGAGTGGGCATCAGCTGTACTCCTGCGGGGAGCTCTTTGTGCAAGCTCCTCCGAGCGTACTGCGCGTTGGGAGGCAACCCGTTCGACATCTCCGCGTTCACCCGGCCGGACTCTGGGGTCGAGGCCACCGGGGTGCGGCAGACCCAACCCAGTGAGGGCATCCTCCACCCCCAAGACATTCGCTATGCCTACGACGCAGGGGTCAGCGACGGGGATGGGAGTCTCGCCAAGTACAGGTCCTCCCGCCTGGGGGGCAAGCGCTACACCGAGAAAGAGCGGGAAGTGGCGGCCATCGCTTGGCGGGGTCGGAAGTGGATCAATCAAGAGATCTGGTTCAAGCGCACCCGCCTCGAAGAGCTGATCATCAAGCTGGTAGACCTCCGCGAACAGCTCGACCAAGAAGTAGAGGACCTGCTCTGGGCCACCTACGGTGACATGATGGGTAGCCCCGGCTATGAGGCGGACCGCTTCACCGACTCTTTGAGTGCGGGGAACATCGCCTACTTCTTCGACTCCACGTTCAGAATCCCGGACCCGACCGAGCCCGGGCGCGTACCGTATGACCCGACAGCAGCAGCCGGGGAGCCGGGGGCACCCAACGAAGACGTGCTGGGCGGCTACCCTTCTTTGATGAGCGACCTCCCCGAAGAAGACAACACTGCCTTGTGAGGAATCCGATGAACAAGCTGGCCGAAATCCTGAAGCAAGAAGGTCTGAGCCTCCCCAACCTCCCTCCCGGCTACCGTTGGTGGGAGGACGGAGGCGTCATCGTTCTCTTGGGCCACGGCGACTACGAGGTCGGCTACCTGGAAGACCGGGGCGGGAAGTGGTTCGCATCCAACCCGGAAGACGGGATGTTCATCAACCGTGGGAGGTCCACAGCCTACGAGGCAGCCAAGGACCTCTTGAGGTGGAAGGACTCCTGACGCTGCTCAGGGGGTGAAGCTCACGATGCTGGAGACGGTCATGTTTACCATCGTCGTGTCGTGGGCTCCGCCAGTGGAGTTATCTGTCAGGGTCGGGTAGGTGTCACCGTCTCCCATTCGCAACCAGACCTGCATGTCCCCGGCGAAGCCGGTGGAAGAGAGGTCGACAGGGACTCCCCCGTTGTAAAGGGTCACGGCGTTCGCGGCCGAAAGCTCCGTGTCGTAGTAGGACCACTCGTCGATATAACCGTCGAAGTAGTCCGCGAAACCCTGACCGCCTGCCGCTCGACAGATGCGTTGGGTCGAAGTCCCGCCCTGTGAGTCGTCCAGGTCATTGTCGATGACGAGCATCGACTGGAGGACACCATCAAAATAGACCTTGAAGCTCGAAGTGGTCTCCAGGCCATCGTTGGTCACCAAGACATGGTACCAGGTGCTGGCTGAGAGGCTGTTGCTGGTCTCAACCGTGAGGTTGTCGCCGGAGTCTGCCACCTGAACGCGGACCTTTCCGTCGCTCAGGAGGAAGATTCCCTGATAGCGGTTCCCGTTGGTCCCGTCAGCCCAGAGGTCCGAGTCCGCTACTGCGTTGAGGTAGAGCCAGAAGGAGATGGACCAGGTCTGGTTAGAGGCCCGCTGGTTCGCAGCAGTGGTCCCCACATTCAGGTACTCGCGGAACGTAGATCCCCGGAAGCGGATCGACTTGGTGTTCACAAAGCCAGGACCCGACGCCAGGACCGTCAGGCTCAAGGTCTCGGTAGTGGTCCCGAAGCCGTTCACGGCTGAGATCGAAATGCTCGCAACACCCGTTACAGCGGTGGATCCGAAGATGAGCCCCTGCTCATGGTTGATGGAGAGACCGACAGGGAGCCCCGAAGCATCGAAGTAGAACGGGTTCTCCGTTGCAGTGATCTGGTAGTTGAAGGGCTCTCCCTCGACCACGCTCTCCGTCAAGGAGGAGGTGATTGTAGGCTTCACTCCGCCCGGACCCCCTCCAGCGAAGGCAGAGAACTGGGAATTGAGATAGTCCACCGTTTCTTGGACGTTCGCTCCTCCGGGGGATCCGTCTTCCGTTAGGATCTCCGTGTAGGGGATATCTGAGAACTCCTTCTTATCCGTAGGACCGTGTAGGTCAAACACGTCGATGAGCCCTGCATCCGTCTCCACCGCGTGCAGAGAATTGGTGAACCTGGGATCGACCGTGGTGATGTCGAAGACGACGGAGTTGGCCTCGTTGTCTCTGTAGACGCGAATTGCCATGACCTACCTCACAGGTTCTTGATGTAGAAGCCGTTGACCTGGGCAGAGCACCCTGAGCTGGCCTTGACTTCGAGGACCGCTCCCGTGTCTCGGACAACCTCCGAGCCCAAGTAGAAGGTGGTGTTGATGTAGCGTTCGTAATCCGCCCCCGCACCATCACCGAGAGGCGCGAGACCTTGAGCCAGGCTGAAGATCCCCGGCCACCGGATCCGGAACTCCAACCGGGTGTTGTTGACGGTGGGGTTAAAGATGATGTCTGCCCGGAGAAGAAAAGAGTCCCCCAAGGACATCTCATCCAACAGGACAGTGTTTGTGGCAGGGTCCCAGAGACGAGTAGCGTTCGAGGGGAGGAAGTCCGTGTTGGTGAAGTCCCCCAGAGTGTCGTTCGTTATCTGGACCCAATCCCCTGCGGTGAGTGTGATGGGGGTGGTGGCTGTTGCAGAGTCGTTGTAGTCTGCCCACCCGAAGCGGGACCGGAACCCCTCATAGGCTGCATCACCCAACCCGAAGGTCGCGGACAGCCTTCCAGCAGAGATGAACCCCCGGATCACACCGGTCTCGAAGCTGAGGGCCACGTCCGAGGTGTAGAGGAGGGTCACAGACCCGGTCGTTGGCACATAGACAGCACCCGGTCGAGCATAGCCGGCATCCCGACCGCCTCGATACCGACCACCACTCCCGACGTTGATGTCCGTCACCAAGAGGGAAGAAGTTGGGGAACCCAACTGAGTCAGGGTTAGGAACACCCCTTCCACAAGTCACCTCCGAGCCACATAAGCTCCAAGGCGATAGGATGGTTAGGGCAGGCGACTCAGCTTCTCATCAAGGGTGGCACCCCCTACCAAGCCGTCTCTCATCCACTGAGGGATGTTCGACCAGCCCCAGTAGGCCCCGAGCACTGCTCCAGCCACTGCCCCGTTGGTGTCCACGTCCCCGCCCGCCATGAGGACTTCGTTTAGCACCTCAGAGAAGCCTCGGTGGGCGTTCCTCAGCGCATAGAAGCCTGCCCCCATGCACTTCCACGTGTAGCCGATGGGCACCCGCTTCCGCTTGGGGTCGTCCATGCCCTCATCCAGCTTGAGGTCTTCCAGACTCATGCGAGCGTACCGGACGAGCTCTTCAGCGGCTTCTGGGGCAGCTGCGGTAGCCTGAGCGATCGCGTGATGGAATGCCGACTCCCGGGAGGAGCCGAGGAGGTCCCCCGCCGTGATGAGCCGCCGGACCGCCTCCGCGATCGCTACGGAGGAAGCCACACATCGAGGATCCCAATGGGTCACCTTGCAGGCTGTCGCGGCCGCACGGGCGGTCCACGCCTGATCCTGGGGTCGGAGCACTGCCACTCCCGCCGTCCGCATGACGCCGCCGTTGGGGGCAATCTTCCGACCGCTGCGCTCCCAGACCTCCTTGCTCACCGCGAAGGGCTCCACCAGGAAGTAGGTGCTTTTGAGCACGTTCCAGGTGTGGTTGCCCATGCCCCTCCCGTCTTCCTGAGCCCACTTCAAGAAGTGGTGGGCGCAGCCTATGGGGTCTACGTCCCCATGTTCCAGGTAGGAGTCCATGATCGAGAGCGCCTGGGCAGTGTCGTCGGACCATTCGCCAGCCCCCCACTGTGAGGCCCCTCGGTTGGCATCTCGGTAGGAGGTGATGCCCTCCTCCCCATACATCATGAGCAGCAGCGTCCGGTCCTTGAACTCCGCCGGGACCCCGAGGGCGTCACCGATGGCCTGCCCCCAAAGTGCGCCCCGCCGCTTGTCCTGATCGATGGGCATTCCTCACCTCCTGGGAGCACCCTACCCGCATGCTCGAGATAGGGTCCTAAAGACCCTATCTAAAGAGGCTGGCAGCAGCGTAATAGCTTGCAAAAGGAGCAGACTACATGAAGACCTCCATCGAGGGACGGTTCAAGTTTGAGCCGGAGGAAATCAAGACGTACTCGGAGAGCATCCCCACAACCAGCGACACTTTCCGCTGGGCGGTCCGGCTCAACGGCGGACCCTTGACCGGAGAAGAGCTGAACACCTTCGCGGAACACTTGGTGGCCGTGCGGGAGTCCCTCGTGGGGCTGGAGGGCATCACGAACTACCGAGCCTGGGGTGCCGCCTCCGACCTGCTCAACCAGATCAAGAAGGGGCAGGCCACGCTCCGCGAAGCAAAGAGGGGGCTGTAGGCCATGGACATCAAATGGCATGCATCCTTCTGCTTCGAAGGGGGGGAAGTCGAAGCAGTCAAGGACGGCCTCAACTCTACACTGACCCTGGGCAACCTCGGCATCGATGGCCCCAAGTGGGTCCGAAAGCTGGAAGCCTGTGTTCCGAGGGGGGAGAACGGCGGGAGCAACTTCCTCCGGTACGGGGAGATGGAGGAGCTGCTGGAGGACCTGGGGAAGATCCAGACTGCCCTGAGCGAAGAGGTCTCCAGAATTCAGGACGTCATGGATTGCAAGTACAGTCTGGGGGGCCTGGCGACTGACCCTCAAGAAGCGATGCGGGTGGTCTTGCGTCGACGCTCTGAGCAGTGGAACTCGTGCCAGCGAGGAGTGGAGGTCTTCTCCAGGGCACTGAGAGAGGCATCCTCCAGACGTTAAAGCACTTATGGGCTCCAGAGGGTAACTCTGGAGGATCCTGAGATGCGCCCCTCTGCACTCCGTGTTGCCGCTGCCCATCAGGACAAGCAGGCCAAGAAGTGGAAGAACCTGCCCAAGGGGTGGACCGACGAGTCCGTCCGGAAGTTCTGGGACAAGCTCACCGTCGCCGCCCCTGAGCACAAGGTCACTGAGTGCATCGACAAGATGACCGGGAAGTTCAGCAACCCCGGTGCCTTCTGCGGTGGGCTGGCGGACTGGATGATCCCCGGCTGGCGCCAAGAAGTCGCCAAGAAGAAGCGGGAAGAGAAGGCCAAGGACAAGAAGGCTGGCGGCTGCAACTGTGGATGCGGGAAGTGTGGCCCGAGCCCCGACAACTTCCTCAGCCTGGAGCGGTTCGCTGGGATGCTTTCGGGGTGAGAAAGCTCGACCTAAAGCTCCCACAACCGCCCTTCAGCCTCGAACTCTTGATCTTCTATCCCAGCGAAGATGGCTGGGGAGAGCTTGAGCCCTTGCGGGAGACGGAGTGGGCAAGGGGCGTCACCGAAGTCAGCGGGACTTCTCTCAGCCATGCCCTCCACGGCATGGCTGGTCCTCTCTTGAAGGAGCTGCCGCTGGACCCGCGCCTTCGACCCAAGAAGGTCTCTGCGGAACAGGGGGAGTGCGGGGAGGCAGAGCACTGCACAGCATTCAAGAAAGGGTTCTGCCGTCCCGGAGGGCGACTCAAGAAGGAGTGGGGGCCTCCCTCCTGCTACGAGCCCCCTTTGGACCCGGCAACACCACGCAAGGTGAAGCATCTGTTCCAGCAGATAGCCCTCGCCTGGGGCGAGGGCCGTCATGTGGTCTTGGTTCGAGGGGAAGAATTCAGTCTTCGCTGACCATCTCCACCAGCTCTTCCATCTCGGCGTTGGCCTGAAGGACTCCCTCCGCGCGCTCCACGATCTTTTCGGCCTGGAGCACCTTTGAGGACTTGAACCGGGCCTTCCAGGCCAGCCTCTTCTGGACCTCGTCCTCGAAGGGGCCGCACTTGCGCATGCCGTACCGGGAATAGCAGACGATGCTCAGGCGCTCGAAGCCCGCATCCTTGCTCAGCGGGTCGCCCCACTCCTCACCATCGGGGGGGTCGTTGATGGGTCGCATCTCGGTGTTGCCGTGCCACTCGTGGACGTTCATCGCCAGGAAGTCGCCGGTGCGCACGTCCACTGCCACCCGGAACTTCGGGAAGCCGGTGTAGCCTCCCTCGTAGGGGTCGCCCTCGAGAACGCTCAGGTTGCCGTAGCCTCGGGGGTAATCCCCCGCATCTTTGTGGACGGCGGTGCGGTAGTTGCGGTTCACGGTCACGGTGGTGAACACGGTGCTTCCCAGACCCCACCCATTCTCGCGGATGCCGCTCTCGCTCATCCACTGGTCCTGGCGACCCCAGTGGATCGGAGCCTGACGCCGGAAGCAGTTGCTGACGGCCTCCAGGAAGGGGAGGGCCGCTTCCATCTTCTCCATGTTGTTGCGGGAGTACCCGGTCTGACGGCAGAACGGGAAGCGAGCGCTGGCGTCGAAGTTGCCGGCGATGCCGCTGAGCACCTTGTTGGCAGCCGTCGTAGCGCTCAAGGTGCCGTCCGGGAGTCGGTAGCGGGCACGAACACCGTTCCCGATGAGGACAATCTCACCGTCGCGGGCGATGCTGCGGAGCTTGGAGCGGTCCACCTTGCCGGCGGCGATGCCCCGGTTGTCGGTCAGGGTCGCCGCACCACGCAGGGCCTCGCGCGCCTCTTCCGTCAGGTCCTTGCTGACGACCTCTTTGCGGAAGCTCAGCAGCAGCCGCTCCTCATCCTCCAGGTCCTCCGAAAAGATACTGAGAGCATCCTCAGAGCGCGGCGCGTAGACGTCGCAGTCTTCCTTGACGATGATGGCGTAGTGGCCTTCGCCGACGAACTCGCCCTTGAAGGCGTCGGTCTGGTAGCTGGTGAGGACGCCCTTGCCCGTGAGTTCGAGCTTACGAACGCCGTCCTCCCGCCATTCCCAGGCCTCCAGACCGTCGAAGTCTTTGAGGGTGGCGTCTGGGTGCGGCCGGTTGGTTTGAGACATGTTTCCGATTCCCCCTTGCACTTAAAAGTATCCGATCGAATAGCCATTGTCGAATTTTTGGACCTCTTATTACCTGCCCGAGAGGTGAGGGGAGGCCCTGACCTGGGTGGAGACTGGGGTAGGGTGAAGGCAGCCTTCTTAGCCTGAGAGTCTAATGCCCAAACGTGACATGTGGGAAGAGTGCTATTCAGGGGCTTACACCGAAGCCTTTTCCCCTGAGACCTTCCGCGACAAGTTCTGCGCCGAATGCAACCAAGTAGAGTGCATCAACGCCGGGTTCAGTCGCAAGTCCCGGTGGGCACGGCGGATGGACACTCAGGTTGACCGGCTCTTGGACAACCCCAAGTTCGCCGACCTGGAGGACCCCGTGTTCCGAGAGATCCGGAAGGTCGACTTCCCCTCCGCAGTGCGAGAAGCCTTGCGGATCCACGTGTCAGAGAAGCGCGGGGACTGGTCGGTCCCTTCGGAGGGCGAGGTCAGCAGCGCTGCTGCCAGCTTGGTGGGACTGGCCCCCCCGACAGCGTTCCAGCCCCCCAGTCCTCCCACCCCAGAGCCGCCAGCCCCGGAGACGGCCACGCACGCCCAAGACTCCGAAAAGCCGGAGGGCAAGTGGCGCATCAAGGGGTCCTCTGGCAACATCTACACGATCACCCGGTGGCCTGAAGACCGCTGGGAGTGTACCTGCCCCAGCCGGGAGGACCCCTGCAAGCACGCACGGCTGGTTCAAGGTAAGCTGAACCGGGTCAAGCCTGCGGGGGGGCCTACGGTGTTGGGGGGAACCGACATTGGGTCGACTCCTCCGCAGAGCCCGCCCCCCTTGCCCGTTGGGGTCGAAGCACCCCCGCCAATACAGCCCAAGGCGAAGAACACGCGCCTCCCCCGCGAAGGGTTAATGGTCGGAGGAGGCAGTGCCCCCCGCCCAGACCCCGCCCCTGATCCTTGGGCACCGCCTCCGAAGCCTGCGGGGAGAGTAATCCCAGTCGGCGGAAGGGTGACCTTCCGCAAAAAGAAGTAAAGGAGCGGATCGTGCCCAGGCCAAACATAACAGCGAGGGTGCCTTGGTCGAGGTCCCAGGGCTGGTCAACCGAAGGCCCCGAGGGGCCTATCGAGTTTGAGCTACACGGGCATCGGTTTCGGGTTTCCCCCACGGAGTTCGTGGAAGAGGACTTGGGGAAGACCCGCATGAGAGTGGAGTGTCTCACCTGCGGTGAGACGGTACATGAAGCCACCATCGGCCCACGGTTCAAGATCCAGAAGCACCTCGACGCGAAGGTCGAGGGCCGGACGGCGGTGGGCTTCCGCAAAAAGAAGGTGAAGTATGCCACGTCCCGATGACGTTGGAATCGGAGTCGGAATCCTGTTCATCCGGAACGACGAGATCCTGCTCCTGAAGCGCCAGGGGGCGCACTACGAAGGCTACTGGGCGATGCCGGGGGGCTGGATCGACCGGGAAGACAACGACGGGGCCACGACCTGCAAGAAGGAAGCCATGGAGGAGCTGGGACTGAACCTCCACACGGTGGTCCAGCGGGGCACCCTCTTCCGCCAGAACGATGACCTCGGGATCCTCAACCCCACCCTGTACTACAGAGCGCTACGCTGGAGCGGCATCCCCGAGATCCGGGAGCCCGAGAAGTGCAGCGAGATCCGCTGGGTCCCCATCAGTGAGGTCCTGGCGGGGGGTATGTTGACCTTCCCCGACCTCCAAGAGGCCATCCTCAAGGAAATCCACGGGGGCTGGCACGAGCACCAGGAGGTCTGATGGACCCCAGCGACATTCTCAAGACCGCCGAGGACTTCACGCGGAACCACCCGGAAGCACGGGCGCTCTTGGAAGAGGTCAAGGCCGGACGCCTGAGCGAGCACGAATTCGCCGTGAAGGTTGCAGGCCTGTTACTGGAGCATCAAGAGCTCCCCACGAAGTTCAACACTTCCCTCCCCCCAGAGTACCGCCAACTGCTGGGGGGCCGACCTCTCACCCGACAGGTCAAGCCGGGGATGTGGCAACTGGACCCGTTGTACGAGGCAGCGGTGTTGGAACGGGCCAGCCTTGACGGGGACGCGCCCGAGCTTCGGTCGGGTCCGCTGCCCGAGGCTGGCAAGCCCGCAGTACCGATCGAAACCGACCTCCTCTCCCCGTTGTACGTCGGGTGGATGCTGGAGCGCGCTTCCGAAGAAGTCGTCGAGGAGCTGGAGGGAGCAACGGAGGCTTGGGAGACCCTGACCGATCGGGTCCTGGGGGCCATCGAAGACCAGTACGAGGAGGGGGCGGAAAAGGTGGTAGCGCTGGCGCTGGCCGCGCAGCACTTTCCGGCACGGCCGGTTGGGGTCCCTGGCTACGAGCCAGGACAGCTACCTACGATGCGGTCCGTCCAGGCCCCTACCTGGCAAGACATCGAGCGACTGAGCCTTCGAGAACGCCAACGCCTCAGCGCCAAGGCTATCCGCACCACGCAAGGGAGGTCGAGCCTCGCAGGCCCGATCGAGAACGAGATCGCTTCTCACCTCCGGCGCAAAGGCTATGAGGTGGACCACGCGGACCTCAAGCGGGAAGGGGACTTCGTCCGCTGGACCACAGTGCTGATCGAAGAGCGGGTTCAGATCAACTACGACGGTCCCCGCAACGCGGCGGCAGTCCTTGCCGCCAAGCTACGCAAAGAGGTCGACCCAGGGCCTGTCCGGGTGAAAGTGTTCCCGTACAACGGGATCGCGGAGCGGGAGTTCGGTTGGGTACTGCGATGGGAGGAAGGGTGAGCCTACTCAACCAAGTCCGCGTTATGCTGGATTCCGGGGCCAAAGATTGCATCGGGCTCTGCACACGGAACACCTACGGAGAAGCCTGGGACCATCTGGCACTGACCCTACCTCCGGAAGCCGTCTTCCAGGGGGAGCGGGTTCAGTGGGGGCCGCGCTCTATCACTGTCAAGAAGCTCGAAGACGAGCCGCTGAAGGTCGCAGGGGCAGAGCTGTTCTTGCTGGTCGGAGTAGAGACCCTGGACCCAGCGGAGGCAGTGGGCTATGGCCGGTGGACCCGAGCATAGGCTGTACCAATTGGTGGTGGGCGGAGGCCAACCGTTCGCTCTGGACTCCGAGACCCTGCCAGCGTTTTGCCATGACGGCAAGACAACGGCGGGGTCTCTCATGTTGACCTCGCCCCAAGCAACCTACCTTGAGCAGACCCTTCGGGGTCTGGGTTGCAGGGTTGAAATTCGCTGCGAAGATGGAAAAGCTCCTGAAGGCAACTACCTTTACAAGGAATGCGAGGAGTGCCCGTGGGCGTATCCTGAACACGAGGTAAGCCCATGCGGTTGGAGGGTCTGGGAACAGGCGGTGAGGGAATCGCTGCTGCGGACCAGCCCAGCCCACCGCCAAGCACTCAAAACCTGTCCGGGAGAAGAATGACCTACAAAGCTGATGTGACTGTGAAGATCGCCACCAAGAAGGGCAATGCCAAGGTCCACCTGTGCTTGGGGGGAGCGGACTTTCCCTGGCGCGCAGAAGGCAACCGCGTGGTGATCGGACCCGGCAAGACAGGACCCCGCTGGAACACCCATCGCTTCTGGGTGGCGGATGCAGTCCTGAAGGGCGGTCGCGTGACCCGACTCACCCCCGCCGAGTACCAGGAGGCCCTGGACAAGGCGGAGGAAAAGTTCCAATCTCAGTAGCGTTCCCCACTCTATCATGCTATGGGGATGGCATGACTCGCTTCTTGAGCCTCCCCCCGAAAAACTTCTGGCGCCGATACTGGCGTTCGGAAGGGGGTACTGGGTTCTGAGAGGCCGCTGCAACCGCAGCACACTCTGACCCAAGAAGCCCCTTCCCCACCCGGAAGGGGCTTCTTCTGTTTGGAGGCCCAGAGAACTTTGAAAACACCATACCAATCGGGGGAGATGCTCTCTGGGAAGAGCATCAGCCTGTAAAGCTGAAGCCCTCCGGGGCCTGGAGGTTCGAATCCTCTCTCCCCCATTTCTGCGTCGTAGGGAAGGTTCCCCGGTCGGTCTCCAAAACCGATGTCTGTCAGCAGAGTTCGATACTCTCGCGGCGTGCTTTGGGTGTAGACGTAGATCCTGCGGAGCCTGGGAGGTCGCAGGGGTAAGGAGTCGCTTAGGGGAGCCCAGTCCCCCACGAGGTTCGGGTTCGACCCCCGATACACCCACTCGGGACCGTCAGTCAATCGGTAGGCGCATCAGCGGAGCGCCCTACTCCAGACAAGGGGAGTAGGGAACGGGCAGGACGCAGGTGAATGGAGGTTCAAGTCCTCCCGGTCCCACTCGGCAACCTATGAACCATAAAAGCTAAACGCACTGGCGGAGCTTCATGTGTTCTACACCGCCTACAAGACCACCCACCTCGCCTCCGGGAAGACTTACATCGGGGTCCACAAGACCAAGAGGACCGACGACCGCTACTTGGGGTCCGGGACCTACTTGAAGAAAGCTATCCGGAAGCATGGAGCAAAAGCTTTCAAGAAAGATGTCCTCTACATCTTCGACTCTGAGCAGGAAATGCTCGAGAAAGAGAGGGAGTTGGTCGATGAAGCCTTCGTAGCCCGTCGTGACACCTACAACCTCTCGCTGGGAGGCTTGAAGGTTCCTGACAACACCCATGTCTGGAGAGCCCACGGCTCGGGACAGGGGTTTTCCCCCAACCCCGCAGGACCCGGAACCGTCCCGTGGAACAAGGGCAAGACTAAAAAGACTTGCTCTAAGGTAAGAGAGAACGCAAAGGCAATAGCTGAAGCGACTAAGAGGAGGAAGAGGAAAGGCGGTCGGTTCGCGAAAGAGGGCTGACAACCTATAATATGGCGAGGTGGGCAAAAGGAAAAGCCACTGGTTCAAGGCACCAGAGATTAGCATCTCTCAGCTGCGCAACTCGCTCTCCTAACCAGAGAGCCCTACGCATCAGCCTACAAGCATTTGCAGGTTCGAGTCCTGCCCTCGCCACTCAAAACCTCTCCCCAGAAAAGGGCCGAACCTTCGCTCGGTGTCCGGCTGGAAGCGCCCGCGTGGAGCGTACAACTTCCTCTGGGGAGAGGTTTTTTCTGCACTCTTAGCTCAATCGGATAGAGCACTGCGCTACGGACGCAGGGGTTGGGGGTTCAAGTCCCTCAGAGTGCGTATTTAGGGGAAGTCGCCGGATGGTCCGGCAATCGGTCAGTAAAACCGATGCATCACGCATCTCCAGAAGCGGTCCTCGCCTCCTCCGACCGAAGAGGCACCTCACCAGCTTCCTACAAGCTCAGTAGGTTCGATTCCTACCTTCCCCTCTCCAGTAAAAATGCTCCCTACAAAACCTCTTGAGGAGAGCAAATGACGGAACAGAAGCCCAAGAGACACCTCCGAGAACTTCCGTGGGTAGCGGGAGACCCCAAGCGACTGGTCTTGACCCCCCTCGGAAGGTTCGTCGCTCAGCCCGTCGGGAACACCGGCTACGGCACCGGCCTCCACGTCTACGCTCACTTGGATGGGGAGGAAGAGTCGGTATCTGGACTCTTCTCTTTCGGGGCGAAGATCACTCCTGACGGCAAGGTGGTCTGGTCCCAGCGGCAACCGAACTACCGCATGAAGCACGACCGGGCTGATGAACTCCTTCAGGCATGCCTGAAAATTGCCGAGGACTGGTTCGAGCGGGACCCGGGCCACTGTGCTTCCTACTACGGGGGCCTCGCCCGCCGAGAGCTCTACGAGATGAGCCGAGAAATCCGGAGCGAGGAGCACATCATCGGTGTCCTTCAAGGACTGCTGGAAGACCCGGCAGCACCGAAGACCCGCAGAGAAAAGCAGCCGGACGGTGAGTGGGTGACGGTCCCACTCACCCCGGAGGAGAGAGAAGAACGACGGAAGACTTGGCGCCGGAACCTCCTCCGGGCAGAAAAGAAAATAGAGGCCCTGAAAGCTCAACGACCCCGACGCATTCAGTTGGAAGAGATCCGAGACCTGATCGACTTGTTCCTCGAAGGCGCGATCGACAGTCCCTTCCCATTCCCGGCTGAGTAGGGGTAACCTACAGCAAGTCAAGGAGGACTGCATGCCCAACACACTGCCCCCCGTCGGAACCCGTGTCCGCGCCAAGGTCGATATCCACGACGACGCCTCGAACCGTCGCATCCCTCAGCACGCCAAGGCGGGAGACACGGGAATCGTCGAGGGCTACTTCGGCAATGATGAGGTCCCGACGATCAACTGGGGTGCCGGCACTGGCCGCGGGGTCTACGACAGCCCCTGGTACCAGCTGGAAGTCCTCAAGGACTGAACAGGTAAGCGGGCTCATGAGAATAGAGCCCCACCAAAGCTACACCTTCCAGGTCTTCGACGAGAACGACCGCGTCGCAGGCTACCTCAAAAACTCTGAGGGGGCCTGGGAGTGCTTCGACCCCCACGGGGTCGCCATCCCCACCAACCCTGTCCAAGGGCTGGTACGGGCAGCCGGGGTGGTTCTCCGCGACTACGCCCTACAGGCGCAGGTGCCCCCGCACTGGAGACGGAGTCGCGGGTATACGCTCTGATCGCCAAGGAAGGCAGGAGTCTTCAATGAGCAACAAGCGCAACCATCGCAGGGGCCACGGACGCATCCAAGGCAACGGACCCCGCTACGAGAACCCGAACCCCTCCGACGGCTGCAACTCCACCCACGTTGCCAAGGGTCGCCGAGACTGGAAACGCATCGGCAACCGCGCGCTCCGACGTACCGGAGGCAAGAGCGAAGGCGGGAGGTGGGGTGCCCCATTGACCGGCCCGACCGTAGACCAGGACTGGGGCGAAGAGTAAGCCTCTACGAACCCAGCAAGGGAGCGCACGATGGCAGACGGGATGTTCAACAGCGGCGGAGGTTCCTCTTCGGGCGGTAGCGGGGGCTACAATGACTACAGCACCAACTACTACGGCAGCAGTAATCACGGGGGAGGCGGGGACCTCGGCGCTGGAGGGGTGATCGTGCTCGCGGCGGTTATCGTCCTCATGGTGGTCGCGGTGGCCTACAACAAACACGCCGAAGCCGAGGCGCTGGCTCAGGAACGGCAGCTGGACCGCACCACCTACAAGAACAACGCCGAAGCCAACTTCGAAGCCTGGACCGAGGCGATGGGCTTCCAAGTCAAGGAAGGGAGCCTGTTCATGGAGCCGGGTTCCTCTCGCCGGGAGAACTACCACTGCAAGGGGGGTCAGTTCTTCGACCTGACGACCAACCGGAACATCACCTACTGCTGTGCAGTGCAGAGCAACCCCCCCGCACGCTGCTTGGAGATCTGATGCCCTACGAAGGCCCGATGCACGTTCGAATTCAAGGGAGCGCGAGGGAGGTCGACCGGCTGAAGGAGAAGCCTCAGCAACAGCCGGTGGCGCGAGGGGAAGGCATAGACATAGAGGTCATCCTGTGAGCCTGGGCCAACGCGAAGCAGAGCGGTGCCGCTGGCGCCGGGAGCTGATGAGCCTCCCAGGCGGGGTCCAAGAACTCCTGCGGGTGGCCACCGCCAACAAGTTCATGGAGCGGCGCATCGGACCCAGGAGCATCCTCTTGAGGGAGCCGTTGCGGTCCAAGATGGCGGAACGAGGCTGGTAAGGGTCCGTAGCTCCACGGGTAGAGCACCGTCCTCTTAAGTCGGGGGTTGAGGGTTCGAGTCCCTCCGAACCCCCTCCTTGCCGCTGCCGTAACCCTGAGCGGAGGCAAGAATGAACCGAGAAAAGAAGTTGCGGAAATTCGAGGAGGACTTGCTCCTCTGGGCGGCGAACCAACCCAGCGACGGGATAGAGATCCAATACCTTCGCCCCAACCGCCTCAACCCGGACTTCCCCGTCGAGGCTTCCGCCAAGTGGCTGGACCGACTGCCCGAAGGGCCCCTGAAGGCCCAGAAGGCGCTCAGAAAGACCCAAGAGGACTACCTGGCCCTGGGGCGTAAGGGGTGCTCCTCCGATAACCTGGACTGGGTTCGGCTGGTAGCCGAACTGCGGGGGATGCACTGGGACTGCCCAACCCTCGGTGTCTGGGTAGACTTCCAGCCGCCCTCCGACGAGGGCATGAAAGACAAGATCCTCCTGGTTTCCCTGGACTGGCGGTGGTGGGGCATCGATGACCGCTTCGGCCACCGTCGGCGGAAGGTGTTCACGTACAAGACCGTGGCCGAGTACTCCGGCCCGCTCCCCAAGGTGTAGCATGGAAGATTTCAAGCGGATGAGGGTAGCCGAACTGCGGGCTGAGCTGGACGAACACGGAGTCCAGTACAAGGCATCGACGCGCAAGCCGGAACTCCTCCGGCTCCTGGAGTTAGCCATCAAGGCCAAGAAGAGGGTGCACGCCCTCCGCATCCTGGATGAGATCGAGTACTGGTTCGTAAAGATGGCACCCCCGCCGCAGCCCGACATCATCGCGGAAGGGCTCCAGGACAAGACCGAGGGGTGGACATTCAACGTCCACACCAAGGAAGTCAAGCGGTACTGGACCACCCACTGGAATCACGGCAAGGTCGGGCGGGTGGAGGGTTGGTCGCAGGGCGGCGTGGACCTCTTCCGCAAGAAAGAAGACGCACATCGGCGGATGCGGTACGAGTACCTCCGGCGGATGATCAAGGGATTGGAGGGCCTGGACGCCCCGTAACGACATGCAACACCAACCATGGAGTCTCCCAGGCCGAGAGAAGAAGACCTGAGAGACTGGGCGGAGGGTAACACTTCTTGCACGCTAAATGCGGTGGTGGCGGAATCGGTCTACGCAGCAGATTCAAAATCTGCCGACCTTCGGGTCTTGAGGGTTCGAATCCCTCTCACCGCACTCAACCCCTGGAGCCTACGATGCACCCAAGCCGAAGCCGATACTGCACGGCCAAGCACCCCCAGACCGGGGAGCGGTGCCGCCGGAAGTGGATGCACTGGGGTCAGCATCGGACCCACGCCGACGCCAAGGGCATCGTCCTGAAGTGGTTCGGCTCGACCAACAACTGAGACTTGGAGCTCCGGTAACAACACTTGCGCCAGGAAGCCCTAACGCCGGCAACCCATGGTGGGTTGTACGGGCATCTTGGAGGCAGAGTCCGGGGGTTCGAGTCCCCCCTACAACACCTTCCCTACTCTAAACACCACACTCTGTTGTGTTCGGAAGGTGCCGTAAGTAACCCAAGCCGCTGAAACTGACAGTAGAGCGTGTAAGGCTGAGGTGGGAGGTTGCTGGTGGAGGCTCTTGTGGCTGGATCTGGGTATCCTTGGGGAGTTTAACTGCCTCCTTGAAGAGAGGTTCGATTCCTCTCCTGGCCTTTTGAGAAGAGAACTCACCTCTTTGAAAACCCAAGCTGATCGACTTCCCCCCGGAGGGTGGTTGCCTCAACAGCAACACCCTCTTGGTCAGGGGACAGCCGCTGAGGGAGTGCGGCTGCTAAGGGACCAGGGTTCCCCGGACAACAACCACACCGTCCAAAACCCGAACCCCTCTTCATGTACCAGGTAGCTCAACGGGAGAGTATCGCGGGGCCTACGAACTCCGGAGGTTCAGCGCCTAATGCGAAGGTTGCAGGTTCGAGTCCTGCCTTGGTACCTCAAATCCTGAGGGTGGAGAAAATGTCATACTCGGCGGGTTGGGCACTCGCTGGCCAAGCGGTCGTGTAGGTTCGAATCCTACCCCTCAGGTCGTCCCAGGCCTCCTAACGCCTCAGAGACCCTTGCAGTAGTCCGGCAAGGAGAGAGGCAGCAGGGGGTGCTGGCACCCTTCCGAGAGGTACATCTGAGTCGGGGAATAGCGCAGTCTGGTAGCGCAGCGGCTTTGGGAGCCGAAGGTCGTAGGTTCGAATCCTGCTTCCCCGACCACCAACACGACCTTCCGCCGCGCTCTGGAGCGCTTGGCGAGCAGGTAACAACGGATAGGCAAGCCTGATTGCCTGGTTCGGGCGGAGCAGTTCTCCTGGGGGACTGCAACACCGCTAACAAAACGAACCGAAGCAGACGGGGATGCGCATCCCCGCTGACGCTGGATGCATAAGCCTTGGGGAAGGCTGAAACCTCTGGGTCGGGGACGCCCGATTCGGAGGAGAACCCGGCGACACCTTGCCGGCCTGGATCCGAGGCGAGTGGTGTGACCCAGTCGGGGAGAGTCCCGGCACCTTGATGACATAGCTCAGCAGGTAGAGCAGCAGATTGTTAATCTGCCGGTCCCAGGTTCGAGCCCTGGTGTCATCGTCACCGAAAACTGAGGCAGGCCACCTCGGCTGCCGGACCCCCCACCCACGCCAGACGCGCGAGCGCGCCGGGGCCAACCTGGGCTCCTCGAACGGGAGTTGGAGTGGGGGGTCCGGATAGGTAACACCAAACATCTCTCCGTAGTTCAACGGACAGAACTTCGGCCTCCTAAGCCGAAAATCCAGGTTCGAATCCTGGCGGGGAGACTCAACTTGACAGAGACCGTTCAACTTGTCCGGCTTGGCATAGCCAAAGGAGGACGGGATGAGTCAAGAAGAAAGAGAGCGTGAGTTCTTCCAGCGCCTGTTGGCGCTCACCAAGCAGTACGGAGTGACCGAAATCGGAAGCTGCGGTTGCTGCGGGGGTGTCCGGGTCAACTGGGAGGGCGTGCAGTACGACAACGTCGAGGTCAACAAAAACGGCCTCTGCGCCAGTCGCTACGACATCCAAGCCAAGACCTACAACGGGTCGCAGAAGCTCACATAAGCTCTTCGCGAGGACCTCTGCGCGCAGCCCTGCCTCTTCAGAGGGGATCGGGGTGAAGTGGGGTGACCAGGGGGAGAGGCCCCTTTCATTAAGCCTCAGCAACCACTTGTCCTGAGCCGCCCGTGTAGAGGGAGCAGCCGAGTAGATGTCCGGGGAGAGCGAAAGCCGAACCGGCAGTCAAGAAGGGGTTCCGAGCGGGGTCAAGTCGCAGTAGCACCAGCGTCTCGAGTAAGCTGGTCGCGACCTTCGGAGGGACAGGCATCGGAGGAGCCACACCACCTTCGGGTGGGTGCTTGGGTTCGAATCCCAAGGGGGGCCGTTCAGTAGTTATTGCCCCTATTTCCAGCCCTGGTTGGAGGTAGGGGCAATGCTTTTCTTGAAAGGGTTCCTGATAGGATCCACGTCGGTCGGTGCGGGCACGTGGCGGATGCTGTCGGTTCATGAAGGCCGCCCGCTCAACACAGTCTTGGCGTCGAGCCTTATCTCCGTCACCTACATCTTCGGGGTCAACTTCGTCGTCAAGGAGCAGTGGGCGGGCTACATCGGATTCAGCGTGGGGGCAGCCTTGGCGACCGGATTGTTGGCACACAAGAGGAAGAACCGGCCCACGGTAATCCTCCTTGAGGAGAAATGCGATGCGCGACACCCTGAGAAGGAATCTTGACTCCCTCCAGCGCCTGGAGGAGGAAGAAGACCGGCTGAAAGCCCAGCTCCACAAGGTTCAGCAAGCCAAGGTTCAGCACTGCCAGGACATGAAGCGGGACGGGAACAACCCCTTCCGGTGCGGGGCGGGGACCTGCATCCTCTTGGTTCCCGGCGTGCCCGTTGGCCAGCACACCAACGGTGGGTGCAGGTGCCTGGGCAACCGGCTGGAACCCAAGACGCGAGTTCGCGTCCGTTCCGGAATCCTCTGGCTCCGCCAGCGGCTCAAGAACGTCTACGCAGGGGACGAATGGTGCGGTGGAGGCTACCACTGCGACGCGGGGATGGACGCTGCCAGCTTCTCTTCCGACCTGGACCTCATCTTGGGGGAACTGGGCATGACCAGCTACAGCTCCATCAAGGAGGTCACTGACCGCATTGCTGAGATGCGCCGGACGAGCGAGCAGCTCAAGGCCGAGAACGAAGACCTCCTGAGCGGGGTGGGCCTGGATGGTTGAGGTCTTCCTCACTTCGGTCCTCACCTCGTGCATCGTCGGACTGTGGTTGATCAGCCGGAGCCAGCCGGGGCAAGGGGTTCCGCTCACGGGGGCGCGGGTCCTTGCCCAGTACACGTCCCTGGCGTACCTGATTGCCCTCTTGGTCGTAGACTGGAGGTTCGGGGCTCTGGCCACCGTAATCATGACCGCAACCTTGCGCCCCCACGATGAGCAGGAGCCCTCATGAACGGACTGCTGGCCTCCCTCTGGATTCCCGCCGCAGGCCTCGGAGTGTGCAGAACGGCACCTCTTGGCCGGTTCGGTCTTCTTTCATCCTCCACGGGGTGCTCTACATCGCAATCATGGAGTTCACCGTGAACAGGATGAAGACCGCAAGTCTGATGGGGGTGGTCTTCCGCATCCGCGACGAAACGGGTCCTGAGTTGGAGCCGTTCGTGCTGTGGGTCGCCAGCCAAGACCAAGGTCCCTACGAGGTGTTCTACAAGGCCCCGGAACCCAAGACCGACAAGAGCACGGAGGAGGTACGGCACTTCCCGGTCGAGAGCCTGTACCTCCGCACTCCAGCGGCGACCTACGCCCTGGAGGTCGTGCTTGGGGTCGACCGTAAGGTGCACCACCTCAAGGTGAGAATGGAGCACTGAATGGGACTGTTCCTCGGATTTGCCGTCCTGCTGGGCCTCTTGTGCCTGTCGACGTACCACTACTGGCACATCCAGGGCCACGGGCCGAACATGCTGGCATGGGGTTCTCTCGGAACCCTCGCCGGCACCTTCTTCCTGGTCGGCCTGGAGAGCGGGGTCTTGTACGCCACCCTGCTCCTGATCGAAGCGGCCGTCATCTTCTGGTTGCTGCACACCTTCCGCGTCTGGGAAAACCCGGAACCCCTCAACACCACCGTCAGCGAAGACGACACACCCGAGGCCGAACCCATGATGGTCGACAACCCGGATGGGGCATACTTCTTGGTGCTGGATGGCGAGTACAGCCTCTCCAACGAAGAGTGCATCGACGCACTCCGAGCCTACAAAGCGAAGGGTTGGGTACTCGACACGCGAGGAGAGTACATGGTCTGGAGAGGGGACCAGCGTGTTGGCGACACGGAGGTCTTCTGGCGCGGAGGCAAGACCTACATCCCGATCATGTGGGGGGAAGAAGAGTGATGCTGAAGGGACACCAGAAGGGTGAGTTGCCCCTCCAGAAGGGGGACCGGATTCGCGTTCCTCGCGGCACCTTGATCCGCACCACCAACCCAAGCAAGCCGCGCGAATACCGCTCCAAGGTCTCGCGGACCGTTCGAGTGGACCACACCCTCTCGGGCCAGAGCATCGTGGTGGCATTCAAGCATCCCACACGCTACATCCGGGGGTCGATGCACTGGCGGGACTTCTACAACATCTGCCAGAACAGGGGCCTCGACTACCCCTACCAGCAAGAGCCCCCCATCGACGAGCTGCTGGCCATGTTCAAGGAAGCCGGCATCGAGCTGGAAGAGCGGGACGCGCTGGGCGGCAAGTACCAGAACGTCTGGCTCCATCTCAACAACCCGAGCGTTCGGTGGGCGGGCTCCGGCGGCTACTGGTGCGAAGCCGACATCAACGACGTGGGGAAGCACCCGCAACTGGATATCCGGTAACAACCTGTGCTCTGAAGGTTGCGTCAAGACGGTTCGAGTCCGTCGTCCCCTGGGCGCTTTGGGGGCGGGAGTTCGATTCTCCCCACCACCCTCTTTCGAGTAGGTGGTGCCAGGACGGCAAATAGGGTAGCACCCGCGCAGGGAGGTTCGATTCCTCCCCAGAGCATTTAACCTCACCCGTAGCGCTATGGCAGACTTCGACGTGAAGATCAACCCTCGCTGGAGCAACTACGCAGCGTGGGAACTGTCGGTTCCCGGCAATCAGTGGAACCAAGAGGTCCTCCTGCGCCTGGAGGACCTCAACCACCCAGCGTTCTTAGAATTCCTCACGCAACCGGGCTACCCTCGCATGAGCTTCTGCCTGCGGGAGGGGGTCCCGCAAGGGTTCGCCTTGTTGGCAGGAGAGGTGTTCTTGGCCTGCTCATACCAAGAGGTAAGCAAAGCCATGTCCAGGATCGTCGAAGCCCTGCCTGACCCGTCCACCCTGGAGTTCTGATGCGTGCCCTGCTGATCGACGACAACCCCTACAGCCTTGAGCGAGACATGCGAGAGCTGATGGGGTGGGAGGTCACGGTGGCCGAGGACGGACGAGAGGCGGTGGGCATAGGCCCCCGCCTGAAAGATTTCGACCTGATCTTGCTGGACCACCGAATGCCTTTCTTCTACGGCGACGAGGTCTTGGTCGAATGGCAGCGGGAAGGCATCGACGCCTGCCTGCTCCCGATCTTCCGCATCTCCTCCTTGAGGGAAGGCAAGTACCCGAGGCAGGTCCCTTGGGTCGGCAAGGCGTTGGGGTGCAGCAAGCTCCGACTCCTTCAGCAGTGGGCCGAGGGAGGGCTGGAAGACGAGGAGTTGCTGCGGAAACTGCGATGAACGGGGGAAGGATGTGAGTGACTCTTTCGAAAGGCACCTCGCTTCTCCCGGCCAGGCGGCTCTGGCGCTGCACGACGCGGTTCGGGACGCCAACATCTTGGTCGACGAGGAACGGCACCATGCCCTAACTGCCCAGCTGTACGAACTGCTGACATCCTTGGACCCGGCGCTGCTGGAGCGCTTGGAGTACCTCCAACTGCTGGAGAGTCAAGAATCGTTCCTCCGGGACAAAGGGTTCCAGGCTGAGCTGGAGCGGCGACTCAGCCTGGAGAAGCCCGCGCGAGGATACAGCGACCGCTCTCGGCTCGAACGGCGGGACCAGGAGGTCATTGCACGGGGCTTCGCCCAGGCCCTCAAAGGCTTCCAAGAGGCGCAACAGAAGATGCAACAAATCATTGCCGAATATCGAGCCGAGTTCGCCCGAGCGGCCAACAAAGCGGCAAGCCTGCCCGGAGGGTAAGGGGGTATTGAGCGTGTCGTCAAGTGGTAAGACACCGGGTTTTGGTTCCGGCACTCGCAGGTTCGAATCCTGCCACGCTCGTTCGAGCAGCGATCAGCAAGAGGAAGCGCCGATGTTCGGGTAGACCCCCTATGCGACGGACACCGTAAGGAGAACCCATGAACAAGCTCAGCCACATCCTGACAACCGAAGGTCTTCGGAAGAAGGCGCGTCCCGATGACGTGGAGTTCACCGTCACCCTTCGCGGACCTCCGGCCCTGGTCGAGCGGGTGAAGCTGCTGCTGCGCACCATCAACCTCCTGGGCAACGTGGGGGCCAGCCGGGACGTCCGCATCGGTATTGACGGCGACGGGGCTGACCGGCTTGATGTCCATGAACTGAGGAACATGGACATCACCCAGGAGGCTGACCCGCAGCTGGAAGAGGATGCACTCCGCATCACGGAAGGTGGAGGACTGGTCGGGGAACGCTGGAACCCCTGACCGGAAGGTAACCCCTCATGCGAGTGTAGCTCAATTGGTAGAGCATCGGCCTTCCAAGCCGAGGGTTGTGGGTTCGACCCCCATCACTCGCTCCAAATAGCAAGATCCCCCCAACCGCTAAAGTGGACCTGCCCTCCGTGATTGTGGCCGGAGGGCAGTGGACCTGCCCTCGCGGAGCGGTTGGGGGGATCTAAGTTCTTCCGGAGTGCCCATGGACCTGACGCCCGCCAGCATCAGACTGAATGAAGAACGCTTCATTCAAAACATCATCCTGACGGCATGGCCGACCACCTACTGCGTCGGGCACGAAGAGGACACCCCGTGGCCCTTGGTTGCCTTCGACCACCTCGGGTTCGAGCTGGGCCGGTTCAGATCAAGCCGCTACAGCGCTCGCCGCCTGACTGCCACACTGGAAAGACTCCGTAAACGGGGAAGGTAAACGCACCGCGAACCCAAGGAGAATCGATGCCCAAGATCGACCCGAAGTCCCATATTCAAGTCCGGAGGCCGGGCAATCAGAACGTCATAGGGCTCATAAGCCGCCACCCAGTCCTCCGGAAGAGCTATCTGGTCTTCTGGAACGACCAAAAGGTCGGCCACTTCACTGCCAAATCCGTCGAGGCGGAATCCACGGTGGCCGCAGCCTTCCGTCTGCCCGGCATCCTCCGGGCAGGAGGCTTCGTGGTTCTCAAGGGGGTCGATGACCCGAAGCATGTGTACTGGATCGAAAAACTGGATGGGTATGCGTCCACGGTGCGGCGCGTCCTACCCGGCAGGGGGATTGGCTCCGAGACCTTCAGGTTCAAGAACAAGCTCTTGAGCCCCCTCCAGGGCCACGAGACCGACATCCACGTCTACAACCGTCAGACAGAGGACGAGAAAGAGGCCAGCAACCTCGCCCGCGAGGTTGAGAAGCTGCGGGACACTCTGATCTCCTCCGGACAACAAGACTTGCTCGAAGGGCTGGAGCCCAGTAACCTCGGGCAGGGCCAGGAAGGGTCCAACACTGAAGAGGAAGCCCCCATGAACAAAACCGCTTGGACCAACGCAGGAGATGATGACATGAGCAAGACCGCGCAGAGCGACAGCGGACCCCGCTTCGACAGCACCAAGGAGCTGATGCAGTACGGCGTCAAGCTGGGCCTGGGCAAGGCTGCCCAGGAGCAGGCCATCGAGCAGCTCAAGGAACGCTTCCCCACCCAGGCTGCCATGTTCGACAACCCCATGTTCCTCGCGGGCCTCAAGATGGCCGTGCCGCTCATGGGCCTCCAGCTCGCCGGACACATCAAGAGCGACCGTATCTCCACCAAGGTCACCGACGCCAGCCAGGCGATGCTGCTGGTCAACACCATCGACGGCACTGCCGAGGTCACCGGCGCTGTTGCCTCCCAGATGATGGAGCTGGGAGCCTTCCTGCTCGGCCTCTACGGCATCGGCGGCGAGGAGGCAGCAGCCACCACCCACCAGCTGATGCAGGACTTCGGGGTCGACGCCGATGAGGTCCTGGGCAAGACGAGCACGAAGGGCAAGGTCCCCGCATGAAGGGCTACCCAGACGGCTACCCGGCACCGGGCGACGTGGTCGCAGTGCCGGGTTCAGCGCCGATTCCCGTGACCCAGTCCATCCCGGAGTACGGGGTAGTGGTGCTCTGCGACGCGGACGACCCCGAGGAAGCCCTCCGAGAGAACCGCATGACCCACGCGATCATGCCTCACAACGACGGCCAGCACGTTCAGGTCTACGACCCCGAGGGGAACCTGAACCGGCCCGGCAAGCACATCCTCAGCCACATCGAGGGGACCAAGCCCGGTAAGCGGATGTACAAGATCCACGAACCCTGAAAGGAGGGGCGGATGCCTCCCGAACCGAGACCTGAATATCTGGCCTGGATCCGTTCCAGGCCAGGCTGGCATTCGACCGCCGAGATCTGGCAGGCCAACCAACGCGGCTGGGACAAAGAGGTCGCTGCCCAGTTCTGCCAGTGGTTGAGCCTGGGACCCCGGCGATTGGCGATGGCGATCCCCGCCCAGCTCTACATCAAGCTGGAGCGGGAGATCGAGTTCTTGGGGGACACCCTGCAGTTCCTGCTCCAGGGCGGCGACCTGATGGTCTACTACAAGGACGGGAGACCGATGTGGCGGGCGTGCGATCCGACCAGGACAGAAGAGTAAGAAGAGTAAACCGCAGCGAGGTCACCTCATGAGCTACATCAGCGAACAGCAAGTCCTCGGCTACCTCGCATCCCTCAGCCTCGATGGGGTCGGGGAAGTGTTGAGGAACGCAGGCATCCTTCATCGCCTTCAGCAGCGTTGGGACGAAGAGCGTCCGATTCCTGGGGGGCCTGTCGTGGTCCCCGGCTATCCGTGGGAGCAGGACGTTGACCCGACCCCCCCAGCAGTACGAGTGGGACGTGTACCTGCTGGGAGTGAGGCAGGTCTCCGGACCCCACAACACCCGCGACTACCAGAAGCTGACCGGCATCAAGGACATCCGCAAGATCACCGGCCGGGGGCTGCGGGACTCCAAAATGCTGTGGGAAGCCCTCCCCAAGCCGGGCAAGGGGCAGACGCTGTTGCCGGCGAACTCATACGGTTGCCTCTTGCCCGAAGCCGTCACCAAAGATCACGCCCTGGAAATCAAGGATACCTTGGAGCGTTCAGGCATCATCGTCGAGGTCCGCTGATGCCCGAAAATTATGTCCGCTGGAAGGCCCTGTAGGTGAGCAACATCATCAGCCCTCGCAATCCGTGGCTTCCCTCTGGGGTCCAGGCAACCAGGGCTGAGCTGGAGATCTTCTTCCTCCAAGTGTTGTTGAGCAAATACATCGGAGGGACCGCTTCGGTGAAGGCCATCCCGCTGCTGCTCCCGGAGACCATCCCGTGGTCGAGAGAGCACCCGTTCCAGCTTCTGATGGTCGTAGCAGACCAAGGGCTGATGCCCCAGTGGGTGAGGAACCTCAACAACTATGGGGTGGAAGAGGCGGGACTGGCGGTCGCTTTCAGCCGAGCCACGGCGCTCGACATCGTCCGCGCGGACAAGCAACAGATCCGCCAGTTTTTGGACAGCCTCCCCAAGTTCCAGCAAGTCTCCCCCTTCTGGGCGGCATTGTTCTGGGACCGCAGCTACGGGGAAGCCAGAATGGCCCAGCTTGAGAGACCCCGTAACAGGCTGGCATGACCGAACCGAAGACCGGCTGGTGCATCGAAGAGGACAAGCTCCGTTACCACCCCCGCCGGATGAACCCCGAAGGGCGGCGGGAGACCCTGCAGGGCCTGATCCAAGGGAGCCTGTACTCCTCGCACCACGTTCCGGCAGACCTCCTCCCGATGGTATTCCTGCCGATCGCATTGGGGGGCTTGGCTCCGCCGGACGAGCTGGTCGAACAATTGTTGGGCCCCAAGCCTCCCGACGAGCCTGAGAGGCTCCCCGAAGCCCCAGTACTGGACAAGAGCCAGCTGCCCTCGGAGAACCCCCCCGAAGTGCCGGGAATCCTGGCCTACGATGAGAAGATGGCCCTCGAATGGCGGTGGGCTGAGGTCTCTGATGAGGATTGGGCGGAACACAAGGCAGGGATCGACGAGGAGAACGCCCGACGCCAGGCTGCCTACACGCAAGAGGTCGCGGAGTATGAAGCGCGGCACCCCCTCTTAGAAAAAGCGAAGCGGGACCACCAAGCTGCCAGGGAGGCTTGGGAAGAAGAGGTTGCGCGGATCGAAGAGGGGAACGCGACCCTCAAGCAACGTCAGCAAGAATACCGAGACCAACAGGATTCTCTCAGCGAGGGGGCCTACGAGGAGATCGGAGTGTTCTTGGGGGACATGGGCCAGTCCTCCCCCGCAGGCATCAACGGCCATCCCATGTTCTTCAGCGTCCAGATCGTGCACAAAGAGGACTGGGAGCGGATATGGAAGGCTTGGAAAGCCGAGCACGAACGTCTCAAGAACCTCGACGTCTGAGGGTTCAGAGGTAAAGTGGGCATCGACCAAGAAGGAGACCTAATGGGTGCAGGAAGGTTCAGCCTCAGCGGCTCCAGCGTGAGCGGCATCAGCTCCAGCATCGTCTGGGAGAACAGGCGAATCTGCTTTGATGTGGGCAACCCGTTCGAGGCGCTGAAGTGCGGCACAGTGCTCATCACCCACGGCCACCTGGACCACGCCGGTGGCCTGCCTCAGCACTACAACATCCGGAAGATGCTGGGGCAGCGCACCACCTACGTCCTCCCCCGCCAGCTGTTGCAGGAGACCGTAGGGGTGCTGAAGGGCTGGGCTGGGATCCAAGAGGAGGAGTACACCAGCCCCATCTTCGTGCCGCTCGACATCGGGCAAGAGCACTGCCTGGGAGGCAAGCTCTGGGTCAAGCCCTTCTACACCGATCACCGCATCGACTCCCAAGGCTACCTGATCGTGGAGCGGCGCAAATCCCTCAAAGCCGAGTACAGAGGGCTGCCGGGAATGGGCCTGGGCAAGCTACGGCGAGGAGGGGTGGAGATCGACCAAGTGATCGACATCCCCATGATCGCGTACACCGGGGACACCCGCGCCACCATCTTCGAGCGCGGAGAGGAATGGCTCAACGCCGAGGTCGTCATCACCGAGTGTACCTTCCAGGGAGAGTCGATCAGCCCCAAACAGGCTGCTGCGCGGGGACACACCCACCTCAGCCAACTCGTCGAGCGAGAGGCGGCGTTTCGACACTGCGGTAAGTTGGTCTTGACCCACCGTTCGAAGCGGTACAGCCTGAAGGACATGAACGAGGCCCTTCAGGCCACCCCCCTGGCTGACAAGGCCGTGTTTTTTTGAGGCTGGTATGATCGACAAGAAGTCCATGACCGTCGAGGGTTGCGAACCCCTGAGCTACTGCCCGGACCTGTTCGCGGACCAGGCAGACCGGCTGCTGGAGCTGGTTCGCCCCCAGCTCCTCAGCAGGACCGAAGTCCGGCAGGAGTGCTTCCTGAGCCCGACTCCCCGAGACTACACCTACGGTGTGGGGCGGGGGGCGAGGACCTACTCCAGCACCCCGATGTGCCGCGAGCTTCAGGAGTTCTTAAGCTCCGTGAGCATGGCGGTCAGCGTGTTCTGCGGCTACGGCATCGGGGCGAAGCGGTTCAATGCCGTCTTCGTGAATCAGTACCTGAACAAACGTCAGCACCTGGGGTGGCACGCCGACGACTCTCCGGAACAGGACCCCCACATGCCCATCGCCGTGGTCAGCTTTGGGCAGGCCCGTGAGATCTGGTGGCGCCCCAACGGCCAGAAGGGGGAGGTCCCTCCCTCTCAGCGCCAGATGCTGGAGCACGGAAGCCTGTTCGTGATGTCGCCGGGGTTCCAGGACCTGTACCAGCACCGGATCCCAAAGGGGGACCGAGAGATGGGGGAACGTCTCAGCTTCACGTTCCGTTGTTTCCGCTGAGACGTTCCCGGACCAAATAAACGACCCAACCCGAAACACTACGGGTATGCTTCCGGCAGGGATAGGTCAATAGTCCGACCCCGCCGGACTTTCCGGTGAGGGGAAATAATAGAACTATCCCTGCTTCAAGGTGAGTCACTGACGACCAGGAGTACGCCGTGGAAATTCCTTCTTGGGCGAGTGAGGTTTGGGATACCTATTCGGAAGAGTTGCTGGCGAGGATGCGCCAAGACCCTCGAATCAGCCTTGGCCGGCCAACGATCCGCAAGATCACCGGGCTCAACGGACACAAGGCAGCGCTTCTCGCAAAGATGATCAAACAGGGCCAGTTCGGCCCTGTTCTGCATTCGGAGACCTCTGAATCCTCAGACGGAGGCTCCAAGGTTGAAGCGGAGGAAGACGAGAACAAGCGGACGGTTCTCGTCAAAGGCACGGGGGAGGTCACCAACCTCAAGGAATTGATCTCCGTCAGCGGAACAGACGTGGCCAAGTGGCGCCCCGTCCGGCACAAGGTCAATACCTGGACCACAGCGATGGGCGGCGACGACGGTCCGATCACCGTCCGCAATTGGCAGGTCAAGGCAGACTTCGAGCCGCGCCGCGATTTTGGCGTCCGGATGCCGAAGTTTAGCGAGCCGCTGCAGCGAGTGCCTCGCGAGTCGGAAGCCGCTCCCCCCACGGAGCGGTGCTTGCTTATCGGAGACCCGCAGTTTGGCTTCCGGCGCACCCGGAAGGGCTACCTGGAGCCGCTCCATGACCGTCGAGTGCTTGACGTGGCCCTCCAGATCGCTGCCGAGGAACAGCCTGACTACATCCTGTTCACTGGCGACATGCTCGACCTGGCCGAGCTGAGCACCAAGTACCCGCGACCCATCGAGCTGCTCGACACCACCGACCCGAGCTTCGCCGAGGCCCGTTGGTGGTTGGCCAGCTTCCGACGCACCTGCCCGCAGTCCCGCATCATCTGCCTCGAAGGCAACCACGACGATCGAGTGCTCCGTGCGGTACGGGCTGCTGTTCCGGCCCTGGCTACCCTCCAGGCCCCCGGGGACGACAAGCCTGCCCTCGACTTCAGTCGTTTGCTGGGCTGCGACGACCTGGACATCGAGTGGGTCGGCCCCTACGGTGAGAGCTTCTGGCTGTGGGATGCGGTCGAGTTCACTCACGGGGATACCGTCCGGTCGGGTTCGGGCGGCACGGTAGCTGCCGAGTCCAAGGGACTGACCCACTCCAAGGTGTTCGGTCACGTCCACCGGGTCGAGGTCGCCCACCGGACCCTCTGGGGACCCAAAGGCCCCCACCAGGTGTTCGCGGCCACCCCAGGATGCGCGTGCAGGCTTGCCAAGGGTCTGGTCCCCAGCGTCAAGCCCAAGAACAACTGGCAACAGGCCGTGGGAATGATCACCTGGGACAAGGAAGCGGGCCAGGAGCACATCACCATGGAGCTGGTCAACAAGGGTCGCTGCTGGTGGAAGGGCGGTCTGATCGCAGCTCAGGACCAGACCGCAGCCATCGAGAAGGGGATCGGCTGGCCCATGCGTAAGGACTGGCTCCGCCCCGAAGAGTGAGAACACCGCCTCCGTTTTGGGCGGTGTTCTCAACATCCATGGCAATTCTGGCGCGTTTTTGGCCAGAATTGCCATTTCTTATTCCATCTTTTCCCGTAAGGTGAGGGCAGGAGGACGGCAAAATGTTTTCCTGACCCCACCCCTGAACGGAGTCGAACGAGATGAGAACCGCGATCCTACTACTGACTGCCCTGACGGCTGCCTGCACCTCCCCCGCCACCGCACTGATCAACGACTACGATCCGGGATCTCTTTACGGGGGTTCAAGCTCCGGCCAGGTCGGGGAAGCCTACGAAGATGATGACGGAGACGGGTTCACCGAGGAAGAAGGGGACTGCCAGGACGACGTCCCGGCAGTGAACCCCTACGCCACCGATCTGTACGGGGACGGGGTCGACCAGAACTGCGACGGGGTCGACGGGGTCGATGCCGACCAGGACGGATTCGCCTCCGAACTGAGTGGGGGGACGGACTGCGATGACACCGACTATGCCATCAACCCCGAGGCTGCTGAGGTGCCGCACGACGGCACGGATCAGGACTGCAGCGGACCCGAAGGCGAAGCCCAGGAGTGCGACCTGGACGGCGACGGCTACTGGCACAACGGTGCTTACTGTGGGGGCGGCGACTGCGACGACTTCGACGGCACCCAGAACCCGGCTGCCATGGAAGACAACACCAACGGCATCGATGACAACTGCAACGGGCTGGTCGACGGGATGCGGTTCGACATGGAGTTCACCGTCCCCGGTGATGAGGGCTGGATGGGACCCAAGGTGACCGTCTCCGACGCCGCTGAAGGGACCTGGACGATCGAGTTCGACATCGCGGACGGCTTCTACACCGAGACGCACCGCTGGAACACGGCAGAGCAGGAGAGCTGTGACATCGCTTGGCGGGACAGCAACTCCCAACCCGAGAGCTGCACCACCACGAACATCTCCTCCGGCAACTTCGACGAGCAGACCACCTACACCCTCACCAGCCCGGACGGAGACTGCTGGAGCTGGGGCTACGCTCCGAACAACAACTGCTCGGACGAGAACCCCCACCTCTGGTGAGAACTGCCAGCCCCGCAGGAGAAGAAATGCGTGTAGTCCCTGTGTGTGTCCCGACCACCTGCCTGTGGGGTACAGCGGCAAAGGTCGGTATCCCTCCAGGTAAAACCGGGGAGCCTCTCACCCCCAGGAGCCCTACTTGCTCAGCAGACCCGCCATCAAGCGCCTCATGGAAGCCGGACTCATCGAGGTCGAGCCGGAACCTGTCAACATCGGCCCCAACTCCATCGACCTCCGCATGGGGGCCTCCCTCAAGCGGTACGACCGAGGCGGGTTCATCCCCTACACGGATGAGGCTGGGAAGGTTCACCGGGCCATCGACCCCACGGACCCTCCGGCATTGGTAGACCTGCCACCCCAACGGATGTTCAACCGCAAGACCAATCGTTGGGCAGAGGGTTGGCTCCTCACGCCAGGGGATTTCTACATCGGGACCACCCTGGAGAAGACCACCTGTAAGGGGGTGGTGCCTCACCTTGATGGGCGGTCCACCTGCGGACGCCTGGGCATCGAGGCGCATAAAACCGCTGGAGTCGGAGATAATGGGTTTAGTGGATTTTGGACCTTAGAGATCCAAGCCGCCGAGCCGATTTTTCTCCGACCCGGCGACCGACTCTTCCAGGTGTACTTCACCCCCTGCTGGTCAACAGCCTTCGCTGAAATCCTCATCCGACAAGACGCGAGGAGCCTCAATCAAGAGGCTCTGCAGAGCCTCTTGTATGGGGAGTTGGCTCTGCTGGAGACTGAGGACCTGTACGCCCAAGACGGGCGAGGCCACTACTCTGCCGACAACGCCGCGAGGGCTGCAGCTCCCCTGGATTAATCCTGGGGGCAGCGATGGCTGGTACGGTTCAGATTGATGGCAAGTGGTACTACGCGGAGTGGGACGAAGAGAACCAAGAAGCCCACATCCTGGGATACTGCCGGAGCTGGGAAGACACCTACGGAGTCCTGGAGTCCCCCTTCGGCCGCGAAGAGATCTGCAGCGAGTACGGCCACGACTTCTTGAGAGTGTACGCGGCTGCCCGCAACGAGGCCCTCCCTTTCAAGGAATACTACCATGGGGAGGGCCACGACACTGCGGAAGAAGCTCTTGAGTGCTACCGGCAGTTCCTCTTGGATCAAGACTACGGGGTGGCCTACTCAGACCACTACTTGCTGCCCTGCAAGGAGTGCGGAGAGATGACCAACGAGATTGTGTGGGTCCAGGGGGAGCTCTTGGGGTACTTTTGTGAGAAGCACCAAGGTCCCGACTCGGTCCGGTCTCACATCAAGCTCTGAGGGAAGCGTGAAAGCCTACGACGGAAAGCACATTTGGAACTGCCTGCCTGAGAAGTATCGGTGGACCGCCCACAACCTCGTCGGCCACCCGCTCAGTGAGGTCCTGCACTTGATGGGAAGTCGGCGCTGGTCCAAGTGGGCTCACGACGTGACCCTTCCCTTCCACTTCCCTGGAGGCGACGACCCTCGGGGGTAGGTAACAGGAGGCACCTTCAACCCTGGAGAAGCATGCACACCAAATTCATCCTCGCAGCGGCGGCAATCGCCCTGGTGGGGGGCGTTGCCTCGGCGACGGTCCCTGATGTGGGTCGCCCCATCCACCCCAACGCAACGGCAGAAGACGCTGACCTGGATCAGCTCCACCGGGTCTTCGTGGACGACCAGGGCAACTGGACGACCGAGACCCAGGACCTGGAGGCTTGGGCTTCGGGTGCGGGTCCCCTCGACTCCATCTGGACGGGCACAGGCATCCTGTTCAACGCCGACATCAACATGTTCCGAGCATGCTCCTGCGCCTTCGACCACGAAGCCGACGGCGCTCCCAGCTGCGGCGGGAGCGAAAGCTGCCAGTGGGTTTTGGCGGCACCCGACTCCAACGGCCACCGCAGCCCTTGGTGTACCGGGTCTTGCAGCGGGTCCGGACCCGACTGCGACTCCTTCTGCTCTCCTCGAACCCTGCACGGGGACGGAGGGGTCGTCGCCGACATGATCCTGGAACACGTCCTGGACGGCGGACGCTGACCCAGGCTTGGGTCCCCGGTAATAAGTCTTGCCTAAAGGGCTTGACCCCACTCTACCAGTAGGGTAAAGCCACAAGGCTCGGTCTTTTACAACTTGGGGTGATACAGCAGGTTGGTCCTGCAATGGTCTGTTAAACCACCAATCACCAGGCTTCTTCCTCGCTCGGCTTGACCTCTGAGCACCACGGATAGCCCTACAAGCATCGAGGTTCGATTCCTCGTCACCCCACTCGCCGCTGAAGCACACGGCATGAGCCTACAAGCAAAGTAGCTCAATCGGTTGAGCATTCGATTCGTACTCGAAAGGTTGTTGGTTCAATTCCAACCCTTGCGCCAAATACAAGCTCCGCCACTCGCTTCAACGGCACCCTTTCTGCGGGAGTCGCCGGATGGTCCGGCACCAGCCTACCCAGCTGTTCAACGCAACTCTCAGAGGCTGACCTCGCGTACCTCGCTAAGTACGCACCTTCGGTCCTCCTACAAGCCTTCGTAGGTTCGATTCCTACCTCCCGCTCTTGGATCCTCGCTCTTTGCACGCAGCCTACAAGCAATGCCGAACGGTTCAGGCAATCGACTGAAACTCGATCGAGGTGGGTGACCACCTTTGTAGGTTCGAATCCTACTGCTCTCGCTACAGAGATCAACCAGCTGCTGCCCTCGCGAAGATCCAACCCCCTAACAAAGAAACCCCCGGCTGTTAGGCCGGGGGTTTCTTTGTCGGTTCGGTCAGTCTCGGCTGAGGACGATGGCGGCGCGGGTCTCGTTGCCGACCTCGACGAACTCCCGAATACGGTCCAGGCTCTCCTGGCTGCCAACGATGCTCTTCTCTTCGGGGGTGAGCTGCTCGAAGTCCCAGCCGATGGCGCGGAAGCTGTACTCAAGGATGCCTGCGATGCGGTCTGTGATGGTGCTCATGGGGGTCCTGCTCCTTCTTTGTTGGACGCTTGAGCTTACGGAGCACCCTTCGATCGATTTCCCGACCGGTCGGATCGGTTAGCGAAACCTCGATCGACCCCCTGAGAGGCTTATAGCTGCGGGTTGGCATGCGAACAGTATCTGCCGCCAGGGTTTTGCGTTCCCACAGGATCCAACGAGCTGCACAGCTCGCCCTCCAAGAACATGCCAAGACGGCACGGAGCCAAACCGCTGCCAGTAGGGAGATCACCGCCGAGGTCCTGATCGCCTTCGGGGAAGCCACCGAGGGCGAGGTGAGGGTGGCTTCCTTGGCCCGGAGACTCAAGCAGCTGAAGGACATGTTCAGCCGCTTCCCGAAGGAGTGGGAGCAGCTCAAGCGAATGCTGGGCGTCAAGGCCAAGGGAACCGTGGGGCTACTGCGGGAGCTCCCCAAGAAGATCAAGGGGTGGGTAGCCTCCGGGAAGCAGTGGCTTCAGAAAGCTGGCCGCACCCTCGTAAACAAGCTGCCAGCGCTTCAGCTCTACTTCGACGTCGGCAAAAAGCTGCCAGACATCAACGAGTGGCTGGTGAAGTCCCTCGACTACATGCCCGGACCCCTCCAGAGTGCGGTTAGGGGCATCAGCTCCCGCGCCCAGAACCTCGCTGAGTGGCTGGACGAGCTGCTCAAGCTCAAGAAGGTCCTCCGTCCGGGAGGTGCTGTCGTGAGCGGGGGAGTGTTCGCCTACATCTGGATGAACGTCAAGAAGCTCCACTATGACATGCTGGAGACCATCCAGGGCTTCTTGGGGGGGTTCAGCTTCACCGAACTCTTAGAGGGCCTGCCAGAGCAGGCAGCCCTGTTCCTCTTGTCGAGCCTGTTCCCCGGCATCCCCGCCGAGATGGTCTGGGGCATTGCCGGAGCAGTAACGGTCGTGCTTCAGATTCTCTGGTTCATGAAGCAGGGTTACATCCTGTACAAACCCGGACGAGGACTCAAGATCGACTGGAGGGAGATCGGGGTCGAGCCCCCAGAGAGGTTGCCGGAAGCTGTCCCGGTTTAGGGCATCACCACCTGCCGGGCAACGACACCCTGGTCAACCAGGGTCGGGACTGCAACCACGTTCGCACGCGGCGGGGTGCGGTAGCAGGTCAGCGGCACAATGACACTGTAGCCGCCCATCAGTGCCCTCTGGTTGATCTGGTCCAAGACTCCCTTCAAGGCCCGCTGTTCCGGGAGGGGGATAGACCCCAGGGCATCGAATATCAAGACATCCCCCCGCTCGGAGTTGTCCCGGAACAGCTGGAAGGCTCCGTAGGGGTCATCGTCCCCCAGGTATGCCGAGAGGTTGGTCGACAAGAGGTGGGGGAGCTGATCCGGCGGGACCCCTTCGGGGAACACGGCCCGGACCCGGACGCCATGCTCGCTGAGGCGGTTGGCGTAGCCAACGAGGTGTGAGGTCTTCCCAGAGCCTGGGGGACCCCGCAAAAGCGTGACTCCCGGGGTCGGATCACCCAGGAGTCTGTAGCAAGACAGGAAGTGTGGTGGCATCTGGGCTCCTTTGGTTGGTTGGAGCCAAATACCGTCAGGCCAAGCTGCGATACAGTTCCAGCGCCTGATCCTGGTGCGAGTCAAGAAGGACCGAGAAGGCCCTGTCCTTCTTGGCGAAAGCCGACACCCCCTGAAGCTCTCCGGGCTCGAACAGGCCGATAACCGGCGCCACCTTGAGTGCGAGGTTCGGATCTTCTTGGACCAGCGAGGCCCACACCTTGTCCCGCTTGGCGAGGGCGATCAACTTGTCCCGTTCGTCCCAAGGGATGGGACGGCCAGCCGCCTCAAACAAAGGAAGGATCAGCCGCAGGCCGCCCTTCAAGACCTTTCTCCAGTCCCTCTGAACGCCCTCCAGCCAGCCGCTGGAGTAGGAGTTACCCAGCCGCTCTTTGATGAGCCCTCGCCGGGTGGGCGTGCTGTAGCTCGCCTCGTAGCCGTCAGGCGAGGCAATCGCGTCCAGATACTCCTGGTACAGCTTCCTGACCCTGCCCGAGAGGCTGTACTCGAATTCCTGGCCTACATCATAAGAGATGCTGCCCATGTGGGCCGGGAAGAGGTTCGGATCTTTGACGCGAGCTGTGGGGAGGAAGTGGTTGAAGAAGAACTCCTCAGAATCACCCCCGTTCTCCAAACCGTTCTGGTAGGCAGCCTCCTGGAGCTCTTTCCAGAGCGGGGCGAGCTGGACAGGTTCCGGAACCTCTTCGACCTCCGGAACCTCAAACGCAGATCCGACCGCCCCCAGGTCTTGCAGGGACCAAACTCCGGGCTTGTTGGGCATCTTGTACTCTGCCCAGACGAACTCAGCGGGGAGAGGACGCTTGCCCGCTCCGATGTCTCGCTGCATATAGACCGGCAGGCGGGTGCCCTGGAGCCAACCCAGGAAGGGGATGTAGTCCACCCGGAGCCAGGACCCATCATCGACCTTGATGATCTTTCGGTTCTTGACGCGGGCTTCTTGGAGGATCTTGGCGAGTCGCTTGTTCATCAGCCCACTCCGTCTGGAACTTCGCCCTGAGCTTCCATGAACAGGACCATCTTCTGCATGACGCGCTGGGCTCCCCTTTCGGAGATACCGTCGTTGGGACTCTCGAGGATGGCAGAACGTCCCTGCTGCCTGGGTCGACCGTAGAGCTCCAGCTGAACGGAGTCGTTGCTGATGTAGATGCGCACGCTTCGATACTCCCGGCCCCGGTAGTTGACTCCCAGCGGAATTTCCGCTTCCATCGAGTCTTCCCAATCAGCGCTGTAGTCGTAGAAGTCGGGCATGTACGACTTCTTGCTCAAGCCCTCTTCCCTCAACAGGCGGGCGAGCTTCTTGGTATTCATGCTGCCTCCGTAGACTAACAAGCGTCTCACCATAGGCTTCGGATTGATCTCCCGGTAAGCGCTCCAGCAACCCACTCGCCCCCAGAACAGGGGCCCCAGAAGAGGAACGCTGATGACGAACCCCCCCGACCCCGTGAGCCAGGAGCGGCTGGAGAGCCTCGGCCCCGCCGAGCGCACCGTTCAGGTGCTGAGCAACTTCACGGACCACCTCCGCCACAACCGTCCCGGCTTGGTGACCGACGACCCCAACGCCCCGTGGGGGAACAGCTGGCAGCAGGCAACTTGGAAGGTACAGGAAGACGGGACCAAGGCGGTCTCGACCCTCCGCAAGGTCGGCACCCGCACCCTCAAGACCACGGTCGGCACCCTGGGCGAAGACGGCAAGACCGTTCGGAACAGCCAGGGGAGCATCGCCGGCGAGTACCGCAAGCCCGGCATCTACCCGGAGGTCGCGGTCTTTCTCTACAGCCAGATCGCCGAGATCTGGAAACTCGACGCCGAGTTCAGCGCTCACCTCGCCAGCTGGGTCTTCTCCCAGGACCGGCGAGACCTCAAGACGGTCGCCGCCGCCTTCATGCTCAGCCAGAGCTACGCAGGCCAGCCGGTCACCGAAGGGGGAGAGGTCATCTTCTACGAGGACGACTTCCGATCCGTGGGTGAAGCCATGATGCTCCTCCGCAAGAAGGGGCAGGACCTCAGCCCCAAGCAGGTTCTGCAGGTCGGGGAAGTGCTCTGCCTGCCAGGGATCCACGCGATCAACCGGGAGCTGGGGTTCACCCGCAGCGCAAAGAACCCCAACCTCAAGCGCTGGAAGAAGGCTGTCAAGCGGTGGCTGCGCTACCGCGAGGACAACCCGCGCATGCTGGCGGGTCTGGTCAAGTCGGGCCAGTCCAACACCGTCAAGGCCCTGGCGCGGCGCTGCGGCTACAAGCCCGCAAGCGAAGAGTTCTTCCGCGTTCTCAACTGGAAGCAGAAGCAATCCGCGGACGGCCACCGGGCCATCGGCCTGGACATGGAGACCGAGGCGGCGGAGACCTGGGACGGCAAGACCGAGGCGGAGATCTGCCAGTCGATCGTCGCGGACCAGCTGGGCTGGAAGGTGATCGTCGGCAAGCTGCCGGCTTCGGTGGGGGTGACCCCGGCCATCTTCGCGGCGGCGGTCGAGTCTGGGGCCATGAGCAACAAGGACCTGATCATCCTGACCCCGACCATCGAGGAGCTGGGGCTGATCGACAAGGAGCCGGTCGCTTCGGCCTGGAAGCGGGCGATCCAGGCGGCGGGAGACCAGCGGGCGCGGAACATCGCCCTGCGGGTTCGGTCCAAGGAGGCCAAGGGGGGCCTGGAGGAAGCCGCCGACGTCGCCACCGCCAAGGCCATGGAAGAGGCGACCAGGAACCTGCGGGTGTGGGTCCCCATCGACATCTCTTCTTCGATGGACAGCTCCCTGGCGCAGGGCAAGGAACTGCTCAGCAAGTTCCTTGGGGGCTTCCCCCTGGAGCGGACCCACGTGAGCGTGTTCAACACCGTGGGCCGGAGGGTCACGATCCGAGCCCCTCGACGGGCAGCGGTCGTCAACGCCCTGGGCAAGTTCCGGGCCAGCGGCGGCACCACCTACTGGTCGGGGCTGATTCCCCTGGCGGGCAACCTGCCCCAAGAGGAAGAGGATCTCCTGATCCTCTGGGTCGGCGATCAGGCTGGGGAGAGCGGGACGGACCTGGCCCGGCGCATGCGGCAGAACAACATCAACCCGGTCGCCTTCGGCTTCTTGGAGCTGCCGGGCATGCGGGGCAACACCATCGATGCCTGCGCATACTCCCTGGGCATCCCGTGCTTCCGCATCAAGCCCGAGCTCTTCGACGACCCCTATGCTGTGACGCAGGTGCTGAAGAACCTCATCGCATCAACACCGACTGCGACCACTGCCCGGATCGTGACCCCCCGCAAGACGCTGGTTCAGCAGGTCCTGGAGACTCCCCTGCTTCGGCGTCCGAACTGGGCCCAGTAGGCTTCAGATGTAGGGGCTCTCCAACAACGCTTGGTAGGCGTCGAGTTCTTCGACGGTGTTCCCGGCACCGACCCTTCCACAGGTCGTCGAAATCCGGGAAGATCCAGCTGCGACCTTCCTCGGTGAGGATGTTCGCCGGGTCGGTCTGCGGCCTCAGACCAGGAGGGCCATGCTCGGCCCCCCGGCCGGGCTTCTTGGATGACGGGCTTGTCGGTGCGGATCTCCCAGCCCCCGCCAGTCTTCCCCACGAAGGTGACTTTGGTCCCCCGAGTAAGGTAGGTCGTGACCTTCCCTCGGCGGTCCCCGTCGATGACCGTCTTCTTTCGGGTCTGTACGGCGGGTCCTTAAGCGGCTTTCTTGGCCGAGAGACCCTCTTCACCCAAGATTCGAGCCAACCGATTCATGTCCTGCCTCCGTTAGTAGGCTGCGAATTAAAATTCCACTATTGAGGAGACCCTCCATGGGCTGGCAAGACCTACTGAGCCAAAATCACACCCAGACCCTCGCGTGGTTGGGGGGCAAGACCGCCCTGGACGCCAAGCGGTCCTATCGAATTCAAGGTCGACGCCCCCAGCACCGAGGGTGGCACCAGTTCCAGGTCCAAGGACGCAGGGCAACGTGGGTGTCTTCCGAGGAAGAGATCACCCCTCCCTACGAGGTGGGAGGCTTCAACACGGTGCGAGGCTACCTCGCAGGGAACCGGCTGATCGCGGACGGTTCGGCCTACCCTCCCCAGATCCAAGCACTGTTCGGAGCACCCACTGTGTACGGGCTTCCGCCGGGGCTCGACCCGTTCACGCGGGTGCTGTGCTGGGAAGTGGTGCCCGGAGAGTCGATGCTCTACCTGGGGATTGAGTTCCCCGCAGGACCGGAACCCGAGGTCCTGATCGCCTTCGAAGACCAACTGAGCATCGACAGCATCCCTGGGGTGGACCCTGCGCTTCATGCCGCATTCAGCTTCCTCCGGGAGATGGAGCGGGTCGAAGAAGAACAGAACCGCTTGCTCCGAGAGCGTCAGGAGGCGGAGGTGAGGGCTCTCCGGGAACAGGCCGCGCGAGAAGCCGCCGAACAAGAGCGGCTGGGCCGACTGGAAGAGATGCGCCGGAACATCGGAAGTGCGGCAGGTCGCCGGAACATGGCACAGCAAGACCTGCGGGCTGCTTGCCTGGCGGCGCTCCAAGTCAGCGGGGCCGAGCTGATCTCCGTCCGGGAGAGCTACTCCTCCGAAGAGAGCGTGGTGCGGTTCCGCTTCCTTGAGCGGAGGTTCGAGTGCGTCATCAACTCCTCCACCTTAGCGGTGACCGAGGCCGGCATCTGCCTGACGGATGAGATGACCGGCGAGCGCGGGGACACCCGGTTCACGCTGGAGAGCCTGCCTTCGGTCATCAGGGAGGCAATCGACCTGGACGTGTTGGTGGTGTTCCGCCACGTCTGACCGACGATAGGCTCCTTAAAGCACCCTCAGTACCCAATCCGCCCTCCCTATATGTAGGTAGCCGCGCACGGCTGGCTACGACATCGCAGGAGGGTGAGATGGATCCGGTTCTGGTCCTGTACTCGGTGGAGCCCTACACCTACAACGAAGGCACGGATTATGTCGTTGAGCGTAGGGTGATCTTCCAACCCGCCACCCGGAAACAGATGCCCTTGGCAGTGCTGGACCGGAACTGGGAATACCCCTCCTTCCCTTGCGAGACCACGGCGAACCGCTACGCGACCCAGCTCCAACTGGACGAAGCAGGTAAGGAGCCCGAGTTCCTCCCAGCGGAATTTAGCTGGGCCTGCTGACCGGGATTCCCATGAGCAAAACGATCGCAGAAGTTCGGAGGGCTGAAGGCCCCTCTTGGTATGGCATCTTCGACGGCACGACCGATTTCTTCCAGGCCCGCATCTACCCGGAGAAGTCTCTGGCGGTGGCAGCGTGGGAAGCGCCTGAGCCCCGAACGGTACTGCACGCATGCTCCTGCGAAAACCCCGGAGTGGAAGAGGTTACCCTCACTACCCACTACGGGAGTGGAGTGGAGATGCAGAGTAAGGCTTGCTTCGGATGTCGGGTCATCACTGGCATCCGAGACCCCTACTGGGAACCTCACCCCGGACGCAGCGGGTGGGGCTTCGTCATGTTCGGCGAGGAAGAGTAGCTGGCTGAGTCCCTGATTTTGGCGGCCGTGTTCGCGGCCTTTGGGACTCTTGAGCGGCCGGTCGACACCACCTACCTACTCTGAGGAGCCATCATGCTCGAAACTGCAGTCGTCTTCGACCAAGAGGGTCAGGCCCTCCACTGGCACGAGCCTCTGGACCGTTCCGGAGTCTACCTGCCGGACTCCCCCGACTTGTGGTCGGTGCTCTGGGGCCACAGGCGGGTGCTCGGGGGGGTCGCCCACACCCACCCATGGAAAGGTCGGGCGTGGCCCTCCCAAGAGGACCTGACCACCTTCCGGGCCGTGGAACAGGGCTTGGGAGTCAACCTCGTGTGGCCGGTTGTGACGTTTACGGATGTACTGTACTTGGAATGGAACCCAGGAATCAATCAGTACTGGTCCAAGATGCCACCGCGCATTCGGGTAGGCTCGAATATCCTGGAAGAACTTCGAGACCGTAGCGGGCGGATCCGGTAAATTAGGAGACCCTAAGCAAGGACCGCCGCATGACCACCCTGGACAGCTACCTCCGCACCGTGAGCCAACGTCCTCTGAGGCTCAGCAACGGGGAGGCGCGCAGCTACACCTACACCCTCCAGGGTGGCCGCATCTACCAACCCGCGACCGAGAACCCAGCTACCAGCGTAGCCCTTAGCAACACCCCGACGTTGTACGAGGCGGGAGCCTCCCTGGGGCCCCCGATCAGACTGAAGCTGGGGGGCGCTACGGAATTCTTGGAGGAAGTCCTCCAGGGGAAGAACCCCTACGACCTCCTCCTGGGGCGCATCCCAAACGAGACTGACCTGGGGACCCGAGAGTACCGCACGGAACTGAAGATCCGGTTCCTTCTGGCGGTCGAAGGCAACACCAGTCACCCCGAACTCTACGACGCCCTCTTCTTCAAGGTAGTGGGGGAGGCTGGACTCCGGCCCGGCCCGATCCGCAAGAACGCCAAGCGTGCTCGGAGATACTTGCGGGAGTTCCTGAGCCAATCCTGCCAGAAGCTGGACCGGCGGCTGTCAGGCTCAGGACGGGTGGTAGGGTTCCAGTACGAGGAGCCCATCGTCGAAGGCCCCCCGAACAACCCCGCCTTCAACAGGCTCGTACAGGACTTCTTTCAGGTCGAGATACGGAACTTCGTCGACCGCATCCCGGCCTGAGAGGTCCGAGGTGAGCCCGTACTTCGCTGAATCCTTGAGCCGCATCGAGCTCTACAGGCAACACGGACTTGCAACCCCCGCCCGAATCCGAGAGCTGGAGCTCTTCGTCAGCCTCTTCGAAGATCGCTGGGACCTGACGGTCAGCAGGACTCCAGAAGGCTATCCTGCGGTGAGTTACGAGGACAGCACGGGAGCCTACGATGGCGTCGAGGCGATCTTCATTGATGATCGCTGGGTCATAGAATGGGACCTCGGGAATTGCGAAGAACGCATAGAGGTCCGCGGCTACACCTTGGCCGCTGCCATCTTCTTGACGGTCGCCCAGAGCATCTACTGACCTCCCGGTAAGAGCCCCCGTCCTACAACGAGGAGGCTCCCGATGGGGCAGATCAACGACAACGAGGCATACGTCAACATCACCTGGAGCGGTCAGAACGGAGACCTGACCAGCCCGGTCCCCTATGACCTGACGGACTCCGAGATCCGAACGCTGGCTGCCGCTTCCCTCTCCGAAGGTGCCGTGGCAGGGATGGACGCGGCGACAGCCGACTTCAGCGACTTCGTGGTGGACCGCTTCGGCCCCGGCGAGGCGTACCCCTACAACCGGATCATGATTCGGCCGAAGACCCCGTTCGGGGCATAGGCTGGAGCCTGCGGCAACCGCCGGGGAGATCTACTCTTGGCTGGCGGACTTCAGTGTAGACGACGAGGTCTGGGTCTACAACTCGTTGTAGACCCAGACCTCCGATCGCCGCAGCTTTCGGGATGGGGTCTGCCGAAGTTCGAGGTCAAGTATATAGGCTTGCCCGAAGAATGAGGTGAGCCGTTATGACGACCCAAGCCGAAGAAGAACTCGCAGAATTCCGGGAAGCGTTCGAGCAGTTCCCCGACACCTACGCACGCCGGCAGTTCCTCCAAGAACTGGATGACTTGGGAGCCATCGCAGCCCTCACGGACCTCGAAGAGATCAGCGCCTTGGACTTCGTGAAGATGCTCCAGGATGGGAGCCTGTCCCGAGGGATCAGGAAGGCGTTCGGGGTTGCTCGGAGGTTGATGGGGGACCGCCTCAGCTACATGAAGTGGCGGGTCAAGCACCCGAGCCTGGATGCAACGGGAGACCAGGACTACGACTGGGATGTTTCTTCCTACGCCTACAGGAAGTGGACCGACGCCGCCCACGACGCCCAGCGGCAGAACAGGCACGACAAGCTCATCAAGTTCTGCCGCGAGCTGTCAGAACGGAGCGGAGTGGTGTTTGCTCCGGCCGACGCCTACCGGAACCCCAAGAAGATGGCAGCGGCCCTGTTCCCGGACGAAGAGACGAAATAAGCGTGTCGAGGAGAGGGGTAAGGGTCCCCTCGACACGCTTAATTGAAATGTAGAACAAACGCGCAGCAGAGGGCGCAGCAGAGAGTGCTGTCCCTTGAGATACAGAGGACATTCGCCGTGTACGAATGTTCCATCGTCCCGGCAGATAGGCCCACGACCGGGTCGAGGAGACTGAAGTGAACATCACGATCGTGGGCGCAGGAGCGCTCGGTTCTCATGTAGTGCTGATGCTGCGGAACCGACCGGAGAAGCTGACCGTCATCGACTTCGACCGGGTGGAGCAGAAGAACCTCCTCGGTCAGATGCACACGAAGATGGGGCTGCGGAGGAACAAGGCCCAGGCCCTCCAGCAGATGATGCAGGGGATGTTCGGGGTGCGGGTCGGAGTCAAGTCCGTCGAGCTTCGCAAGGACAACAGCGAAGCCCTCCTCCAGGACTCAGGGTTGGTCCTGGACTGCACCGACAACATCAAGGCGAGGCAAGAGCTCCAGCTTCACTGCCTGGGCTACGGCACCCCGCTGTTGCACGGAGCCCTGGCTGCAGACGGCACCTTCGGGCGGGTGGTGTGGACCGAGCACTTCCGCCCCGACCCCGAGACCCAGGGTGCTGCGACCTGCGAGGGTGGGGCCAACCTCCACTTCCATGTCATGGTAGCCGCGCACCTCGTGAGGGCAACCGTAGACTGGCTGGAAACGGGGAAGCAAGCGTCTTACAACATCCTCCCCGCAGGGGTGGTTCGAATCGCATAGGTCCGAGCTTGGACGGCACCGTAACCTCCTGACATAACTGGGAGCCCCCAATGAAATTGATGCGCAGCGATATCATCTCCGCCATGAAACACCACATCCAAGAGCTTCGGGGGACCGAATCGGTTGCCTGGTCGGCAGTCGCTGTAGCGACAACCGCCTTTGTCGTCGAGGTCTTCCAGGGAGGCCCGACCCTGGCCGGGGGTGGCGTCGCGTTCATGGTCTTGATGGTCGCGGTATTCTTGAGGAAGGACTTGAACTCCCTGAACCAAGACCGCAAGAACATCACCCGCAAGCTGGACGAGAGCCTGGGTGAGCCAGACCCCGGAGAGTGACATGGACACAGAAGACGCGCGGGCGATCCTGAGTGAGCACCTCCGGCTGGCCCAGCTTGCTCGGTGCTCACTCCGAGATGCCGTTCTGGTCAACTTGACCAGAACCCTCAAGATCCAGTTCTGGTTGGCGGTTCCTCCCCTCCTGGCCATCGTGGCCGGGGTCGCAGCCCTCCTCAGCGGGGACCTCCAATTTCTATGGCTCGCAGTGCTGGCAGCCTCCGGGACCTTGTGGGTCGGAACCGCCACCACCAAAAGTCTGGGCAAAATCACAGCCGCCTGCGACCTGGATGTCCAGTGCCACAAGGGGGAGATCGACTCCCTCCGCCGGAAGATGGGGTCGTGATCCGCCCAAACACTGCCCGAAGCCTGAACATCCTGGCGGGGATCTGGTCGGTGACCCTGGGTATCAGCGGGATGAGCTTGGCCACCAGCTTCGTGCTCGACTTGGGGGACGGTGCCCTCTGGTGTCCGGTCCTATTCGGGTTGACGTTCCTCTGCGCCGTTGCCGGGGGTTGGGAAACGCGACGACTTCAGAAGAGGCTCTCGTGAGATGAGTCGGGGGAGAACCTTGTGGAATGGTCTGACTTCTGGCATGCAATGAAGGTGAGCGCCATGGTCGCAGCAGCATCGGCCCCGTTTTGCTGGGGCATGATGGTCTGGGCCTTCCGTGGCATGGGGCGGGAGAAGCAACGGCTGGGATGTCCGGATGGGGTCGGGCGGGTGGAGTGGGCGCACTACCTGGAAGTCCGAGGCAAGCTGAAGCAGCTCCCCTACGAAGAGAGCTACGAGGCGGAGAAGGCTGTCCAGCGTCACTTCAGGAGGAAGGCCCAGTGCCCGAAGAGGTAGACCTCGAACGCATCTATGACCTCTTGGAGCAGGACTACGCCGCCTTCGAACAGGGGGTAGAGCTGACTCTCTCTTTAGGCGTCGAGCTTGAGGCGGACTGGGCTGCCTACATCCAGCGGCGTCAAAGAATCCAGGCACAGCCTGGGGGATACCTGGCCATCCACTTTTCCCCCAGGCAGCGGAAAAGGTTCCAGCGAGGGAAGGCCCTGCTTAACCTAAAGGGTTGACATGTTCCCCTACTTCGGATCTAAACGGAGGGCGGCATACCGATACCCGGAGCCCGAGTACTCCACAGTGATCGAACCTTTTGCCGGCTCGGCATCCTATTCTCTCCACCACAGGCCGGAAAAGGTCATTGCTGTAGAGTACGACCGGCGGGTGTTCGAGCTCTGGCAGCGGCTCTTAGAACTCAGGGAGACTCCGCCGCCGCCAGAAATCGGAACACGCACCGAAGACCTGTTTCACATGCTGTTGACCTACAGCGAGCATGCGCTCACCAGCAAGTACATGACGGTCACCTCACGAATGGTCCGGGATTGGAATGCCATTCACCGGAGGATCCTGGAAGAGTCCCGCTACGTTCGAGGGGCGTTCACATTCCTGCAAGGCAGCTACGAGGACGCCCCAGACATCGAAGCTACCTGGTTCATCGACCCACCCTACCAATACGCCAACAAGAGGGGCTATCTACACGGGGCCTCCAGCATAAACTTCGACCGCCTTCGGGAGTTCTGCCTGAGCCGGAAAGGTCAAGTCATCGTGGCCGAGCAGGAAGGGGCTGACTGGCTGGACTTCAAGCCGTTGTTCTCCCAACCCTCGCACAGGGGCAGCCGCAGTACCGAAGTAGTCTACATCAAAGAGCGGCCTATACAGGATGTCTTCGGAGTTTTGTTTGAGGGGTAGACTGGCCTCAGTTGAGGTGCAGACCCTTGAGCAACCGTATCCGCCTACACAGACTGGACGAGACACCCATCGGGTGGTGTCGTCCCGAAGCCGTAGAAGCCTTGGAGTCTTCCGGCTCCGTTGCTTGGGCGAACGGCAAGCTGTACTTGACCCTCCCTGGAGTGGACATATCAACCCCCGCCCCCTTCGAGGTGGGGGAAGCTGTTTGGGTTATCCTGGGAGGCAAAGAGCTCCCAGGATGGATCCGGGCAGTCATCTTCGCGGCCGGCAATGTGCGGTATTCCGTCCGGGTGCCCGTGGGCGCGGGAGACCTCAACCTGACCACCCTACACCGCATCGAAGGTCAGCTCTTGGAACCCCGAGAAGCGCCGTCGATGCGGTTCGACTACGACCCATACTCGTGAGGAATAAGATGAGCGAAGAAGCTGGCGGGATCCTGACGTTCGAGCAGTTCATGGCGGTTAATCCCCGACAAGACCTGGAGTGGAAGAACCCCCAGGAGAGCTGGCGAGGCTACACGCTCTTCCGGACGGGCTTCGAGGCGGTGGAGATGGAAATGGGAGATGTCATCGCCCTGGCCGTCAAGCGGGGAGCCGGCCAGGACTACCCCGACACCCACTACGTGTTCAGTGCAGCCTCCCAGACCCTCCACAGGATCCCCTTCGACCCCGACCGGGACCTGGTCTCCTGGGTGCCCCTTGAGGGTGCCCCCGGAGCATCGTTCTAACCGATGTCCGTAGGAACACTGCTCTTCTTCGGGTTGCTGGCCCACTTCTGGGGCGACTACTGCCTCCAAAACCACTGGATGGCCAACAACAAGACCAAACCGGGACGCACAGGCTTCGTCGCCTGTACGCTGCATGCCCTCTTCTACACGGGGCCCTTCCTGATCGTTGGCTTGATTGCCGGGGTGAGCCTGACCTACCTGTTGGGAGGCTTGGCCGCCATCGGAGGCACCCACTGGCTGATCGACCGGAGTCGGCTGGCTGCCTCGTGGTGCGACTTCTGGGGCGTCGGGGCCTTCGGGTCCCTACCCGGCACAATCGCCCGACTCCAAGGGTGGGAACACAACCCCAGCACCGGCAAGTGGTCCCGAGAGGTAGTGGTGGCGGAGCACCCCGTCTACGGAATCTCCGCGTCAGAGGCCCGGCACTTCGAAGTGCCTGATGCCCCTCCCTGGCTCAAGACCTGGTTGGTGATCATCGTGGACAACACCTGGCACCTCACCATAAACTCCACCGTAATCTTGATCTGGATGGCCCCGCTCACCAACATGTAGGGGCTGGGAGGCTGAGATGAGCGTGAGGGGATGGGGGTGCTACCTCCTCGGAGGCGAGGCGAGAGTGGCCGCTCTGGCGGCGGAGAGGGTTCTGAAAGCGTACTCCGAGCGGGGGGTCCAGGGGGTGGCTGAGATGTACCAGTCACCCCCTTCCGCGGACCGCATCTTCGAAGATGCGGTCCGCGAGGCGCTCAAGGTCCAAGTGAGTCAGCTGGTCAACGGATTACACCACAACACCAAGAAGTTGATCGTCCGGCTGGCCGAAATCCGGTGCAAGCAAGAATTGGGCCTCCCGTAAGACCTACCGCCCCCAAGGCGGGAGAGTTTGCGGTGAAAGAGAACAAGATGCCCCGAGTGATGCGGCTCATCTTCTGGGTGAGTTACTGCTGGAGCGGGATCACGGGTGGTCGGCCCACGATGATCAACAACCTGGGGCAGGGCATCGCGCAGATGCTCCTCGACCAGACCCAGGAGGACGGGAACGAACTCCAGAAGGTCTTCGCCCAGGACATGCGGGAAGGCTGGGTCCCCTCCGAAGGGAACATCCAAGCGACAGTGGGCCGCCTGGTCGAGAGCATCCTTGCCGAGATGCCCTTCCTCAAGGCCGAGGAGCGCAAGGCGATCGGCACCCAGGTCTCGGAGAAGCTGGTCCCCGTCTACCTGGAGAAGGCCATCGTCGCCTACAACCAGGAGCTGGGGCGAGGGGTCAGCCAGCTCCTGGGAGCGGGGGAATGAAACCGCTCATCCTCTCTCTCAAGGTGTTCTTCGCGGTCGTGCTCGGCAAACGGTCCCAGTACATCGCCTTGATCTCCGACGACATCTCCGAAGACGAGATCAACCTGCTCCAGGATGGGCGCGAGGATACCCTCATCGAAGAGTTCATGCGCGCCAACCGCGGGCGAGGGGCTTTCGAAAATCCAGCCGTCGATGCGATGTTGGTCGAAGAGCGGCAGTACGATGACATCCGAGGGCGCGTCCTCCAGCGCCTCCAGAAGAAGTCCTGGCTCAAAGAGGACGCCCGGAAGATCATCATCAACAAGGCCAGCGCGAAGATCCTCGCCCACCTCCGCTTTCGAAGGACTGTGGGAAAGATGGTCGGCGCGCACAACCAGCGGGTACAGCACAAGAGCAAGGTCCCGCCCAGCACCGCTGAGTGAGTTCGGCCCCTTCGGGGGCTCCCAGAGCCTCGTACTCTGAGTCCACCTTACACCCAACCCGCCCTCACACCCTCAGAAGAAAGGGTACAGGGACCAGTTGAGAGGACTCAACGATGAGTAAGCAAGCAGTGCTGATGGTCACCCAGCTGGGTGACCAGGAAATCCAGGTCGGTCGGTGTTCCCACGCACAAGCGCGACTGATGGCGAAGAAGAACCACGGCCGCATCAAGAACGGCAAGCTCTACATCCAACTGAGACCCGTTCATGTGGATGCAGCCCAAAACAGCATCCACACCCTCCAGAAGACCCACGACCCTCAAGTCTCCCGTGCGGAGCTCGATCGCCGTCTGGAGTGGCTCAAAGGCTTGGTCTCCGGGGTCACCAAGTGCCAGCTCGCGCAGCTGGAGAGCGAGAAGTCCCCTCGCGTCCGCTGGAGCCAACCGTCGAGGAAGTCTTGGCCATCGCTCACTACGCCAGAGCAAGAGGAATGGGCAGCAGAGGTCCGAGATGCCTTGAAAAGCTGGGAAGAACACCCAAACCTCACCCCGGCTTCCCCGGAGCCCTTCACCGTCGAGGGGGAAGAAGTGTTCCGGCAGACCCCAGGCGAATACGACACCCAAGAACTCCAGCAAATGTGGGAAAATTGCGGGGGTGTGGACCAGAAAACCGTCGAGCATGCCTATAGGGCGTACGGAACCTCCTATGCCCCCACCCCTCAAGGGGGCCTGACCCCAAAGGTCGAAGCCGCCCTGGTGGAGGACCGTCCTGAAGAAAGCGAAGAGGAGGTTATCAAACACCACCACCGGCTCCGGGACCAACGAAGAGCTGAGATGGAACAAGGATACAGCAACCTCTCCGTCCAAAACGACATCACCTTGACGCTCGGCGGAGAGATGACCTCCGAAGCCTTGAGGGAGAAGTGGGGGGCGGAAGTGTTAGCCGACGCCGGTTGGAAAGAGCAAGACGGCTGGTGCTACTGGGGGCGTCACGCCTTGGACCTCTCCGAGGCCCATGAGGAGCCCAACGAGTACCGGGTCGTGTGGACCCGTGGCCAGCCGGTCGATTAGAGTCCGGCCCCGGTAACTGCCAAGAGGTTAGGGGGAGGCGTCCTCCGCTCTTGGAGTTCTTCGTGAAGAAAGCCGTCATCATCCCCTCCTTGGAGGGGATTCTGCTCAAGGTAGAAGGGGACGACACCTCGACGCCCCGGTTCATCAATGCGCTGGTTCCAGTGGAACAAACAGAAGAGGGACTGCCAGCCCCGCTCCAACTGTACCGCTATGTGGAGCTGGGTCAGCTACCGGAGATCGTCCGGCTGATGATCGACGACCCCAAAGTGGGGGAAGCCGTGCGGATGGCGACCCGCTTTGAGGACAACCTCATCCCCCGCATGGTCGAGATGGGTGTGACAGCTTACCAACGGCAGGTCATCCTGGAGTGGATGTACCCGGCCAAGAGATTCCCCCAGCAGTGGAAGCACGGGGACAGCAAGGTAGACCTCTGATTCTCGAAAGCAAGCCAAAGAGCTGAAGGCCACCGTAACACCGGAGACAGAGGGGACCTCATGAGGCAGAACAAAGCGTACACCGTCAACGGGGAAATCATCCTCGAAGGGCGGGCCTACCTGGACGGTGACGGAGAGACCATCTGCTGGGAATGTGCTGCCCACAGCGCCACGGCCGAAGACGAGCCCGACAACTTCCTCCCGGTGGCTGAGGTGTGGAACCTGACGCCGGGAGAGACTTGCTCAGGGTGTTCAGCACCGCTGAGTGAGGAACAGGAATGACGGCCACAGCCCGAGAGAGGGAACGGTTGGGGGAGATGCTCCGGAGCGGCGGAGAGCATCGGGCGCAAGCCTTGGAGCTGATCTCCACTCTCAAAGAGGAGGCGGAGGTCTTCCTCAAGGCGCAGTTCGAGCGCCCCCTCGAAGTTCCCTTCACCGTTTCTACGCGCTCCACCCACTATCCCCGTACCTCCGACATCCGAGGGTGCTGGTGCAAGGAGTGCGCCGAGGCGTTCTGCGTTGAGGTGCGCAACCCTGCCCGAGAGTGGGCCGTGCAATGCGTCCACGGGGCGATAGACGGCAACTCTGGTAACATCTTCCAGCGCTGCCAGAGGTGCTTCACGTGGCTCGACATTCCCCGGATACCGTACTACATCGGGGAATACCGCCTCAGCCTGAAAGCGCTGGGCCAGGTCAGCCCTCAAGAAATCTGGCTGGCTGGTCGCGCTGGAGCAGAATCCAGCGGCATCGCCTGGCTGGCGGTAGTTGCTGACTGGAAGAAGGCCAAGAAGCTATAGATAAAAAAGCGTTTGCGCGGAAGGCTGAGGGTGCTACCCTTTGGGCGCACCCCGGCAAAACAACTACACGAAAGGTTCCTATGATCTCTCTCATCCTGATGCTCGCTACCTCACCAGCCCTCGCAGACGGCTACCAGTTCGACGGCTACCCGCTGCACGACTACGGCTACAACCACGGCATGACCGGCTATGTGGTGTACGACGCGGCGGGGGAATTCGTGTCCAACTTGATCGGATGCGTTCAGGCTGGCCCCGTCATCACAGCCAGCATCGCCCACCTGAACGGCCACGAAGCGACCTGCTCCGGCGGGGTCGACATTGACCTCTACAACCCGCCCGGCTGCGATGGGGTTATCTGGGTCACCTGCCAGGGCTCCCAACTCCTGATCGACGGAGTGGCGGCAGAGGTCGGGGACACCATCGCGGCATCCGCCACTCCGTGAGGGAGTCCCCGAAGAGGGATTGACTATTGAGGGCCGGATCTCATGAGATCCGGCCCTCAATTTATGGAGAGCTGGACCCCAAAGTAACCAGCGGGGAAACCGACCCGAGGGTACGCAATGAATGAGGATGAGGTAGCGGAAGACCGATGGCAAAATCTCTTCTGCCTGTCTTTGTCCCAGGCAGAAGAGATTTTGGAAGCGTTGGAGGGACCGATCGCGCGGAGGATCGAGAGCATGAGCAAGGCCCCCCGACTGGACCCCTGGCGCGTCGACGCAGTAGGGGGCGACTACGAGCCCCCCTACTGCGAACCTTGCGCGAAGGAAACCGCCCGGACGGCCCGGAGAAGGTACTCCGTGCCCGCAGAAGCCAGAGAAGGACTTCGGCAAGGGGCAGGAGTCCTTCGCAACTCCTGCCAGCGCTGCTTCGCGTGGCTGAATCTCAATCCCCGATGGGACAGGCAACTCTTCAAGGTGACCTCATGTCTGGAGGACTGGCCCCTGCGTCGAGTACACCCATATGTCATCCTGGGGTTCCTGGGGTTCCTGGGGGGGCGTCGAGTATCCGCCCCCCGGCAGCGGTGTAAGGCGATCGACCTGGCGGAGCGATACCTGCGGGTCAAGGGGGTCACCCTGGAGTAAGGGTCCCCTGTTTTCTTTATAAGCCAACCCAGTCATGAATCTCCGTCGCATCTTGGCTCAAGAGGGCCTCCTTCGAATCCGGACAGCCTCCACCAAGAGGAGGTTCTTCCACGGCACATCCTCCAATTTCTTACCGAACATCCAGAGCAAAGGGCTCTTGGGAACACCGCCGCAGCGGGTCTGGGAAGACAACCTCACTGCAATCCCGGGCCACGTGTACCTGACCACGAGCCTACGCACTGCCAAGGACTACGCCATGAGCGCGTCCGGGAAGTTCGGGGGCGAGCCTCTCTTCTTGGTGGTGGAGCTGGACCGGGATGACCCCCGCATCTCAGCAGAAGAGGACCTGATCCCCAAGGTGCATGGACTGATCATCGATCAGAACGTACACGGGCTGGCCAAAGGCGAGTTCAGCCCCCTGTGGATCCTCCACGAGTACTTCGATCAAGGCCGGATGCCCTACAAAGGCATGAGCCCTCGGGACGAACTGCGATACCTCAATGCACTCTTCGGGGCGAGGACCCTCCGCCACTACATCGACCAAGAAAAAGGGGCCTTCCGGAACATGAAGGACCCCCGCCCACACTGGTCCGACAACATGGATGACGAGCAGATTGCGAAGATGCTCCCCAACCTACGGAAGAAAGGGGGGGAGGACTTCTACGATGCGTTAGGGGCGGTGGCCATGAGCGGGTTCGTTGACCCTGAGCGCATCCTGGACTTTCTCTCCAGCGGGATCGTCACGCAGCTCATGGATGCCCCCTCAGAGAGCGGGGGCAACAGGTCCAAGACCTGGATGCGCCAGAAAGCTCAGTGGGAGAAGCAATGGCCGGAGTGGTTCGGCCCCGAGGCAGGGCTGGTCACCAAGGAGCGCCCCACTGTCATGGTAGAGGCTCGCTCCCTTCGACCGCAAGAGATGTGGGAAGTGCCTGCGGAAAACCTCCCCCGCATCCGCAGGTACGAAGACCTCTGGGGGTGGGGGACTGAGGTAAGCCGGTAACTCCTACGCACCCCATGTAGGAGAGCGCGTGAGCGACTACGACCCCAAGAAAGACCCCGTCGAGAAGCTCCTCCACGCTTGGATGCTGTACCGCTCCAACAGGGGTCCTGCCAAGGATTCCTTCCAAGCCTACTTCAATGAGAGGGCGGAGGAAGATTTTCGGACCTCCTTGGACGAAGGGCTGGAAGCCCTGGCAGAACGCTACCAGGCCCTGCAGAACCTCACTCGCCAGACCATCAACAAGGCCGAGGACTATCCGGGCTACAGCTTCCGGCGGGACGACGTGGCCTGCGAGATGCTGAGGGAATTGAGCAGGATCCTCCAGATCGGGATGCCCGAGGGTGAGTAGGCACACCCTCGGAGGCAAGGTTGTTCCAGGTTGCCGAGAAAAGTGCGGCAGAGGTCGAGGCGTGCGGCGCGGCTCTGTGCGCACTGCTGGACCCCGAGGAGTAGCGAATGACCAAGCGGAAAGGGACCAGCCTCTGCAGCCTCTGGAAAGCCGAAGGCCAACACCGAGAGCAAGCAATCGAACTGGCTGAGGCTTTGGGCGGACATTACAAGAGGTTGATGGGTGAGGTGCTCCTACACCACGAAGGGTTGAGGAGGCCGAACCAGATTGAAGCCTTGACGCACTCGCGGAGCTACCTTGATGAGCGAAAACACCCAGTGGGGTCGCACCCTCTGCCAGATGTGGGAAGCCGGAGGAGAACAACGTACGCAAGCCTTGGAGCTGAGTCGCACATTGGGAGGGGAGCTTGAGCTGGTAATGGCGCGGGTTCAACGACACCAAGAAGATTGCGAGGAGGCGATGGCCAGGTCCTTAGCGTATGCCGATAAAAGTCTGCATTCCTTGAGGAACCGGGCATCCTTAGAAGCCGAAACGGCTTGGGACCTCCGCCAGGAAGCGCTCAACGACCTCCTCAACGTACCAAGATGACTGAGCACCGCCAGCGCTGGGGCCTAACGATCTCCAATCTGTGGAACACGCGGAAGGAGGGCCAGCGCGCCCAAGCGAAGGAGCTTGCGGAGAGCCTGGGGGGCGAGCATCAACGCCTGATGCGGATAGTCGCCTTCAACCACGAGAGACACAAGCAGCTGGCCTTGGACGCTCTCGAAGAGAACAAGCAAGGCCAGCTGGGACTTGTGCCCGAGCTCCTCCGGAAGCGCGAAGAACACTGGCGCGCTTACCACAGAGCCCTGAGAGACCTAAAGACGCTGCCGGACTAACGACCCTTGGTGGCCCTGTAGGACCGGGCCGTGTCGCTGAACCGTGACGCCCCCTCCAGCCAACCACGGGTCCAGTGGAACTCGTCTTCCATGATCTGGGTGTAGTCGTCAGTGGAGAGCTCGACGACCTTGCTCTGGTCTCGCTCGAACATCCGGATCATCACGTCGTAAGCCTTGGCCTGGCAAGTGGGCTTGGTGGTGTTGATGCGAACATCCAGGTTGCCGTAGTCCGCTGCGGAGGCTTCGGCGCGGGTCTTCTTGGCTCGACGCACGAGGCGATGGTGCTCCTTGAGCGTCTTCTCGAGGTCCACCAAGTAGCCGTCCAGGGCTTCCTGGTACATCTGGAGGTGTTTGATGCGGTTCGCCTTGAGGGTGGCGAGGATGTCTTCTTTGGTCACCTTAACGGTGAGGTTCAAGCCGCCGATCATGTTCATGGGTTCTCCTTCAGGAGCCGTAGCCGTCCTTGGCCCAGCCGCCCCCCTTCAGCACGAAGGAAGTCTGTGAGATTACCCGAGTTGCCTCACCCTTGCAAGCCTCGCACTTCACCGGATCATCGGCTTTTTCGTACTTCCTCAGCTTCTCCGTCAGGGACTGGCAGCCCTTACACTTGTACTCGTAGATCGGCATCGCACCCTCCCGTAATTCAAACCTCACTGTACCCGAAGGGGACTGCGTATGGAAGGCTTCAAGTCGCCCCGCTGGACGCTCATTGAGGACGTCCGGTTGGCAAGGCTGTTGAATCAGGGGAAGTCAAACCAAGACATCCACGCCATACTATTCGAGAACACCGACCGCAACCGCCGAAGCATACAGCGGCGATCCCGCAGGCACTGCAAGGCCAAGAAGTGCTTGAGGTGCGGTGCCCGCCTGAGAGGGCCAGCCCCCCAGAAGGGCTACAGGGGAACCTACAGCCGGAGGGGAGGCGTATGCAAGGCTTGTATGGGTCCTCGCTTCGAAGCTGCCCTGGTGACCGAGAAGGCAAGGGAACGGAAGCGTCACTGGGATGAAGACCAAGAGAGCTTCCTCCAGTTCTACAAAACCCAGAGAAGAAAGCGGCTGAGGAGGCTGCTGGAGCCTCAGAGGTAGGAAACCTATACGACCCCTGAAGGGGTAACCGTGAGGTCCCAGAATGCCCTTCGCCTCCCCCGCATCCGCCCTGAAGCCTCTGGTAGGTGCCTGGGTAACCGTCGACTGGTCTTCGGGGTCGATCTTGACCTATGACTCAGGCAGCCTGGACAACGGGAGTGCTCTCCAGCCCAGCGGAGCGCTCCGGCTGAGCCACACCGGAGGCCCCAGCCAGCTCACTACAGGAGACGCCGATCCTCGAACGGGGATCGGGTGGTTCCTGCCGGTGACGCTCCCCAAGGACATCGACTTCCGTCGCTACGAGTTCTGGATGCGCGGGTTCATCAACATGCCCAACGGAACCTACGGCACGGGGGCGACCGCTTCTTTGGTCATGAAAGCCTCGAACACCCCCGAGTTCGATGCCGGGTTCGTGTACTCCGCAGCGGCTCGCCGCCAAGAAGCCGGCGACACCATCGAAAACATCACACTGGCCGAAGACAACGCTGCGGACCCGGTGGCAGGTAGCGGGGACGACCCCTACATCAGCTTCAACATCAGCGAGGGCGGCACCGCCACCCCCACAAGACCGACAAGCTCTGCCCAGTACTTCAGTCCGAACAACTTCCTGCTCAGCGACCAGATCAACGGGAGTCGCCAAGTCGGAACCAAGACCACCGACCGCTGGGACCTGACCAGCACCCGGATCTATTGGGTGGGGTGCTGGCTCAGCACCAACAACGCTGCCATCTCAGCGTTCACCGTAGACTTCGAGCAGGTTCAGTACCGCTTCATCGACCGCTTCCCGGAAGACCCCTGAGCCCTGAGCCCTACCCGAGCTCTTCTTCCAGCTTGTGCATGACCTCATCGCCAAGGAACTGGCTCCACTCGTGGTCGTTGAAGTTGACGTCGCCCAGCCCTCGGGGCTTCTTGACCTTTTCAACGATGGCATACTTGGCTGGGACATCTCGCGGGGGTCCTGCCATGAACACGAGGCGGGCCGGGGCGATGTTGTCTTCGGGGCTGCTGCGCCCCGGAACGAAGTAGATGCCGTAGCGGTTGCCACCGGCATTGATCTCAATGCCCTTGAAGTCCACCTTGACGCGGGCCGGGAGTCCCAGGTCACGGCGCAAGAACATCCGGATCTCGTCTGCAGCGAGATTCAGGCGCTCCATTTCCCGCTTGTACGTGACTTCATCGCGGGTCAGGCCCTCTTGCTCCAAGATCTTGGACAGCTTGTTCATGAGGAGTCCTCCTTGCCCCGCCGTTGCCATAAGCAAAACACTCAGAAAACTTATGGCGTCCTGACCGTAATACGGTATTACGAATAGCGTATGCCGAAGAAGATGCTGAGCTTCCGCGTCCCACCTGAGATGCTGGAGGCGATCAACCAACGCTGCGCCGAAGAGGTCGAAGCCGGAAGGTTCAAGAACCGAAACCAGGTCTTGGAGACGGTCATGGGGGAGTGGCTGGGCAACCGCTATATCCCCATGCCCGACGCCTTCCCCGCTGAGGTTCAAGGACAGGACCTCCGAAGTGCCTTCGTTGACTTCATCGCCGCAGCGCACAACATGCTGGAAGGGGAGCCGGGATCGACCCAGAACCCGTTCCTCATCTGCCCGCCAAGCTCCAAGGAGAAACCATGAAGCTCGAGATCCTGATGGGAGGGGAACCCCTCCGCCAAATCCAGCACGAGGGCAGGACGTTCGTCCTCGTCCCCGAAGCAGGCCCCTACGCCATCCGCATCACGGGTGAGATGCAGGCTGCGCGGATCTACTCTGCAGTCAAGGCGGCAACCCGTGCCAAGGCCGTCATCACGGTGGACGGTCGGAACATCATCGACGGGGAGCCGGGGGCATACGACGGCTACGGCTACATGGTCGAGGGCACCCAGAGCTATACCATAGAAGGGTGGAGAGGTGACACAGGGAAGGGCAACCGCTTCTCCTTCGGGGAAGAGGAACTGGGATACAACGCCCGCATGGGCCAGTCGACATCCAATGACGGGGTGATCGGCGTGGCGGTCATGAGAGAGAAGCGGGTCCGGATCCAGCAGCCCGCCCCGAGGTACAATTTCATCAGTGAGGGTCCGCACGGCAACCCCATCCGCGCCCAGGGAACGCTGGCATCCGCGCCCACCGCCGCCTCCCTCGGAGAAGAGCCGCTGGCCCAGAAGGCCAGCGGGAGGTTGACCCGTTCCCGGAAGTCCCTCAAGAAGATGAGCACCGGTTTCGGAGAAGAGGTCGAGATGCACACGCGAGAGGTCACCGGCTACAAGTTCGAGCAGAAGCCTGCGCAGGTCCTCCAGGTCACCTACGGCAGCCGGGAACAGCTGGAAGAGTGGGGTGTTCCCGTTCCTCCCCCGCTGCCCGACTTCGACGCCTTCCCCGGCTCCAAGTCTGTGCGGGTCCCGGCCCCACCCCCGTTGAGGAAGTGAGGATGGGGGAAAAGATCGTCGAGATCCCCTGCGACCCTGGCACCGAGGACTACGGGCGAGGCTTCGAGCGGGCACTGAGGCAGCTGGAGGAGGCAAGGAAGCTGACCGGGCCGCTCAAGCCTGCGCTTCCCCCGTCCCAGAAGCTCAAGGACTTCGTGGGGGGCGGGTGCTCCTGCTTCAACATCGACTGGGGCAACGCAACGGTCGTCGGGTACGTCTGCCCCAACCCCAACTGCCCAAGCCGAATCCGTTGTAGCTGGTGACTGGGGATCCAGTAAGCCTTCTCCGAAGGGGGCTTACGCATGCACGGAAGCGCAACCAGCTACAGCATCGCAGCCCCAGGCGGGGAGATCCTCTTCCGCGAGATGTCCCGCTTGAAGGTGTCCAGTCCCGTGCTGGGTCTTCACTATTTGGTGAGCCTGGAAGACCAAGAAGGTCACGGGGCGCGGGTTCTCGTCCGTCAGCCGACCTACCCTGACGGAGACTGGGTCTCCAAGGGGGCGGCGGAGATGTTGCGTGAACTACTGGGCAAGCACGAGCTGCCCATAGCAGAGGCTTGCCGATACTTGGAGGTCGACCTTCTGGGGTTTCAATGCAGGCATCAGATGCTTGCGGCGGAAGACAAGAAGAAGGTGGCGCGGGAGCTCCTGGATGGGTACGACATCCTCCAGCGAGTGTCTTGGCGGTTTTATGGGGACCGGCTGACTCACCTGGCCCCCGTAAGGACGTCCGCCGAATGGTCTACTGTGGTTGAGGCCTGCGTCAGCCCCTGCGTGCAGGTCTACCTCAAGCTGCCCGAGGGCTTGCCCTTCCGGCTGGCCTTGAACCGTGCAGGGCACTTGTCGATCCAAGGCTCAGTGCTGGGGTTCATCCGCTGGGCAGACCGTAACAAGGTCTGTATCCAAGACCAGGAAAGGTAAATGAGCATCCCCATTCGAGACAGCCTGATAGCACTCATGCGGAAGCACTGGGCGACCTGGGTCGAGAAAGCATTCGACGGGAACTACACCTTCCTGGTCCACCCCATCAGCCGAGAGGGGATCGCCTTCGGCTTCGACGAGGACACGGACGAGGACGAGTTCTTGCGGCAAGCCGAGATGCTGCTGGACACCGAAGGCACCCGCGCCCTCCCTCAAGGGGAGGTGCTCTGGAAAATCGCCCGCCAAGCTGCCCAGCACGAATACATCCTGACCAAGGGTGAGATCGAGCTCGCCGCCTTCACGGCCGAGTGCGAAGACCACACCGAAGAGATCAAAGTGCCGGAGGTCCTCGCCTTGGCCGAGTGGGTCCGAGACCCCAGCCGTCCAGGCCACTTCCACTTCATCCCGCGAGAGGCAGACCGAGGGATGCTGCAGAAGCTGGTACAGCTCTGCCCGCCACTGCCCCGCGTGATCGGAGACTACATCAAGGCATTCGGGTCTTGCACCTCCGACGGCCGGGACCTCCCGGTGCTGATGTTCCGCAGCCAGATCGAGGCCACCCAGTTCTTCCGCCGGTTGAACCTGACAGCGGACGTGAGCCCCGAATACCAAGCGCGGTTGCTGGAGGTCGAGATCGAGTACGCCGAGCAAAGCCTGGCCGAGAAGAAAAGGAAGCTGGCTGCCCTTCGGGGGGAGGCATGACGCTCCGCTTCTTCGACTGGTTCTTGGGGCTGTTCGGATACCACCGCATGGAAAAACCTGCGGCGTTGCCGATGCCCGTGACCCAGATCCCCGAGACCGCCGTCCTCTTCATTCCCGAAGAGCCCAGCCCGGAAGAGGTGGCGGACCTCATCCATGCCGTCGCCCAAGACCACGAGATGCTGGAGTGGTACGACACGGAGGGGTGGCACCTGCTGAAGAACCCTCACCGCTTCGACCTGGACCGGGACCGGAAGCTCCCGATCATCGAGACCGAAGATGGGAAGCAATGGGAAGCCGTGCCGCGTTGGCGGGAGACCGACTGGGTCTACCTCGAAGCGGGGGGTGATGCCCCGGCACGTCCCCGCCCCCAACTGAAAGCAGACGCGACGCCCCGTGCTGTAGAGATGCGGTGTTGGAGACCAGGGGGGAGCCAGCTCACCCCTGCGTTCCTCAGCCGGTCGGTGTTCATCGCAACCTACGGGTTCGACCCGATGGGGCGCTACCACGAACGGGTCCGCAAGCAGCGCGCAGGACTCGAAGCGAAGCGCTTCTACCAAGAGGTCCTGGAGAGCGGGGACATCAAGCGCATGAAAGCCCACGCGCGAAAACTGGAAATGAAACTTCGAAGCCTTCGGCGTCAATGATGAGGGGCATCCACTCCAAGAAACGGTGACTGGTTGATCGTGATGTTGTTTTCGGTGCGGGCCAAGAGGCTGGGCAGGAGAGTTTCCTCATGAGTCTCTACCGAAGTCGGCACGGTAAACGGAACGGGACAGAAGGAGACACCATGGAAGACAACATCGACAGGCAGGTAGAAGACCTGTTCCTCCGCTACGGCATCGAAAACACCGAGGTGACCCCCATCCGCGGAGGGCCGACCCTGTTCGAGTTCTGGAACAAGGGCTACCGCTGCTTCTTCGTGGCGGGAGACTTCGAGGGCGACGAGGTCCTCCACCGAGCATCGATCTTGGCGGGCGGTCTCCCCAAGGATTTCCCCTTCCGGGAAGACAACTACGCTGCCGTGGTCGCCCAGGAGAAGCTCCGATGGCAGAAGTGGCAGCACATCCGGGAGCGGGATGCCCTGAGCTGCGAAGTAGGACTCGTCGGGACCCGGATGGGACTCAAGAACGTCATCGCCGAAACCGACTGGATGGAGATGCCCAAGAAGTACTCCGGGCTCAACTACATCCCCACGCCCGAGTACCGGGAGAAGTGGCGGGCGATGCGGACGGTGTGGCCCAACAAAGAAGGAGACTTCTGGATCCCCAGCGGCAGCTACATCGCCCTCCACGGGGTGCGGCTGTGCGTCGAGTCAGGCTACGGGGTGCGGCTGAGGGTCCGACGTCCGGAAGATGCCGTGAACATGTTCGCCGACTTGAGGGCCACCTACAGCTACAACGACCCGAAGGGTGAGCGGAAGCGCAACCTTCGCACGGAACTCCAGAGACTGAGGGAGCAGGTAGAGGTGAGGGAGCGCGAGCTGCGCTCCCTGGAGGGCAAGTAGAATGACGCTGAGTCAGACCGTGATGATCGCAGTCCTGTTCCTGTTCACCGTCGGGTTCGCGCGGGAGCTGCGCGTGTTCACCGTGGACCGAATGCCGCTGCCGGACGCGCGGGGCCGGTTCCTGGCCACCTTCTATGGGGGATGACATCGAAGAGAAACTGTTCCAGGTCCAGCAGGCCCTGGATCCAGTCCTCCCAAAGATGAAATACACCAATCGCACTCTCCGGGTCCAGATCCTGGAGGAAGACGGTCGGTGGTCCTTGAAGGTGGGCAACCTGACCGGCCACCAAGAGGATGACCGGTGGGAACACGAGTGGGAAGGGGATTCCTTCCGGGAGCTCCTCGACCAGATTGAGAAGTCCGTCCCGGTCGGGTAGCCGCTACTCCTTGTAGGGGTCGGCGAACCTCAAGGTCTGGAGCCAGGTCAAGGCCGTCCGCGGAGACCGCTCCCCACGGGTCTGGACAGTGACCGTGATGTTGTTGCGGTGAGGGGTGGGGATCGTGACCAGCTCCCCCTCATTGCTCACCACCAGGTGGGAGCCATCTTCGAGGACTGCCAGGGCAACAGGGTCTTCGAAGTAGACCTCGTTGTTGTTGGCCCAGGCATAGGTTCGAACAGACTCATCACCCAACGGGATGAAGTGTTCGCTGATGACATCGGGGAGCTGGGCCTTGAAGGTGGCCCAGTTCAGGTAGCGAGGGGTGTCGGCTTCTTCGTTGCTCATGAGAGGGCCTTACCTGCGGTAGACTGCCCTCATGAAAACAGAAGCCGTCATGAAAACAGAAGCCGTCGCCCTTCGGGCATTTCATTGCGGAGAACTGCGCAGCAAGGTCGAAGAGGGAGAACGCATCCTCCTCGAAGAGAAGACCGCCCAGGCCCTGGAAGCAGCGGGCTTCGTCGAGCTGACTGGGATGCTCGCGTTAGACCGACCCGCCGTTCGAGACCTCACGCCCAAGTCGGTCCGCGTTGGGGACTCCCTCCAAGACAAGGGGGTGGGCATTCCCACCCACCTACACCCCAACAAGGAACACGTCTGGGAGGATCAGTTCTTGGGCAACGGGGAGAAGACCTGCACACGGTGTGGGGTGACGATGGGCAACCCCATGAGCATCAACGTGACCAAGAAGAGCCTGACGTACACCTACACGGATGCTTACGGGGTGAAGATCTCTTCGCTGAAGGAGCTGCCGTGCCCCTTGTTCGTGGGGGACTACGGAGGAGGGATCGCCAACAACACTCACCGAACTCGCGTCTTGCGCAAGGATGTCAATGGGGTCAGTGGTGAGGTGGAAGCGCTGAGAGAACGGATGCGGCTGCTCGAAGCCCGGAACCTCGCGTTGGAGGAGATTCTCTCCCAGAAGCTGGGCACCGACGCCCCAGGAATCCAGGTAATCGACATAGATCCGGGGGAGGTAACGACCCCCCACCAAATTCGCGAGGACCTGGACCTTGAAGACCCCACCGAAGATCATCCGGAAGCTCTCGGGGCAGTTCCCCAAGAGCAACAAGTTCTTTGAGCAGGGGCGGTCGTGAGCAAGGGCTGGCCCCCTGGGGGAGATGAGCAGCATCCCCTGGCACGGCGCTGGAAGGAAGACTTCCTGCACCGGTACGCTCCGATCTACATCCCCGTGGAGGGGTGGGAGAGCCTCTGTCGGGTAGTGAGGTGGATCTTGGAGAGCCACTCCTCCTGCCCCGTGTGCGGGGAGCCCGTCGAGCCGGGTGAGCACGTGTATGCCCTGCCGCTGTATCCTCCGGACACCTATCAAGGGGGCTGGACCATCCTCCATGTAAGCTGCATGGCACAGGGTGAGGGCGAGAAGCCCTGGGTGCCGGAACCCCCCGAAGCCAAAGACCCCGAACCAGAGAAGGACCCCGAACCAGAGTCCGTTGCTTTGGTCTCTGGTAAGTTGGTCTCTGGTAAGGACGATCCTGCCGAGATGAGCTGGGATGACTTCGAGGATGAGGATGACCCCTACTGGGATGACCTCGAACACTGAAGCGTGGAACCCGACAGAGAAGGACTACACACAACCTCCGAAGAAGGGGGGAGGCACGCGCTCTCCTGTTCAGCGCGTGCCTGCAACCGAGGGTCGGAGGGGCATTAGCAGGTCCCCTTTGGGTTTTAAGGGCGGGCTCAACCCCCCTTGGGGTTGAAGCTCTACGGCAAAGGGCAAGGTGAGAAGGCCGGAACAAGGCTCCAACCCCCACAGTTTTCCGGGTGATGGGGAGGTAGAGGGTCCGGGCTGATTTTCCCTCCCCCTTTCCCCTTCTGGTTGAGGGGGTTCGGGGCTCGCGCAGCGAGCCGAACTCCTCATATGGAGGTTGGACTATGGGGAGTCTCTAAGCGCCCATGCAAAAGTTGTTGCCGCGCGGGCGTCCTAATTTTGCAGGTTGCAGGAGCGTGGAGAGGCATAGGGGGCTGCGGGGGGCACCCTACATACTAAGGAGAGCCTCCCAACTTGGGAGGCTCTGTAGCGTCTCAGAGGCTGTTGCTCGTTGGGGCGGGTTGCCCCAACCCCCCCTCAGTAGGCGCGGGTGGAGAGGCCCATCAGGCGAACGGCACCCTCGACCTGATCAGCCCTGCGGGGGTTGTGGCGGACGAGATGGTTGAACAGCTCGCCGTTGATGTAGCCCCGGCGCTCCATAGCGCCGACGAGCGCAAACACGTAGGAATTCTTGCTGGAGCCGTTGGGGCTGGGGACGCTGTCGCGGATGTCCCGCATACCGTTCGCCAGGAGGAAGTCGGCCATCTCCTGGTTGGAGTCGAAGAGGGTCAGGAAGAGCTGGCGGGTCAGCGCCCCAGCCTGGCTGTTGTCGGTGGGGCGGGCGCGGGAGGGAAAGTCGGGGAGTGGGTGCTGGACCTGGTCGGGCTCGGGGTCGGGCTGCATCTTGGGGGTGGTGAGGAGGGTCTCAGCGGGCATACGGTACTTGGGGTTCTTGACGCGCTTGCTGGCAGCGTCCTCGATGGCCTCCCACTCAGCGGGCTCCTTGCCCTTGGCGAGCTTGGAGTAGAAGCTGCAGAGGCCGAGGGAGCTGAGACCCTCCATGGCCTCGGCGACCTCCTCGTCAGCGAGAATGGCGACCGCGATGGTGAGGAGGGTGTCCTCGGTGAGATCAGAGTCTTCGTCGGCGAGGGCCTCGGAGATGAGGAGGCCGGTCTTGCCCATCTCGGTGAAGGGCTTCCGCGTGACTGGCTCGCAGGTGACTGCCGACCCCTCGGTGGGGTCAGAGGCCTGGGCCAGCTCCAGCGCCTTGTCGACGGGGACCCAGATGTAGGTGTAGTAGGAGCGGTTCTCGCGCGGGGCGAACTTGGGGTTCTTGCGGCGCTCCTTGTTGAGGGTGACCTCAGTGAACTCGATCACCCCGTCGATTTCGACGGGGTTGTTATCCTGGTAGTCCTCGATGGGGATCAGCAGGAGGGGGTATGCAGCGCGGAGGGCCTCCAGGTCTTCGGCGTCCTGGGTGGCGCCCTGGGCTGCGGACCGGATCTTCTTGCGGAGGGCGTCGGAAATGCTCAGCATGGTTTTGCGGGCCTTGGGGTGGTGTTGCTTCGTGCCAGAGTGCGAAGTGTACGGACCTGCTCACCCTCCGGCAACGCTAACTACCCGGAGACCCGCCTTGGGGTGAGGCGGGGTGCCTGAGATGCAAAGTTCAGGTTCTTCAAACGCAAAAAGACCCCCCGGTAGGCATGGCAACCTATCCAGGGGGTCTTCCTTGTTGGGGGGTCTTCCTTGTTGGGGGGTGGGGGTCAGCGCGTCAGATAGTAGACGTAGCGCAGGCCCATGTTGTCCCAGGCCATGCCGAGTTGCTGGAGGCGGAGACCGGCGTGGGAGCTGGGACCGCACTCCGCCACCACCGCGAAGCGGGAGGTCCTGCCGAACATGCCCCGACCGGAGTAGCCTTCTCGGACATCGTAGCCGACGCACTCCGCGTGGAGGAAGTCCTCGATGTCTTCGATGAGGGTCTGGAGTTCTTGCGGGACTACCATTCAGGGATCCTGGAGGAGGGGGGTGATGTCGTCCAGGGTGAGGACCCCAGAGCCGAGCAGGGCGTCGAGGGTCTCGCGGGGCGAGACCCCATAGCGGAGGAGGAGCTGGTCGAGGGTCTTGGGCTCACCCGCGGGAACGAGGAGGGGAACCAGGGCCTGGATGAGCTGCTGGCGCTTGTTCGGGGTGTCGGGGTTCTTGGGCACAGGAGTTCCCCGGCTGTCGTAGAGCTTGCGTCCGAAGCCGGGGAACTCCTTGCAGTAGAGGGTGATGCTGGCGACGGTCTTGCCCTCCGGGGTCTGGGCAGCGTTGGGGTTCCGGCGGAGGGCGGCTTCGAGGAGGAGGACCTCCTCGGGGTCGGAGTACCAGTCCTCGTAGGTGCGGACCTCGACCCGGAACTTGGTCCCCTTGGGGATGACCTTGCGGCGGTCCCACTCCCACTTGTAGGTTCCGTTCTTGTACGGGTTCTGGACGTCCGCACTCAGTCGGACGATCTCGCCATCAAGGGCAGCGAGGGCGTTGTAGTCCAAGGTTAGGCTCCTGTTCGGACGATGAGGTGCGAAGGTGGTTGGGGGTGAAGGTCGCCGAAGGCGTACCAGAGTCCTTCCTTCTGGGTCCCGGCGCTGATGGCGCCCAGAACGAACCCCACAGCCTGGAACAAGGACGCGACCTTCATGTCGTAGAAGGGGAGGGCTTGGCCGGTGGTCAGCGTGTACAGGAGGACGGAGGACTTCATGCCCGGACCAGTCGCTCCGAGGGCGTCCCACTGTTCCCACTGGACAAAGGCTCGGGGGTCGCCCTGGTACACCTGGAAGCCATTCGAGTAGACGTGCAGGGTCGGTCCGTCGAACACGACCATGCCCCCCTTTTCGGGGATGTATTGGGGTTGAAAGCTCATCCGTCCACCGAATACCGGACGCGGGTCCCGCACAGGCGGGTCATCTCACGGAATGCTTGGTCGGCCTCCTCCTCGTTGCCGCAGACCACTCGGACCTTCCGACCCGAGGGGTCGGTGTAGCTGAGGGTCAGGGGATACAGGCTCTCGTTCATGGTGTGCTCCTTTCAGGCAGCTTCGAGTTGGAGGTCCTGGACGCCGGTCTGGGGGTGGGGCACTCCCGCGCGCACGACCTTGTGCTTCGTACCGTTGTAAACGACCAGGTCCCCCACCTTGTAGGGCTGGGGCTTGTTGTCCTTCTTGGACGGCGGGGAGCCCTCCGGGGGCTCGGCGTCCTCCCCCGCACCTCCGGAGGGCTGACCATCACCCTCTTGGGGCTGGCCCTGCTGGGGCTGCTGCTTCGGCTGGGATGCGACGTTGGCGATCTCAGCGATGACCTCCATGGCCAGCCAGAGGCACTCCATGTCCTCCTGGGGGCCGAGCGCGATGGCGCGTTCGAGGTACGGCTTCAGCGGACCTTCGGTGACGAACCGATAGCCCTCGGGGCTGGACTCCTGGTACTCTTCGAGCGCGGTGCGCTGGAGGTGGGAGTCGTCAGCGTACCCCAGGCCGAGGTCCCGGAAGGTGCCGCAGACCACCCGAAGGAAGTCGTTGGTCGCGTTGCCGGTCGAGCGGTGATCGCTGGCGCTTTCGGTGACCCCCTGCCCCTCTTGGCGGAGGATGAAGTCCTGAAGCTCCACCATCTTGGGGTAGACTCCGGGATACTCCTTGCAGCCGACCCGCTCGATGCGGATGTCCTCGATGATGTTGGACCAGGTGAGCAGTGCGCCCAAGAAGCTGGCCCAGGACTTGCCGTGGGGGAGTCGGCCCCAGTAGCTGGTGACCTTCATGACATGCCCCAACCGGAGCGCCCGCCGCCGAGAATACTTCGTGTGGAACGCTTCGTGGTACACGCCACCGGTGAGGGCGAGGTCCACGGGCCGCGGAATTTCGGCAGGCAGGGCCGCGATGACGATGTGGGGATTGGTCACGCGCGTCGCGTTGGCGAAGGTGATCCAGCCTCGGATGTCGTCCCCCGTGGGGTTCATGTCGGGGTTGAGGCGAGCCCAGTCGCTCAGCGCCTTGAGGAAGCTCCGACCGACCCAGCGGTCCCGGTTGTAGAAGCCAGCGCCCTTGCTGTGTACCTGGCGACGGTCCTTCGAGCCGGGGTCCAAGATGGCATCGCAGCTTCCCTGGTACGCTTTCAGTCGGCCGCAGCCAGGGAAGGTGAAATCCTTGCGTTGACGGGAGGGCATGGGGGCTCCTTAGTAGAGGGTGACGGTGCCGAGTGCTTCAAGCGATACGACCGAGTAGAACTCGTCGTCGATGTCGCCGCCCACGTGGAACAGGTTGTCCCCGTCAGGCCCGTCGTACTTCTCGATGGTGACGGTCGTGCCGTCCGTCAGGGCGATGGTGCCGATGATCATGGGATTACTCCGCGAAAAGGGGGACTCGTCATCGTTACGGTCAAAATCAGGCCCCGAAATCAACGGAGGGCTCAAAATCACGAAAATCCCCACCCGGCGTAGGGGTGGGGATTGGAAATTAGGGCGAGGTCAGTATGCTCGAATTGCTTCGGCAGCCTGACCGAAGGTGGCGTCGTTGACCTCTCCCTTGAGGTCCCTCTGGAGCATCCGCAGCACCACGGTAGAATGCTCCCAGTTCCGACGTGCGTCCGGATGCTCCAAGATATCCAGCGCAGCGTCCTTGCCGTAGGTGTTGGCGATCTCCACGGCGGACCGCTGGATGGCTGCCTGTCGGTCTGCGGGCAGCGCGTGGAAAGAGGGGATTCTCATCGTAGGGCTCCGGGGGGTGGGATTCAGCATCCTCACGGCTGAAATCGACCACGGAAATCAACCTGTCACTCAAATTCCCAATCCGCAGGCTATCCGCCCGGTAATGCGTTGGCGCAGCGACCCCCAAGGCCGAGCCCGCTCTCCCATAGTCCACCGTCCCGGACGCCAATGAGTTGAGCGAGCCCAGTCCCAAGGCCACAGCACCAACAAGACATCGCCCTTGCGAAGCCATTACGACCCTGGTTCGTCCCTTTCCGCTGGAGGGGGGTCAACGACCGGGGGATTAGACGTTCTCGGAGCCTGGGGCTCACCCTGTATCACGGTCGTCCGGAGGTAAGCCCAGGCTCCGAAAACGTCTAATCCCCGAGAGGAGACTTCTATGTTGCTCGCCGTCCTTGGCACCCTGATCGCCTGCACCTCTGCCACCACGCCCGACGCGAACGAGGCGATGCCGGAGTGCGGGGACGTTCCTCCAGGACTCTCCGAGACCACCGAGAGTCCTGGGTCGTGGACCCTCGGTGCATCGACCCAGTGGGTTGGAGTGACTCTTGGAGGCTCGGGCGGGACGGCCTACTCGTGCTTCTGCCAGAAGGGCTCAGGGGAATGCCTGAACTGGGGCTGCGAGTTGAGCATCAACTACGACCCTCAAGGGGAGCTGACAGGCAGCTGTTCCGGGAAGTGCAGCGGGCCCGACCCGCTCTGCAGCGCTGCCTCCCGCTGCACTGTGACCTCGTACCCGTTCTGACCTTCTGACGCCTCCCCAGCAGATACAAGAAAATGCCCCCCCACTACGGAGGGGCATTTTGCATCGGGGGGCTCAAGCTGGCGGCTTCTTCCCGAACCAGAGGGTGGCCTCGGGCAGGCGTTCCTTCAGAGACTCCAGAGACTCCTCCCAGAAGATGCACCCGGAACCCTTGCAGTCCAGCTCGAACTTTGCCGGCCACTTCTCGTCGAACTTGCGGCGGTAGCTGACCGTGTAGGTGCCGGCCTTGACTTCCCCGACCGGCTCGGGGACCTCCATCTCGCCCCAGACCATGAAGTCGTAGTAGTCCTCGAAGACCTCCCCGACAGCAGCCTGCAGCTCCCCCAGCGTCTTGAAGCGGGCCAGCAACTGTCGGCAGTTCTCCCGGACCCAGGTGACTGCCGACCCCTCGTCGTCGGCGGTGACTTCGAGCGCGTACTCTCGGTCCCCCTCCTTGTAGATGACGGCGATGTCGAACTCACAGCCGTCGATGATGTGGTCGTTGCCGGTGACGTCGTACATGGTGACGACGCCAACGATGTCAACGGACTCCAGAGTGGGCATCGGGATTCTCCTGGTCTATGGGGGTCTCAGGTTGCAGCGCGGCGGCAGGAAGCCCTCAACGCTTCCCGGAGGGCCATGGTCTCACCCTCGTTACGGCATCGGCGCACCCGCGAAATCAACCCGCCACTCAAATTCCGCTACGATGACGGCTATTCGGAGCCCCCAATTTAATTGAAGAGTTGAATTCTCTAAAACCGCGCTAAAAACTTCAAGCCGGGACCCCCAGGCCCAAATTCACGGCATCTGGTCTGCATGAATTTTGAAAATGTAAATCGAACCCCCAATAAACAACCTCCCATAGACCCCTGCGCGCCCGCAGCGCGGGCTCCGCCTCAGTAAAGGGAGGTTGTTCGGACCCCTTCAGCTGGCCCCTCTGGCTATCCGAGGAGAGCTTGCCCCCCTGGACCCCCTTCATCTGGGGAGCCTCCTGGGTTTCAGCGGAAACGGGGGGTCGCCCGTATATATCCTGCTGCCAAATTTTTAAAATCAAAACCTAAACCCCCCTCGCCGACCCGCCCATGCCCCGGAAGACCCCGGTGGAAGGCGAGGGAAGGTGAGGGGGGAACCTTGGTCGTGGCTCCCTGTAGAGAGAGTGCGAGGGGTCCGACCTGGTTTTTAGGGCGTCTGTGTAGACGGGGTCTCTTACTGGCGGGGTCGGCGGGTGCGATCGCGCCACCCGGCGATGTAGAGGGAGGCCCGCAGGTAGTACTGCCCAGTGCCCTTGCCCTCCCCCAGGCGCTCTTCGAAGAACTGCTTCTGGGCCTCCTGCGCATCGAGGGACTGGTCCTCGGGGTCACGGAGCAGTCTCAGAGCTTCGCGGGGGGAGCCTTGGCAGCGGTAGAGCCACTGGAAGGCCACCTTCTCGGAGTCGATGATCTGGACCATCTCGTCCAGCTCCGCGCGCAGCTCCTCTGGCTGGTATGGCAGCCTCCTCCGGACCCACTTGGCGGCCGTTTTGCTGGGGCAGGGCTGCTGGGAGTCGTTGGTGAGGAGGGCCTGACGGGTCAGGTCGGGTCCGAAGGTGAGCATCATCTGCTCGGCGAGACGCTCCAGGCCCGCGTCGTAGCTCTGGGGAGTGGGTTCCGGGGTCATCGTAGTGCTCCGAGGGTGTCAGGCTTCCTTACGGCCGAATCAAGCCTTTGGTCGGTTTTGGGCCAAGGGTACGTCCTCAGCTGCCTGCCGCTTCCGTACATCTGGTACAGGAAGTCCACGTACTCCCCATAGATCCAGTCCTGGTCCTCGAAGCGGGCGAAGTCTTCGGTCCGCTTGGGCCGGGAGACCTGACCCGAGGGAGACACCTCCACCCTCGTGCGAGCGGTGCCGAAGTAGGCTTCCCACTCCAGGGCCTGGAGTGCTGCGGGCTCATGGAGGCTGAAGACTCCATGAGCCATTTCGATGGCCTGGTCTACCACCGTTTGCTGAGGATCCCCCAAGAGTTCTCGGAGGCGGGGACGGGTCTCCAGTTCCGACAGGAGAGCCCGCATTCCCTGCACCAACCCTGCGAGGATGGCGGTGCAGTTTGCCCCACTCGGCTCTTCTTGGAAGAACAGCAGCCTCAGTTGGGTCGCGGAATACACTTCAGCGCTTCCCGACTTCGTAGTTGGTCACCTCCCACTCTCCGAGCAGGGAGTACTCCGCGTTGGCGGGATCCTCGGCTTGGTCCTGGACGTACTGGTCTGCCAGCCGGTCCAGCATGTCGAACAGGGACATGCGGCTGAGGTTGGTGATGTTGAACTGGGTGCGGTAGACCTTGCCCTGGCCGTGTGGGGTGTTGGGGCCGTAGGCATAGATCTCCATCGTGACGAGCAGCGGCTTCATCGGATCCTCGTAGGGTAGGAAGGTGGGAGAGGGGGCTGACAGCCCGTGTTGGAGAGGCCGTCAGGAGGGGAGCAACTGCAAGAGAACTGGGTCATGTTCAGGCTTACTCAGCCAGGAAGGCTTCGACGTCGGACTTGAGCTGGTCCGCCCGGTCCTTGGGGACGGTGGCCTGGAAGACGAAGAGGTCCACCCCACTGCTGAGGGGTCCACGGGGGCGTCGGCGTGCCCTGAAGGTGCGGGGCTGGTAACCGCGCTCCAGGAACCAGCCCCGGATGTGGGATGTGCGCTGTCGGAGGACCTCCATCGTCCGCTCCACCAAGGCAGGGCGCACCCACAGCTCCAGGGTGAACTCCACGGTGTTTTCGGGCACGTACAGCCGCCCTCCGGATAGGGTGCCGTCGCTCGCCGTCCTCGGCCCCTTGAGCCCCCCATAGCTCAGGATGCAGGAGCTGCCGTCGATGTAGGGGTGGGTCACGCAGGTCGCGTGGAGCATGTCACGCCAACGGGGGCACAGGTCTTGCATGTTGTTGATCGGCATGGCCTTCGGGGTCCCGTGAAAAGAGGTTCGACTTGGGGTCAGGACTTGATGTAGCCCGCCACGAGGAAGCAGCGGGCCAAGAGCATGAGGTCTTGGGGGAGGTTCGGACCTTCGGTCAGGACTCGAAGGTCGCCTCGGGGGTCCAGCTTCACTGGACCCCCGAGGCGACAGAAGTCTTCGGGCTTCCAGCAGTGCTCTTCGCACATACGCAAAAGCAGCCCTTGGACGCGGGCTGCTTGGTAGTCCAGGTCCTGCTGGTCGGTGTTGAGAGCAAGTTCCTCGTCCAACTCGTCCAGGGTCATGGCAGTTCTCCAGGAATTTCAGTCTTGCCTACGGTAGGGGTCAAGCCACCGTGAAGATGTCGTAGATGCGGGGGCAGTCGTCTTGTTCCCCGCATTCCGGCCCGAACCAGAGCTGCTGATTGGAGTGCGTGGAGGGCGGGTGCATCGCAGCGGCTTCGACCATGTAGTAGGAGGGCTCCCCTCCCCCCGGAATGCCCCACCGGAAGAACTCAGCCCACCACGCGCCGTGGGCTTCTTCCAAGTACCCCAGGAACCGCTGCTGCTGGCCCCGGCTCAGCTTGGCCCAGGCACTGCGGAAAGCGTGGAAGCCCTCCCCGCAGTAGTTGGTGACCGAGCGGGGGTGGCGGGCTCCGTCCGGGTAGATGCGAGAGGCGTTCTCAGCGGCGTCAATGAGGGTGCCCTCGTCTCCGCTCTCCCCAGCCCATCGCATCAGGCCGGTTGCCGTCTTGTAGTGGCGGAACCAGGTCGGGGGACTCGTGCCCAGGAGGAGCACCCGATCCTTCTCGGTCAGCGGACGGTACGCGGGCACGCGGGCACCATAGTGGGCATCCACCGGCAGGTAAGGCAGTCGCTGCTGCTCCGCCCAGCGACGGGCCAACAAGGTGGCCAGGAGGACCCCCGTGTTCGGCGGCACGCGCTCGCCGCTGAAGATCAAATGCGGCGAGCTGCCGTACAGAACGTCGATGTCGCCCGCCAGCTTGCCGAGGCGGAGAACGGAGCCGTGTATCTGGACGATGAAGTGGCCGTTCCAGGCGTCGGGCATCCCGACCGCACGCCAGAGCTCGATGCCCTGGTCGCGCACAGTGGAGTCGAGGCTGCCGATCAGTTCCCGCAGCCGTGCCGGATCGTAGCTCTCGTCCGACATCAGCGTGCGGTGTTGTAGTCGAGGACCGCCTCGGCGAGGTCCTCGCTGGTGGCGAAGGTTCGCCAGAGAACGACGGGCGAACCTCCAAAGCCCTCGGCGAGGGCCTTGGCCTGACCCATCTCCCGGTAGCTGACGACGAGCACCTTGTACATGCCGTGCTCGAGGACCAGCCGCTTCTTGTGGCGGAGATCGTCGGTGTCCGCCTCGGCGATGATCGTCGGGTGCTCGTCGAGCCAGGCAGCGGCCTCACTGGCGCTGAGACGCGGGAGGGCGAGGGGCTTCTGGTAGACGGGGTTGCCGGTCATGGTAGTGCTCCTGGGTAGGCGGCGGGGGCGAGCATTATCGCTCACCCCCATTACGGGGCTGGGGTTCGGGGGAAATCAAAAAAGGCTCAGGCCTGCCACCCCCCGCAGGAGGCGCAGACCACGCAGTCGTGTCCGCCGTCTGACTTCAGGAAGTCCCTCACGCGCTTCAGCCACCGCTCTTGGTTGAGGTCGGCGAAGTACTCGGCGCTGGAGGGGTGAATCTTGACCTCAAGTCCCCCCCTGGCCGTCGGCCTGGTAAAGGAACTGGACCCCTTCGAGGAGACGGCCACCCACTGTGTAGCCGTCGAAGAGAAACCCTTCCTCCGCCCCGCACTGGTAGCAGGGGTCCAGCTTCTTCTTGGCCTGATCGAGATAGCACACGGTTGCCCCCTATCGGTCGAACGGGTAGATGGCGTCGCCGAACTCTCCGGGACCGACCGGGCGGACCTTGACCGCGAAGACGGGCATACCCGCAGCATGCCCGTGGAAGATGTAGGTGGGGTCCCCCGGCTGGTCACCGAGACGGACGCCGAAGAGGTTGTCGCCGATGAGGTGGGTGGGGTTGCCCTCCGTGACGACCCACTGCACATCTGCCGGGACCTTGGTGCTGTACCGGGGCAGCCCGTAACCCGCGAAGACGGAGGTGAGGACCTCGTCAGGGACCTCCTGGTCCGGGCCGAACTGGGTGAGGGTCTCGATGGCCTTGGCCATGGCGGCGATTGCCTGACGTGCTCTCATGGCGAACTCCTCAGCCGAGGTCGTTGTAGGCGGTGATGGCGTCGCGGATCTCCATGAACTCCTGGGGCTCCGAGTCCTCGCCCAATTCGGTCCGGACCTGGTAGACGCCCCGGCGAACGATGTAGAGCAGCTTCTTGCGGTGCTCGCTGCACCCCCAGAGCGGGGCGCTGGCGATGATGATGACCTGACCGAGAGCGAAATCTTCCAATCGGTCAGCATCTTCGAGGGGGAGGAGGTGAGGGTGAGGGGTCATGGGGTTCTCAGCGTTGGGGGTGGAAGCAGCGCTTGGCGGGTGGCATCCTTGCTTACGCTGACTGGAAGTCGCGGTCCAGGCCCCACTTCTCGACGGCGGTGCGGAAGTCACGCGGGGTGTGCAGGCACTTCCGCACGAAGTAAGCCGGGGGCAGGACCTCATCGATGGCGAGGCGCTTGACCGGCACCCCAGCGACCTCGACGGTGTCGACGTCGATGATGTTGGTGATCAGGGCACTGAGTGCGGGGCCTTCTGCTGCCGCAAACACGGCAGCGCAGCCGACAGCGGCGTGTATCATGACCTCGGGCTTCGAAGGGTCCATCGTGGTGACCAGGACCCGCCCGGCAGGAGCCCGGTCCTCGCCGTCCAGGATGTAGTGTGCCCCGATCATGTCGGCGGGACCTTCGATGACCTGAACGGCCGCGATGTTGGGCAGGCCGACGGCAACGGCGTAGATGGGAGAACGCATGGCGGGGGCTCCTTTGGGGTCGAAAGGGGACAGAGTCGTTACGGCAGAATTCAAAATCAGAAATCACCCCCCTGCGAAATTCAGCGCAGATGCGCAGGGGTCGAGTCACGCCACGCGCGGAGGGCTTCGTAGAGCCCGCGACTCACGCTGGACATTTTGTCCAGGTCGGGGTAGTAGAGCCGCAGCGCCGCCGACTCGAAGGTGTTGTCGTACTCGGGTGCTGCGAGACTGTTGATGCGCGCCAAGGTCAACAGTGCCTTGGCGACCGACGTGTAGGTCTTGTACCAGGGGGTCAGGCCGGCAGCAGCGCGAGCCTGCTCCGCGAGGTACAGCTGGTGCCAGACCTCCCGCCGGAGGGGGTTGGGGTCTTGGTCCTGGCCTTCTTCGAAGAAGGCCGGGAGAGCATCCGGGTCGAGGACCTTGTTGCGGACGGTGGGCAGGAGGCGCATCAGAGGGAACCGAAGAACTTCTTGGAGCGGCCTTCCAGCTCGTCGATGCCATCGCCCAGCCCCGAGCGGAGGTTCTCGCCGTCCTTGCTCACGTAGGAAACCTGACGAGTGCGCGAGGGCATGAGGGAGTGGTCGACGCTCAAGACGAAATTCCACTTGGACCCGTCCCACCGCTCAACGGTGTAGCGGGACTGGTCATCGTAGGCATCCCGGTGGACTGTGAGCTTGAGACGATGCGAGACCTCGTTGGTCTCGAGGTCGATGATGTCGGTGCGCCGCCAGCTCTGACGGTGCTTGTAGACGTCAGAGCTGATTGTCTCGATGGTGGCGTTCATGGAAAGCTCCGTGGTGGGACTCACCCCCATTACGGTCAAAATCAGGCCCCGAAATCAACCGAGAGGGGGGCGAATTTTGGTTCGCCCCCCTCTCCCCGAGTTGCCGGAATCAGGCCGTCAGGAAGGCCACCGCCTGACGCCGCACCTCATCCACACACGCGCTCCGATACCAGGCCCGTCCGATGCCTGAAGGACAACGAAGTCCTCCCGCTTCCAGTCAGTACATCTCCAGAAAGGGTGCGCCTTCTTCGGGGCCTTCGTCGCTGTAGAGGAGGCCGACCTGGACCACGACCAGCCCCGCCGTGGGGAAGCCCAGGCACTCGTCGGCTTCATCCCCCATGAGGTCTTGGATGTCGGCGGCGAGGGATTCCATCACGTCCTGGGGGTCGATGGCTTCCACTCCCTCCCTCAGACGGATCTCCGGCTCCATCAGCACATTCGAGTAGAACCGGACCGGGGAGTCCTCTCCCCCCTCGCGCACTGCGGTGACCTGGACCGGAAAGACCTCCGAGTAGTCCGGGTTCTTGGCCTGCGTGAGGTAAGGCATCAGCTGGCCGTCCTTGGTCAGGCGCGGCCAGCTGATGCCGACCCGTCCGTGGATGCGGTTCAGCCGCAGCCCCTGTTCTTCCAATGCGTCCATGTCAGTCCTCCAAGTCTGGGAGGGCGAGAATGTCGCCCTCCCGGGTCCCCTTACTGAGGCCAGTTGCCTCTTTCGAGTCAGTCCAAGTTCCCCAGGAACTTGGAGCCGATGTCGACCAGCTCGCCGATGCGGAGCGACGACTGGGCGCGGGCTTCCGTGAGGATACCGGCGTTGGTCTCCAGACAGCTGCTCCAGCGCTGCCAGCTGTCCTTGTCCTTGGCAAGCGTGCTCCGGGTAGGGAGGGAGAAGATCTCCGACCACCCCGCTGTGGTCCAGAAGAGGATCTTCGCGGACTCGTTCATGGCGGTGGAAGAGACGCGCACCATGACCTTGGCCCGCTGGACGACGTCTCCGCCCGCGTCGCGGAAGACGCTGAGCGCACCCCGCCCAGCATGTTGTTGGAAGGGCGAATTTCTTCCGCGTGGTGAACGGTCTGGTGGGTGACCATGGGGTGCTCCTTGATGGGCGGTGTTCAGGCGACGAGGGAGGCGAAGGCGTTGGTGGTCTCGATTGGGGTGTACGATGCGGTCAGGTCGTAGCCCGCAGCGACGGCTGCCATCTCACCCCAGAGGAAGGCGTCCTCGTCATCGTCCAGGGTGGTGTCGGCGAGTGCGGTTGCCCTGCCGGTGAACCCGCACTCCTTGCGGAGTTCCCATCGGGAAGAGGAGGTCAGGCCCGGCACGTTGCTTGCGGCCAGAACCAGTGCCCAGTCCCCACCCACCTCCAGGTGGCTCATCGGGACGATGAGAACCGAGCGGTAGAAGTCCTGCTCCTCGAAGAGGATGTCCCCCTCCCCAGCCGCCCAGCGGCCAAACAAGGTGAGGGCGCGGCTGGCTCCGACAGTCAGCTCAAAGAGCTGACCTTCCCGTGTGAACCGGAACGGGGTGTCGGCCCAGTCCTTGATGACGGCTGCGCGGGCGCGGATGGCGACTGCGCGGCTGAAGGCATCGATGAGGGGCTGGTCGGGGCGGTTGAACACGGACATCGCGGGGTCCTCGCGGTGGGCAGGGGGTAACGGTCAAAATCAGAAGCAGAAATCAACGAAATGAGAGGTTGCGGAATTTCCGCAACCTCTCATTTCGTCTCACCCCAGGGAACCCGCGCCGAGGAGGCTCTCGGCCGAGGCCTCCGCCGAAGCGTGGACCAGCCCCCAGAGCTCCCGGCGGGCATCCCGCCGGTCTCGGGCGTACTGGATCATCGCGTCGGTGAGGGGAACCGCGTAGCCCCCTGCCCAACGGGAGAAAGAGGCGCGGGCCTGGTCCCAGCTGAGGACGAGCGGGAAGTCGCTGCCGTCATCGTCCAGGTAGCGGATCGCCTTGACGCGGTCCCGCCAGGGCTTCACGGCCCGCTGAACTGCCTCGTGGCGCTCCGCGCGGTCGGGGAGACGGAGGGCTGCCTTGTAGGCTGCAATCTCCTCCTCCGTGATGCTGGGGAGCGAGATGTAGATGCGGCGCAGGGGCTCAGGGGGTGCTGGGATCATGGGGGACCTCCGGGTCAGGGGGTGAGACTTCACCCCCGTTACGGCACCCCGGCACGGCGGAAATCAGAGGGGTGGTGAAATCCCGCCGAATTCCAGCACCGTTCGACCCTACCTCCGGGGGGCCCGGAGGTTGCGGGGGGATTTCACGTCAGGTCCTGGCGAATCCGTGCGGCCATCTCGGTATTGCCGGCTTCCTCCAGCTTCTTCGCCATGCGCTCGATGTACTGGCTGGGGATGCTGGGGCGCGGGGCAGGGACGAACCGAGCGATGTCGTGCTTGAACCCTTCCAGCGCAGCAGCGCGGATCCGCTCCCCGACTTCCCGGTCCTGGAAGCTGTAGGGGGTGTGGTAGACGGTGCGCTCGAACGGGTTCTTCGGGGGACCGCCCGAGCCGAAGAGCCCGTTGCTCACGCTGAGCATGTCGACCCGGCCTTCGACCAGCGCGTTCAGGAACTCCACGTAGCTCCACAAGCGGGGGAGGTTCGGCGAGGCATCGGGGTTCAACACCTCCCTCCCCTCGCGCTGGGTGAGGTAGAATGCTGCCTCGTCCTCCACGGCGTCGAAGTGCGGCTTGATGCCGTGGTTCTTGTAGTCGTAGAGCTGGCCGCGCTTCTGCAACGAAAAGGAAGCAGCGCCTTGCCGGGACCAGCCACCGTAGTCCTCGTAGCTGAAGCCGTAGGTGACCTTGACGTTGCCGTCCTTCCCCTCGTCGTAGTCAACCTTGCTGATGGTGCCGGCCTGGAGCCCCTTCGTGAGGTGTTTGAAGTAGACCTCGTCGCCCTCCCAGTACTCGGTCTCGGGGAGGTCAGCGACCTTGAAGTCGCGGTGGCCGTAGGACTTGTCGCCCTTGAGGTAGTTGCTGCAGAACGTCATCTCCGAGCCGTCGGGGAGTTCCGCGATGAGGTAGCAGGTGTTGGGGTAGAAGCCGGGTCCGCTGTCGCGGTAGAAGCGGGTCCGACCGTAGGAGGTGATGGTGGGCCGCAGCAGTCGTACCAAGAAGCCGTCGGGGATGTCCTTGAAGTGCCCGTAGGCGCGGGTGTTCTCGTCCACTTGGACTTCACAGTAGCGGCCGGGCGGAAAAGCTGGTGCCTTGGGCCAGGGCATCTGGGTCATACTTGGTGTTCCTCTTGCGGGTCCGAGGTTGCTTACGGGGTCGTCAAAATCAAGAAAACCCCCTGCTCGGTAGCAGGGGGTTTTGGGGGGCGACTCAGTCGAGGGGGGCACCGTCGAAGTCGCTGCTGAGGACCAGGGTGGGGTCACCGGCAGCGTCGGGGCAGTAGTAGTCCCAGCCCCGGCCGTCCTCGCGGTCGACCCGCAGGGAACCCCCATCGAGGACCGCGCCGGGAAGGAGGTCCATGCCCTCCCACTCGACGACCTCCTGGAAGCGGGCCACCTGGGCCTCGCGGGCGTCGGCCTCCTGCTGTGCCGCAACGATCTCTTCCTGGGAGATGCTGACAGGGAGGGTGGGGTTGTGGGCCGCGAAGCGGCACTTGTCCACGCTCGGCTTGACCGCGATGGTGCGGCTCGGCTTGTTCGGGTCACGGACGGTGACGGCAGCGAAGCGGCGGTAGCCCACCACGCGGCGCATGATGCGGTTAGCCTCCCAGTCGGGCACGACCTCCGCAAGCGGGGGGAACTGGGTGGGGACGCGGGAGAGGACGACGAGGTTGGTCATGGTGGGCTCCTTGGCGCTACAAGCGCGCGGGACGTGCGATGAGCACAGGGTTCGCTTACATTACGGCAAAAATCAGAGACGGAAATCAAAGTGGAGGCAGAAAACCTGCCCCCAGCCGGTCAGTCCGGCGCGTTCGCGCGCATCCAGTTGTAGGCGAACTCCCGGACATAGTCGATGTCCGTGGCCGGGTATTTGCCGCGGATGGCGGCGACGATGGCCTGCTCGTTGGCCCAGAAGCGGGAAGCGGGTGAGTAGGTCGAGCGCGCGATAGACGCGAAGATGGGTCGCAGAACAGAAGCAGCGGTTTCCATGATCAGGCTCCGATTGCGGCAGGGGCTCGCCCCCCGAAATCAGGCAGCTTGCAAGAAGCAGGTAGCAAGCAGCGCCCCGGCGATTTTGGCCTGCTCGCTGGGTCCCCCCTTGCGGGCCAGCTCAACCGGGCTGGCCTTGGCCCCACAGCGGCAGCAGATCATGTCCTCCCCCCACGGCCGCCAGCCGACCTGGGACTTGGTCGTCCGGTGCGTGCAGGGACGCTTGTAGCCCTCCTGCTGGCCGTGCTTGGCCGAGAGGATGGGGGCCTGACGGTCGTGCTTCTCCTGGGGGGTCTCACCGTCGCGGACGATGCCCGAGAGGAAGTTGCGGACATCTCGCGCCCGGCGTCGTGCGTCTTCGATGGCCTCCTGCTCGGCGAAGGTGCGACCGTTCTGTTGGGCGCGCTCGGTGATGCCCTGGTGACGCATTGCATCGTCGAAGGCATCGTCGGCGGTGATGAGGACACCGCACGCGATCAGCCGTTCGCCGGTGGTGCGTGCGGTGTTGATGCGCGCCTGACGGGCTGCCCGAGAGACTTTCGCCAGCTTGGCGTAGATGGTGTCGACGGTGTCGTCCAGGGTGAGGATGAGGGGGGTCATTGTGTACTCCAGAATCCGAGGGTTTCACCGACGTTAAGGCAAGGCAGCTCAGCAGGCGTCGAAGTACCCGGTCAGGACGTCGTGGCCGTGCTTCTTGGTGGACTGGGCGATCTTCAGGGCGCACATGCAGGCATCCTCGTTCATCTTGTGGACCTCAGCGTTGGGCATCCAGAAGGCGTGGGCGTACTTGCCACCCTTCTTCCGCTGCGGGCCGTCGTTGACCTCGCAGTTGAAGATGAAGCCCTTCCGCTTCAAGTACTGGAGGGACTTGAGCGCTGTCTTGGCGTCAACATCAAGGTGCGCGGCGACCTTGATGGTGTAGTCGCCCATGGTCTGGGTCAGGAAGCTGAACGCCTTGGCGTGGTTGGGGTCGATCTTGCGGGGCATCGTTAATCTCCGAGAGGAGGGATTCACCCCCGTTACGGCTGAAGTGGTCCCCCGAAATCAAACGGCCACCCCAAAATCACGAAAAACCCCTCCACGAGGGAGGGGTTTTGACGGAGGGTCCGGTCAGCCCCAGCGGGTCAAACCCGCACAGCCGACAGGGCGTCCCTCCTCGTCGCGGACCAACGCGCCGGGGGACAAGACGTCCGGGCGGTTGGCCCGTGCGGCCACGAGCCCGGAGACGATGTAGAAGACGCCCTCCCCAGGCTCCGGGAGCCCTTCCACCTCGCCGTACTCAGTGCGGAAGGTGGGGATGCCGTTGACGCGGCCAGCTTCCGTCTTCAGCATCGCCACGCGGGCGATGCTGCCGCTTCGCGGGATGGTGGTGGTGGCTTCACCGTCAATGAGGTTGATTGTGTGTGGGGTGAGGTTCACGAACATTGGTGCTCTCCTTGACGTGGTTGTTACGGGCACAATCAGGGGCGGAAATAAAAGGGCTGACCG
>Ga0316204_10000686_pt1 | contig 115398 bp, 105 predicted proteins | sample 6monrhotite_MG_2_FD_205661 | JGI IMG/M metagenome (GOLD analysis project Ga0316204, IMG submission 205661) | Microbial mat bacterial communities from mineral coupon in-situ incubated in ocean water Damariscotta River, Maine, United States -... | ecosystem: Environmental > Aquatic > Marine >...
TCACACGCATCCTGCAAATCCTGCCCACCGCCAACACCGCTTCGGTCAGCTGGGAAGACTTTGGTGATGTGGTGCTGTGCGACACCCACGAGGAGATGCTGCAGGTCGCCAACGACATGGCCTATGAGCATGTGCAGGTGATGACGGACCGCGATGATTGGTATCTGGAGAACATGCACAGCTATGGCGCGCTGTTCCTGGGCCCGCGCACCAATGTGGCCAATGGCGACAAGGTGATCGGCACCAACCACACGCTGCCCACCAAAAAGGCGGGGCGCTATACGGGCGGTCTGTGGGTCGGCAAATACCTCAAGACCCACAGCTATCAGAAAGTCACCACAGACGCCGCCGCCGCGATGATTGGCGCCTATGGCTCGCGCCTGTGCCTGCTCGAAGGTTTTGTCGGCCACGCCGAACAATGCAACCTGCGCGTCCGCCGCTACGGCGGCCAGAACGTGCCATATGGCGAGGCGGCGCAGTGGCAGGACGCGGCGGAGTAACCACGTTGGACGAAGAATTTGGACAGGGCACTCCTCTCCGTGGTGGTTTTGTTCTATCACGGAGCTACGGACCGATAGATGCCAGCCAAGGCATCCGGGGCGACATGTTGCCAGCGGCGACATCTGCCCTTGCAAGGCGGCCGCGCAAGGTGGGGAAAGTGAACAAATCCAGAGTGACGTCCATGCAGGTGGCCCACAAGGCGGGGGTCAGTCAATCGGCGGTCAGCCGGGTTTTTACCCCCGGCGGCAGCGTGTCGGACAAGACCCGTGAAAAGGTGATGCGGGCCGCCGAAAGCCTTGGCTATAGTCCCAATGTTCTGGCCCGCGCCATGACCACAGGCCGCAGCCAGATCATCGGGCTTGTCGTGGCGTATCTGGACAACCAGTTCTATCCCGAAGCCATCGAACGGCTGGCCGTTGCCTTGCAGGAACAGGGCTATCATGCGCTGGTCTTTATGGCGACACCAACGATCGGTGACACCGACGATGTGATGCGCCAACTGCTTGACTATCAGGTTGATGGGATCGTGCTGGCTTCGGTCTCCATGTCTTCGAGCCTTGCCAGCAAATGTGAAGACCACGGCATTCCGGTGGTTCTGTTTAACCGCGATCAAGATGATGCGCGGATGAGCGCGGTCACCACCGACAATATCGAAGGCGGCCGTGCCATCGCGCGGCACTTTGCCGAACAGGGCGCTCAGCGGGTAGGCTATGTTGCCGGCTTTGAAGGGGCCTCGACACAGATCGACCGTGAAAAAGGGTTTTTGCAGGGGTTGGAAGAGGCGGGGCTTTCCCTTGCCATGCGCGAGGTGGGCGGGTTTGAATATCCGTTGGCCCGCACCGCCGCGTTGGAGTTCTGTGCTGGCCGTGATCGGCCGGACGCGGTCTTTGTTTGCAACGATCACATGGCCTTCGCCTTTGTCGATGCGGTGCGCCACAAGATCGGGATGCGCATCCCCGAAGACCTGTTGGTCGCCGGGTTTGACGACGTGCCGATCGCGGCGTGGCCAGCCTATGATTTGACCAGTTACCGCCAGCCCATCAATCGGATGGTGGCGCAGACCGTGGATGTCTTGCTGGCGCAGATTGACAACGCCGACATCCCGGCGCGCAAGCTGCGCCTTGAGGGCGAACTGATCGTGCGCGGATCAACAGGCGGACCCAGCCAAAGGCAAGGCTGAACAAAGCCCCAAAAGAGTACAAGACGCGCTCAAGGCGTGCGCAAAAGGAAAAGGACAACAAGATGACACCTCAAGAGATCGAAAGCCGCATCGTGCGCTATGGCGATTTGCGCCCTTGCCGGACCGCGTTCATTGACGCCCATACCCCCAGTAGCGATCAAAAGGAAAACTTTACGATCATCGGCGGCGGTGTCAGCGAAAGCCCCGATCAGCACGTGCACATCGGCATCCCGCACGGGTTCAACATCGGCGCGGCAGGCCAGCCGCCCAAGTGCCGGAACTCCATGCACAACCACCGCACCGCCGAGGTGTTCTTTATCCTCAGTGGCCGCTGGCGGTTTTTCTGGGGTGAACATGGCGATGCGGGCGAGGTCATTCTTGAAGAGGGCGACATCTTTAACATCCCTACCAACATCTTTCGCGGTTTCGAAAACATCGGCACCGACTATGGGATGATCATGGCGGTTCTGGGCGGCGATGATGCCGGCGGCGGCGTGATCTGGGCCCCGCATGTGATCGAAGACGCCAAGGCGCATGGGCTGATCCTTGGCGAGAATGGCAAGCTGTATGACAGCAAGAAAGGCGAAAGCCTGCCGGATGACGTATCCCCGATGCCGCTGTTGACCCAGGCCGAGCTGGACAAGGTCGATTGCCCCAGCGCCATGCAGGTGATCGGCGGCTATGTGCGCCGCTATCTGGATATGGTCGCCCTGGCGGAGGATGCACCGGTCAAGGTGATCGGCGAAAACGGCATCATTCGGGACAAACCCGGTTTTGAGATTGATTTCATCACCCGTGCCTGTGCGTCAGAGGAGATGCACAAACATGACCGCCCTTCGGTGTTGATGCCTGTCAAAGGGCATTGGCGCGTGGATTATGACGGCGGCTCTGCCACGCTGGCCCCCGGCGACACGATGTCGGTGCCAGAAGGGTTGATGCACCGCGCATTGCCTTCCATGACAGGCGAGGCAGCGCTGTATCACATTATCGCCACAGATGATGCGGCGGGTGCAACCTGGCAGGGGTAACATGTCCAAAATGCAGGCCATTCCCGAAAGCACCGATGGCAACCCCGCCGATCTGACCCTGGCACAAATGGCGGCGGCGTTGCGGGCAGGGCAGCTTTCCTCGGTGGCGCTTGTTCGCGCGTTTCTGACCCGCATCGCCGACCGCGATCCGCAGATCGGCGCCTTTGTCCATGTTGATCGGGACGGGGCGCTTGCCGCGGCGGCGGCGGCGGATGTTGCTTTTGCAGGTGGTCAAGACAATGGCCCGCTGCAAGGCATTCCTGTTGCCATCAAAGATGTGATCGACGTGGCGGGATGGCCTGTGCGCTGGGGGTCGTCTCTTTGGCAGCACCGGGTTGCGGCGCAGGATGCGGCTGTGGTCAAGAACCTTCGCGAACAGGGCGCTGTGCTTTTGGGTGTGGTTGCCACCTATGAAATGGCCACTGTAGGGCCGGACCCAAGCAGCCTTTATGCCCAGCCGCGAAACCCATGGAATGCGGATCATATCACGGGCGGATCGTCGTCCGGATCGGCAGCGGCCGTGGCGGGCGGCATGGCGCCCTTGGCGCTTGGCACTGATACGGGCGGGTCTGTGCGCAGCCCGGCGGCCTTTTGCGGTGTGGTTGGGTTCAAACCAACCTTTGACAGGTTCCCGATGGAGGGCGTCATGCCGCTGTCGCAAACGTTGGATCACATTGGCCTGCTCACACAGACCGCGGAAGATGCGGCATTTGCAATGACGGCAATGGCCGGAATGCCAGCGCCAGAGGAGCAATCGGAAAAGCTGCGTGTGGGTTTTGTCCGCAATTGGTGTGATGCCCAGACCGTGCAAGCTTATGACAAAGCCGCCTCCGATCTCAGCTTGATCGGGGCGTCAGTGACGCTCGTGGACTTGCCCGATTATGCGTCGCTAGAGGACGCGGCCTGTGAGGTGTTGCTGTATGAACAAGTGCGCAATCACTGGTCGGAGATTGCGCGCACCCCAGATCAGGTCGGTCACATGCTGCTGGATACGATGCAGGCCGGGCGTGGCGTGGATGATCAGACCTACACGAAGGGACAGGCCGTGGTGCAGGACTTTGCCCAGCAAGCCGAAGCAGCGATGGCAAAGTCTGACGTGTTGATCCTGCCGACCACCTTGTGTCCCGCAGAGCGGTTCGACAGCTTTGAAGATGGCAAGGCGACATGGACCCCGATGCGAACCATCCCGTTTAACATGAGCGGCCAACCCGCCATTTCTATTCCGGTGGGGTTGCAGGATGGCATGCCCCTAGGTCTCCAGATCGTCGGGGCGCGGCATGATGATATGAAGGTGTTGCAGGTGGCACAGATGTTCGAACGCGCTACCGATCACAGCTGCCAAAAACCTGACTTTCGCGCGGCGGACATAGCGGCAGCAGAGGCTCAGTAATTTGGCGGAGTGACCGCGCTGACGATCTTGCTTTCGCCCTCTGACAGGTTTTCGAAAGAATGCGGGATGCGACTGTCGAAGTAATACCCATCCCCGGCTTTGAGCACCCGCACCTCGTCGCCCACGCAGACCCGCACCGCGCCTTGTAGAACAAAACCGCCTTCTTGGGCTTTGTGGCTTAACGCTTCGGTCGATACTGCGCCGGGCTGATAGGTTTCCATCATCAACAGCATCTGCCGCTCGGAAAAGTTCATCCCGACCATCCGGTAGGAAATCTGCTCAGTGGAGCCTATTTCGACCAAATCTGCTTCGCTGTAAAAGGGATGAATGTCCTCCTGCACACCTTCAATGCCAAAAAATGCCGTCAGTGTTGCGCCCAATGCATCGACAATTGCGGTCAAGGTGTCAACGGATGGGCTGACTTTATCTCGTTCAATCAAAGATATAGTGGAGTGTGCAATGCCTGATCGCACCGCCAGCTCCCTCACTGTGAGCATCCGCCGTTGCCGCAACGTGGCAACACGTTTTCCAACCTTGGCCATAAAAATCTCCTTGTTCTGTTCATTATCTTGACCAAGGACCGCAAGTCAATTGATTGGTGCACAGCAACCGGGGATGATCCGGGGTGAATGCCCTCACACCAAAGAGCGAATCCCATGATCCATATCGACGACGCCCTGAATGCCCAGCTGACATTTGTAAAAACGCCAGAACGCAGCGCTGAAAAAGACACTGCGGAAATTGAAAGTCTGGTCAAAACGATCCTCGATGACGTCCGCAAAGATGGGGACGCAGCGGTGGCTAGATATGCCAGCAAGTTTGACGGCTCTGACCTTGAGGCGTTTGAAGTCAGTGCCAAAGACCGCGAAGCGGCGCTGGCACAACTGGATCCACAAACCCGCGCCGATACCGAATTTGCCATCGACAATGTCCGGCGGTTTGCGCAGGCGCAGATGGACACGATCCTGCCGCTTGAGGTCGAACTGCATCCCGGCATTCATCTGGGGCACCGCGTCATCCCGATTGAACGGGTCGGCTGCTATGTGCCCGGCGGGCGGTTCCCGCTGTTGTCAGCGCCGATCATGAGCCTTGTGCCGGCCAAGGTAGCGGGCTGTGATGAGGTGATAGCCTGCCTGCCGCCCAACGCCCATCCCGCGATGATCGCCGGATGCCATCTGTCTGGCGCTGACCGGATTTTTCGCATCGGCGGGGCGCAGGCCATCGCGGCTATGGCCTTTGGCACGCAGACCGTTCCTTCGGTGGACAAGATCGTCGGCCCCGGTAATGCCTTCGTGAATGAGGCCAAACGGCAGGTGTTTGGCCCGGTTGGCATCGATCAGTTGGCTGGCCCAAGCGAAATTTTCATCGTGGCGGACGAAACCGCCAATCCGGTGATGGTGGCCGCAGATCTGTTGGCGCAGGCCGAACATGATGTCCGTACGCGTGTGGGATTGATCACCACCGATGCGGCGCTGGCGCAGGCCACATTGAGGGAAGTCGAGGCCCAGCTGACCCATCTGTCCACAGCCGCAGTTGCCGCCCCCGCATGGCGCGATTATGGATCCATTGTTGTCTGTGAAACTGAAGAGGCGATGATCGCCTATTCCGACATCATCGCAGCCGAACACTTGCAAGTTCACACCCGCGATTCAAAGGCGACAGGCCAGAAGTTGCGCCACTACGGGTCGCTGTTTATCGGTGAGAATGCCTCGGTTGTGTATTCTGACAAATGTTGCGGCACCAATCATACGCTGCCGACAATGGGGGCAGGGCGCTATACAGGCGGGCTTTGGGTCGGCTCATTTGTGAAAATCTGCACCCACCAATGGCTCGAAGATCGGGGTGTTGAAACCGTGGCGCTGCCCGCGGGCCGTCAAGCGGCGACCGAAGAGATGGAGGGCCACAGACGCGCGGCCATGTTCCGTCTGCAAGGTGCCAAGGTTTTTGAAGGCTGATCGCCTGCCATACATTTCAGTTCGCCGCGCAGGTCATTCCTTGATGGCTTGCGCGGCGACGGTATAGCCGCCCGAGGCACCATCGACGAAATGCACGTGATCATCTGTCATAATGGATGGCACAATGCAGGTCATCATCGCCTCTGACTGGGCGTGAATACCATATCTGACAACACCCTTCGCCGCAGCCTCATCAAGCAGCGCGCGCAAATTGGCCTCTGTTTCAGGGTCGCAATCAACGGTCATCTTCAGGCCATCTTCGAATTTACGGAAATCGGCGTTTTGTCCAACGACACGGCGGTAGCGGCGAGCGTCGAAACCGCCGAGCTTGAGACCTGTCTTGATCAGCAGCCAAGCAACGAAGCTTTCAAACAACGCTTTGCGCCGTGCCGCGCCAAGCGATCCCTGCCCGTGTTGGGCATGGGCCTCCAGCTGCGCACCGGCGGGCGGCCAGTCTACGCCGGGCCCGCTTGTGTCGCCGGGATGGCCGGACCGGTCTAGGCCGCTTGCCAAGGTAACAACCTGATTGGCCAACTTTGCAAAGGCGGGGTCTTCTGCCGTGCGGGCGGGCATGATCACCACCGAAAGGATCGCGCCATAGCGGCTTGGCATATGGCTCCAACGGCACGACAATCCGGTGAGGTCAGGCTGTGTGCCTGCCGGTGCGGGCGGTAAGCCGTTTGCGCCATCCTTCATACGCGCCTCTGCCCAAGCCAACCCGCCGCCAGCGAACATTGCGTAATCGACGCCCGCCGCCGCACCAAACCGGGCAATGCGCACATCATGGCCCGCGGCCCGCACCTCCGAGATACGCACCATGCCGATCCGCAGGGACATCTCAAACTCTTCTGCCGCCCAGACCTGAACCGCCGCCAGGGCTTGCGCCGCGCGGTCTTTCCATTCGGGCGGCACGGCAAATCCTGCGCCGTCGCCGCCAAAGATATAGGGAAACGCCGCCCCGCCATGTGCGTTGATCTGGGCAGAAATCACGGCCGCCCCAACCATGTTCACGGTTTTGTATTTTCCTGCGGCGGCGGCTTGTGTTGATCCAACGATGTCTGATGTGCCGACCCACCAATCCTCTGGCAGAGAGGTGTAGTTTTCAGTGTCCGACAGGGCGGCAAAATCATCCTGAACCGGAACGGAAGCATAAAACGGGGGCAAGGCATCTGTCATTTGATCACGCTAGCCAATGCGCCCCCGAACACCAAACCATTCTTTGGTCAATGAGCCTTTCAAATCTGCTTTTCGCACGTTTGCCTTTGTCTAAATATCTAACGATTTGCGGTCCTGCCAAAGAAGTTTTCCCATTCCTGCCCCATTTCCATCACGAAATGGCCAAAGCGCCTGCTTATCACCCTTGCAACGCCACCGGTCCAGCGAGGCCGGATGCACTGAAAGGATTGAGCCGATGATTATGACATTCACACCGCCTGATCACGAATTCGCCGCTGCGAGCGGGTCAAATGTGAACGTGCAATCGGATCGCAGTTATTTTGACCATCCGCCCAATTCGACCAGTAATCTGACGATCACCTCGAACAAGGGCGATGATGATCCGCGCAATTTTGAAACGGGTGAGACCTACGATATCAGTTGGGAAGGTCACGGTGGCGGCAACATGGAGGACGCCACTGTCATCCGTTCTGACTATTTGCAGCCGGGGCAGGGCGCGATTGTGTTTGAAGGGATCAACTCCAACACCGGCGAAATGTTCCAGATGGTCTGGACACCAAACTTTGATCTTGAGGAGTGGTATTGGAGCAATGGCGGAGGCCCATCCAGCCCCAATGCCTTCTGGACCAGTGATCAGGATTCCGAGAGTTTTAGCTATGTCTGCTTTACCGGCGGCACCAACATTCTGACACCGCGCGGAAACTTCCCGGTGGAAACGCTGCGGGTGGGCGACAAGGTGACAACCCTTGATAACAGCGCACAAGAGATTTTGTGGATTGGTAAACGAACAGTACTTGCAGCCGGATCATCGGCACCGGTTGTGATCAACCCCGGTTTTCTCAGCAACGAACGCCCGCTTTGCCTGTCCCCGCAGCACCGTGTGATGGTCAGCTCTGCACAGGCCAGTTTGCATTTTGATCAACCCGATGTCTGGGTGCCAGCAAAATCACTGGTCAACCATCGCGATATCTTTCACCAAAGCGCCCGCGAGGTAACCTACTATCACATCTTGCTTGGTCAGCACGAGGTGCTCTTGGCAGAGAACCAGCCAACCGAAAGCTTTTTCCTTGGTGACACTGCGCTTGGTATCTTGCCAAAACAATCAATCACTGAGATTGCGCGCATTTTCCCTTCGGTGGGACAAGCTCCGATGACGGCAACTGCGCAGAGTGCAAGGATGATGCTCAAATGCAGTGAGGCGGAATTCCTCGTCAGTGCAATGCGTGCCGCAAGTGCGCCTTTGTCATCGAGTGTCGGAAGGGACCAAAAAATCGCGGCTTGAAGAGATGCCGGACTTCACAGTTTTCTCAACGCTCTAATCACAGTGCGATTCGCCTCATTCAGGGGCAATTCCACCACCTGTTGACGATTTGTCGCAGCGCAATCTGACGGCTTGTGCCCATGTTGCTGTATACGTTTGTATACTGTTAGCGCTGACCCAATTTAAGAGGCAGTTGACTATAGGTCAGTAAACTCTGCCGTTTCTCGCGATTTGAGAAAATCTTTACAAAGCACTTTCCGAAAACGAAAAAAATTTACAGAAAGTGGCAATAAAGCCAACGGAAATCGCGGATTATTTACAGAGTTAAGTATGTTCCCACAGCAGATGCTGTCTGTTTCTCACTGCGAGACAGGCGGCGCAGCACGAGGAGGATACCATGACAACCGAAGATCTGTTGAACAAGGCAAGCCAGCCGGCAACCCAAAACACATCCCGCCCGCCACATGTAAACGCTCAGGATTATGCGCGTATGTATGCAGAGTCGGTGAACGATCCAGATGCCTTTTGGGCGCGGGAAGGCAAACGGGTCGATTGGATCAAGCCGTTCCAGACCGTCAAAAACACCTCCTTCGCTCCGGGCAACGTGGATATCCGCTGGTTTGAGGACGGCACGCTAAACGTCAGCGCCAATTGCATCGATCGCCATCTGGAAACCCGTGGTGATCAGACCGCAATCATCTGGGAGCCAGACGATCCGAACAAGGAAGCGGCCCTGCACATCACCTACAAGGATCTGCATACATCGGTCTGCAAGATGGCCAATGTTCTGACGGATCTGGGTGTGTCCAAAGGCGACCGCGTTGTTATCTATCTTCCCATGATCCCAGAGGCCGCCTACGCCATGTTGGCCTGCGCCCGGATCGGGGCAATCCATTCCATTGTTTTTGCAGGGTTCTCCCCGGACGCTTTGGGGGCGCGTATCAACGGTTGTGACGCGAAAGTTGTCATCACCGCGGATTACGCCCCCCGAGGTGGTCGAGAAACGCCGCTCAAATCCAACACCGACACTGCGCTGCTGCATTGCAAGGACAACGTAAAATGTCTGGTGGTTAAACGCACCGGCAGCCAGACCACCTGGACCGACCGGGACCATGATTGCAATGCATTGATGAATGCGGCCTCGGCTGATTTCGCGCCTGAGGAAATGGCAGCCGAAGATCCGCTGTTTATTCTTTACACATCCGGTTCCACCGGACAGCCCAAGGGCGTTGTGCATTCGTCAGGCGGCTATCTTGTTTACGCCGCCATGACCCATGAGATTGTCTTTGATTACCACGAAGGTGATGTTTTCTGGTGCACTGCTGATGTTGGCTGGGTCACGGGCCACAGTTACATCGTCTATGGCCCGTTGGCCAATGGCGCGACCACGATCATGTTTGAAGGCGTGCCGACCTACCCTGATGCGGGTCGCTTCTGGGAAGTTTGCGCCAAGCATAAGGTCAACCAGTTCTATACTGCTCCAACCGCAATCCGCGCCTTGATGGGCGCCGGGCCAGAATGGGTGGAAAAGCATGACCTGTCCGATCTGCGTGTGCTGGGCTCCGTGGGGGAGCCGATCAACCCCGAAGCCTGGAACTGGTACAATGAGGTTGTCGGCAAGGGCAACTGCCCCATCGTCGATACCTTCTGGCAGACCGAAACTGGCGGTCACATGTTGACCCCGCTGCCGGGCGCCACCCAACTCAAACCCGGCGCCGCCCAGCAGCCGTTCTTTGGCGTCCAGCCGGTCGTGCTGGAACCAACCAGCGGTGAGGTGATCGAAGGCAATGGCGTTGAGGGTGTGCTTTGCATGAAAGACAGCTGGCCGGGCCAGATGCGCACCGTTTGGCAGGATCATGAGCGGTTCGAGAAAACCTATTTTGGCGATTACAAAGGTTACTATTTCTCCGGTGACGGCTGTCGCCGCGACGAGGATGGCGACTATTGGATCACCGGCCGCGTAGATGATGTGATCAACGTGTCTGGCCACCGGATGGGAACGGCGGAGGTCGAAAGCGCACTGGTCGCCCACGCCAAAGTAGCGGAAAGCGCCGTGGTTGGTTATCCGCATGACGTCAAAGGGCAGGGCATCTACGCCTATGTCACCTTGATGAACGGCGAAGAGCCAACCGATGCTCTGCGCAAAGAGCTGGAAGTCTGGGTGCGCACCGAGATTGGCCCGATTGCCAAGCCGGACCTGATCCAATGGGCCCCCGGCCTGCCCAAAACCCGCTCAGGCAAGATCATGCGCCGTATCCTGCGCAAGATTGCCGAAGACGACTTTGGCGCATTGGGTGATACTTCAACCCTTGCCGATCCGTCCGTTGTGGATGATCTGATCAACAACCGTATGAACCGGAGCGCCTCGTGATGGATGGCGCAGGTACACCGACAGTCGCACCCGTCCTCATTCTGCTCGGTCCTCCGGGGGCCGGCAAAGGCACGCAGGCGCGTATGCTCGAAGAGACCCATGGGCTTATCCAGCTGTCCACGGGTGATCTGCTGCGGGCGGCTGTCGCGGCGGGCACGGATGCGGGCAAACAGGCCAAGGCCGTGATGGAAGCCGGCGATCTGGTCAGCGATGACATCGTGATCGCGATCCTGCGCGACCGTCTGGCAGAGCCCGATTGCGCCAAGGGCGTCATCCTCGACGGGTTCCCGCGTACCACGGTTCAGGCCGAAGCGCTGGATGCCCTGCTTGCTGGCACGGGTCAGCGGATCAACGCCGCCATCAGCCTTGAGGTCGAAGACGCCGCGATGGTGGAACGGATCTCGGGGCGGTTCACCTGCGGCGCATGCGGTGAAGGGTATCACGACAGTTTCAAACCCACTGCCAAGGCAGGCATCTGTGACAACTGCGGTTCCACAGACATGAAACGCCGCGCCGATGACAACGCCGAAACCGTGGCACAGCGGCTTGAGGCCTATCACGCGCAGACCGCACCGCTGATTGATTATTACCAAACCAAAGGGGCGCTTCGTGCTGTCCCTGCGATGGGCGCAATTGACGATATTGCCGCCGAACTCAACGCCGTTGTGTCGCAAGCCACGGCATAACGCTTGGACCCAAGGCCCGCCACCCGGGCCTTGCGAAAGCAAACGAAGGAGGGCTCAAACACATGTCCCAACAAGACGAAAGTAACAACGCATACTGGAGTGCCAATGTGCGTCTGATCCTGATCAGTCTCGCCATCTGGGCGCTGGTTTCATTCGGATTCGGGATCATCCTGCGCCCGGCATTGTCGGGCATCGCCGTGGGCGGCACCGACCTTGGTTTTTGGTTCGCACAGCAAGGGTCGATCATCATCTTCTTGATTTTGATCTTCTTTTACGCCTGGCGGATGAACAAGCTCGACCGTGAGCATGGCGTGGACGAGGAATAATCACCATGGATCAGTTTACACTTAACCTGCTGTTTGTTGGCGCGTCCTTTGCGCTTTATATCGGCATCGCGATTTGGGCCCGTGCCGGGTCCACGTCTGAATTTTATGCGGCTGGCCGGGGTGTCCACCCTGTCACCAACGGTATGGCCACGGCGGCGGACTGGATGTCTGCGGCCTCCTTCATCTCGATGGCGGGTTTGATTGCCTTTACCGGCTATGACAACTCCTCCTTCTTGATGGGTTGGACCGGCGGCTATGTGTTGCTCGCGCTGTTGCTGGCCCCTTACCTGCGTAAGTTTGGCAAGTTCACGGTTTCTGAATTCATCGGCGACCGGTTCTATTCCAAGACCGCACGCATGGTGGCGGTGATCTGTCTGCTGGTGGCCTCCATCACTTACGTGATCGGCCAGATGCAGGGCGTGGGCATTGCCTTTGGCCGCTTCTTGGAAATCGACGCAACACTTGGCCTGCTGCTCGGCTCTTGTGTGGTGTTTGCCTATGCGGTGTTTGGCGGCATGAAGGGCGTGACATACACACAGGTTGCACAATATTGCGTGTTGATCATGGCCTATACCATTCCGGCTGTGTTCATCTCGCTGCAACTGACGGGCAATCCGATCCCTGCTTTGGGTCTGTTTGGTGATCACGCCGCAACGGGTGAGCCATTGTTGGCCAAGCTGGACCAGATCGTGCGCGATCTTGGCTTTGCTGAATACACAGCCGCTCACGGCTCGACGATCAACATGGTGCTCTTCACCCTGTCTTTGATGATCGGTACCGCGGGTCTGCCGCACGTCATCATGCGCTTTTTCACCGTTCCAAAGGTGTCTGACGCACGTTGGTCCGCCGGTTGGACGCTGGTGTTCATCGCCCTGTTGTACCTCACAGCCCCTGCTGTTGGTGCCATGGCACGTCTGAATATCTCTGAGCTGATGTGGCCAAATGGCACGGATGGCGCAGCGGTCAGCGTTGAGCAGATCGAAAATGATCCGCAATACGCCTGGATGGAAACATGGCAGAAAACCGGTCTCCTCGGTTGGGAAGACAAGAACGGCGACGGCAAGATCCAGTACTACAACGACAAGAACGCGGATCTGCAAGCCAAGGCCGAGGCCAACGGCTGGACCGGGAACGAGTTGACCAACTTCAACCGTGACATTCTTGTGCTGGCCAACCCCGAAATCGCAAGCCTTCCGGGCTGGGTGATCGGTCTTGTGGCAGCGGGCGGCCTTGCGGCGGCTCTGTCCACAGCGGCGGGTCTGCTTTTGGCGATCTCCTCTGCGGTGTCTCACGATCTGCTGAAGGGCCAGTTGACCCCGAACATGTCTGAGAAATCCGAACTCTTGGCTGCGCGTATCTCGATGGCGGCGGCGATTGTGGTGGCGGTTCTGCTGGGCCTCAACCCGCCGGGATTTGCGGCGCAAACCGTGGCTCTTGCCTTTGGTCTTGCCGCAGCATCCATCTTCCCTGCGCTGATGATGGGTATCTTCTCCACCCGCATCAACAACACCGGCGCCGTGGCTGGTATGCTGGCCGGTCTGGTTGTGACGCTGGTCTACATCTTCCTGCACAAGGGTTGGTTCTTTATTCCTGACACCAACTCCTTCACCGATGCAGATCCTCTGCTTGGCCCGATCAAATCCACCTCCTTTGGTGCGATTGGTGCGGCGGTCAACTTTGCGGTTGCCTATATCGTAACGGGCATGACCAAAGAGACCCCGCAAGAGATCAAGGATCTGGTGCAAAGCGTGCGTATCCCCCGCGGTGCGGGCGGCGCGATCGAAGACCACTAAACAAACGCCTGACACCGCTGCAAACCTGCGGCGGTGTCTCGCATTTCAATTCCGTCCTGCCCGCGTCACTGTGGGCAGGACAATGCATTTACAAAGGCAAGCTATATGCCCCTTCCGGCCAACCTGATCCAGTTTCTTGCCTCGGTTCATCCCTATGACAGCCTGTCCGAAGGCGACCTGAACGCGCTGGGAGCCGTCTGCGAGGCGCGTGAGTTTGCGCCGGGAGCTTTGGCCTTTGCCGTAGGGGACACTGTTGCGGATCTGTTTATCATCGCCGAGGGCGAGGTGGAGATCACCGACGAGACCGGCGTGCAATTGTCGATCCTTGGTCCGCGCAACTCCTTTGGCGAACGCGCCTTGCTGCGCGGCGATGCCGCCAGCCGTACCGCCACGGTCACGGCGCAATCGCGGATGATCGTCATGCCCGCCGCAACCCTTTTTGAACTTATCGAGGGCCAGCCTGCTGTTGCACGGTTCTTTGATCGCCGCCGCCCAACAAGGGCCGACCGCAAAGACCTGACCACCTTGCCGGTAGATCAGTTGATGACCCGCAATCCGGTGACCTGCACGCCGCAGACCACCATTCGAGAGGCCGCCGCGATGATGCATGAGGCGCATATTTCGTCGATCTGCGTTACTGGCCCGGATGGGCTTGAGGGGATCGTGACCGTCCGTGACATGACGGGCCGCGTTGTGGCGCAGGGCGCTGATATCAATGGCCCCATTCGTGATGTGATGACCCGTACCCAACTGACCCTTGGTCCAAAGGCACTGGTCACGGATGTTCTGCACCTGATGGTGGAACGCGGCATTGGCCATATCCCTATCGTGGACGGTGCTGACCTTCTGGGCATCGTCACGCAAACCGATCTGACCCGCGCCCAAGCCATGTCCTCGGCGGATCTGGTGGGCCGCGTGGCCAAGGCGGATGAAGCGGCCACGATGGCCCGCGCCACGGCCGAGATCCCGCAACTGCTGGTGCAACTGGTGGAGGCCGGAAATCGCCATGAGGTTATCACCCGTCTGATCACCGATATCGCCGACACCGCCACCCGCCGTTTGCTGGCACTGGCCGAGGCAGAACTGGGTGCGCCGCCGGTGCCCTATTTGTGGCTGGCTTGCGGATCACAGGGTCGGCAGGAACAAACCGGTGTTTCGGATCAGGACAATTGCCTGATCCTGTCTGATGATGTCACCGATGCCGACATGCCCTATTTCGCGGCGCTCGCCAAATACGTCAGTGACGGGTTGGACACTTGCGGATATTTCTATTGCCCCGGCGATATGATGGCGACCAACCCGCGTTGGTGTCAGCCGCTGCAGGTCTGGCGCGACTATTTCAAAGGCTGGATCGCCAAGCCCGACCCTGAGGCGCAGATGCTGGCCTCTGTCATGTTTGATTTGCGGCCCATCGGCGGTGATCAAACCCTGTTTGCCGATCTACAGAAAAAGACTCTCAAGCAGGCGTCGAAAAATTCGATCTTCACAGCGCATATGATCTCAAACTCGCTCAAGCATCAGCCGCCCTTGGGGTTGTTGCGCGGGCTGGCGACTATCCGGTCAGGGGAACATCGTAACCAGCTTGATCTCAAACATGCGGGCGTGGTGCCGGTGGTGGATCTGGGCCGGATCTACACCTTGCAAGGGCGTCTGACGCAGGTCAACACCCGCGCCCGTCTTGAGGCTGCGATGGCTGCTGGCGTGCTGTCGAGTTCCGGCGGCGCGGATCTGCTGGACGCCTACGACCTGATCGCCGTGACACGTCTTGAACATCAGGCGGCGCAGATCAAGGCAGAGGAAAAGCCGGGCAATTACCTCGATCCATCTCAACTGTCTGATTTTGAGCGCAGCCATTTGCGCGATGCCTTTGTGGTGGTCAAAACAATGCAATCGGCCGTGGGATCCGGCAAAGGTGCGATAGGATGACGTCATGTTTGTAGAACTGATTGCCACGGTTTTTGCCGGGATCGCCTGCGCCGGTCTTGTGATGGCGCTGAACATCATCACAGGGCGGCGTTTGCCCAAGTGGATCATGCCCATCGCCGCAGGGGCAGGCATGATCGGCATGACCATCTCGAACGAATACACATGGTTCGACCGTACCGCCGAACGCCTGCCCGAAGGTGTCGAAATTGCGCTCAAGGTCGAGGAACAGGGCTGGCTGCGGCCATGGACCAAGGTCTGGCCCTATACCAAGCGGTTTTCGGCTGTCGATACCGGCACGGCGCGCCGCAATGAAAATCTGCCGGACCAACGGCTTGCCGATATCTATTTCTTTGGCCGCTGGTCGCCGATCAGTCAGGCGCCGATGCTGTTTGATTGTGCGGCATCGCGGTCCGCATTGCTCATCGACGGGGCGGTCTTTGGCGCGGATGGCGCGGTCGCCGATGCCGATTGGCACGCAGTGCCAGCCGATGATCCAATCCTGAAACTGGTCTGCGAGGGCTGACATGTTCACCCGCCTGTCCCTGCGTTTGCGCATCTTCCTGTTTTTCTGCCTGTTGGCGGCGGGAGGTGCGGCGCTGGCGGGCGGGGCGCTTTGGTTTGGCTGGTCGCGGGCCGAAACCGCCTTGCCCACGGCGCCCTTCATCACGTCCTTTATCATGTTTGCCTTCCTCAACACCGGTCTTGCGGTAGCGGTCTGGCTGCTGTTTGACGAAAACGTTGCCAAGCCGATCAACAAATTGTCCGCCGATCTGCGGCTGCGGGCACATTCGGGGATTGATGGGCCGGTCGATACAGACGCCGCACGGTATTTGGGCGATCTGGCCCCGGCAGCGGGGGCGTTGTCGCGCACTCTGAACGCGTCGATGATGGACACCGCTACGCAGGTTGCCCATGAAACCCAGCGTTTGAAATCCGAAAGCGAACGCCTGACGGCGCTGCTCACGGAAATTCCGATAGCAACGATCCTGCTGAACCCGGCCCATGAGATTGTCCTTTATGACGGTCAGGCAGCCGATGTTCTGTCGCAAATAGCGCCGCCGCGCCTCAAAGCGCCTTTGTCGGATTATTTTGATCTCACCACGCTTGCCGATGCGATTGCCCAGCTATCGCCGGACATCTCGGAGGTGCCCTTCAAACTGGGTGACAAAAAAGCCGAGCGTGTCTTTGACGCGCAGGTGAAGTCTTTGGGCGATGGCGGTCATATGATCCTCATCGATGTGCAAGCCATCGCCAGCCAGCTTCTCAAGGCGCGGCCCTTGGTGTTTGACTTTGAGCTGATGAATGTCGCCGAAACCAAAGAGATCAGGGACACCCCGCTGCGGGATTTGTGTTTTGTGCCTTTCGACACCGAAACCACCGGCCTTTCGGTTGAAAATGACGCGATCATCCAGATCGGCGGTGTGCGCATCCTGAACGGACAGATCATCGACGGCGAGGCGTTCAACAGCTTTGTCCATCCTGGGCGCAAGATACCGCCCGGCTCAACGCTGGTGCATGGAATTTTGGATGATAATGTCACAGATGCGCCCGACATTGCCACGGCCGGGCGTGCCTTTCACCATTTCGCCCGCGACGCCATTCTGGTTGCCCATAACGCACCCTTCGACATCGGGCTCCTGCGCAAATCCGAAGCCGAGATGGGGGTGGAGTGGAACCATCCTGTGTTGGATACGGTGCTGTTGTCTGCGGTGATCTTTGGCGTGACCGAAGAGCATTCGCTGGATGCATTATGCGACCGCCTTGCCATTACAATCCCGGCAGAGCTGCGTCACACCGCTTATGGTGACGCCCATGCAACTGGTGCGGCCTTGGTCAAGCTGCTGCCGCTGTTAGAGGGCAGGGGCGTAAATACCTTTGGCCAGTTGATCGAAGAGACCCGCAAACACAGCCGTCTGCTGCATGATCTAAACGACTGACGACTAGCGATAAACGCGGTGGTTGCGCAGGCCCCAGTCAGAGTAGAGATCGGCCATGATGGTGCCAAACTGCGCCTCTGCCTGCGCCTTCTCGATCACACTTGTGCCGGTGCCGCCAAACACCGTCACAACATCGCCAACCTGTACACCGCTGATCTTGGTCACATCGGCCACAATGGTGTTCATCGACATTTTGCCTAGGACTGGTACGACCTGACCTTTGATGATCACGGCACTGCGGTTGTGCGCGTTGCGGTAAAAGCCATTGGCATAGCCAATAGAAATACAGGCCAGCCGGCTGTCCCGGTCCAGATGATTGGCGCGGTCATAGCCAACGGTCGCACCTTGAGGGTAGGCCCCGAGGCCAACAACGTGGGCCTTCAATTCCATCGTGGGGACAAAGCCGAGTTCGGGTTTCAAAATTCCATAAATGATCGCGCCGCAGCGGTACATGTCGGTCTCAATCGGGACATCCGAAACCAAGGTCAAGGAACTGCCCGCGTGTACAATCAAGTCAGAGCGTTGCAGATCACTGTTGTCCAAGACCCAGCCGACCTGCTGTTGGAACACGACAGAGTTTTGCTGCAAATGCGCGGGTTCATTCGACGAAAAATGCGTGCAGATCCCGGTGACATGCCCGCCAAGCAGGGCCAGTATTTCCATGCATTCTGCCTTGCCGGCATCGGTCGACAGATCTAACCCGTCTCGTGACATGCCTTCCGCGTCGAGGGCCAGATGAGCCCTCTCAAGATCATGGCCCCCATCCAAAAGGCCGCGATAATGCCGTGCCGCGTCAAGCGATCCGATCTGTTCTTGAACGTGGTCAGATGCGGCACTGTCCATCTCGGCCAAAGTCGCGGCGCGCAGGCGGATGAGGTCGCCGGTAAAGCCTGCCTCGCGCACGGCGCGGGCCTCAGCGTTGGATGTGATCCCGATGCAGGTGATGCCTTGCGCCGTGACCAATGGCACAACCTGCTTGATCCCGTGACCGTATGCATCTGCTTTCAGAACGGCGCAAAACTTGGACCGGCTGGGCAACATATCGCAGGCCAGTTCTAGATTTTTGGAAATGCGGCTTTGGTAGATGTCGCACCAAGAACTGCGGCAAAGATCGCGGCGGTGGGTCACGAAACAAGCCGCCCAAATGATCCGCGTTCGTTATGCGTTGGGTGAGTTCTCTGGCAGGAATGGGCCATCGCGCCGGTCCTCAAATCTCTTCGGTGCCGCACCAGCGGGCGATGAAAGATGCGGTGGCTTTGGTCACGCGCCGCATACTTACCAGCTCGACGCGTTCGTTAAACCCATGGATCGCTTCGGCCCTCGGCCCATAGACCAGCGCCGGTGTATCAGCGTAAAGCCCGAAGAACCGGGCATCTGTTGTTGCCGTGATCGCCGCCTTCTTGAGGTCCGTGCCGGTGGCCGCCTGATGGGCGTAATCCAATGCATCAATGGCAGACCGCGCGCGTTCCGAGCTGTCTTGAGACAGCGCGTAACCCTCTGCTTCAAAGCCGTGATAGACGATCTCGGGCAGGGAATTTCGCAAAAAGTCGTTTTCCCGCGCCGCGTCCAGAATGACCTCTTCAATCTCGGTTTTGGCGGCCTCAATGGATTGGCCCGGAAAGATCGCCATGCGCACATCAAAGACCGCCCAGGCGGGCACAGAGCTGGTCCAGTCGCCGCCCTTGATCTTGGCAACATTCAGGTTCAGCGCATGTTCCATATGAGCATAATCATCAGGGCGGTTTTCGGCGGCATTCCAGCGATGTTCCATCTCGTGCAAGGCCTTGATCAAGGGTATGGCGGCCTCAATCGCATTGGCCCCGCTGCCTGCATAGGCCACATGGGTCGGGCGGCCCTTGAGATGCACCTGAAACCACAAAACGCCCAATTGCGCGGTGACCAGCTTTTCCGAGAACGGTTCCGGGATCAGCGCGGCATCGGCTTTGTACCCCCGCGCAAGGCAGGCCAAGGCGCCGTTGCCTGTGCATTCCTCCTCGACCACGGATTGATAAAAAACATCCCCCGCAGGGGCCAATCCGCAGGCGGCCAAAGCGTCCATTGCAAAGAGGTTCGACGCCAGTCCTGCCTTCATATCACCGCCGCCGCGCCCATAAAGCCATCCGCCTTCAACGCGCGGCTCATAGGGCGGGCTGTCCCACATATCCAGCGGCCCCTCCGGCACCACATCGATATGCCCGTTCAGGATCAGGGATCGCCCGGTTTTGGTCTTTGACTGGCGGGTGCCGACCACATTGACCGCATCCTCGTAAGGCCCAAGCACTGGCGAAAACCCTGGCAGATGCTGGATCTCCGCCACGTCGATCTGCCAGCGGTCCAGCTTATAACCCCGTGCGGTCAGGGCGCGGGCCATGAAATCCTGCGCGGCCTGTTCTTTGCCTCTGGTCGAGGGAAAAGCGGTCAAGTCAGACAGGAACGCAACTTGCTGATCAAAGGCCGCATCTACGGCATCAAACAGGCGCGATTGTAAGTCTGATTGCATGATCTGGCTCCTTAAAAACTGGGCAGGGGCGATTGTGGAATGGTCAAGGGCGCATCGGTGGCGGCGCAAATCTCAGCAGGGCTGACCCCTTGGGCAACCTCGACCAGTGCAAAGCCATCGGGGGTGACATCAATCACTGCCATGTCGGTGAAAATCCGCGCCACGCAGGCATGCGCGGTGATCGGAAGGGCGCATTTTGCCTTCAGCTTGGATCGCCCGGCGCGGTCCAAATGGGTCGTCAACACAACCACCCGCCGTGCCTTTTGCGCCAATTCGACCCCGCCGCCAACACCGGGTGAAAACTTGCCCGGTATCTTCCAGTTTGCCAGATCGCCATTGGCCGCCACCTCAAAGGCACCCAGCATCGTCAGGTCCAAACGCCCGGACCGGACCATGGCAAAGCTGGTCGCGCTGTCAAAAAACGCCGATCCCGCCACGGTGGAGACATAGGCGCCCCCTGCGTCAATCAAATTGCGGTCTGCCTGTTCGGGTGGCAGCACTGGCCCAACTCCGGTCATGCCGTTTTCCGTATGCAGACAAACAGGATATTCAGCGGCCAGATGATTGACCACTTGGGTGGGCATACCAATCCCCAGATTAACCACCATCCCCGGTGCAATCTCGCGGGCGGCGCGGGCGATCATGCGGGTTCTAGCGTCGGACAACGGCATATTCCTCGGACAAGTTTTCCAACTGTGTGACGTGATCGACAAAAACGCCCGCAGTTTGCACCGCGTTGGCTGCAATTTCTCCGGGAGGGACAACAGTCTCGGCTTCAACGACAACGCAATCCGCCGCCATCGCCATCAGCGGGCTGAAGTTCTGCGCTGTGGCAGCATAGGTCAGATTGCCAAAAGTATCGGCGCGATCCGCGTGGATCAGGGCCACATCGGCCCGCAAGGCAGGCTCAACCAGATAGGTTGTTCCCTGCATCTCGACCACCTGTTTGCCTTCGGCCAGTTCGGTTCCGATGCCAATATCGCTTAGCACCCCGCCAAGGCCGCTGCCGCCAGCACGAATGCGCTCTGCCAAGATGCCTTGGGGATTGAATTCAACGTCTATCGCGCCGGAGTTCATCAATCCAATGGCGTGGCTGTTCAGCCCCAGATGGGTGGTGATCAGCCGCGCCACCTGTCCGCTGCGCAGCAGATGATCAACGCCCATGTCTGGTTCATTGGCGTCATTCTTGATCACGGTCAGATTGCGAGCGTCTTGTTGGACAAGTGCCTGGATCAGCGTGAAAGGCGTGCCGGGCACGCCAAACCCGCCGATCAAAACCGTATCGCCATCCTTGATCCGGCCCACCGCTGCCGCGATGTCACATCGTTTGTCGGGCAGCTTCATTGCGCTCCCTCGACGCGCAGTCCGGTTTCAGCCGCGAAAGCATCCAGCGCCGCGCAAAGGATTGTCATCATCTCATCAATCTGGGCCTCGGTGATGATCAAGGGTGGGGCCAGCAGAAAATGATCGCCCGCCGTGCCGCCACGTGTGCGGCGCGAATAGATGATCAAACCGCGCTCATAGGCCAGTTCAACCAGCCGCGCATGCGCCTCAAGGCGGGGCGGCAAAGGCTCCATGCTTTCACGGTCGCTGACAAATTCAAACGCGGTCAAAAGCCCCTTGCCGCGCACGTCCCCGATGAACGGATAACGCTCCATCAACCCGCGCAGCCGTGCCATCAGCACCTCGCCCATTTTTGCGGCGTTTTCGATCAGACCTTGGTCTTCCATTTCTTCCAGCACGGCCAGCCCCGCCGAACAGGCCAAAGGATTGCCTGCATAGGTGAACCCATGCAAAAACCCGCCCGCATCCAGCACCGGTTCGACCAGCCGCGCCCCGGCGACAATCGCGCCCAAGGGCGCATAGCCCGCGCCAAACCCCTTGGACATGGCCACGATATCCGGCGTGATGCCCCAATGTTCGGCAGCAAGGAATTTACCGGTGCGCCCCGCGCCTGTCATGACCTCGTCGTAAATCAGCAAGACCCCAAATTCGTCGCAAATTTCACGGATGCGGCCATAGTAACTGTCGGGCGCAACCAAAGCGCCTGTCGAGGCCCCGCCGACCGGCTCCATCAAGAACGCCAGAACTGTTTCAGGGCCTTCCTCGATGATCTTGTCGCGCAGCATTTCCGCGTACTTCAGGCCCCGTGCCTCTTCGCTGAGGTTGTCACGGTCCAGGTAAGTGGCAGGCGCGGGAATGCTTGGCATTCCTTTCATCATCGGGTCAAAAGGCGCCCGCAGCGGATCATAGCCGGTCAGATCAAGCGCCCCCAAGGTACACCCGTGATAGGATGGAAACCGTGAGATGACCTTGCTGCGGCTGCCTTGCCCTTGTGTCAGCGCATATTGCCGGGCCAGCTTGAGCGCACTTTCCACCGCCTCCGACCCGCCAGAGACAAAGAACACCCGGTCCAGCCCTTCGGGTGTCATCGCCACCGTCTTGGCCGCCAGATCCTCAGACGGATGAGTGCGGAAATGCAGGCGATACCCAAAGGTGGCCTTGTCCATCTGGGCCTTGATCTTGGCCAGCACACGTGGGTTGGAATGGCCAATGTTCGACACCATCGCACCAGAAGAGCCGTCGATGTAGCGTTTGCCTGCCTCATCAAACAAATAGATTCCTTCGCCCCGATCCAGAAACGGGCGCGGGTTGCGCGATTGGTAGAACAGATAGGAGGGCGCGTCGGTCACTTGGCACCTTCGATGTGTTTGCGCAGAAATTCGCGGGTGCGGTCTTTGACAGGGTTCTTGAACACAACCTCGGGCGGACCCTCTTCAACCACAACGCCTTGATCCATAAACAGAACCCGATCACAGACCGCCGCGGCAAAATCCATCTCGTGGGTGACGATGATCATGGTCATGTGATCCTCGGCCAGCTTCTTCATCACTTGATTCACCTCATCCACCAATTCAGGATCAAGGGCGGATGTGGCTTCATCAAACAGCATCAGCTTGGGCTTCATCGCCAAGGCGCGGGCGATCGCAACCCGCTGTTTCTGGCCGCCGGACAATTGCGAGGGGTAATACTCAATCCGTTCAAGCATCCCGACATGGTCAAGCTGTTCTTCGGCCAGCTTGTTCGCCTCGGCCTTGGACAGATCCTTGAGCAACATCGGCGCCATGGTGACATTTTCGCGCACCGTCAAATGCGGGAACAGGTTGAAATGCTGGAACACCATGCCAATCTGTTGGCGCATCTCGTTGATGTGTTTCTCATATTGGCGGTGGGGCAGGGTCTTGTTGACCTGCACCCCGTCCAGCCAGATCTCACCGCCGGTCAGCGCATCAAGATCATTGATCGCCCGCAGCAGGGTTGATTTGCCCGATCCCGACGGGCCAATGATGGCAACAATCTGGCCGCGTTCCACGGTCAGGCTGATGTCTTTGAGCACCTCAAGTTTGCCAAAGGATTTCTGTGCGTGTTCAATTCTGACGAAGTCGGATGTGTCGGTCATGTCTGGCCCCTTGAGATCAGCGTGAGATGGAGATGCGGCGCTCAATCCGGCGCTGCACCCATTCCATTCCGAGATTGATGACGTAGTAACAGGCCGCCGCCAGCAGATAGAATTCGAAGGGGCGGTAGGTCTTGCCGATGACGCGCTGGGCCGACAAGGTCAGCTCACTCACCCCGATAACCGAAACCAATGCGCTGTCCTTCAGCAGGGCGATCATGTTGTTGCCAATCGGCGGCAGCACGGCCCGTACCGCTTGCGGGATCACCACCTTGCGCAGCGCCTCGCCGCGGCTGAGACCCAATGTGCGGGCCGCTTCCATTTGACCCTTGTCCACCGCAAGGATCGCGGTCTGGATCAGTTCGGAGTTATAGACGGCAAAGTGCAGGCCAAGGCCGATGATACCGGCAACAAAGGCGGGCAGGTCGATACCGATCTGGACCAAGCCGAAATAGATCAAGAACAGTTGCAGCAGCAGCGGTGTGCCCATGAAGAGCCACGCAAAAAGCCGGAAAGGCTGCCGCAAAAGCCAAGGCCCGTAAAGTGCGATCACCGCAAATACGATCCCGCCGAAGAAGCTGAGCAAAGCGGCGGCAACAGTGATCCCGATGGTCCAGGCACAGCCCAGAAGGATCACATCCATGTATTTGGGAACAATAGAGAAATCGAGGCCCATCTGTGCGTCCTTTCCTGATCAGGTGATCTGTGCTTTGCGGTCCAGCCAGGCAATGCCCCGGCCAGCCACGTAGATGATGATCATGTAAAGAATCCCGGCCAGCAGGAACATTTCAAAGGGCTTGTAGGTCGATCCGATATAGCGCTGCGCGGTATAGGTCAGCTCAACCACAGAGATCGCCGCGACAAGCGCCGTTGCCTTGATCAATGCATTGATGTTGACGCCCAGCGGGCGGATCATCAGGCGCGCCGATTGCGGCAGAATGACCTTGTACATCGCTTGCCATTGGCTGAGGCCCAAAGTCCGCGCGGCTTCACCCTGGCCCTTGTCGATGGCGATGATTGCACCCCGAATGGTTTCGGTCATATAGGCCCCGGCGTTGACACCAAGGCCAATCACGCCGGCCTCGAAGGCATCCAGTTGGATGCCGATCTGCGGCCCGCCAAAGTAGAGAATGAACAATTGGATCAGCGCGGGCGTGCCGCGAATGACACTGACATAAGCCGCGCCGATGAACCGTAATGTGCGAAACCGCGACAACCGCGCCGCGGCCCCAAGGGCCCCGCAAGTCAGACCCAATATGGCGGTCAACACCGACAATAAGATGGTCAGCCAAGCCGCCTCAAGAAAGAACGGATAGACCTTCAGCATCAGTTCAAAGTCCATGCCGCCCTCCTTTTGTAAAGTGACCTGATAAGAGAGTGACCTGCCTGTTCGCCATCAAAGAAAATCCTGCGCAGAAGAACATGAAAGCCCGGACCTGACGTTCGGCTGTGACCGCCAGCTTGGCCCCGGAGTTTGCCCCATCGTCGGGCAGGAGGGCGGAGCAGTCAAACCGCTTGCAAAAATCCCCCACCGCACAGGGGCGGAAGGGGCAGGGAGGTTAGCGGATGTCAGCGCCGATCCACTTTTCGGCCAGCGCCAGATAGGTGCCATCTTCCATCATCGAATCCAGCGCCGCCTGCATGGCTGCGGCCAGTTCGGGGTTGCCTTCACGAATGGCGATGCCAGCGCCAAAGGGCTTGGTGTCCGGATCGTCAAACATCGCAAATTCCTGACCCTTGGCAGTCATCGCCAGAATGGCGGCGATGGAATCGTTCACGATCGCATCTACACGGCCATTTTCCAGCTCCAACAGCAGCTCAGGCAAGCCTTTGTAGGTGTTGATCGAATATCCCTTCGCACGCGCCCAATCCTCATGGGTTTCGCCCAATGTCAGGCCAACCTTTTTGCCATCCAGATCCGCCAGACTGGTGATGTCTGATCCGGGCTTGGTAAAGATGGCGCGTTTGTCGGAATAGTAGGGGCCGACAAAATCCACCACTTCGTCCCGTTCTGCGGTGATGGTCATGGACCCGACGATGGCATCGTATTTGTTGGCCAGCAGGCCGCCGATGATCCCGTCCCATGCGGTCGTCACGATTTCGGCTTCCAAACCCATCCGCTTGGCGATTTCGGTGCCGACGGCAGGGTCAAAGCCGACCACCTTGTTTTCATCGTTTACAAAGTTGAACGGAGGATAGGCACCGGACATCGAAATGCGAATGACACCCTTTTCCTTGAGTGTATCGAGTTCCTCTGCGGCGGCTGCGGTCAGCCCAAAAACCGCCAGCGAAGCTGCGGCGATTGCAGATTTCAGAATTGTGCGGCGAACAGTCATTTTTTTCTCCCGGTTGTTACTGCGCCGGGGGTGAAACCCCGGCGATATTGGCGGATTCCCCGCTCTGCAAAAACACTTGCATGGCCCCTAACATCGTGCAAATAAATAATAGGTATCTTCAATATAGATGAAATCTATGCGACTTCCCCATCAGCAACGTTTCCCCTGGAACCTCGACTGGAACCTGCTGCGCATGTTTATGGTGGTGGTCGAACAACGCGGAATTTCAAAAGCCGCGGATTTTCTCGGCCTCAAACAGCCTACGGTTTCAGCCGCGCTCAAGCGGTTGGAATTGTCCACGGGCAGAACGTTGATCATCCGAAAACCCAATGAGTTTACCATCACCCGTGCTGGGCAGGTGCTTTATACCGAATGCGCGACGATCTTTGGCTCGATCTCGCAATTGCCGGCCCTCATGGATGTCGACAACACCGATCTGCGCGGCCATCTGTCGATTGCGATCACCAGCTATGTGATTTCGGACCATTTTGATGATTTTCTGAACCGGTTTTCCAAGGCGCATCCAAATGTGACCTATTCCTTTACTGTGTCCGAAAGTGATGAGGTCGAAACCGCGATTTCCCAAAACCGGGCAAGTTGCGGCATCTGTCTGCTGTCCAAGGCGCCAAAGAACCTCGATACCATGGTGCTCTACCGTGAATACTTTGGTCTTTACTGCGGTGCGCGGCATCCGCTTTTTAACGTAGCGGACATTGAGCCCAAAGAACTGGAGGGTGAGCCGTTTGTGGCCTTCCAGACTGAGGCCGAAGGCGGCCCGCTTGAGGCGATAGCCCATTTGCGGGCTCGCCTGGGTCTGGCCAATACATGGCGCGGCGTATCTTCCAGCTTGAATGAAATCCGGCGCATGATCATGGCCAATATCGGCATCGGGGCCCTGCCGGTCCACGTGGCGCAGCAAGACGTGATCGCGGGTCATATCCGCCAGTTGCCGCCCTATGAAGATTTGCCGATGGTGAACATCTATTTGATCAGCAATCCGGCTCGCCGCCAATCAGAGGCCGACGCGGTGTTTCTCACCGCGCTTGCGAAAGAACTCTCTGCCATCGACATTGCCGAACGAACCTACGGTCCGGAACCTACACCATCTTGAGGCCGGCCAAAGGCGCACGTCCCGCAGTTATTGCAGACAAAACCAATTGCGCATGTGCCCCTTGCAACTTAGGGTTTTTGAAACGCGCTCCAAAGCCAATGATGCGACAGGCGGCATGAAAAGAGTTGGCAGGGAAAGGCCAGTGTAGAAATGGCTAAACCGTCCTATATCCCATCGCTTGACGGACTTCGCGCGGTTTCCATCGCGCTGGTGTTCTTGAGCCACGTCGGCTTTGGACATGTTGTGCCGGGCGGTTTTGGGGTCACGATTTTCTTTTTCCTGTCCGGTTATCTGATCACCACATTGATGACCCGCGAATGGGATCAACATGGGTCCATCGCGATGAGGGCGTTCTACCTGCGCCGTATCGTCCGGCTCAGCCCGCCAATCTTGTTTGTGCTTTTGGTCAGTGCGCTGCTGGTTTGGGCCGGATGGGCCGAAGGGCGTTTGGATATCCGAACCATCAGCAGTCAGATCTTCTTTTATTACAACTACTTCTCACTTTATGCGCCTGATCCGGCCACGGTGAATGGTCTGGGCATCCTTTGGTCCCTCGCGGTTGAGGAACATTTCTATCTGATCTGGCCGACGCTGTTTATTCTGTTGGTCAATACAAGGTTCGAAATCCGCTATTTGCTGGTGCTGTTGATGGCCGTGGTGGTTTGGCGGGCGATCAGGGTCTTTGGCCTCGGGACGGATGAATGGACGATCTACATCTCAACAGACACCCGCCTCGACAGCCTGCTGTATGGGTGTTTGCTGGCGATGCTGACATGGCGCGGCCACGCTGATCGGTTGTTTGGCCCATCCTTGCCGGTCCGCATGGTGTGGCTTGGCGGGGCGGTTGTTGTGCTGTTGGTGTGTTTGTCGATCCGCGACGAGACCTTCCGCTCCATCCCGCGCTACAGCTTGCAGGGTTTGGCGTTGATGCCGATATTCCACTACGCTGTGACGCAGCCCTCCGACCCTTGGTTCCGGCCCTTGAACTGGGGACCGCTGCGCAAGATCGGGCAATGGTCATTCACGATCTATTTGATCCACTACGTTATCATCGAGGCGCTGATCTATTCCGGCTTTGCCGCGCTGGGCGATTGGACATTGGTCGTGACCTCGGCTGCGCTCTCGGCGGCATTTGCGGCGGCGACCTATCGCTGGCTTGAAAAACCGTTTCATCCGCTGCGGCGGCGGCTCACGGGACATTGATGAACAGGCCCGCCTTGTCATATCTGGCCGCAGGTGCGGCGCTTGCGCTGGTCGCGACGGAATGTGCCTTGCGTTGGGGGATTGGCCTAGGTGATCCGCCGCTGGCCCGGCTGGACCGGGCAACGGAATACGAACTGGTGCCATCGGCAACCTATCGGCGCTGGGGCAATACCATCTCTATCAACGCCAACGGAATGCGCGCGCCAGACCATCCCGAAACCCCCGCCAGCGAAGAACGTCATTTGCTTTTGATCGGAGACAGTGTTGTCTATGGCGGTCACTTTCTGGATCAAACAGAGACGATATCGGCGCAATTGCGGCGCGCGTTTGAGGCTGATCCAGATCTGGACGGCTGCGTCATTCGGGTGTTGCCCATGGCGGTGTCCAGTTGGGGCCCGATCAATCAGGCAGCGTTCTTGGCCGAGCGGGGCACATTTGGATCCAGTGTCGCGGGCATCGTGGTTTCCGCCCATGATCTTTACGACGTTCCGCAAACCGCCTCGGACATTCTGCCCTATCGCCAGGCACCATCCTGGTCGGCCATCGGCGATGCGGTTCAGGCCGTCATTGAGCGTAGACAACAGGCGGCACATGCGGGGGCGGATCTGGCACCACTGGAGGAGCGTGAAAGACAAAGTCTAGAGGCGCTGGATTGGATGGCGATGATGTTGAGGGATCAGGGCGTGCACCCTTTCCTGATCTATCACCCCACCCAACAAGAACGCGGCGGCACGGTGAAACCGGCAAAGGCAAGGTTTGCGCAATGGTCACGCAGCCAAGATATTTCTTTGATAGATTTGGGCGATGTCCAGATGCAGGTGGGGGACTACCGCGATGACATTCATCCAACGGCACCCGGCGCGGGCCGCATTGCACATCATTTGGCGCCGGTTTTGGCCACGGCCTTGCAGCCCTGCAACGACAGTTGATTGACGCTGATCACCGCTGAGATCAGACCGTAATCTTCGACAGCAGCTTTAGCAGCAGCGCCCCGTCTTCTGTCTCAAGCAATCCGTTCAACGCGCCGTCTTGTTCCTCGACGTCCTTGCGAATGTCGAGCATCCGAATGCGCCCCAAATGGGTCAGCAGCAGATTGATTTCGCGTTGGTCGCTCTGCGAGATTTGGCGATGAACCAGACCATCGGAAACCATGCGATCCACCAGTTTGCTGAGCGTTGGCGGGTTGATCAACGCCTTGCTGGCCAGCGCGCCCATGGTCAGCCGCTCGCCCGCATCCAGACATTCCATCACGCGCCAGGCTTCGATCTGAATCCCGTGCTTTTTCAGCTGCGCCGTCATCCGTTGATTGACCGAACGATGCGCGGCCGCCACGGCATAGGAAATATGCGTTTCAAACGAACTGGTCTGCTCAGACATGTCTATCACCAATGATCACTGACCTGAATTTAGTTGACTTGGAAAGCAAATTCAATTGCAATGTGCCACCAAGCTTGCATCAAGCGCACATCGCAGAGGGGGAGGGACGCTGCGACACGACGTGACCATGCCAATGGAACTCGCTGACTTCCGCGAGAATGGACAGTTTCACGCAAGTGGCGTCTATCGCGTTGCGCTATTGATCCCCCTTTGCGGGGCGGCGGGCATCTGGGCACCGTCCTGCATCTCCAGCGCGCAGGTTGCCGTGGCCGAGCTGAACAAGGCCGACGGGATCGACGGGCGCAAGGTGCAGCTGATCATGATTGACGCCGCGGTTGAGGCCGCGGAGCCAATCGAAGAGATCGTAAACGACTTGATTGATCTGGGTGCAATCGACGCGATTGTCGGCATGCACCTCAGCGCGATCCGGCAACGCCTGTCCAAGGTCGTGCGCCAGCGCATTCCTTATATCTATACGCCGCTCTATGAGGGCGGTGAAACCACGGCGGGCCTCTTTGCCATTGGCGAGACCCCAAAAGAACAACTCGGCCCTGCAATGGTGTTCATGCAAAAGCGGTTCAAGCCCCGCAAATGGGCGTTGATCGGCAATGATTATGTCTGGCCGCGCAGTTCACATGATTATGCGAAATCCTGCCTCAAACAGATGAACGTTGATCTGGCGATGGAATGCTACGTGCCGTTTGGCCTGTCGAATATGAGCGGTCTGGTGTCGCAACTCGAAGCCTCGGGCGCGGATGCGGTACTGGTGTCTTTGGTGGGTCAAGATGCGGTGATGTTCAATCGCACCTTCGGGCGGCGCGGGCTTCATAAAAACATCGTCCGGCTTTCCACCGCGCTAGAAGAGAATGGGCTGATGGCCTGCGGCAGGGGCAATCTGGAGCGTCTGTTTTCAGTGTCTTCGTATTTTGGCTCTATTTCCAATGACGAAAATGCCGCCTTTAAGGAACGGTATTACGGGATGCACGGCGATACCGCACCGGCGCTGAATGCCCTGGGGCAATCGACCTATGAGGGGCTGCACTACCTTGCCGGATTGATTGGCCAGTTCGGTGATGTCTGGCAGCAAAAATCAACCCGCGACCAACTGCCTGTCAGCTATGCCAGCGGACGCAACTTCACACATTCGCCCGCTCTGAGGCGCCCATCTGTTTACATGGCGCGGGCCGATGGTGTTCAATTTTGCGACTTCAAGCTTCTGTAAACAAACAAAAAACGAAATTAACTTTCCATTTCAAATAAAATACTTGAACTGGAAACTAATCTCCCCCACCGTAAAGCAACAGAATCGTGCAGGCCGTCTGAGCGCTGCGTGACAGGTGGGGGAATTTGCTTTGTATTGGGCGCTAGCTGTTGTCATTTTTATCGTCGCGGTCTTGGTCGGCATTTGGTTTTTTCAGCGGTTCTACGCCAAGGCCACGCTTGAAACGGCGCTTGTTCGAACCGGAATGGGCGGTCGCCGTGTGCTGACTGACGGGGGCTGTTTGGCCTTGCCGATCCTGCATCAGGTGCAACGGGTCTCCATGCAGACCGCAGCCACCGAAATTGTCCGCAGCGGCCGTGAGGCAGTGCTGACCGCCGATCAATTGCGGGCCGATATCGCAATGGAGTTTGAACTGCGTGTCGCCCCTGACACGGACAGGATTGCAACGGCAGCGCAAGCCTTTGGTCATCGGATCGCCCGCAGCGGTGATGCGATTGCAGAGGTGCTCTCCGGTGCCTTGATCAATGCCGTACACAGCGCCGCAGCGGCGCGTGCACTGACAGACATCCATCTCAACCGCGCCGAATTTACCAAGGATGTGGCGGACATGGTCGCAGATCATGCCGACCGGCTTGGGCTGGCATTGGTGTCGGCCTCGCTGATTTCGGTGGATCAAAGTGATCTGTCGGGCCGCGACGAAAACAATGCCTTCAACGCCACAGGCATGCGGCGCTTGGCCGAGCTGGTCGCCGAGGAACGCAAGGCGCGGATCGCCATCGAGACATCAACCGAAGTGGCCGTGCGCGAACACCGCCTGTCACAGCATCAACGGCAGATCGAGCTGCAAAAGGCGGAACGTGAGGCAGAGATCGCCCAGCAAGAACACCTTGCCCGCCTCGAGGCCGAAGCCGAAAGCCGCTCTGCCCAGACCCGTGCCGAGGCGCACCGCGCGTCAGAGGCTGTCCGGATCGCCGAGGAACGCCTGACCAAATCCGCACAGGTTGCCAATGACGAGGCGTTGCGCAAAGCCGAGATGACCGCATTGATGGAGCTGGAAGAGGCAAAGATTGCCAACAACATCAAGCTGTCTCAGGCCCGCACCAAAGAGGCCAAGTCCAAAGCGGACGAGGAGGAAGCCCGAATTCAGGTGATCCTCGCCGCCGAAAACGTGCAGGCCCAGAAAGAACGCGCCATCGCCCAACGCGAACGGGAGATTGCCAAACTCAAGCAAGAGCGCGACATCGAACTTGAAGACGCCCGCGTGCAAAGTGATGTCAGCACCCTGCTGGCCCGTGCCCAAGCCGACGCCGCCGCCAAAACCGCTGCCGCCAGCGCCGACAAAGAAGCCATGGAAGCGCAGGCCGCAGGTCAGGCCGCGCTGAATACGGCGGAAAACACGCTGAGCGATGCAGTGATCCGCATGCGCCTCGAAGAGCGCAAGCTCGACCGGATGCCCGAGATTATGACCCAGATGATGAAGCCCGTCGAAAAGATCGACTCGATCCGCATCAACCAGATCGGCGGCATGGGCAGCGGCGGCACTGGCCAGACCGAGGGTGTCGACGGAGCCTTTGGTGCGGCAATGGACCAGATCCTCGGCATGGCCGTACGCCTGCCCGCGATGAAACAGATGGGCGATGAAATAGGCCTTGATTTCGACCCCAACATCGCAGGCCGCACGGCGGATTATGCCAACCGGATAAAGGCAAAAGACGATCCGAAACCCAAAGACAAAGAGTGATCTAAGTCACCTTTCCACACATCCAACAGTCGTTTAACGGAGGACTTACACATGTCTCTGAACAGAAGAGATTTCCTTGGCCGCACGGCCGCCTTGACCACAACCGCGATGCTGCCCACAGCCGTTTTTGCGGATGGCACCATCAAACTTGGCTCCATTCTGGACGCATCCGGCCCCTTTGACGCCTATGGCAAACCGATGGATCAAGCCATGCGCATGGCCGTGTCAGAGATCAACGAAGCGGGCGGTCTGCTGGGCCGTCAGGTTGAGGTCACCGCATATGACACCCAATCGGACATGGCGCTTTATTCGCAATATGGTCAGCAACTGACCCGCCAGGACAAAGTGGATGTGGTGCACGGCGGCATCCTGTCCGCCTCCCGTGAGGCGATCCGCCAAACCATGCGCAAAACCAAGACGCTGTATTTCTACAACGTGCTCTATGAAGGCGGCGTATGCGACCGGAACATCTTTATCAACGGTGTAACGCCCGCCCAGCAGGTTGAGGCATTGGTGCCTTTCGCGATGAAAAACTCGGGCAAGAAGGTCTATATCCTTGCCGCTGACTATAACTACGGCCAGATCACCGCACGGTGGATTCAAAAGTTTGTGGCGGACAACGGCGGCGAAGTGGTCGGCACCGATTTCTTCCCGTTGGATGTGAGCGACTTTGGCTCCACCATCGCCAAAGTCCAGACCGCCGCCCCCGATCTGGTGATTGCCCCGCTGGTTGGCGGTGCGCATCTGTCCTTTTTCCGTCAGTGGGCTGCTGCCGGCATGAAAGACAAGATTGCACTGGCCTCGACCACCTTGGGCGTGGGCAACGAACACAAGGTTCTGACCCCCGAAGAGGGCAACGGCATCATGTGCGCCTACAACTACAGCCAGGAACTGGACACGCCGGAGAACGCCCAGTTCAAGGAAAAATGGGCCGCGATGTTTGGTGGCGATCAGTCGATGCACGAGATTGCCGTATCGCATTACCACGGTATCAAAACATGGGCCGAAGGGGTGCGCAAAGCCGGATCACTTGACCGTATGGCGATCATCGAAGCCTTGGAAACCGGCATTTCCATCATGGGTCCGGGCGGCAAAGTGACGGTTGATCCCAAAACCCACCATGCCGTTCTGGATGTGCATCTGATGCAGATGCAGGACCAGCAGATGAAGGTGATCGAAACCCTGCCGCAGCGGCAGCCGGTCGACACCCAAGCGGTTTGTGACCTCAGCGCAAATCCAAATGACAACACGCAGTACGAAATCGAAATCTAACTGCGTGTTTCTCCCAGGCGGGGTGCCATTGGTGCCCCGCCATACCCTGAATTCTCATTCAAGCAGGCCTCCATGGATCTCAGTTTTGTCATAGCGGTTGAAGTGCTCTACGCGGTCGCCTCGCTGGTCTTGATCAGCGCCGGATTGGCCGTGGTTTTTGGCATGATGAAGGTCATCAATCTGGCACATGGCGAGTTCATGATGCTGGGCGGCTATACGACCATCACCGCCGTGGGGCTGGGCGTGAATGTCTTTATTGCGATGCTGGTGATTGCGCCCTTGGTGGTGGGGCTGATCGGGTTGATTGTGGAACGATTGGTGATCCGGCACCTTTATGGGCGACTGGTTGATACGATGTTGGCCACATGGGGCCTCAGCCTTGTGTTCATTGGCCTGGCCACGATGATCTTTGGCAATACCACCACCGGTATCTCGACCCCGATCCCCGGTTTTGCCGTGGGGAACTATCAAATCAGCGGCTATAACTTCTTTATCATTGTGGTGGCTGTCGTTTTGGTGATCGCGATGCTGGCGGTGCTGCGCGGCACCCGCGCGGGGCTGATTGCACGCGGCACGATGCAGCGGGCAGATATGGCCGCCGCCCTCGGCTACAGCCCGGACCGCATCTATATGGCGACGTTTTTCTGCGGCTCTGCCCTGTCGGGATTGGCGGGCGCGGTGCTTGCGCCGTTGGTTGGCTTGGTGCCGACATCGGGCGGCGCTTACATCGCCAAAGCTTTCATCACGGTGATCGCTGGCGGCCCTTCGTTGATTGCAGGCTTGCTGAGTTCGGCCACCTCCTTTGGCGTCGTCAATCAAGTGTTCACCTTTGCGATCTCTCCGGTGATTGGTGAGGTGGCGCTGCTTGTTGCGGCTGTCATCCTGCTGCGGCTCATGCCGCAAGGGATCACGGGCCGCTTTTTCAAAGGTAAACTGTGATGGAGCGGTCATTGGGAAAAGACATCACCGCCACTTTGATCGTATCGGCCCTGCTGATCTGGCTGCTGCCGATGATGGTTGCGACCTATACGCTGACGGTGCTGGTGATCTACGGGATGTTGGGGCTGAGCCTTGGGTTGATCTGGGGCTTCGGCGGGATCTTGTGTTTTGGTCAGGCGGCGTTCTTTGGTCTTGGCGCATATACCTATGCCATCGCGGCGATCAATTTCGGGGAAAGCACGGTGCCAATGCTCTTGGCGGTGCTGGTGCCGCTGATCTTTGCGGCTGTGCTGGGCGCGCTGATGTTCTACGGGCGGCTGACGGATGTCTATTTAGGGGTGATCACCCTTGTTGTGACGCTGATCCTGTTCAAATTTGTGAACTCAACCGCAGGGCCGCAATATGTGATCGGGAATGCGCGGCTCGGCGGTTACAACGGTATTCCGGGGTTTCAAACACTGAACGTGCCGGGCAATCCGGATGCCTTTATCTGGGGCGATCCGTACTTCTATTTCTGTGCTGTGACGCTGGTGATTGTGTTCTTGCTTGTCACATGGCTGCTGCGCTCGTCCTTTGGCCGGGTCGCCATCGGTATCCGCGAGAACGAGACCCGCATGGCGCTGATGGGCTATGATGTAGCGGCCCGCAAAACTGTGCTGTTTGCCATTGGCGCGGCTATCGCCGGGCTGGCCGGGGCGCTTTTTGCGAACTGGGGCGAGATTGTCACTCCGGGGCTGTTCTCGCTGGGCCAATCGGCCGAGATTATCATCTGGTGCATTGTTGGCGGGCTTGGCACGCGGCTGGGTCCAATTCTGGGCGCGGCGGGTCTGGCTTATCTGAAATTCATGTTGGGCCAGCAAAGCCTGATCGACAACACCTTGATCACCGGGCTGATCCTTGTGCTGTTCGTGCTGTTCCTGCCCAAAGGTCTGGTGCCCGCAGTGGCGGCCCTCTGGAAGGCCAGCTTTGGCCGGGCCCGGCGCCGACCGCATGCGCGGCAAAGACGGAAAGCAAGACATGGCTGAAACTGTTCTGGAAACCCATGGGCTGACCATGCGCTTTGGCGGGGTCACGGCCAGCGACAATGTGAATTTCTCGCTCAAGGCGCGCGAATTGCGCTGTCTGATCGGCCCCAACGGCGCAGGCAAATCCACGTTCTTTAAATGCGTGACCGGCCTTCTGAACCCGACGGAGGGGCAGGTCTTCATGCGCGGGCAGGACGTCACGGGCTGGCAACCCCATCAGATTGCCTCGCTTGGGGTTGGGATCAAAACTCAGACGCCCAATGTGATGGACGCGCTGAATGTGCATGAAAACATCTGGCTCTCCGCCCGCCGTTTTCATGACGCGGCAGAGGCAAAGGCCCGCACCGATACCATCATCGACAGATTGGCCTTGGGCGGAATTGCCCGCACCGAATTGGGACAGCTGGCCCACGGTGAACGGCAGCGGGTTGAATTGGGATTGGTCGCAGTGGCCGATCCGTGGCTTGTGCTGCTGGATGAACCTGCCGCGGGGATGAGCGCGCAAGACGTGGACCGGATGACCGAAATCATCCACGAACTGACCCGCAGTGCCGCAGTGGTGATTGTCGAACATGACATGCAATTCATCCGCTCCATCGCGGAGACGGTCACAGTTTTCCATCAAGGGGCCGTCCTGATGGAAGACCACGTGGATCATGTGATGTCTGATCCGACAGTCCGCGCCGTTTATCTTGGAAAGAAGGCATAAGATGACCGAAGAGCGCGAGATATTGCTGTCTGCCAAAGGGGTTTCAGGGGGCTATGGCCGCGTGCCAATCCTGCATGGGATAGATCTGGACGTGGCCGAAAATGAGGTTGTCGGCGTGCTGGGTCACAACGGTATGGGCAAGACGACCTTGCTCAAGACCCTCATGGGTTTTTTGCCTGCCACCGCCGGGCAGGTCCGTTATGATCAGACCGATATCACCCGGACACCGCCCAATGTGCGCGGCCAAATGGGCATCGGCTATGTGCCGCAGGGGCGCGGGATATTTCCGCAGCTTTCCGTGCGCGACAATCTGAGGTTCGCTTGGCACGATCACGCGGGCGGAACCGAGACCGAAGTGATGGACGCGGTGCTTGCCGACTTCCCGCGCCTGCAACGCCTTCTGGATCGCGAAGGCGGCGCATTGTCGGGCGGTGAACAACAGCTTTTGGCGTTGGCCCGCTGCCTGATGGGTGATCCCGATTTCCTGCTGCTGGACGAGCCGACCGAAGGCATCCAGCCTTCGATCATTGAAGAGATGGCCGAAACGCTGCTGCACCTGCGCGAACAGCGCGGGTTGTCGATCCTGCTGGTCGAGCAGAACTTCGACTTTATCGCCGATCTGTCCGACCGGGTGCTGGTGCTGGAGCGGGGCCGGATCACCGGCACGCTGACGCGGGCAGAGCTGTCGGATCAGGCCAAAGTGGATCAGTTCCTCGGGTTCGGTGCGGCGCGTGGCACCCGCCAGACCTCGGGCACGCGGGCCGAAACGCCCGCCACCGCGCCTGCCGCGCCGCCCGCAAGCCGCCGCCCGCAGACGTTCCCCAAAGACAGCGCCGCGAAGCCATCGCCGCCGCTTCATTCGCAACCCAACAGCCCCACGGTGACATCCATGACCATCAAACGCCCTACATTGTCCCAGATGCGCGCCATGGCGGATCGGTTCGGGATGAGCCTGTCAGACGAAGATCTGGCCGAATACACCGAGATCATCGAGCCCTATATGCAGGCCTATGACCGGCTTGACGCTTTGCCTGACAACCTGCCGCAGGTCCGCTATCCGCGCAGTCCGGGGTATTTTCCGGATCAAACCGAAAACCCGCTGAACGCATGGTACGTCAAGACCGAAGTGCGGGGCGCACCGGATGGCAAACTGCGCGGCAAACGCATCGCATTGAAAGACACGATCTGTCTGGCTGGGGTGCCGATGATGAACGGCTCATCCATCATGGAAGGGTACACACCCGAGATCGACGCCACCATCGTGACCCGTATGCTGGATGCAGGTGCATTGATCGCAGGCAAAGCGCATTGCGAAAACTTTTGCCTCTCGGGCGGATCGCACACCAATGCCAAAGGGCCGATCCACAACCCATGGAAACGCGGCTATATGGCGGGCGGATCTTCGGGCGGCTCCGCGGCACTGGTCGCGGCGGGCGAGGTCGATATGGCCATCGCCGGGGATCAGGGTGGATCAATCCGCATTCCATCGTCAAATTGTGGCGTCTACGGCATGAAACCCACCCATGGGTTGGTGCCCTACACCGGCGCGATGCCGATTGAACAAACCATTGATCACCTCGGCCCGGTGACCAACAACGTTGCCGACAATGCGCTTTTGTTGGAGGTCTTGGCAGGCGAAGACGGGCTGGACCCGCGCCAGTACAAACCCAAAACCTACAGCTATACCGAAAGCCTGGGACGCGGCGTCCATGGCATGCGGATCGGGATCCTGACAGAAGGTTTCGGGCATCCCAATTCCGAAAGTGACGTGGAACAAAAAGTCATGGCCGCCGCCGAACGGTTCCGTGAATTGGGCGCAAGGGTCGATACGATCTCTGTGCCTGAGCATCACACAGCCATGGACGCCTGGACCGCGATCACACTGGAAGGTCTGCAAGACGGGATGATGTGGGGCAATTCCACCGGCACCAATTATCGCGGTCTGTTCCTCCCGTCGATGACCGACCACATGGCGCAATGGAAGGGCAGGGCGGATGAGCTGAGCCATTCCCTGAAGGCCTGCATGTTTGTAGGCGAGCATTTCCAGCGCCAGTATCGCGGACGGTTCTACGGCAAGGCACAGAATATCATGCGCAAGGTCAACGAACGCTATCACGCCGCGCTTCAGCAATATGACCTGCTGTTGATGCCGACCCTGCCGATCAAACCGCAAGAACATCCGCCCGCCGATTGCTCGCTCAGCTTGTATGTTCAACGTGCCTTTGAGATGGTGCCAAATACGGCCCCCTTTAACGGCGGTTTGCCCGCGATGAGCATCCCCTGCGGATTAAGCGAGGGCCTGCCAATCGGGATGCAACTGGTTGGCCCGAACTACGGGGAAATGAAGATTTACCAAGCCGCCCATGCGTTTGAACAATCAGGCGACTGGCGCGACATGTAAGCGGGGAGGCTTCGAGATGACCATTTTAAACGAAAGCATTGCAAACCAGATCCAAAAGTTCGGTGTAAATGACACCGCCGCAGAACAAGCCGACCTGACGCCCCGCGATGGCAAATCATATGTGCAAGGCCCCGCACATCCGCCGCTGGCTTTCGCCACCATCCCCCAGTTGTTGCAGGATGCCGTGGCGCGGTACGGCCCAAGGGATGCGCTGGTGTTTCCCGATCGCACGCTCAGCTATTATGATCTCGACCGCGCTGTGGATGCACTGGCCTCGGGCCTGCTGGCGCTGGGTCTCGAAAAAGGCGACCGTGTTGGCATCTGGTCGCCGAACCGCCTGGAATGGGTGCTCACCCAATTTGCAACCGCACGGATCGGCGCGATTCTGGTCAATATCAATCCGGCTTACCGGTTGTCCGAACTGGAATATGCGCTGAACAAAGTGGGCTGCAAGGCGCTGGTGCTGGCCCCCGCTTTCAAAACCTCAGACTATCTGGGGATGGTTCGGACCCTCGCACCGGAGCTGGCCACGGCAGAGCGCGGCAAACTGCATGCGGCCAGACTGCCGCATCTGCGCCATGTGATCGTGATGGGCGATGTGCCTGAGGGGCAGGGGCTGTGGTCCTTTGATACGCTGTCCGAACTGGGTGGCCCGGCCCAGCAACTGCGCCTGCCACAGATCGGCGCCACGTTGCAGCCTGATGATGCGATCAACATCCAGTTCACCTCAGGCACGACCGGACAGCCCAAGGGTGCCACGCTGTCTCACTACAATGTGGTGAACAACGCGCGGTTTGTGACCGATAGGATCAAACTGACAGAGAATGACAGATTGGCCATTCCGGTGCCGCTGTATCATTGCTTTGGCATGGTCATGGGCGTTCTGGGCGCGGTCAGCAAAGGCGCGGCGATGGTCTTTCCCGGAGAGGGGTTCGATGCGGCGCAAACCCTCGATGCGCTGGCCAAAGAACGCTGCACCGCGCTTTATGGTGTGCCGACGATGTTTGTGGCGATGCTGCAAGACCTTGAGACAACGCCGCGCGATCTGTCGGCGATGCGCACAGGGGTGATGGCCGGTGCGCCATGCCCGGTGGATGTGATGAAGGCGGTCAATTCTGTGATGCACATGGATGAGGTCACGATCTGTTATGGCATGACCGAAACCGCGCCGGTGTCTTTCCAAAGCTTTGTCGATGATCCGGTGACCCAGCGCTGCGAGACAGTTGGCCGGGTGCATCCGCATCTTGAGGTCAAGATTGTCGATGAGAACGGGCAGATCGTGCCAGCAGGGACGCAGGGCGAGCTGTGTACGCGCGGCTATTCGGTGATGAAAGGCTATTGGGACGATCCGGGTCGCAGCGCCGAAGCCATCCGCGATGGTTGGATGCACACCGGTGATTTGGCCGTGTTTGACAAAGACGGGTTCTGCACCATCACCGGACGTGTCAAAGACATGATCATTCGGGGCGGCGAAAACATCTATCCCCGCGAGATCGAAGAATTCCTGTACTCCCATCCGCAGGTCCGCGAGGCGCAGGTTTTTGGTGTGCCGGATGATCGATTGGGCGAAGAAGTCTGTGCATGGGTTGTTGCGGCGGATGGTGCCGAACTGACGCCAGATGCACTGCGCCAGTTCTGTCAGGGCCAGATCGCCCATTTCAAAGTGCCGCGGCACATCCGTGTGGTCGATGAATTGCCAATGACAATCACCGGAAAGCCGCAGAAATTTGTGATGCGGGATCAGATGGTCGAGATGCTGAGGGCCGAACAGGCGAAATGATCGGTGGATCACATGGCGGGAATATTCTCTCTTGTGATGACCCGGGGCTCGATGAACTTTTTGGTCAGATAGGGCGCGGAAGAGGCCAGTGAACCAAGCAGCTGGATGGTGGCCTGTTCGGCCATCAACCGTGCGTTTTGATCAATGACCACGGTGACCCGATCGTTCAAAAGGAACTTTTGCGTTTGATCCGTCAAGTCATGGCAAAACAAGACGAGACCGGGCGCATCGCCTTGGTCCTCAACCGCTTTGATCACGCCCGAACGACCACCCCCTGCCACATAGATACCGCCCAAATCAGGATGCCGGGCAAGGATCGACGCCGCCCGTTGATAGCCGCGTTCGGCATCGTCGTTGATTTCAACCGCTTCGATAACCTGCAAATGCGGGAATTCTTCGGACAGCACCGAACGGAACCCGGATTCCCGTTCGTCATGACCACGGTAACGGCGCGAGCCAAGAAACAGGGCAATCTTTGCATCCTCTTTGCTGAGCATCGAACCCATCAATTTTGCGGCGGTGCGCCCTGCAATCCGGTTGTCGACACCAACATAATTGGCCCGCATCGAAGAGGGCAAATCTGATGCAATGGTCACAACCCTAACCCCGGCCTCAACTAAACGCTGGATCGCGGCTCTGGTCTTGGGATCGTCGACCGCCACAACGCCAAGGCCCGCTGTATTCGGATCAAGATCATCAAGGGCCGCCAGCAAAGTGGACGGCGACGCATCGGGCAGCCTTGTGACCCTGCATTCAGAAACAAGCGGCAGGCGCAGGCAATAATCCTCAATTTGAAAGGCAAGGTTTTCAAGGAACCGGTTGCCCCCTACCGGCAGAAAAAACTCCAACCGGGCGGGCTTGGCTGGCATCGACAGATCACCGGTTTCGGGCAAATAGCCAAGCTTGGCCGCGGCATCCAACACCCGGTAGCGATTGGCGGCTTTTACACCCGACCTGCCGTTCAATACCCGGTCAACAGTGGCCGTCGAAACCTCCGCGGCTACGGCGATGTCACTTATGGTTGCCTTCATCGTCGCCCTGCCTTGATTTGATGTCATTTGACGCAATCTGATGCAGCTAGTGCAGAAACCAAATCAGAATCAAGCTGGATTTATCTCGGGCAATGGGAAAATGACATTGTGTGACGAGACCCCGCGTGTTCCGTGGAGGCAAAAGGGGCCCGACGCTTGCGCCTGCACATGCGATGGATGAAGATCGCCAACAGCAAGCGCACCTCAAGTATCGCGCGCAGGCTTGTTGAGGTCGCAGTCCTGCCGCGCCCCTAGGTTAAGCCCTGCGCAAGTTCCGCTGATCTTCTTGGTTGTTAATCTGGATAAATCCATGCAGCGCGGCGAGGAAATTCCGCGACAACGGTGCCGTTAACGGCGATTGCGCCGAGAAATATGCGCCAACTCTGCAAATCTGTGCGGCAAACTCGGGGTGTACGCCTGCATCGTCATATTTGCGGATCTTTTCCTTGCTCAACCACCCGCGCTTGCGGCTTTCTTTGCTGATCAGCTTTAGTCGCTGCACCGCGTGGAACGTCAAATATACCGATAGGTAATCAAGGTAATCATCCAGCTCGTAACCGCATTCGGGGTCAAAGGTATCGATCACGATATCAACCATGTCCTGCGGCCGGATCGGCCATGCCTCATCGCCGATCAACCAAGCGATGTCCTCTGCACCATGGCGCAGACCTGCATATTCGAAGTCGAACCAGCGCAGTTTGTCCTTGCTGTCGATGGCTGCGTTGCCGGACCGGCAATCCCATTTCACAAACTGTGTGCCAGCGACCGCAACCCGTTCATAGGCCGCCTCGCGGTCAAACTTGTCCGAGATGCCGCCGCCCAGGTCGCGCAGAAAATCAATGGCATCGACAAAGTTCAAAATCCAGTCGTCGTTGGTGCCCAGATGCGGCATCATTTCATGCAGCTGGGTTTTCCGTGCTGCCGATTGAATGCGAAAGATCGCGGAAACGGCGTCATGCGCGAGATCAAGCCGTGCGCTGGGCGTCACTTCGGCGATCTCGACGTTGAGCCGGCGGTCGCCCACATCGGATTGAAACATGATCTCTCCGACCACGCCAAGGCATTGAGGCAGGTCATCACAGTGGGCACTGAGTTGGCCCAGAACATGGGCCTCAAGATGAGTGCGGCGGAAGTTGGGGCGAAAGGTTGCGATCACCGATTGCCCGGCCACGGACAACCGAAAGCTGGACCGCCCTTCACCACCCGGCGCGGAGATCTTTTTCACCCGCGCATCAAAATGTGCCTCTGCACATTCGATGATCTTATCCTGTGTGCTTTGCTCTTTGCTATTGCTCATCAAACTGTCCCAATCGTGGTTTCCCTTTGAGATAAATCAGCACAAGAGGGCGTTACTGTGGCGGCCAACTGTCAAAAAGAAGTTAACCCCTAAATGCGCTGAAGTGATTCTCTTTTACGCAGAACCTGATTGTATCCAGATCAGGGGCAAATCTCCGAAAGACGCAAAACACTGTTTCCGAAAAAATCCCAGAATCGCGGAAATATGGCAAAAAAACGGAAATGATTTGTCTAGAAATGAGCGATTCCCATAGCTTAACGCTTCATTCGGCCGAGGTGGTTTGCAAACCTGTTGCACCCTTCTGGCACCGGACAACAGCATAGGAGCTAGGCACAATGGGTTATGGATTTCGCAATTGGGGATCGTCGCAGACCAGCGATTCTGACGGCAGCGGCGCAAGTGGCACCAAGTCTTATCACAACGGTGGTGTAGAGGGTTCCAGTTTTGCCAATTGGTATGACCAACACCTTGCAGCTGAGTTTGCCGACGACAATAGCGATCCAAATGGCTCCGGCTCTGGCGGCACGAAAGGTTCCGGTTCCGGTGGTACGAAGGGCTCAGGCTCCGGCGGTACGAAAGGTTCAGGCTCCGGTGGCACTAAGGGTTCAGGGTCCGGCGGCACCAAGGGCTCTGGCTCCGGTGGCACGAAGGGTTCCGGTTCTGGCGGCACGAAGGGCTCCGGCTCTGGCGGCACGCGCGGTTCTGGTTCTGGCGGCACGAAGGGGTCCGGTTCTGGCGGCACGCGCGGTTCTGGTTCTGGCGGCACGAAGGGCTCCGGCTCCGGTGGCACGCGCGGCTCTGGTTCTGGCGGCACGAAAGGCTCCGGCTCCGGTGGCACGCGCGGCTCTGGTTCTGACGGCACGAAGGGCTCCGGCTCTGGCGGGACACGCGGCTCTGGCTCTGGTGGTACGAAGGGTTCCGGCTCCGGCGGCACGCGCGGTTCTGGTTCTGGCGGCACGAAGGGTTCCGGCTCTGGCGGCTCGCGGGGTTCTGGGTCTGGCGGTTCGAATGGATCAGGGTCCGGCGGCACCAATGGCGGCGGTGATCCCGTCGATCCACCTGCAAGCGACAAATCGGTTCTGAACTTCGTCATGGGTGATCCGGCGGAGATCAACATCTCCGTCACCGAAACACCGGAAGGCCAGTTGCATTTCAACATGAGCCAAACCGACTTCGCAGGATCGCCATCTGACATCGACGGCATATTCTTTGACATGGCCGATGACAGCCAGTTGGGCTCGCTCAATTTCTTCCCCGAAGAAAACAGCCATAACGTCACGGACATTCAAGCCGAAGCGAATGGCGTCTCGGCCTTGCCAAACGGCGCAGGTGTCGGTCAGAACTTTGACGTTGGCCTGCAATTCGGCACCGAGCCTGACAGCTCTGAGGGCAGTGTAAACAACGCCAGCTTTACGCTGTGGTCAGATGACGGTCCGGTGACGCTTGAAGATATCGACCTGAACGGCATGCGGGTGATCGTCGACAGCGACGGAACCGGAGGAGAAGTCCTTGGTGTGTCAGGCAGCGACCATCCCGATTTCATGGATGGCGACGGTCAGAACGACAGCGATATTGTCCTCGAAGATGTCATGTCCCTGATGAGCGGGGCAGGCACCGAGGAAGAGACGGATGCCACTGCGGGTGATGAAATGGAAGAATTCATCGTCTGATCAAAGATCTGTAGCGTCCAAGGAGCGGCATCTTTCGAGGTGCCGCTTTTTTTACGCGCGAACCTAGCGGCGCCGAGGATCATCGCTCCTATTCAGACCGATACACCTTTTAGCACATCCTGTTTGGTGAGTGTCTCTTTGGTCCCTGAGATCATGACTTCGCCCCGCCGCAACACGACGAACCTGTCTGCCAAATCATAGGCAAACTCAAAATACTGCTCGACCAAAACAATGGCCATTTCGCCCTTGTCTCGCAGCAGACGGATCACATCGCCTATCTGTTGGATGATGTTGGGTTGAATGCCTTCTGTTGGCTCATCCAACAGCAAAAGCCTCGGTTTCGTGATCAATGCGCGGGCGATGGCCAATTGCTGTTGCTGGCCACCGGACAAATCCCCGCCGCGACGGTTTTGCATTTCCTTGAGCACTGGAAACAGATCAAAGATCTCATCCGGAATGAAATGCGCGGAAGGCGGCAGGCAGACAAAACCGATTTCTAGGTTCTCTCGCACGCTCAGCAGCGGGAAGATCTCTCGCCCCTGCGGCACATAGGCGATGCCCTTATGCGCCAGCTTGTGGGCAGGCAGAATGCCCAATGCTTCCCCCTGCAATTGCACGGTTCCCCCAGATCGCGGATGAGTTCCGGAAATGGCCTTGATCAAGCTGGTTTTACCAACGCCATTGGTGCCCATCACACAGGTCACCTCGCCAACCGCGGCCTCCATCGAGATGCCGTTCAGGATTTGTGAGTGTCCGTAATGCAGGGTTAGATCTTGCAGTTTTAACATGGTTCAGCGCCCCAGATAGACATCGATGACTTCTTGGTTGGAGGTGACATGGTCAAGACTGCCTTCGGCCAGAACCGACCCTTCATGCAGAACTGTCACTTTGCAATTCAGCCTGCGCACGAACTCCATATCATGCTCCACAACCACCACGGCGCGGGTCTTGGCAGCCTCCAACAACAAATCGGTGGTGTGCTCTCGTTCCTGCGGCGTCATCCCTGCGGCGGGTTCATCCACCAACAGCAGACGCGGCTCTTGTGCCAGCAACATACCGATCTCCAGCCATTGCTTTTGGCCGTGGCTCAATTCGCCCGAATTGCGTTTAAGCGCATCAAGTAGGCCGATCTCTTGCGCCAGCGCAGCAGTCTGATCCAGATCCGTTGTACTGGGTTTATAGGCCAATACTGAGAGCCAACTGCGCGGTTTTTTCAACGCCATCAACAGGTTCTCCTGCACGGTTTGATCTTCAAACACGGTTGGCTTTTGAAACTTTCGGCCGACCCCGGCTTGGGCAATTTTTGCCTCGTTCATTTTCAGCAGAGAAATGGACTTCTCGCCCCAGATCACCCGGCCTTCGTCCGGTTTGGTCTTGCCGGTCACGATGTCCATAAACGTTGTCTTTCCTGCGCCGTTTGGCCCGATCACTGCCCGTAACTCTGCCTCGCCGATCCGGAAGGAAAGGTTGTTGATGGCACGAAACCCGTCAAAGCTGACCGAGACACCGGAAACTTCCAAAAGGGTGCTCATTTACTGGCCTCCTGTTCGCGCAAAGCGCCTTCATCGGGGCCAAGATCTAGACCGTGACGATCGGGGCTTTTGCGCCGTGTCCACAGATCGATCAAACCGCCCATCCCTTTGGGCGCAAAAAGGGTGACCGCGACAAAGGACAGACCAAGAAGCACGAGCCACCAATCCACCCATTTGATCGTATAGAATCCAAGCGGGATGTCAGGCGCCTGACCACCGGTGAACCAAGTGCTTAGCAGGCTCACGAAAGCCGCGCCGATGACAGCACCGTAAAGCCGTCCCCGGCCACCAATTGCGACCCATACAGCCAAATAAACCGATGCAATCGGTGCCATTTCCGCCGGATTGATGATTCCAGCCTGAGGATAGTACAGCGCACCGGCAATCGCCGCGAGGCAAGCGGTCAGCACAAAAATCACCAGCTTGTATGTTTCCACTGAATAGCCAAGGAACCGCACACGGGCCTCGTTGTCGCGGATGCCGCGAACGACTGATCCGAATTTTCCCGAAACGGCCCATGCCGCCAGTGCATACCCCAGCCCCAAAGCGCCGGCCGAGGCCCAGAGAAACCAAACGGACACGAGATCTTGCGATGCGGTCACACCGGGCAGGTTTTGCAACCCTGACAATCCGTTGTTGCCCCGCAAACCGCTGTCGTTCTGGAACAGGTAAAGCGCCAGCGCGAGTGTCATCGCTTGGGTCAGGATGGACAGATACACCCCAGTCACCCGGCTCCGAAAGGCCAGCCAACCAAAGACCAGGGCCAGCAGGCCAGGCACCAGCACCACCAGTGCCAATTGCAAAACGAGGCTGTCGGCAAAAGCCCAGATCATAGGGAACTCGCTGGAACCGACAACGCCGAAGATCTGGTTGCCAATGGCATCAACAACCTCTGAAGGGGTGGGCGGGATTTCGGTCTGCGACAGGGACTCTACCACAATCAGGCGCGTGCGTTCATACATCAGCCACATGCCAATCATGTACCCGCCCAGCCCGAAAAAGGGGAAATGGCCAAGGGACAAGATGCCGGTAAACCCCCAGATTAAGTCCATCGCGACGGCGATCAGACACAGGCACAGCGTCTTACCCAATGTCTTGACGAAACTGGTGGACACCAGACCGACGCCAAACCCTTCCGACAGTACCGTGACCGCGAGCGTGAACAGTGCCAGACAGGCAAGGAAGATCAGAACTGATGGGTTCTTGGCTATGAAAGAGCGTTGCATGGATCAATCTCCCGCCGCGCGGCCTTTGAGGGCAATGATGCCCCTTGGCCGGAACTGAATGAAAATGATGATAAAGACGATCATGTAGGTCTGCGCCGCCAGTGTGTTTGACGGGTTCAGCCATTCGATGCCCTTTTGCAAAAAGCCGATCATCGCGGCCCCGGCAAGGGTGCCCCAGATGTTGCCAACCCCGCCGACAACGACGGTCATAAAGCTTTGGACGATGTAGTCGCTGCCCAGTTCCGAGGTTACCTTTGCAAAAAGGCCGATGGCGACACCGGCCACCCCGGCAATCCCAGAACCAAGACCAAAGGTCAGCATATTCACCCTGCCGGGATTGATCCCCATGGAGGCCGCCATGCGCGAATTCTGTGTAACGGCCCGGGTTTCCAACCCCAGCCGCGTGCGCTTCATTATAAACAAAAAAACACCGAGAAAGATTAGCGCAAGGATGAAGATGGCAATGCGGATATAGCTGATCGACACCACGTCATTCATCGTAAATGCCCCATTCAGCCATTCCGGCGCAGTGAGGGGTCGCGCCTGTGTGCCAAAAATGTTTTTGGCCAACTGCTGCAACGCGATTGAGATGCCAAAAGTCGCCAAAAGCGTTTCGAGCGGACGCGCATAGAGCCAACGAATGACCAACCGCTCCATGGCGACACCGGCAGTAAACGTCACCACAAAGGCCAGCGGGATCGCGACAATGATCGACAGCGTGTGATCGGGAATGATCTGTTGGACCACATAGCCGGTATAGGCCCCCATCATGATAAATTCGCCATGGGCCATGTTGATCACGCCCATCACGCCAAAGGTGATCGCTAGCCCAATGGCCGCAAGAAAGTAGATCGACGCAAGGGAAAGCGCATCCAGCGCCAGATCGAGTGTTTGGTTCAGACCGACCCTGAGGCCGATGGCTGTCAGCGACGCATTTGCGGCGGTTGTGACGTCTGGGGACGGTTCGTAATAGGATTCAAAAAACACATGGCTGGCAAGCGCCGCATCGACGTCGTCTGTGGTGACACGCGCAGGTGCTTGGCCTGCTTTCGCCAAAATATCATAGGCGCGATGGCGGGCGGTATCGTTGTCCAACCGGGCCACCGGAATGCCAGCGACCCGTCCGCCATCTATATTGGCAGCCAGTGCATTGCGGATGTCGTTTGCTGTCACCTTTGGCTGGGCCAAGCTCTTGATCACTAGCAAATCATAGGCGTCTGTTCGGGAAAAGAATTCTGTTCCTGGGGCCAGAATGTCCGCGATGTTCAACGCGGAAGGCACTTCGCCCAGTGCCACGTCCCGCGTTGTCGCGACCAATGGATTGAGCGTTGCCCGCAGATCGACGCCCAGATCTCCGGACATCTCCTCAATCGCGTTGACGCGGGCCTCGGTATTCTTATCAAAACTGATGGTCAACAACCGCTCCAGCCGCCGTTTCTGGGCCAGCAACTTCACGTCCGGTTCACCCTCAATCGACGCTCGCAACGGCGCGAGAAAACGGGCCTCGGGATCACGATGAATAGAGGTCAGCGCAGCCTGCCTGCGGGCCGCATCGGGATCAATCAGTTGAAATTGAACAAGGGCAGTGCCGATCATCGCACGAATGCCGCTGTTCGGTTTTATCTGTTTCAGATCAGCCTTTGGATAGGTCCCCGCCACCTCACCGCTGTCAAAATCAAACAGACGGTATTGTTTGTCTTCGGCTTTTTCTCCTGCAAAAAACACACCGTCAGACTTGCGCATCCACATGGCTTTTGCGGCCCATGTCTCAAGCACGGTCTGCGCCTGCGGTGATCCGCTTTTGGCAATGGCATCAATCGCCGGGGCAATTGTTTTGCGCGCGCTCTTGGCGATGATTTGCTTGTGTTCTTGAAGGATAGGCTGGATGTCAGAGGCTTGCGCAGCGGCCATCACACAGCAAAGCAAGGCCGCGAGCCCCAATAGGTATAATCTTTTCATATCGGATATGTCCGCGATTTGGGATGGAAGGAGGCCGCCCGGCAGCCCCCTTCGCAAGTTCAGGCCTCAGTAATTCGACAGAGTCTGAACGCAGGTCTTGGTTTCGATGTTGTACATACCGCACCCAAGGTCTTTCCAATCCGATTTCAGCAGAGCAGATTCCGGCAAGAAGTCTGTCCAGGCGTCGCCCGGTACTTCTGCGGTCTGGCTGATGATGTCGAACTGACCGTCTTCCTGGATCTCGCCAATCAAAACCGGCTTGGCCAGGTGGTGGTTTGGCAGCATTACGGCCATGCCACCGGTCAGGTTGGGATATTCCTGCCCGTACATGGCGGCACGCACCGTATCCACTTCGGTCGAACCGGCGGCGGTTGCGGCATTCACCCACATATTAAAGCCGATGTAATGCGCCTCCATCGGGTCATTGGTAACGCGCTCTTCGCCCATCGTTGCTTTCCATGTTTCGACGAATTCGGTGTTCATATCGCTTTCGGCGGATTGGAAATAATTCCAGGCGGCCAAGTGGCCGACAAGGTTGGAGGTGTCCAAACCGGTCAGCTCCTCTTCACCAACTGAAAAGGCAATGACGGGGATATCGTCCGCTGATACGCCCGCAGCGGCCAGCTCTTTGTAAAAGCCGATGTTTGCATCGCCGTTGATGGTCGAGATCACGCCAACCTTCTTGCCGTCCGCGCCCAAGGCCACCACGTCAGCGACGATCTTTGACCAATCAGAGTGACCAAAGGGGGTGTAATTGACGAAGATATCGCTGTCAGCGATGCCCTTCTGCTTGAGATAGCTTTCCAGAATGTTGTTGGTGGTTCTGGGGTAGACATAGTCCGTACCAAGCAGCGCGAATTTTTCGACTTCCAGTTCCTCTAGAAAATAGTCGGTCGCCGGGATGGCTTGCTGGTTCGGAGCCGCGCCGGTGTAGAAGACGTTTTTGGAGGATTCTTCGCCTTCATATTGCACCGGATAAAACAACAAACCGTTTAGCTCTTCGATCACCGGCAGGACCGATTTGCGCGAAACTGATGTCCAGTTGCCAAAGATCACGTCAACATCATCTACGGTCAGCAGTTCACGGGCCTTTTCGGCGAACAGCGGCCAGTCCGATGCCGGATCAACCACGACGGCTTCCAGCTGTTTGCCCAAAAGGCCACCTTTTGCGTTTTGCTGATCAATCAACATCAGCATGGTGTCCTTCAGCGTTGTTTCGGAAATCGCCATCGTTCCTGAAAGCGAGTGCAGAACGCCAACTTTGATCGTGTCTTCGGCAGCCATAGCAGCGCTGGCCAAAGCGGCAAAAACGGCGGATCCTGTGAGAGCGGATTTGAGAAAGTTCATACTATACTCCAGGCGGGGTCATCGGTCGGGGCTTGCGCAGCGGCGCGATGTTCCCTTACCTGTCCCCGCAACTTCGTGTTGCAATCCGTGTGGCGGCCGCGTCGAGGTCCAATTCGTATGGTCGCCACACACCTGCGTTCTATGGGGTGATCCCCCGGCAGGTGTCTCATCGATTCTGCATTGCAGCGAAATTAGCAAACCCAAGGTCTGCGAATTTTGAAGATTCACAACAGCTGCACATTTTTTGATCACCCAATGCTGCAATCGATTAAAAAGCAGACAATGATCCCCAATTTGATCGCCAATGCGCCAATTGGAATGGCGCTTTTGGATGGAGAGGGCAAAACCAAGGGCAGTAATAAAAGGCCAGAGGTCGCCCCGATCACCCAACACGCAGACATATCTCGCGGTGCCAGCATTGGCCCGCCGCGCGCTGTTGGAAAGCTGCGTCTGCGCACCAAACGTGCTGGGGCGGTCACCACCTTGGACCGGCTCCATCAATCGGGTTCGTTCAAATGCCTGTTCCCACGTCCGACCTCCCTTGGGTTTGAGGCCGTGCTGTTGAATACGGCGGGCGGTGTGACCGGTGGCGATCAGTTTTCCCTGTCTGTCCATGCGGCCAAGGGCACGACCATGACCCTGACAACACAAACTTGCGAGCGGGCCTATAAGGCGCAACCGGACCAAACTGGTAAACTCCGCAATCACCTTAACGTCGGACCCGGCGCAAGGATCAACTGGTTGCCGCAGGAAACGATACTTTTCAATGGCAGTGCGCTGGACCGGCGCCTGAATGTTGATCTGGCCGCCGATGCGTCCCTTTTGATGGTCGAGCCATTGATTTTCGGGCGCCCCGCGATGGGAGAGGTTCTAAGGAACCTCCGCATTCGGGACCGGATCGAGATCCGGCGAGAAGGGCGGCCACTGTTTATGGACGCAATGACGTTGACCGGGGATGTGCAAGCGCATTTGGCCGATCCGTTTGTCGCGGGTGGCGCAGGCGCAATGGCGCTTGTGGTCATGGTTGCAGCCAACGCCGAAAGCCATATGCCGACCCTGCGCGCGGCGCTTCCGGATACCGGTGGTGCCAGCCTGATCGGGAAGGATGTGCTGGTGATGCGGGTGTTGGCCGAAGACGGTTTTGCCCTGAGAACAATCCTTTTGCCCATTCTGAAATGCTTGAACCAAGGCGACTTTCCTCGATGCTGGATGATCTGAAATGAACCTGACCCCTAGAGAAAAAGACAAACTGCTTGTTGCCATGGCGGCCGAGGTCGCCCGCAGACGGCTGGCGCGGGGCGTCCGGTTGAACCACCCCGAGGCGATCGCCTTGATCACGGACGCCGTGGTCGAAGGTGCCCGCGACGGCCGGTCCGTTGCCGACCTGATGGAAGCTGGCGCTCAGGTGGTTTCGGCGTCGCAATGCATGGAAGGGATCGCCCAGATGATCCACGAAGTGCAGGTCGAGGCCACTTTTCCAGACGGCACCAAACTCGTCACTGTTCACAACCCGATCCGCTGAAGGAGACCTAAGATGAAACACCTGATATTGTCCCTTATCCCGATTGCAATGCTCGCCGCTGGGCCCGCAGTCGCCCATTCCGGAGCCCATGTCGTGCCGCACGGGCAGGAACCTTCGTTGCTGGCGGTGATGTTGGTCCTTGGGCTGGCGAGTGCTTTCGCCGGTTTTGCTGTCAGACGGGCAGCTGTCAAATGATCCCCGGTGAGCTGTTTCCTGCTGAGGGAGACCTGGTTTTGAACCAAGACCGCAGCGTGACAGTGCTGATGGTTGCCAATACCGGTGATCGACCCGTGCAGGTCGGCAGCCACTACCATTTTGCAGAAACCAACCCGGCGCTTGATTTTGACAGGCAGGCAGCGCATGGCCAGCGGTTGGACATCGCGGCGGGCACTGCCGTGCGGTTCGAGCCCGGACAACGGCGCGAAGTGTCGTTGGTGCCGATCGCCGGCGCGCGACGGGTCTTTGGCTTTAACCAAAAGGTCATGGGAGATCTGTGATTTTCAGGTCTCCTCATAACCGTGCTGCCCCTTTGCCTGCTTTCGACGTTTGAAAGGCTCCCAAATGCCCGCAAAAATTTCACGTGCCGATTATGCCGCCATGTTCGGCCCCACCACCGGGGATCGCCTGAGACTGGCCGATACCGATCTGATCATCGAGGTGGAATATGATCTCACGACCTACGGCGAAGAGGTTAAATTCGGTGGCGGAAAAGTGATCCGCGATGGCATGGGGCAGGCCCAGACCACCCGTGCGGCTGGAGCCGCTGACACCGTGATCACCAACGCGCTGATTGTCGATCACAGCGGCATCTTCAAGGCCGATGTCGGGTTGAAAGACGGGCGCATTCTCAAGATCGGAAAGGCGGGCAACCCGGACACGCAGCCAGGTGTCGATATTATCGTTGGCCCCGGCACCGAGGCTATCGCCGGTGAAGGGCGCATCCTGACTGCGGGCGGGTTTGACAGCCACATCCACTTTATCTGTCCGCAGCAAATCGAAGACGCGTTACATTCCGGCCTAACCACGATGCTGGGCGGTGGCACCGGTCCGGCCCATGGCACCTTGGCAACCACTTGCACACCCGGTCCTTGGCATATCGGGCGGATGTTGCAGGCCGCTGACGCCTTTCCGATGAACCTTGCCTTTGCTGGCAAGGGCAACGCGTCCTTGCCCCAAGCCCTCGAAGAACAGATCCTGGGCGGCGCTTGCGCGTTGAAATTGCACGAGGATTGGGGCACCACCCCCGCTGCCATCGACTGCTGCCTCTCTGTGGCTGACGCATATGACGTTCAGGTGATGATCCACACTGATACCTTAAACGAATCTGGATTTGTGGAACACACGGTCGCAGCCATGAAAGGCCGCACCATCCATGCGTTCCACACCGAAGGGGCAGGGGGCGGGCATGCCCCTGATATCATCAAAATCTGCGGCCAGGAGAATGTCCTGCCCTCGTCAACAAACCCCACGCGCCCTTTCACGGTCAACACCCTCGAAGAGCATCTCGATATGCTGATGGTGTGTCACCACCTTGATAAATTGATACCCGAAGATGTGGCCTTTGCCGAAAGCCGGATCCGCCGTGAAACCATTGCGGCAGAAGATATCCTGCACGATATGGGCGCGTTTTCGATCATCGCCTCCGACAGTCAGGCCATGGGCCGGGTTGGTGAGGTGTTGATCCGCACATGGCAAACCGCCGACAAGATGAAAAAGCAACGCGGACAACTGCCCGAAGAGGTCGGCGAAAACGACAATTTCCGCGTGCGTCGCTACATCTCGAAGTACACGATCAATCCGGCCGTAGCTCACGGCGTGAGCCACGAAATCGGCTCCGTCAGCGAGGGCAAACGCGCCGATCTGGTGCTTTGGAATCCGGCCTTCTTTGGTGTGAAACCCGAGATGGTTTTGCTGGGCGGCACCATTGCGATGGCCCAGATGGGCGATCCCAACGCCTCTATCCCGACGCCACAACCTGTCTATTCTCGGCCGATGTTTGGTGCTTATGGGAGATCAGTCGAACATTCCTCCGTGACCTTCGTCAGCGCCGCCGCCCAAGACGCCGGCATCGGCACACATTTAGGTCTCGCCAAGGCCACGCTGCCGGTGCGCAACACCCGCGCCATTGGTAAATCCGATTTGGTGCTGAACGATGCAACGCCGCACATGGAGGTGGACCCGGAAACCTACGAAGTCCGCGCCGACGGAGAGTTGCTGACCTGCCAACCCGCTGAGGTTCTTCCGATGGCACAACGATATTTCTTGTTCTGAAGGGACACCATATGACGCTTCCCCCTTGCCGCCAGATCCGCAAAACTGGCCATTGGTCCAAGGCTTATGACCGTGTCAGCCTCAACTATGATGATCGGTTTTTACGGCGCAAAAGGCTGACCACTGCCGCGGCAGAGGCCTTCATCATTGATCTGGTGCAGACAACTTCGCTTGACCATGGTGATGCGCTTGAGTTGGAAGATGGGCGCTTGATCGAAGTGGTCGCCGCGGACGAAGATCTCCTTGAGGTGACGGGCGCTGATCTGCCCCGCATCGCTTGGCATATCGGCAATCGCCATACGCCCTGCCAGATCGAGCGCGACCGCCTGCTGATCCAGCGCGACCATGTGATCCGCGACATGCTGGACAAGATCGGCGCAACAGTGCGTGAGGTTGTTGAGCCTTTCACCCCCGAAGGCGGGGCCTATGGTCACGGCCGGACCCATGGCCACAGTCACTGACATCCTGACCCTGACCCAATGGTTCTCGCCGGGCTATCCGGTGGGTGCATTTGCTTATTCGCACGGCTTAGAGTGGGCGATTGACCGCGGCCAAATCATCACAGCCGAACACGCAGGCGTTTGGATCTCAACGGTTTTGAATCATGGCGCAGGGTGGAACGACAGCCTGTTTCTGGCCGCTGCTTACCGGGCCAATGCGGCAGATGTTGCTGAGATCGACGCGCAGTGCCGCGCCTTTGCCGCATCTGCCGAACGGCTAAAGGAAACGGACCTGCAAGGGGCCGCGTTTTGTGAGGTCACGCAAAAGGTGTGGTCCGCAGATCTGGAGGGGGTGACCTATCCCGTGGCTGTGGGCCGCGCCGCGTGGTTGCAGGGCCTGCCATTGGATCTGACCACACAATTCTATTTGCAGGCTTTCATCGCCAACCTCGCGACCATAGCCATGCGCCTTGTACCTCTAGGTCAAACCGAGGGTCAGAAACTGATCCGCGCGTTGACCCCGCTTTGCACCCAGCTGGCAGAACGCACAAGCGGCGCCTCTCTCGACGATCTCAGCAATACGGCCTTTCTGACGGACGTGGCTGCGATGCACCATGAAACCCAATACTCAAGGATTTTCCGCACATGACCCGAATGAACGGACCACTGCGCGTGGGCATTGGCGGCCCGGTGGGCGCCGGTAAGACCACACTGACAGCCGCCCTGTGTGAGGCCCTTCGCGAGACCTATTCCATCGGCGTGATCACCAATGACATCTACACACAAGAGGATGCGGAGGCGTTGATGCGGATGCAGATATTGCCCCAAGACCGGATCATCGGGGTGGAGACCGGCGGTTGCCCCCATACCGCGATCCGCGAGGATGCCTCTATCAACCTCGCCGCGGTGGCCGAGATGGTTGGTCGTCACCCAGATGTCGAAATAGTGCTGATTGAAAGCGGCGGAGATAACCTTTCGGCGACCTTCAGCCCCGAGTTGGCAGATGTGACGCTTTATGTGATCGACGTCGCGGCGGGTGAGGAAATTCCGCGCAAGGGTGGACCTGCCATCACCAAATCAGACATCCTGATCATAAACAAGACCGACCTGGCCCCACATGTCGGCGCCTCTTTGGAGGTTATGGACAAAGACGCACAGAGAATGCGCCGGGGGCGTCCGTTTGTCTTTGCGGCATGCCGGAAACGGGAAGGAGTGGCAGAAATCGTTGATTTGCTGGAGGCCGCAGGCGGGCTTGCCCCGACCAGCAATGATGGCCACGCCGCGCGCGCTTGATCGTCTGGTTTGAAGGGCGTCTGGTAACAGCAGCACGGCGCGAGGTTTTTAAAAGACGGCGCACCAACAGGCGGGCGGACCAACCAGCGTAGCTCATCCACGCTTTGCCAGTTGCGCGACAGTTTTTTCTGACAGTGATCTCTCAAACTCCGCCTGCGCCTCGCTCAGCGCTTGCCGCGTTGCATCGTTGGCGGCCCGTGCAAGGAGGCATTTGGGCGCTTCCTCGTCATTTCCGATGGCAAACAGATGTGGTGTTCCCAGCGCCTGGTAGATGGCAAGCAACGTGATTTCTGTGAGCGGTTTTTGCAAAGACCACCCACCGCCATGCCCTTTGACAGAGGCAACAAATCCCGCCTCCCGCAGACCTGACATCATCCGGCGAACAACCGCAGAATTGGTTTGAAGCATCTGTGCAATTTGTTCTGAGGTGGCGGGTCCGTCCATCTCATCAAGATGAAGAAGCGCGTGCAAAACACGGGAGAGGCGACTGTCAGTGCGCATGTTTGCTTTCCTTCATGTAACTTTTATTCGCACGAGAGATTGACTCGGCGCAAAACATGTTTCATTGAAAGTTACATGAGTGCCCCCCAAAACACCAGCAACAGCGTCGAGCCGCAGTTCAAACCCATCCGGCGTTGGGCGGCGCTGGCCGTTCTCTATCTTGCGAGTTTGATCAATCTGATTGACGTGAGCATCGTGAACGTGGCCTTGCCGCAAATTCAAGCGGACACCGGAGCCACCCCGACGCAGCTCAAGTGGGTCGCTGAAGCCTATGTTCTGGCATTGGCCGTGGGCCTCTTGCCGTTTGGACGGTTTGGCGATGTCTTTGGCCGGCCGCGAATGTTTGTCTGGGGGCTTCTTGGGTTTACAGCGGCATCGGCGGTCTGTGGATTGGCCCCGAATATCGAAAGCCTGATCGCGGCGCGTGCAATGCAAGGCATGGCCGCTGCGATGATGGTACCGCAAGTGCTTGCCATCGTGCATGTGATCTTTGCCCCCAGTGAAAAGGCCCGCGTTTTTGGTCTGTTTGGTACGATTTCCAGCCTTGGTGTGGTCGTTGGGCCCATCATCGGCGGGGCCTTGATTTCTGCCGATCTCGCGGGTCTTGGCTGGCGCCCGGCATTTCTGCTCAACATTCCTCTGGGCGTTGCCGCACTTGTCGGGGCGTGGCTTTATCTGCCGCGTCTCGAAACGGATCGTGAAACGCAGCCCGATTGGTTTGGATCTGCGCTTTTTGCGTTGGCCGCTTTGCTGCTCATCTTTCCGTTGATCCAGGGCCGCGCACTTGGCTGGCCATGGTGGAGCTTTGCATTGATGGCCGCCTCCATTCCGGCGGTTTTGGCTTTTGCCTCACATCAGCGCAATCGGAGTGCACGCGGCGCATCCGCCCTGATGCCGCCCGGCTTGATGTCCAACCCGACCTATCTTTACCGTCTGGCGTTGGTCACATTATTTTTTAGCGGCATACCGGGGCTGTTTCTGGTCTTGGCAATTTTCCTTCAAGCCGGAATTGGCCTGACAGCACTCGAAAGCGGACTTGTCACGACACCCTTTCCCGTTGGCGTCATGGTGGCATCAATGCTGACCCAAAGGTTCGGAGATCGTCATTTACACGCACGGATCGCAGGCGGTGCGGCGCTTTTGGTCATCGGCATGTTGGGTCTTGTGATCGTCATCCAATCCACCGGAGCCACGCCAAATGGCTTTGCCTTTGCGCCGCCACTGTTGATTGCGGGGTTTGGCATGGGTGCCGCCGTCATCTCGCTTTTTCAGGTCACAATGGCCAGCGTGGCCATGCAGGATGCCGGCGCGGGATCGGGCGCTATGCAGGCGTTTCAACAAATTGGGGCCGCGCTGGGCATCGCGGTTGCAGGGCAGATATTCTTTACAGTGCTTGGGGACGGTGGAATGAGCGCAGGCAGCGAAAGTGCGCCACGCTTTGTGCGGGCTGCGTCCTGTGCCGTGCTCTATTCCGTTATTGTATTCTTTGGACTGACTTTCGTTGTTGGTTGGCAGGCCCTCAAAAGCCGAAAGGTGACAGCAGGGTTTTGATCGCTGCGAGTATACAATAATACCCCCCAACCTCACGGTGCCGCCGCGAGCACCTCAACCTCCACCTTGAACTCAGGTCGGGTGAAACCCGAAACGATCAACAAGGTCGAACTGGGCACTCTGGTGGCATGAGCCATAAATGTGTCTCTGGCACGCATGTAGCCCGCCATATGGTCTCGGGCAGTCACATAGGCCGAGATATGTGCGACATCGTTGGCGGTCATGCCTGCAGATTTCAGAATTTCGCTCAGCGCCTCAAAACAGATAACAGCCTGCGCATATGCATCTTCAGGGATTGAATCATCTGCTCGAATTCCCAATTGGCCAGAGGTCTGTACGATCCGCCAATGCGCGGGAATTTCTACACCATGGGCGTAGCGTGCAAAGGGTGGCCTGATGGTAACTGGGGTTAACTCTTTCATTTTACGCGCCTTTTCTTATCTGCCGATAAGGCTTGCCTTAGCAAAAGAACTTTGCAAGCATAAAGGAACATCTCTGGCACAGACTATTCTTTAGGGCCACGCAAACCAAACTCGTCAAGGAGGGCGATATGGAGCCGCGTGTGCTTTTGTCATGCTATTGGGGTGTCACCCCATCCAAAATGAATGCGGAACCTCTGCCGGCGAGGGCTGGGCGATGAGTGTTCAGGGGTATTGGGCTGATCAGAAATCGACCATCTTTCGAGAACTGCCAAAGGATCTGGTGGCGGTTTTGCCTGTTGGGGCGATTGAACAGCACGGGCCACATCTGCCGGTCTCTGTGGATCGCGATCTGGTTGAAGCCACGCTTGAACGGGCGCTCCCGTTGTTGTTGTCCGACCAAAGTGTTCTGATCCTGCCAACGCTCACAATCACAAAATCAGACGAACATAACCGCCATCCGGGCACGCTGAGCCTTTCGGCAGAAACCTTGTTGGCAACATTGCGCGATATCGGTGCCTCAATCGCGCGGGCAGGGGTGCGGCGTCTGGTGTTTCTCAATGGACATGGAGGCAACACCGCGGTTTTGGACATCGCCGCGCGGGATTTGCGTATCTCGCAAGACCTGATTGTGGCGACCTGCTCTTGGTTTGGGTTTGCTGATTGGGACAGCGTAATGGATCCAAAGGTCATGGATTATGATCTACATGCCGGAGATTGCGAAACCTCACCGATGCTGGCCGCAAAGCCGCATTTGGTCGATTTGACGCTGGCCGAAAACTTTGTGACCGCGATGCAGGATTGGGAACAGCGCAACCAGTTTATCGGTTTGACAGGACAGGCGGCGCGCCCCGGTTGGATCATTGATGATCTGAACGACAAAGGCGCCTGCGGCGATGCCTCGGCTGCAACCGCAGAAAAGGGGCGACACTTGCTTGACAGTGCGGCGCGAAACTTTGCTGCGTTCCTGTCGGAATTTGCCTCTTTCGATCATCGGGGGTGACGGGATGAATATGCCAGTACCTTCTGATCAGACCCTCAGGGGTGTTTCGGTGCCCATTTCCATGCTGGCGCAGCCGGATCGGTTTGGCGGCCAATTGTGCCAGGATTGCTTGCAAGGGGATTTGATTATTCGGAAGGGCAAGATCCTCGGAATGAACCAATCGAACCTACAAACACAAGCGCAGTATTTGGTGATGCCAAAGTTGACAGAGTGTCATGTGCATCTGGACAAATGCCACAGCATCTCACGTATGACAGGCAGTGGTGGAGATTTGCGCGCCGCCATTGATGCGCAGGCTGCCGACCGTGCAGCATGGACGGCAGATGACATTCGAAACCGCGCCAAACGCGGTTTGCAGGAACTGATTGCAAGCGGTTGCGATGTTGTGCGTAGCCATTTGGACTGGACCCATGGCGCTGAGGCTTTTGAACCGCCGCTGGCTTGGCAGGTTTTGAACACGCTTGGACAGGACTACAAAGACGAGGTGACGCTGCAAGTGGCCCCTCTGATGGGCATTGCGGATCTGGCAAACCACGACATCGCCAAAGTCACCGCAGCTCTGGCCGCCAAAACAAGCGGTGTGTTGGGTGCCTTTGTGTTGGACCAGCCCAGCCGCAGACAGGGGATCGAAAATGCGTTTCGCATGGCTGATCAATTTGGTCTGGCGCTGGATTTCCACGTTGATGAGGGGTTGGCAGAGGGCCTCAATGGGCTTGAGATGATTGCAGATGCGGCCATTGCATGTGGCTTTGAGGGGCCCATTCTGTGCGGGCATGCCTGCAGCATGGCAAACTTGAACCGTTCAGCTTTGACCGGATTGATTGACAAGATCGCGCGCGCCGGGCTTACAGTGGCGGCCCTCCCCAGCACCAATCTCTATCTGCAGGGGCGCGTCGATGGCACCCCGGATCGGCGCGGGATCACCCGGATGCGAGAACTCGGCGCAGCAGGCGTGCCAATGGCTGTCGGAACGGACAATGTGCGCGATGCCTTTTGCCCACTGGGGCAACACGATCCACGTCAGTCTTTGGCAATGGCCGTGCTGGCGGCGCATCTGGATCCGCCTTTTGGCGACCATTTACCGATGATCACCACCAACGCCAGGCAGGCGCTTGGCCTTGCGCCCACTTTCGTCGACGGGGCAGCAATCGGGGATCTCCTGTTGTTCGACGCAACATCAACATCCGACATCCTGTCAGGCGCTGGACGCCCGAAGTCGCTGTCTGATGTGCTCAAAGGAGAGATCGCATGACATCCATTTCCGGAAAAAACGAAATCGACTGGGATGCTTTCGCGGCCCGTCTTGCCCCTGTCGAAGTGATTGCCGAACCAGTCTTGGTCAAAAAACGGTCGCGCGACTTTTTCTGGTACAGCCCGATTCTAAACGAGGAACTCAAGCGTTGTTTTGGCGATCTTGTGGCGGTCCCGAAAACCGCAGATGAGATGAAACATTGCTTAAAAGTGGCCTACAAGGCAGGCGTGCCAGTGGTCCTGCGCGGTGGCGGGACGGGCAACTATGGACAGGCTGTGCCGGTTGACGGGGGCCTGATCATCGAAACAACGCGCATGAACCGGGTTCTGGAAATCGGTGACTGTTTCATCCGCGCCGAGGCGGGTGCGTTGATGGCTGACATGAATGCCGCTCTCAAACACTCCGGGCAGGAAATGGCCATGTTCCCGTCAACTCAGGACATCGCCACAGTTGGCGGTTTTGTTGCGGGAGGTTCAGCCGGGATCGGGTCTCTGGCCTCAGGTGCCTTGCGTGAGCCGGGAAATCTGATCGCGTTGAGAGTTCTGTCACTTGAGGCCGAACCGCAGGAACATCTGTTCGAAGGCGAAGATGTGCTGAATATGCACCACGCCTGGGGCTTGAACGGGGTGATCACCGAAGTGACCCTGCGCACCGTGCAGACGCGCGACTGGATCGCCTGTATGGCGACCTTCGACGGTTATCAAGAGGCTTACGCGGCTGGATATGCTCTTGCCACGGCGGGCAGCATGGCCCCCAAGTTGGCCAGCGTTGTGGATGCCCGGATCGTTGAGTATTTCCCGCGCCTTAAAGGGCATGTGCGTGAGGGGTGCAGCTTGCTTGTCGCCTATGTGCCTGCGGATGACGTGCCAGAATTCTGCGCGCTCATCGCCAAACAGGACGGGCATGTGGACCAGACGTTGAATGATGCAGACCGCGAGGCCAAGAAGATCCCGCATGCGTTTGAGTTTTGCTACAACCACACAACGCTGCAAGTGCTGAAGTCCGACCGCTCGGCGACCTATCAGCAAATTGGCGTACCTGATCCAGCCGATGCCATGGCGATTGCGCTGTTGCGTGATGATTTGGGCGACGATGTCTGGACCCATCATGAGTTTTTGAAGTTGGGCGGAGAGGTTACCGCAATCGATCTGCCGATCATCTGGTATTCGGGCAAAGAACGGCTGGACGCGATCAACCAAACCTACAGCGATCACGGCTTTGCCGTCTATGACGCCCATTCCAACCAAGTTGAACGGGGCGGGCTGCACAATGCCGATTACAGCCATCTGGCCTGGAAAAAGCGCCTTGATCCCAAGGGACTATTGAACAGCGCAAAATCCACAGCATGGGAGATGGTCAAAGACCTGACCCCCGAAGAAATCCAAGCCAAAACCACATCTGGAACACCCTTATGACACTTCTATCAACCACCCCGATCACCTCTGCGTTTGGCGTTGAAGTCACCAATGCCGACATCGCGGATATTGTCCCCTCGGGCCGTTTCGGGGAAGTGCGTGATTTGTTCGAAACCCATTCCGCGCTGCTGTTTCGCGGTCAAGATCTGAGTGACGACGCTCATTTGGAACTGGGGCGAGCTTTTGGACCGATTGAAGATCGCCAAGCCGACGAACGCAAACCCGGCGAGGAATTTAAGATCCCCAAAGTTTCAAACGTGCGCGAAGACGGATCGGTCACAGGTGAAATGGATTTGCACACCTTGAATCTGCAATCAAATTTTCTTTGGCATGCGGATAGCACGTTCATCCCAACCCCAGCTTTGACCAACATCATCACTGCCCGTGTGCTGCCCTCCGAAGGTGGCCAGACCGAACTTGCCTCGACCCGTGCCGCATGGGCCGCTATGCCCGAGACCCTGCGTGATCGTATTCGGGGACGCGGTATTTGGCATCACTACGCCACTTCGCGGGCGAAAATTTCGCCGGAGCTGGCCAAATTGCCAATGTTCCACAAATGGCCCGCTACCCATTGGAATGCGATCTGGACCAACCCGGTGAACGGTCAGGAGGCGCTCTATATTGCGTCACATGCCTATCAGGTCGACGGATACGACGAGGCCGAAAGCCTGGCGCTCTTGGATGAACTGATGGCGTTCTGCACGCAGCCGGAATTTACTTATTCCCACAATTGGGAGGTTGGCGATGTGCTGATCTGGGATCAACGGGCCGTCCTCCACCGTGGCCGGCCATGGCCGTATGACCAGCCACGTACCCTGTCCAGCATCTGTTGTTCGGTGACAGCTGCGGACGGAATTGAAACAATGCGTATCCCTGCCCAGGCAGACCAGCAGCAGCTTTGACAGCAACGGTAAGTGCCATGCGCCTGCCACTTCCACAGGTGAAACAATGTCGTTTGAAATTGTACTTTTGATCGCCCAAGCCTCGGCCACGTTTTTTCTGGCTGCCTGGCTGTCCACAGGTGTGTTTGAAAACGTTTTCTATTCTGATCTCAACCGGACCTTCACCAGTGAGGTGCTGGATTTCACCCGCATGAGAGAGCAATACCCGGATGCCTATGCGCGTGTGGCGCACCGACGCATCACCAATCCGAAAGCGCTCAATGGGTTGTTTCGGTTGATCGTTCTGTGGGAACTCGTCGCGGTGTTGGCACTTTGGGCTGGGGTGGTCGCCCTTGTGCTGGCGGTGTTTGGAAATTTGGAGCCCGATGCGGCGCGGGCATGGGCCTTGCTGGGGGCGCTATTGTTCACGAGCACATGGGCGGGCTTTCTCATCGTTGGCAATTGGTTCTGCTATTGGTTCTGTCACGAGGGTGCGCAAAACACACATTATCAAATGACGCTTTGGGGCTTTGCGACGATGCTCTTGCTCGCGGTTTGAAAACCTGTGCTAGGCTGCCGCTCATACAAACGAGTGGAACAAAAGGACGTGTTAAGTTCACGTGATGGGCGGAGATGCTGAAAACACTGATGCAGGTCGTTGCCCTATTGTTTTTTCTGGCAGGCGGTTCCTATGCGCAAGAGGCGGTGTTCGTCGGCAACGTCCCCTTGCCGGATGATGCAATTGAACCCGGAACGGCAAATTCGGAATTTGTTGGGACTTGGGTTGGTCAGTGGGACGGATGGCGCAACCACATTCTTGTTGTAGAGCGTGTGAAGCCTGATGGCTTTGCCGATGTCATCTATGCGGTGGGAAACGATTTCAATGCCCGGGGACGGTGGTTCAGGCGTCAAGCAAAGGTAGAGGGCAAGACTCTTGTCTTTTCCGATGATGGTTTCCCGGCCCGCTACTTGATGTCAGGATCCGGTCGCATACGCGGTGTGTTTGGTGCGGATGCGGGATTTGCTGTTCTGCAAAGGCAGGACTTATCAGAGATATTGGCATCGCCAGACCAAGATTGGTTCTCCATTGGTCGGAATGAATACCTCCAGACAGATCTTATTGAAGATGGTAAGGCTGTTCGGCTGACTGTCATAACTTATCCACCACCGGGTGAGGGGCCATTTCCACTTGCTTTAATCCACCATGGATCGACGGGATCAGGCACCCAACCAAGTGATTTCGACCGGATCTGGACCAGCGACTGGCTTGCCGATTTGCTCAATGAACATGGGTGGCTGGTTGCGTATCCTTACCGGCGTGGGCGGGGTTTGTCAGATGGGCTTTATGACGAAGGTTTCGCATTGGATCGGTCTGAGGGGTATTCCCCAAAGGCGGCGCTGTCCCTTCCCGGAGCAGATCGGGCGCTGACAGATGCAAATGCGGCCCTTGCCGGACTGAGACAACGCGCTGACGTGCAACAAGGGAAAATTCTTGTTGGCGGAATATCAAGAGGCGGCGTGGTCGCAATCATGCAAGCGGGGAGCATGCCCGACGGGGTTGCGGGCGTGATCAACTTTGTCGGCGGATGGACTGGTAAGAAAGGTGAGGCGTCAATCAATCCGACACTTTTCAAGCGCATCGGCGCCTTTGATGGTTTGATCCTATCGATCTACGGAGAAGAAGACCCTTACTACAGCATTGAGCATTCCAAGGCCAATGTTGCGCATTTGGCGGCAAGGGGGGCGCAAAGCAAACTGCATGTTGTGAAGCTTCCGGGGTATGGAAACGGACACAGGGTGATCGTCATGCCAAGTTTTTGGGAAGAAGAGGTTGCAGCGTTTCTGCGTGAGATTGATCAACTGCGTTAATTGCCCTCCGGTTATTCAATTATTGCCGGGTAAGGTGCCAATGCCACAGTTGAACCGTAGCGTTAGATGTTTCGGAACGTTTCCTGAATGACATGCGACGCAATGGGCGACAAATCCCGATCCGCGCGGGTGATCACAAAGAACGGCGAGACGAAGATCTCTTCGACAACGTCCAACCGTACGACATTCATGTCCAAGGCCGACACAGCAAGAAGTTCGACAACCTCATGGGATTGCGATGCGATGGCCGTTGATTGTTCCAACAGGGCCAACGCCACTAGCAGTGAGGACGTGTTGGTGATCTGAGAGGGCATCGTGACCTGATTGGCGTGAAATGCGGTTTCCACTGCGGCACGGATCGGGGTGCCGTGTTCTTGGATGATCCATTCAAAATCCGTCAGATCCCTAAGGCGGATCGATTCTCGATTGGCCATCGGGTGATCTTGATACACCAACATCGACACCACTTCGTTGCGGGCCGGATAGATGCGATACATCTGGCTGTCAAAATCCTGAGGCGGCCTTGCGACTACAAAATCAAATATTCCCTCATCCAAACCACGCATCAGCGTCGTGGAAGGGGCAACCTCAATCGTGAACTCAACTTGGGGAGCCTGTATGCGCATGGCGCGCACAACCGGAACGATGAGGCCAACGGCAGGGCCGGTCACTGTGCCAATGCGAACGGACCCGGCCCGCCCACTGGCGATATTGGCAACATCCATTGCCAGCGTATCCAAACCTTGAAGAATCTGGCGGGCATGGCGAATGACGGCCTCTCCAACAGGGGTCGGCAACATTCCCTTGGCATGACGGGTGAATAGAGGCGTTCCCACCAACTTCTCGATTTCCGATAACATCCGGGAGGCTGCCGGCTGTGATAGCGCGACCTCTTCGGCTGCGATCTGTAGCTTTCCGGAGCGTGCTATCTGTGAAATCAGCCGAAGGTGAGTGTTTTTCAAACGATGCGCAAAGCTCATAAGTCACCAGTATACCAATTTTGATATGTTGTTTGCCAATACTTACATTTTATTGTCATGAGATCCTGCGCTATGCAAGGCAGGAGCCTCATCGCTCGCAAAGAGAAAACGCGCGACACATCTGGATTAAAACGCGCATCCTTGGGAGGAAACAATGAAACTTACGCGCCTGCTTTTGACGGCAGCGGCGACCGCATTTGTGTCTGCTGCTGCCTATGCTGATGGAACGGTCGGTATTGCGATGCCAACGCAATCATCTGCCCGCTGGATCTCTGATGGCAATTCGATGGTCGAACAGTTCAATGCCGCTGGCTATGACACGATCTTGCAATACGCCGAAGATGACATCCCCAACCAGTTGGCCCAGATCGAAAACATGATCACCAACGGTGTCGACGTTCTGGTGATTGCAGCCATTGACGGCACCACGCTGTCAAATGCGCTGGAAAACGCACATTTCGCCGATATCAAAGTGATCGCCTATGACCGGTTGATCCGCGACAGTGCACATGTCGATTACTATGCAACATTCGACAACTTCAAGGTTGGCGTTCAGCAGGCCACATCGCTGGTTGATGGCTTGAAAGAGCGCTTTGGTGACGGCCCTTACAATGTTGAGCTCTTCGGTGGTTCTCCGGACGACAACAACGCCTATTTCTTCTACAATGGCGCAATGTCTGTTCTGGATCCGTTGATCGCAGATGGCACCGTCAACATCGTATCCGGCCAGATGGGCATGGAAACTGTCGGCACCTTGCGTTGGGACGGTGCAGTGGCCCAGGCGCGCATGGATAATCTTTTGTCTGCGCACTACACAGATGCTCAGGTTCACGGCGTATTGGCCCCCTACGACGGCTTGTCGATTGGCATCATTTCATCGCTCAAAGGTGTGGGTTACGGATCTGGCGATCAGGCCATGCCGATTGTGACCGGTCAGGATGCCGAACTGCGCTCTGTCAAGTCTATGCTGGCAGGTGAGCAGTATTCGACTGTTTTCAAAGACACCCGCGAACTGGCCCGTGTGACCGTTGGCATGGTGGATGCATTGATTGAGGGCGGCGAGCCCGAGATCAACGACACCTCGACCTACAACAACGGTGTCAAAATCATCCCAAGCTACCTGCTTGAACCGGTTTCTGTGGATCTGTCCAACTGGGAAGAGGTGATCATCGGGTCCGGTTACTATACGATGGATGAAGTCCAGTAATCAGAGTTCTCCCTGGGTCTGTCCGCTTTTGGGTGGGCAGACTCTCATATTCATGTAGGCAGGATGATGAAGACGCTACTCGAAATGCGCGCGATCACCAAGGAATTCCCGGGGGTCAAGGCGCTCGACACGGTCAACCTTGCCGTCCAAGAAGGTGAGATTCATGCCATCTGTGGCGAAAACGGTGCGGGCAAATCAACACTGATGAAAGTGTTGTCCGGGGTCTATCCGACAGGCACATATGATGGCGAAATACACTACGACGGCGCGTTGGCAGAATTTGCAGACATCTCCGATTCCGAGGCGCGCGGAATTATCATCATTCATCAGGAACTGGCGCTTGTCCCGCTTTTGTCGATTGCCGAGAACCTGTTTCTGGGCAACGAATGCAGCCGCAGCGGCATCATTGACTGGCGCGACACAAACCAGCGCACCGAAGCGCTGTTGCGAAAGGTTGGTTTGACAGAGCCACCAAGCGCCATTGTCGACAAGTTGGGTGTGGGCAAACAACAGCTGGTAGAGATCGCCAAGGCACTGTCAAAAGAGGTTCGCTTGCTGATCTTGGATGAGCCGACTGCGGCCTTGTCTGAGAGTGACAGCCAAGCCCTGTTGGATCTGATGCTGGAGCTCAAGCAGCAAGGCGTCACCCAAATCATTATCAGCCACAAATTGAACGAAGTCCGCCGCGTGGCGGATACCGTGACCGTCATTCGTGACGGAACCACAGTTTCGACCATGAACGCTGCCAAGGGCGAGATCACAGAAGATGGCATTGTCCGTGATATGGTGGGGCGCGACATGGCTGACCGTTACCCCGAACGTGCGCGACGTGCGGGCGAGATCCTGATGGAGGTCAAAGGCTGGAACGTCTGGCATCCGATTCACGCCGAACGGCAGATGATCAAAGATGTGAACATGACCGTCCGTGCCGGCGAAGTTGTTGGCATCGCCGGGCTCATGGGGGCCGGACGCACGGAACTGGCGATGAGCATCTTTGGCCGCTCCTATGGCCGAAACATTTCGGGCAGCCTTGAAATGAACGGGGCACCGGCGAATGTCGATTCTGTCTCCGGCGCGATTGAGGCCGGTCTTGCCTATGTGACCGAAGACCGGAAATCGCTTGGTCTTGTGCTGGATGAAACCATCCAACGCAATATCACACTGGCCAATCTGCCGGAGGTGTCGCGCAAAACGATCCTGAACGAGGCACGCGAAACCCAAGTGGCAGAAAAATATCGCGCGGCGCTCAACATCAGAACACCAAGTGTGTTTCAAAAAGTTATGAACCTGTCCGGCGGCAATCAGCAAAAGGTTGTCCTGTCCAAGTGGCTGTTTGCCGGGCCTGAGGTTCTGATCCTTGATGAACCGACCCGTGGCATCGATGTGGGCGCAAAATTTGAAATTTACGGAATCATCAACGAACTGTCCGCGCAGGGCAAAGGTGTCGTGATGATTTCCTCTGAAATGCCCGAGCTTCTGGGCATGTGTGATCGCATCTACGTAATGAATGAGGGCGCTTTTGTCGGTGAATTGACCGCCGAAGAAGCCAGCCAAGAGCGCATCATGTCGCTCATCGTGACCGAATAGGAGACAGGGACATGACAGATCGCAATGCAGAGGCCGCGAACGGCTCGGGCATCGGTGCATACTTGATGGGGCACATGCGCGAATACGGCCTTTTGTTTGCCCTGATCGCCATCATGTTTTTCTTTCAGATCGTGACAAATGGTACGCTTTTGAAGCCTGTGAATGTCACCAACCTGCTGTTGCAGAACAGTTATATCATCATCATGGCTCTGGGTATGTTGATCGTGATTGTGGCGGGACATATCGACCTCTCGGTCGGTTCTGTCATGGGGTTTGTCGGCGCGCTTGCCGCCGTGATGATCGTGGAATGGGACATGTCCACAGGGGTGACAATCGCAACCTGTCTTCTTGCCGGTGGCCTGATCGGTGCGGCACAGGGGTATTGGATCGCCTATTGGAAAATCCCTTCGTTTATTGTGACGCTGGCCGCAATGCTTGTGTTTCGTGGCCTGTCGCTTTGGTTGCTGGAAGGGCAATCTCTGGGCCCGTTTCCACGGGAATTCCAGATGATCTCGAATGGATTTGTGCCTGACATATTCCCTGCGGGTCTGGCGATCGGCCTTGCGGATCTGTTCGGGGAAAAACGGATCAACGTATTGTCCCTGGCAACGGGTCTGACAGCGGCCTGTTTGATCACCTATATGGGGCTGAAGTCCCGCGCCCAAAACCGTGCCTTCGGCATGGATGTGGAGCCCGCCGCCTTTTTCTATGCGCGGATCGGGATCACCTCATTGGCGTTGATCTTTATCTTTTACAAACTGTCGACCTTCCGCGGCCTGCCCAATGTGCTTTTGACGATGGGTGTTCTGACGATCATTTATGCGTTCTTTACCGAGCGCACTGTGACGGGGCGGCGCATCTACGCGCTGGGCGGCAATGAAAAGGCGGCGAAACTCTCTGGAGTGAAGACCGAGCGTCTGACCTTCCTAGCCTTTGCGAATATGGGCGTGCTGGCGGCGGCGGCGGGCTTGGTCTTTGCTGCGCGGCTTAATTCCGCGACGCCAAAGGCGGGCTTTGCGCTGGAACTGGATGTGATCGCGGCTGTTTTCATCGGCGGTGCGTCGATGTCAGGCGGTGTCGGTAGGATTGTCGGTGCGGTGGTCGGGGCCTTTTTGATGGGGGTGCTCAACAACGGCATGTCGATCCTTGGCATTGGCATCGATTATCAGCAGGTGATCAAGGGTCTGGTCCTGCTCGCTGCGGTGATCTTTGACGTCTACAACAAATCGAAGCAGTCTTAAGATGAAATTTAAGCCCGCAAAATGGCCCCGAAAACTGCGCTCTGCCGCATGGTACGAAGGCAGCACCAAAGACGTGATTTACCATCGCGGCTGGATGAAAAATCAAGGCTACCCGGACGATCTGTTCGATGGTCGCCCGATCATTGGCATTCTGAACACTTGGTCAGACATGACCCCCTGCAACGGCCATCTGCGTGAATTGGCGGAAAAGGTCAAAGCAGGGATCTGGGAAGCCGGCGGTTTTCCGATGGAAGTGCCTGTCTTTTCAGCATCAGAGAACACCTTTCGCCCGACGGCGATGATGTTTCGCAATCTTGCGGCGTTGTCGATCGAAGAGCAGATCCGTGGTCAACCCATGGATGGATGTGTGCTGATGGTGGGCTGTGACAAAACCACGCCGTCCTTGTTGATGGCGGCCGCGTCTTGTGACCTCCCCTCAATCGTTGTCACCGGCGGGCCAATGCTTAATGGATGGTTCCAAGGGGAACGGGTCGGGGCGGGCACCCATCTGTGGCGCTTCTCCGAAGCTGTGAAAGCCGGAGAGATGACCCAGGAGGCGTTTCTGAGTGCTGAATCCGCCGTGACCCGGTCTTCGGGCACCTGCAACACGATGGGCACGGCCTCTTCCATGGCATCCATGTCCGAAGCTCTGGGTATGGCACTCTCCGGCAATGCGGCGATCCCTGCCGTTGACAGCCGCCGCCGCGTGATGGCGCAATTGTCCGGCCGCCGGATTGTGCAGATGGTGAAAGATGATTTGAAACCCTCCGACATTCTGACCAAAAACGCGTTTGAGAACGCGATCCGTTGTAATGGCGCGGTTGGTGGATCGACAAACACGGTAGTGCATATGTTGGCTATCGCCGGGCGCATTGGCGTGGACGTCACACTGGATGATTGGGATCGTTGCGGGCGCGACGTGTCGACCATTCTGAACCTCCAACCCTCAGGCGAATACTTGATGGAAGAGTTCTTTTATGCTGGCGGATTGCCTGTCGTTCTCAAACGCTTGGGCGAGGCTGGCAAACTTCACAAAGATGCGCTGACGGTTTCCGGTGAAACCGTCTGGGATGAAGTCAAAGAGGCGGTCAACTGGAACGAAGATGTGATCCGGCCGGTGGATAAACCGCTCACCACAAATGGCGGTATCGCAGTCCTGAAAGGCAACCTTGCCCCGCGGGGCGCGATCTTGAAACCCTCCGCCGCGTCACCGCACCTGATGCAGCACCGTGGCCGGGCTGTCGTGTTTGAGGACATTGACGATTACAAGGCGCGGATCAACGATGATACGCTTGATATTGACGAAACCTGTATCATGGTGCTGAAAAACTGTGGCCCCAAGGGCTATCCCGGCATGGCAGAGGTCGGCAATATGGGCCTTCCCCCAAAGGTGCTGAAGAAAGGGATCAAGGACATGATCCGCATTTCGGACGCCCGCATGTCCGGCACAGCCTACGGCACCGTTATCCTGCACACCTCCCCCGAAGCTGCGGCAGGCGGGCCGCTGGCGGTGGTCCAAAGCGGTGACATGATCGAGGTCGATGTGGCAGGCCGCCGGTTGCATCTGGAGATATCCGAGGCTGATCTGGCAGCGCGTCTTTCGAAATGGACACCGCGTCATGAGATGGCCGCATCGGGCTATGCCTGGTTGCATCAGGCACATGTCGAAGGGGCTGATACAGGCGCGGACCTCAATTTTCTCAAAGGGTGCCGCGGCGCACCTGTTGGAAAGGACTCCCATTGATGAAAATCGCTCTTGTAGGGATCGGCAAGATTGCCGTGGATCAGCATGTGCCAGCCATCGCTGCATCTTCCAACTGGGAACTAGCAGCGACTGTGTCCCGCAGCGGCACGGTCGAGGGTATCGATGCCTATACCGATCTGGAAGAGATGTTGCAGAGCTGTGGTGACATTCGCGTTGTCTCGCTCTGCTTGCCGCCGGTGCCGCGCTATACGGTGGCACAAGCGGCCATTCGGGCCGGTCGACACGTCATGCTGGAGAAACCACCGGGGGCGACATTGTCAGAATGCCACGCGCTTGAGGCCATGGCGCGAGAACATCGGGTGTCGCTCTTTGCAACCTGGCACTCGCGCGAGGCGGCGGGGGTTGCACAGGCCAAGCAGTGGCTGGCCGGAAAAGATCTGCACAGGCTGTCTGTCACATGGAAAGAAGACGTGCGCCGCTGGCATCCGGGCCAGGACTGGATCTGGCAACCGGGTGGTCTGGGTGTGTTTGATCCAGGCATTAATGCTTTGTCCATTGTGACAGAAATCCTACCAGACCCGATCCATGTGCAAAGCGCACTTTTGGAGGTTCCGGAAAACTGTCAGACCCCCATCGCGGCCTCGATAGAATTCAGCCACCCCAAAGGGGCGCAGGTCGGTGCGGTTTTTGATTTCCGGCAAAGCGGCGAACAAATCTGGACGATCGAAGTGGAAACCGGGCAAGGTACGCTGGTTCTGTCAGAGGGCGGCGCGAAGCTGACCATCGACGGCTCGGACCTGCTGGATCAGGATCACTTGAGCCTGCAGGGCGAATATCCCAGGCTTTACGCGCGGATGGCTGATCTGGTCAGCCACGGTGACATCGACATGGACTTGGCCCCGATGCGCCATGTTGCCGATGCCTTCACCCTCGGCCGCCGAATCTCGGCCGCCCCATTTATCGAATAGGCCCCTGCAGATGGCCGTTTTGCTGCGCGATGGCTCTTGGCCATGCTCAACGCCGAACGACCGCCCCCATAATCAAGGAGAACCGCGATGCAAAACCCACTGACAGGCATCCTGCCCGTTGCGCCAACGCCCTTTCATTCCGATGGCACAGTAGATGAAGGCGGAATGTGCCGCGTATTGGATTGCATGATCGACCAAGGGGTCGATGCCATCTGTATTCTGGCGAACTATTCCGAACAATTCGTCCTGTCTGACGAAGAACGCGCCAGATTAACCCGCGTGAGCCTCGAACATGTGGCGGGTCGTGTGCCGATGATTGTCACCACCAGCCACTTTTCCACACAGTTAGCGGTGGCGCGCGCGGTCGAAGCTGAGACCATGGGCGCATCCATGATCATGATGATGCCGCCCTATCACGGCGTCGGACTTGTCCCATCCGAAGTGGGGATTTTCGAACATTTTCAAGCGGTTTCCGAGGCTGCCAACATCCCGATCATGGTGCAGGATGCGCCCCTGTCGGGGGTCACTCTGACGGTGCCGACACTGGTAAAAATGGCCCGCGAGATTGAAAACGTCAGCTATTTCAAAATGGAAACGCCCTTCGCTGCGGACAAACTCGCCGCGTTGATCGACGCGGGCGGTGATCACATCGTCGGGCCTTTTGATGGCGAAGAGGCCGTCACACTATTGGCCGATCTGGACGCAGGCGCAAAAGGCACCATGACCTCCGCACTGCAACCCGAACTGATCCGGCCCATCGTCACCCGGTATCTGGCGGGCGATATGGATGGTGCGTTGGAGCAATGGAAGCTGTGTTTGCCGTTGATCAACCACGAGAACCGCCAATGTGGGTTGCGCGCAGCCAAAACCGTCATGATGGCGGGGGGCGTCATTGGATCGGACCACGTGCGCCACCCGCTAAAGCCTATGTCCCAAAGAACCAAAGCCCGATTGTTGCAATTGGCAGGTGAGCATGACCTCATCGCCTTGCGCTGGGGCAAATGAGGAGAGAAACCATGACATTCCAACCCCATGGCAAACATTTGATAGACGGCGAATGGGTGGCTAGCGGCGCCCGTTTTGCATCATCGCTGGCCCACGGCAGCGCCCATAGCTTTGGAGTGGCCAGTGCCGCAGAGGTTGATCGGGCATGCCGCGCCGCGCAAGAGGCCTTTTGGTCATTTGGCTATACCCCGGTCGAACAGCGCGCCGCGCTCCTGAACACCATTGCCGACGAAATCGACGTCCGAGGGGATGACATCACCGCCATAGGCACCCAAGAAACCGGCCTTCCCGAAGCGCGGCTTCAAGGCGAAAGAGGCCGCACGACAGGTCAGTTGCGTCTGTTTGCCGACCATATTCTCCGTGGCGAGCACCGCGACCGCCGCCACGATGTTGCCCTGCCAGACCGGGCGCCGCTGCCCCGACCTGACCTTAAGATGGTGCAACGCCCCATCGGCCCGGTGGCCGTCTTTGGCGCGTCAAACTTTCCCTTGGCGTTTTCAACCGCCGGGGGTGACACTGCCTCGGCGTTGGCGGCGGGCTGTCCCGTGGTGGTCAAGGGGCACCCGGCTCATCCTGGGACCGGCGAGATTATTGCAGAGGCCATCCATGCCGCCATTGCCAAATGCGACGTCGCGCCGGGCACGTTCAGCTTCTTGCAAGGCGACACGCGCGAAATGGGACAAGCGCTGGTCCAGCATCCGCTGATCACTGCAGTGGGCTTTACCGGCTCACTCGGAGGCGGGCGTGCCTTGTTTGATCTATGTGCTGCGCGGCCAACACCGATCCCGTTTTTCGGCGAGCTTGGCAGCATCAATCCGATGTTCCTGCTTCCAGAAGCGCTCAAGACGCGCAACGACGATATCGCGTCCGGCTGGGCCGGATCACTGATCATGGGGGCAGGCCAGTTTTGCACCAATCCGGGTATGGTCGTGATGGTGGACGGACCTGATGCGGATGCCTTCGCGATCGCTGCGGCCAAATCACTGCTGCCGGTCGGCCCCCAGACAATGCTGACTGATGGTATCGCCGCAGCTTACCGCGATGGATGTGAACGCATGGCGGCCAACACAGGCGTTGAGGTGTTGTCCTCCTCGACTTGCAATGACCGCACTGCAACGCCCAACCTTTTCACCGCCAGCGGGGCAGAATGGCTGGCAAATCCCGCGCTGGGCGAAGAAATCTTTGGCCCCGTGGGCCTGATCATCCGGGCCGCCGACACCGCAGAGATGCTCAAGATCGCCCACACCTTAGAGGGGCAACTGACCTGCACCCTGCATATGAACGACGGCGATACACCGATGGCTCAAAGGCTTGTGCCTGTGCTTGAACGCAAAGCAGGCAGGATCCTGGTCAATGGCTTTCCGACCGGTGTTGAGGTCTGCGATGCCATGGTCCACGGCGGTCCCTATCCTGCGTCCACCAACTTTGGCGCAACGTCTGTCGGCACTCTCGCTATCCGCCGTTTCCTTCGGCCTGTTTGCTATCAGAATGTTCCTCAAGACCTGCTGCCGGTCGATCTGCTTTGACCCCCGAGCCCCCAGAAAACGTCAGCGTCGATCTTCTTTCAAAAGGAGAGGCGCCATTCGACCCTCTGCCTGCCGCTGCCCCTAAGGCAGGCGGCGCATCTCGCCAATCGGAACCTCCCGCCCGAACTTTCGCGATGCAATGGCGGCGAATGTCAGTGCCAAAGAGGTCAGGTTGTCGCGCGCCGAATTGACGGGTGCGCCGCCGTCTTCGATGGCACAGAGCAATGCGCCCATCGCGCCCTGAAACCCGTCGTTGAACCAAGTGCCGTGCAGCTTGGGCTGGGCGATCCCGGCGTTCGTGGTCAGGGTCAGGGACTGGCTGCCCAGATCGGGGCCATTAGCCACGATACTGCCCTCGGTTCCACCGATGTAAGTGGTATCTCGGGGGCCATGCGGCGTGCCGCCATCAAAAACGAGGCTGGCTTGACCGCCGTCCATTTTGATCAACGCCTGCGCCAGCAGTGGCGCGGCATTGGCCTGACCGCGGGCATGGGCGGCTGAGGCGGTCACACTCTCGGCGCGATCCCCGACGATGGATGACAGGAAATCGAACCAATGGATGCCAAAGTCGTAGAGGATTAGGTCTTCGATCTTGTCGAACGGTGTGCCGGCGGTCCAGCCGTGGTTCCAATGCAAAGAGGCGTGCACGGATATGACATCGCCAATCAGACCGTCCCGGCAGGCATTGCGCATCCATGCCATATGCGGCGACCAGCGGCCGTTTTGGTTTACCGCCAATTGCACGCCTTGGTCTTCCGCCAGTTGGACCAGCGCTTCACCAGTATCAAGATCGGAGACAAAGGGCTTTTGACTAAGCACATGTTTACCCGCCTTCAACGCCGCTTCGATCACCGGGGCGCGGACGTCGGTTGGCAGGGTGATGTCAAGAACGTCGATGTCATCGCGATCCAGAAGAGCCTGTACATCGTTAAAAACCTGCGCATCGGGGCAGAATTCAGCCGCCTTAGCCTCGGCCTTGTCGCGGCTGCGGTTCCATAGGCCCGCAACCTCCCAGCCGGCTGTGCGATAAGCATCAAGGTGGCTGTTCGAGATGCCGCCGGTGCCAATCATCCCGATTTTTGGGCGATAGGTTTTGGGCGCGGGCGGCAGGTAGTCCACCTCCGGCGGGGCAACTGCGGGCAGGGCGCCCGACTTCAGGGCATAGGTATCGCTATCGGCGGAATCGTCACTCATGGCAGCAGGCTCAATGTCCGTTTTTCAGCAGCCGATTGCATGGCCGTATCGACGATGCGCTGCGCAGTCAGGCACAGATCGGGGGCCAAAGGTCCGTCGATGGTATCGCCACGATTGAGCCGGCTGACGGCATATTCGATCACGTTGGTCTCGCCTGCGGGCAGGGGATCGGCGGCAATCTGATGCTGTTCGGGGCGGGCCCGTGTTTGCACGGTCAAATGGCTGGCATAATCGGGTGAGGATATGGTCCCATCACTGCCAACAAACACAAAGCCGCAGGTCGGTTGCGGCTGGATCGCCCAAGGGTCGGTGAACGTGCCCCAACGGGTCTCCATCTTGGAAAGACCACGGGCGTAGCGGCACACCGCAATGGCGTGTTGGTCCACCTCGATCCCGGCGACCTCATCCACTGCACAGGTCACTTCCAAGGGCGCCTCGCCGTCCATGTACCACGTGCCAAGGGTTGCGCCGTAGCCCATATAATCCAACAAAGCGCCGCCGCCCGATGCCTTTTTGTACCACCAGGAGTCCGGCTTCTGACGCTCGACCTCTTCGGGGCTGACCTCGACCTTGTCGGCAAGGTGATAAAGCGGGCCGCGATTGCCGTCATAAAAATGCACCTCGCGCAGCTCTCCAATAAGCCCCTCGTCAATCAACCGCTTAGCGGTCACGTGGCTTTCGACCCAGCGCAGCGGCCAGTTGATCAGCATTTGCTTGCCGGTGCCTTGCATTGCCGAAATCATCCGCCGGGCATCCTTTGCCGAGGCCGCAAAGGGCTTTTCTACAAGGACATGACATCCATGCGGCGCCAACCGTTCGGTCATCTCGGCATGTTGAGCGGTGGCAACACACAGCAACGCCATGTCATAAGGGCCGGCCGCCATGCAGGCGTCAAAATCGGTAAAGACGCGATCCTCAGGCAAATCAAACGCATCGATCGCCGCTTGCATCTTGGCCCGGTCAGGATCGTAGATCCCTGCGATCTCTGCATCGGGGTGCTCATGCACCATTCGCAGCAGGTCGCCCATATGCATGTGGTCAAAGCTTATTCCAACGACGCGAAATTTGGCCATGTGGATGTCCTCCTATCGGCTGCCCGTGATGCGCACATAGATTGCAGTCACGGTAAGAATGATCAGCCCGAACAACATTGTGCGGGCGCCTTCGGGCATTTGCATCAGGGTCAGCATTGTATCGAGAACCCGGATGATCAACGCGCCGACAATGGCTCCGGCAAAGCTGCCGCGCCCGCCAAAAATCGACGTGCCGCCGATCACTGCTGCCGCCACGGATGGCAGCAACAAAGGACTGGCAAGGCTGAGCGAGGTTTGGCGGATCATGCCGAGATACAGCAAACCGGCCAGCGCGGCGATCAGGCCCGAAAGCGCATAAAGCGCCACATAGACCTGCCAGGCCCGCACACCAGACAATTTCGCGGCATTCTCGTTAGAGCCAAGCGCGAAGAGCAAGCGGCCAAAGCCGGTAAACCGCATAAGCCAAAAGACAAAGAGCGCGAAGGGAACGAACAGAAACAGCCCATTTGGCATCGAAAATGTGCGGCCCGTGCCAAGCCATGATAGAACGGCAGGGATTTCGGAGCCCGCGTTGATCACAAGGCGCTGATAGACTTGCATACATCCCGTCGCGATCAGGCCGGTGCCCAGCGTCATGATCAGCGGGTGCACCCGCACCACGCCAACCCCGATACCGTTGACCACACCAACCACCAGCCCCATCGACATCGCAATCAGCACCGCAGGGACCGGCCCCCAGATCGACGATAGGGTGGCACAGACAAAGGCGGCAACGGTTGCGACAATACCGGCCGACAGGTCGATCCCGGCAGTCAGCATGGTCAAGACCTGACAGGCCGCCAACATGGCGAGCGGGATTGCGAATTTGATCAGGTTGCCAACCCAGAAGGTCGAGATCAGACCATCACGCCCAGCGCGAAACGGTGTCACGATGCCGGGGCGAATAACTTCGAGAACCGCGATCATCAGGACCAGAAAGGCCAAAAGCGGAATAACCGGATTGTCGCGCAGAAAACGGCCAAAGCGGACCATTGATGAATCGGTCGTTGCCATGTTCATTTTCTGGCCCCCCGCAAAGTTGCGGCTGTGCCCAACATCACCACACCCACCATGATGGTGCCTTCGATGATGGTGGTGACATTGGGGTCAACAGCCAGGAGTGTCAGGATCGTCCGCACGATCCGCAAGATGAGAACCGCGATAATCGGGCCAAGCAATCCGCCACGACCACCGCCCAGAACCACGCCGCCCAGAACCACCGCCGCAACCGAAGCCATCAGATATGGCCCCGGAACAGGCTCTCCAATCCCGGTGAGGGAGGCGAGGCTGAGCCCGCCAAAGGCGCAGAACATACCGCAGACGCCATAAGCAACGATCTTGGTGCGTCCAACCGCAACGCCAGAGCGGAACGCGGCAAGCTCATCCGATCCGGTGGCATAGATGGATATTCCCAGTTTCGAGCGGCGCAGCGGGATCCAGACGACCGCGACACATAGGGCGATGATCGCCAGCGCATTTGGCACAAAGGGGATCACACTGCCGCGAATGCTTTGCTTGAGCCATTCGGTTGTCGCGCCGCCGGGGGATTCCAGAATGAGCAGGGCAACGCCCTCCCAGACAAAGAGCATCGCTAGGGTCACCACAATGTCAGGCACGCGCGTCAGCACGATTAGCCCGCCATTGATCAGACCCATGACAAAGCCCAACCCCAGCACGATCAGGATGGCGGGCACGCCTGCCATTCTTTCCATCAGAACGGCGGCTGTGACCGCGCAAACCGCCATCATCGAGGCAACTGACAGATCAATACCGCCGACAATGACCACCACGGCCATGCCTGCAGTGGCAAAGGCAAAGGGCAGGGCGGCTCGGGCCACGCTTTCGAGGCCGGACATGCCGAAGGACGGTTGAATAGCTTTGGTCAGGACCAATAGCACAAACAGCAGCGCCACAAGCCCAGCCACCCATGCATTCTTTTTGATAATATCGCTCACGCCGCGCCCTCTTGTGCCGTCAGTCCATAAGCCGCACGCAGCAGCGTTTGTTCGTCCGCATTCTCTGCGTCGATGATATCGACAACGCGGCCATTAAAGATCACCACGGCGCGGTCACAGGCCAGGGGGATCTCTTCCAATTCCGAGGTGTAGAACAGAACCGATGAGCCCTGTTCGGCCAGTTCGCGTACCAGTGGATAAATCTGGCGCTTGGTGCGCACATCGATGCCGCGGGTTGGGTCAAACAACAAAAGCGTCTCAACGCCGGTTGCCAGCCAACGCCCGATGGTGACCTTTTGCTGGTTGCCACCGGACAGCCGCTGCACTTCGCCCTGCGCCCGCGTGTCGATCTGCAAGCGTTCGATGGCATGTGCCACCCGCTCGCGTTCATGCCGCATCTTGAGCCACCCCCAAGACGACATCCGTGCCGAAAAGGGCAGGGCGATATTCTCTCGCACTGACCGCTGCGCTAGCAACGCGTCCGCCCGGTCTCCGGGCACAAATTTGACCCCGGCCGCAATGGCATCTGCGGGATGGCGGAAGGCCGTGGTGGTGCCGTTTACCTCGATGCTGCCTGCCGTGGGCGGCATGAAGCCCGCCAGACATTCAAACAATTCATCCTGGCCCTGACCTTCCAAGGCAACCACGCCGAGCACTTCGCCGGGGAACATGTCAAAGGAGATATCAGTGACCTTCGGCGCAATCGCCACGCCCTTGACGCGCACGCGCGGAGTGTCACCGATGGTGCCGCGTGTCTTGTTGACCTCGCGGGCGGCAAGGTCGAGCCGTTGCCCCAGCATCAATTCAACGGCGCGATCCTCGACGCCCGGCTCAATGACCAGATCGCCAACGGTTTGGCCGTCGCGCAGCACTGTGGCACGGTCACACAATTCGGAAATTTCGTTAAAGCGGTGCGAGACATAGATCACCCCCATGCCCTTGTCCGCCTGTTGCCGCGTCACCTTCAACACACGTTCAACCAGATCAGAAGGCAGCGCGGCGGTCATTTCGTCCAGCAACAGCACATCCGGCTCGCTCGCCAATGCGCGGGCCAGATCGAGGATACGCAGGGTGGCCAGTGGCAGATCGCCAACCATATCCGACAGCGACAAACCTTCGATGCCCAGCTCCTTGACCCAGCGCTCAAACGGCGCAACCGGCGTATCGGTCAGCCGCAGATTGTCGGCAACATCTAGATCGGGGATCAGCGAGGGTTCTTGATAGACCGGCACAAGACCGGAACGGCGGGCTTCGGCAGGGCTTCCAACTCGGGCTTGCTTGCCGCGAATGAGCACCTTGCCGCTGTCCGGGGTCAGCGCCCCGGTGATAATCTTAACAAACGTCGATTTGCCAGCGCCGTTTGCGCCCATCAGCGCAACGATCTCGCCTTCTGAGACACTCAGGCTGGCATCAACAAGCGCTTTGACCGCGCCAAAGCTTTTGGCGATGCCGCTGGCATCTAGGATCTGATTTGCGTTCATGGGAATGCGTGTTCTTTTCTCGAATGGGTGCCCCCGCCCGACGGATCGGGCGGGGGCGTTCCGGATTGATACTCAGCTGTCGCCGGGGCCTTTACACGCGATGATTTGATCCATCGTGTAATCGGTCCAACCCGGCACTGTGACCGAAACCGGCCATTCAGGGTCAAGGTTGGGGTTCTGCGCCGCAGTGATGGTGGCACGTCCGCCATCAGAGGCGTTTTCCCACAGAACCGGATCGACCAGCACTGTTTTCTCGCCCGGAGCCTTGCCATTGAGAATATCGACAGCAAGCGCAACACCTGCACCGCCAACCGAGCCGGGGTTGGTCACAGCCGCGCCGGTCAGACCGTCCACTTCGGTCAGATACTGAACAAAGCCCGCGTTGTCGGCACCAACGATCGGCACCAGCGGTGCGCCGGATTCAACAAAGGCATCAACGATCACGTTATCGATCCCCGACGTCCATACACCGTCAAACGGAATGCCGGTCGCCAGATAGTCAAACATCTGCTGTTTGCCTTGGTCCTGCTGCCAGCCGGTGAACACTTCGTGGACGATGTTGATACCCGGGAACTCTTCCAAAGCGCGCTTGAAACCATTGTCACGGTCGCTGTCTGCCGACACGCCGGCAATACCGCGCATATAGACGATGTCACCCTTGCCGCCGACCTGTTCGAACAGCCACTTGGCGCCGAGATAGGCATATTCTTCCTGGTTGTTGGACAGGATATAGGCACCTTCCGCCGACACACCCGCGTCAACTGCGACCACAACGATGCCTTTTTCCATCGCCATTTCCAGCGCTGAATTCAATGCATCCGGGTTTGAAGGGTTGAGAACGATGGCATCAACGCCCGCCTCGATCAGGTTGTTGAGATCTTCCAGCTGACCTGCGGAATCGGTGTTGCGGTGTGCCACAATCAGGTTGGACACATCGTCTTCGACCAAAGCCTGCGCCCGCATCGCGCAGATCATCTGCTCGCGCCAGCCGTTACCTTGCACGGTGTTGGATATGCCGATGGAATAATCCGCCGCGAATGCCGCCGGAGCCATGGTGGCCGCGATTGCAAGAGCCGCCGCGCTTGTGAGTAATTTCTTCATGTTATTTCCTCCCAAATGAAGATTACGTGTGGTGATTGTCGGGCTTTTTCGCCCAATTACTTGATGAACGGTTGCAGCACGTCGCGCGCCAATAGAAAGCCGCGCTTGACCTTTTCGTCCGTGCCTTCGAACAGCCTGTCTTCATGCTCGATAATGACCGGGCCGTCATAGCCAGCCCGGTAGAGACCGGAAAAGAAATCCGACCAATTGACATCCCCCAGCCCGCAAAGGCGCGGCACTTGCCAGCCCATGCCTGCTGACATGATACCATTTTCGTAAAGACCATCGTGATCAATCATCAGGTCTTTGGCGTGCACATGGCCAATCTGGGGGCCAAACTCTTTGATAAAGCGGGTCTGATCGATGAATTGCCAGATCAGATGAGAAGGGTCGAAATTCATGCCCACATCGTCGCCCCATTCGTCAAAAATGCGGCGCCAGATCTTGGGCGAATAGGCGATGTTATGCCCGCCGGGCCATTCGTCGTAGGAAAAGATCATCGGGCAGTTTTCAAAGCAAAGCTTGACGCCTGCATCCTTGGCCTGCGCCACGATAGGTGCAAAAACCTCCTGCGCGCGGGCCCAGTTTTCATCGACGTTCAGTGTCCGATCTCCACCCAGAAAGGTGTTGACCACCGGCACGCCCATAACGCCCGCCGCTTTGATCACCTTGGTCAGATGGCCGATCACATCATCGCGGTGCGCCGCATCGGCATGTAGTGGGTTTGGGTAAAACCCAAGGCCGGAAATTTCGATACCCTTGGCCTCCAGCCCGTCCTTGATATCCTTGCCCTGCGCGGCATCTAGCCCATCCACATTGATGTGACAGGTCCCGGCATAGCGCCGCCTGTCACCGCTGGATTGTGGCCAGCAGGCGATCTCCATCGCCGAAAAGCCGTTTGTGCTTGCCCAATCGGCGACCTCCATCAGACTTTGGTCTTCAAATGGTACACTTAGAATTCCAAGTTTCATGTCGCTCCCCTCAAATCTCGTCCAGATTGACCCAGCGTGCCTCTTGCGCGGATTTCAGCACGGCATCGCAGAATTTCATTTCATAATGGCCGTCATCAAACGTGGCCCAGGTGCTGTGATCCCCACGGCTGCCCGCAGCGACATCAGCGTAAACTGCACCGAAGAAAGCAAAGAAGCTGTCTGCAAACCCTTCGACATGACCGGGCGGCAAGGACGCCGCGCGGGTGCCGGTCTCGTTCATCAAAGTGAAATCGCGCATCAACGTTTGGTTTGGCGCGTCGCGATGCCCGATGAACAGATGATCAGGCGTTTCACTGTCCCAAGCGGCACTGGCCGTACTGCCGGCGATGTCCCATTGCAGCGAATTCTTGCGCCCGATGTTGATCTGCGAGGTGGTCATCACACCCCTGGCGCCGTTCTCATATCGGATCATGATCGCGGCTGCATCGTCGGTGTCGATCGCCACCGGTTCAGTTGTGCCCTCGGCGCTTGAGAATGTTTCAACCGGTCCTGTTGGCCGCTGCCGTTCGGGCAGGAATGTACTTAGGTCGGCAAACACAGATTTGGCCTTGAGGCCCATGATAAAGCTGGTCAAATCCACCCAATGCGTGCCGATATCACCCACCGAACGCAGGGCGCCGCCAACCTCGGATTGCAGCCGCCAGTTCCAGTCGGTCGCTTTGGCCAGCCAGTCCTGATGATAATGCCCTGTGACAAAACGCAGATCACCCAATTCCCCGGCTTTCACCATTCCCTGCGCCTGCTGGTTCAGCGGATAAAACCGGATATTGTAGCAGACTGCGCAAATCTTGCCTGACGCTTTGGCTAGCGCTGCCATTTCCGCCGATTGGGCGCTTGTCATGGCCAAGGGTTTTTCACAAACGACGTGTTTTCCAGCGTTGATAATCGCCTTTACTTGCGGGTAATGCGCATGATTGGGCGAAGTGACATGCACCACATCAACCGCATCATCCGCCAACAGATCATCAAGTGACGCGTAGGCATGGCCAACGCCGATCTCAGCCGCGCGTGCAGCGCCGCGTTCTGGCGATGATCCCAACACACCCGCAATGCGCACGCCAAGACGGCGCAGCGCCTGCACATGCACAGTGCCAATGAATCCGGTCCCAATGACCGCCGCATTGATTTGCGAAACATCAGACAAGGTGGGTCTCCTTAGACAACAGAATATCCTCCATCCACGGGCACACAGACCCCGGTCATGAATTGGGACGCATCAGACCCCAGAAACAGCGCCAACCCGGCGATGTCGTCCGGCTGTCCCCAGCGGCCCAGCGGGGTGCGGGCCTCAATGGCATCTGTAAACGCCGGATCTTGCCTTGCGCGGGCTGATTGTGCGGTGACAATGAAACCCGGCGCGATGGCGTTGACGCGGATACCATCGGGCGCCCAAGCGATGGCCAGCGATTTTGTCATCTGCTCAACCCCGGCTTTGGATGCGCCATAGGCAGGGTTCTGGGGGGAGCCAAAGCGGGCATACATCGACGCAATATTGATGACGCGCCCCTGCCGTTTGGCAAGCGCCCCCTGCAGCGCCTTGGCGCAGCGCATGGAGCCGACAAGGTTCACGTTCAGCACATGTTGAAAGAACTCTGGGTCCATCTCTTCGCCGCGCTTGGTGATGGCGGCGCAATTGACCAGCACATCCAATTCGCCCCGGCTTTTGGCAAAACTCTCCACGGCATCGGTGTCGGTCACATCAAGCTGCGTATATGGAAACCGCGCCGCGTCCTCGGGCAGGCATTCGGGTTCCGCGCCGGTGATCTCAACCGTGCCCCCCGCGTCTTGAAACGCCCGCGCAATGGCCGCGCCGATGCCGCCACGGCTGGCGCCGATCACGATGATCCGGCCGCCGGAAAAATCGAATTTCGCCGCTGCGCTCATGACATCACAGTCATTGTTTTGCCGTTTCTGGCCGGTCTCATGCCATCCCCCTTTAACGCACTGAATGCGTCTTGAAATCGATTTCATTATGACCGATTAGGTCTTTTCAGATCATGAAATCGATTACATAATCGGCAAGACAAGAGATTCGTGTCAACAGAAAAATGATAGATTGCGACCCGCGCCGATGATTCAGAAACCCGCGACAATTCAGGATGTGGCCCGTGCAGCGGGGGTGTCAGCCGCGACGGTCAGCCGGGTTTTGACCAACCCCAGCCTTGTCAGCGAGGCCACCCGCGAAACTGTGCTCCAAGCGATCAAGAGCACCGAATACAGGGTCAATCAGGCGGCACGAAATCTGCGCCTGCAACGCGCAAATGCGGTGCTAGTTCTGGTGCCCAATCTCGGCAAGCCGTTTTATTCGGGTATTCTGGCAGGCATCAGCGAAGAATTTTCTGGCACAGATTATGCGGTTCTGATCGCCGATACGGACAGTGATCCGATTGTTGATTCCGCCCTTGCCGGATACTTCTTGGATGGTCGTGTTGATGGTGTGATTTCTTTGGATGGCGGAGTGCGGGCCTCGGCTTTGCGTGAATGCGTCGATCTTGGGGTTGAGGACCGGATCGTCTTTTTGTGTGAATGGGTCGAAGGCCAAAAGTTCCCCGTCATTTCCAGTGACAACGCCGAAGGGGCGCGGCTTGCCATTCGGCATCTACATGACCTTGGGCATCGCAAAATTGCCCATATTACCGGGCCGGACGGCAATGTTCTGACCACGGCCCGGCGCGAGGGCATGGTATCCGAACGCGCCCGACTTGGCTTGCCGGCGCAACCTGAATGGATCATCCGGGGTGATTTTTCACTGGAATCGGGGCATGACGCAGCAACCCGCATTCTGGCCATGCACGACCGGCCCACAGCTGTCTTTTGCTCGGCCGACATGGTGGCCTTTGGTCTGATGGCGGGGCTAAAGAGCGGCGGATTGCGGGTGCCAGAAGATATATCTGTCGTCGGGTTCGACGACATCGAAATGTCCGAATATTATATTCCGGCACTGACAACGATCCGCCAAGACCGCCACGGGTTGGGCCGCCGCGCCGCGCGGGTGCTTTTGGACCGGTTGAAAAACAAAAGCCTTGAACGCACGCCCGAAGTGCCGATCCCGGTTGAATTGATCGTCCGCGAAAGCACTGCGCCGCTGAGGACTTGAACCCGCTGATTAGCCGATGCCCGCATTTGGGGCGCCGGTCACAGATTGCTCAAAGTCCAGATTCACGCCGGTCATCGGGGCCGATGCCGGTGACAGCAGAAACAACGTGCTCCGCGCGGTTTCCTCGGATGACACCAACCGCCCAAGAGGCAGTTTACGCCCGGCTTTTTTCTCCCAATCTTCGCCATGCCCCAGAATATTGGCCTGCATATTGTGCTCGGCCTCCGTCCGCACCCAGCCCAGATTGATGCCATTCACGCGAATGCCATCGCGCAGATGCGCATTGGCTGCATTCTTGGTCAGTGTTTGTAGCGCCCCTTTTGAGGCGGCATAGAGCGCCAACTCGGGCGGACCGCAATGGGCGTTCATTGATTGGATGTTGACGATCACACCGCTTGCCTCGCGGTTTTGCATATCCTTGATGGCCTCTTGCATCAGCAGGAACGGCGCACGGGTATTGACGGCGAAAATAGTGTCGAAATCTGCGGCTGTGCCATCGACAACGCTGGCGCGGGTGGTGATCCCCGCCGCATTGACAAGCCCGTCGATCCGGCCAAACGCCGCTCGCGCACTCTCGGCAATTTGCTGCGCGGCCTCCGGTTCTGCGAGGTTGGTAACAACACAAGACACCTCGGCCCGCCCCTTTAATGTATCGCTCAGTGACGCCAAACCTTCTGCGTTGAGATCTGTGGCGAGTATCTGGCGCAGGCCTTGTTCCGCCGCCTCGATTGCAACCGCCCGGCCAATGCCGCTGGCTGCGCCGGTGATGACCAGAGCCATGTTTTCGAGATTTTGTGTCATGGCGGGTTCCGTTCAGTGTGGAAAGGTGGCTGCCCGATGGGGTCAGAAATTTACGCCTTGAGGGCAGGGGAGAATACCTGTGAAAATGTCCTCTCGGATGACAACACGATGGGCGAAATCCCAGATTGGTCTACGTGGCACCAGCGCTCTCCAAAGATCGAATCAAATCCTTGGTGCAGATAGTGACGGGGCAGGGGGGAATAGTCCCGATCAATCCCATCAAATTGCCTCACATCGATCTGTTTCCAAGCCAAACGAAATATCGGTTGCCAAAATTTCGGAGGGTTAAACCACAGATCGTGCGCCTGTCTGATGTGATCTGATGTGTTGTCGCCTTGCGGGCTGCAACCGAACCCACGACATTGGACCGAACCCGAAGTCAGAGTGCGCAGACCAACAGCGGGATCGACAATTGCGCGCCGTTAGAAACGACAACCAGATGAGAGCCGATGAGCGACGCAACGCAACCACATTCCGAGATTTCTTCTACCAGAGACTATTCGCTAACCGGCGCATCAAGCCGCCAAGCCGAAGAGGTCGGGCTTGCCGCGGCTGAGTGGTATCACAGCGATGTCCCGCGCAAGACCATGAAAGCTATGATGAAGCGGCGTGATGGTCCGGCCTTGCGCGACACGGCTATCTGGATCGCGCTGCATATTCTTTTCGCGGCTGGCGGCATTTATTTCTGGGGCTCATGGATCGCTGTGCCGTTCTGGCTGGCCTATGGGGTGATGTATGGCTCGGCCAGCGACAGTCGCTGGCACGAATGTGGCCATGGCACACCGTTTCGCACCCGCTGGATGAACGATGTGGTCTATCACATCGCGTCCTTCCAGCTCATCCGAAACCCGGTGAATTGGCGCTGGAGCCATGCCCGCCACCATACGGACACGCTTATTGTCGGGCGCGATCCTGAGATTGCGTGGATGCATCCAATCAACCTGTTTCTAAAGGCGCTGGCTTTTGTTGGTTTTGTAGATACATGGGCCTCATTCAAGACGCTGGCGCGCAATGCACTTGGTATTCTGTCAGATGATGAAAGAATCTACATTCCTGAAACCGAATGGCCCAAGGCGGCGTTCTGGGCGCGGGTGCATTTGGCGCTTTTTGCCCTGACGGCGCTGGCGGTTCTTCTGATGCTGGCAAATGGCATGGGGTGGAAATCTGCAATCCCGATCCTTCTGATCGGAGGGCCGCGTGTCTATGGTTGCTGGCACATGGTGCTGACCGCGTTGTTGCAGCATGGCGGGCTGCCCGAGGACGTGACCGACCACCGCCTGAATTCCCGTACATTATATATGAATCCGATCAGCCGCTGGATCTATTGGAACATGAACTATCACATCGAACATCACATGTTCCCAATGGTGCCCTATTATGCGCTGCCCGCGTTGCATGACGAAATCAAACATGACCTGCCTGCGCCGAACACTTCGATCTGGGATGGCTACAAAGAGATGATGGGCGCGGTGATGAAACAACGACGCGATCCCAGCCATGCGGTGCGCAAGACGCTGCCGCCAACGGCAAAACCCTACAACGAATTCCTGCACAAACATGTGCCGGACCGCAGCGATGCGGGCTAATCCCCTCACCTAACCAAACGGAGCAATACATGCCCTGGATTGACGCAATTGCCGCGGATGATGTCGAAGAAGAAGACGTTATCCGCTGGGACCATGACGACAAAACCTATGTGATCATCCGCAGCCCCGATGACGAATTTTTCTGCACTGCCGGACTTTGCACACACGAACATGTCCACCTGTCTGACGGGATGGTCATGGATCACGAAATCGAATGCCCGCGCCACAACGGGATCTTTGATTATCGCACCGGCAAGGCTCTGCGCGCCCCGGCTTGCGAGCATCTGAGCACATATGAAACCAAGAAAGAGGGCGACCGGATTTTCGTGAACGTACCGTGAGCCGCAAATTGCCCACCGTTGCCGACCTGCGTGCGCTCAAAGGCAAAAAACAACTGAGCATGTTGCGGTATTTCACAATAGAAGAGGCCGCCGCCGCCGAAACCGCTGGGGTCGATATTGCCTCGGTGCCTCCTGAAATTCTGTTCGATCCGCGTTACCGTGAGGTCGCCCCGTCGATTTTTTCAATGACCGGGCAAACCCATACGCAATGCGGCACGCCGCTGGATTATCTGCGCTGGTGCAATGACGCGGTCGAACGCGGAGCGGATGCGCTTTATTGCTCTGGCTCGATGCAAACGGTCGAGATGTTGGCGCGGGAGTATATTCCCGTTGTCGGACATGTCGGTCTGGTACCGGCCCGCGCCACATGGACCGGAGGGTTTCGCGCGGTTGGCAAAACCGCCGCTGATGCGCTGCGCCTGTTCGACGAGGTGAAAGCCTATGAAAACGCCGGGGCTATTGCGATAGAATTGGAAGTGGTGCCAGAAGAAGTGGCGACCGAGATTTCCAAGCGCGTCAACATCCTTGTGTGGTCAATGGGGGCGGGTGCGGGCTGCGATGCGCAATACCTCTTTTCCAACGATATCCTTGGCTACACCGACGGCCGAGTTCCCCGCCACGCCAAAGTCTATCGCGATTTTCAGGCCGAGCATGACCGCCTGCAAACTGAGCGGATCGCGGCGTTTCAGGAGTTTGTCGCGGATGTTGAAACCGGCGCTTTTCCGCAAGACGAGCAATTGGTGAAGATGCCCGAAAATGAGCTGGACGCCTTTCGCAACCAACTTGAGACGCGGCCTTGAGCGGCATTGGCGCTTTGACATGATTGTGCTTGCCTCTCACGGCATTCGCCTGACATTTGATTCCTCCCTGGGCCAGATAGTCCGCTTTGCGGTGATTGACGGGGAGCGTGAAATCGCGCCGCTGCATCGTGCCCCTTGGGACGAGACCGGCGAGGTTTTGCCCGATGGATTGCCGCCACACCTTTATCATTTGGGGGGCGATTTTTTCTGCGCGCCCTTCGGCGAAGCAAAGGACGGTGCGCCGCCTCATGGCTGGCCACCCAACGCCCGCTGGCATCTGCAAAACGCATCGCCGGATCGTTTGTCTGCCCGCCTGACCAAACCAGTTGAGGGCGCGACCGTGACCAAAGAGTTGTGGCTGTGCCCGGATCAGCCGTTTGTCTATCAGCGACACACATTCGTTGGCGGCTCTGGCCGGGTGCCGGTGTCAAACCATGCCAATGTTTCGCTGCCCAATGGCGGGCTGATCCGCACCTCGGCCAAACAGTCTTGGGTGACCCCGCCATCACCGCTTGAACCCGATGTCGCCAGAGGCCGGTCTGGGCTGTCCTATCCGGCGACCGCCACCGATCCAGCGGTGTTTCCAGCCCGCGAAGGCACGGTTGATCTGACCCGTTATCCTTGGTTTGACCAACATGAAGACTTTGTATCGGGGGTTGAGACACCCGGCCATACTTTGGGCTGGACAGCCGTCACGCGGCCGGCCGAGGGGGATGTGTTCCTGTCGCTGCGCCGCGCGGATCAACTGCCGATGACGATGCTGTGGCATTCCAATGGCGGCCGTGATTACCCGCCGTGGTCAGGGCGTCATACGGGCTGTCTGGGTGTTGAAGAGGGCGCCGCCCAGCACATGCTTGGCGTCGATCCCGGCCTGTCGCTGAGCGGACCGGGAGACCTCAAGCTGCACAATGAGTGTGCCATGTCGGTTTCGCATGTGATCGGCGCAGTTGCCTGGCCCACTGGGTCGGCTATCCGTTCGGTTGAATTGAAGGATCGGCATCTTGTTCTGTGCGGTGAAGACGGCAGCCGCCGTGAGGTGCCTTTTGACAAGGATGCGTTGGAGCTGACCTAAAAGTTCAGCCCCGCGCCTTGTCCCAGATGTCACATAAACGTTGGTAGTTCGCGGCCATCTGCGCCACCGCATCGGCGTCAAACATCTCGCCTTTCATCCAGGCTTCGGCGCTTTTGGAAAAGATGGTCCGCCCCACGGCAAACCCTTTGACCAGAGGTTGTTTCGCTGCAATTTCAAAACTGGCAGCAAGGTCCGCCTCGTCCTTGCCAAGCCCAAGAACCACAATCCCCCGGCAATGCGGATCATTTTCCATGATTGCCGCGCTGGCCAGATCCCAGGCTTTTGCCGAACGCATCGGCTCAAGTTTCCACCAATCGGGAAAAATGCCAATTTCGTAAAACCGCCGGATCAGACGGGCGGTTGTGTCATCTGCGACATCACCAACTTTGGACGGAATAACTTCCAGCAAAAACTCCAGATCGTTGCGGCGGCAAGCCGTGAACAGGCGGGTGATGGTATCCTCTTGGGCGCGTTGCATCTCTGCTGGATCGTCGGGATGACAAAAGCACAAGACTTTCACGACCTGACCTGCGGGCCATGTTGCAAGCCCGCCAAAATCAGGCCCCAAGGACGGCTCAAGCGTCAGTGGGCGCGATCCGGGCCATTCAACCGGACGCCCAATCCAAAGACTACCGCCTGCCGCCCTGTGCAAGGCGGTCTCGCCCAGCCGGTCATCGCACAGAAATCCATATCCATCCTGCCCCGCGGCCACGCGGTGCGCCGCGTCGAGGCACAACTCTTTGAACCGCCCGATCTTGTCCGGGGTTGCGCCGTCCAGTTCTTGCAACTGCATCCGGTGATCAAAGGCAAAGACCCGCAGGTCCGGCCAATCGCCGTTGCGGTTGGTGGCCCAATGCACTTGGTTCAATTCGGCGTCATTGCGCAAATCCGGACGGGTCACCCCGCGCGACAGGAAAAACTCCAGCTCTTGCAGGGATGGGTAGGCAGGCGTGCAGCCATGTCGTGACACCGCAAGTGCGCCGCAGGCATTGGCGTATGTGATCGCCCGCGCCCAATCCTCCCCATCCAGCCATCCTTTGAGCAAACCGGCCATAAAGCCGTCACCGGCACCCAAGACGTTAAACACCTCGATCGGAAAACCCGGCACAACCGGACCGTTCTCAACATTATCGGGAATGTCGCCGGTAAAGGCCACAGCCCCCTTTGCGCCCAGCTTGCACACCAGCGTGGCATCGGATTTGTCCCGCACCGCACGCAGGGCCGCAACGGTATCTGTCGATCCGCCCGCGATATGAAACTCTTCTTCGGTGCCGACAATCAGATCAAACAGATGCAATGTCGTTTGCAGCTTGGCCGTCACTTCGGCGCTTTCGACAAACCGGCTCTCGCCATCGCCATGACCGGCCACACCCCAAAGATTGGGCCGGTAATCGATATCCAACGCCGTTTGCATCCCGTCATCTCGCGCGATCTCCAGTGCTTTGATGGTAGAGGCGGCCACTTGCGGATGGCTCAGATGGGTGCCGGAGGCGACCAGAGCACGCGCCTGCCGAATGAAACCGGGATCGATGTCTTCGGGCGTCAGCCCCATATCCGCGCAATTCTCGCGGTAGAATATTAGTGGAAATTGCTCTTTGTCGCGAATGCCCAGCAGCACCAAACCCGTCAGCCGATCCGGGTCAACCTTCACGCCTGTGGTATCAACGCCAAGCCGCGCCAGCTCTTCAGTGACAAAGCGGCCCATGTGTTCGTCGCCCACGGCGGTGATCACAGCGGATTTCAGCCCCAGCTTGGCAGTTCCGCAGGCGGTGTTGGTGGGGGAGCCTCCGATATATTTGCGAAACCCACGTACATCTTCCAGCTTGCCGCCGATTTGGGCGCCATAAAGATCGACGGATGACCGTCCAATGGTGATCAGGTCCAGCTTCTTCATCGGTTTGAACTTTCGTACCGGTGAAAATCGGCGTTGGGCCGGCTCACCGTGGTCAGTGTTTCAAATGAATGTTTGCGCTACCATTCAAAGTTCTGGACCGTTTGTCTACTGTGATCAGCTGAAAACTGGAAAAGCCTAGCGGTTCTGGGCAGCAAAGCCAGTTTGCTGCCATTTGCTATCGTTTGCCGGATTTCTAAGACACCAATGCCGGATCAGGCAGGGATCCTCTGGCGATGCTCGTCAAAGGCAAAGGACTGTTGATCGTCAAAGTCCAGCTGAATGCTTTCTCCGACCTGCGTGCTGTCCTGACCAAATATCCGAACAGTGAGGTGTTCCTGCTCGGCGGTGGAAACCAACAGATTGGTGTCTCCGCCAAGGCGCTCAACATGAGTGACCGTGCCTTTGATCCGTCCATCTTTCTGGACCCGCAGATATTCAGGACGAATGCCCAAGGCGCCGTTTTTTGGAATGGCCAGCGGCGCTTTGTGCAGGAAATTCATTGCAGGAGAGCCAAGAAACCCTGCAACAAACTGGTTTGCGGGGTTGTTATAAAGCTCCATCGGGGAGCCGACCTGCTCAACCTGACCATCGCGCAACACGACGATCTTGTCGGCCAGTGTCATCGCTTCGGTCTGGTCATGGGTCACATAGATCATCGAGGCGCTGAGGGTGCGGTGAAGCTCGGCAATTTCGATCCGGGTGTTCATACGCAAAGCCGCGTCAAGATTGGACAGCGGTTCATCAAACAGGAACAATTTCGGCTCCCGCACGATGGCGCGTCCGATGGCCACACGTTGCCGTTGGCCGCCAGACAGATCGGACGGGCGGCGATCAACATAGGCGCCAAGGTCAAGCATTTCGACGGCTTTGCCCACCCGCTCATCGATCACGGTTTTGGGTTGCTTTTCCTGTTTGAGACCCAGCGCCATGTTGTCGCGCACAGTGAGATGTGGATAAAGCGCGTAGGATTGGAACACCATCGCAATGCCGCGTTTTGCAGGGGGGATGTGGTTCACCACGGTGCCGCCGATATCCACCGTTCCGCTGGTCGCATCTTCCAGGCCCGCGATGACCCGCAGCAATGTGGATTTGCCGCAACCCGATGGGCCGACGAACACCACAAACTCGCCATCCTCGACGGTCAGGTTGATGTCTTTCAGAACCTCAACGGTGCCAAATGACTTGCACACATTGGTCAGGGTAAGAGCCGTCATCAGATATCTCCTAGGTCTATGGGACGGCCTGTGCGTATGCTTTCATCCGCAGCAAGGCAAATCGCGAGAGATTGCACCGCGTCATTCATGTGGCGTGTGAGGTCGATATCTTTGGTGATCGCTTCGATCATGAAGGCTTGTTCAGCATCACAAAGCCGTTGGTGATCCGGCTCATCCGGCAGCTCGATCAGGCTGTCCCCTTCGGTGCGATGCACCAGCAATCCGCCCACTTTGGTGTGACCATCCACATTATCGGATGCGCCCTTGTTGCTATCGACGATCGACACGGCACCATTGGGCGACACAACGTCTTTGACGAAGAACGCGGTCTCGGACATCATCGGGCCCCATCCCGCTTCGTACCAACCGACAGAGCCATCGGCGAACCAAACCTGCAACTGGCCATAATTGTACATGTCCGGTGCAATCTCATCTGACAGCCGCAACCCCATGCCGCTTACCCGCACCGGCGCGGCGTCGGTGATCTGGCACATGACATCCACGTAGTGCACGCCGCAATCCACGATCGGGCTGGTGTCGCGCATCAAGGCCTTGTGGGTCTCCCAGGTGGGGCCGTCCGACTGTTGATTGAGGTTCATCCGAAACACATACGGTCCGCCCAAGGCCCGCGCCTCTGTGATCAGCCGTTGCCAGCTGGGGTGATGGCGCAGGATATAGCCCACCACCACCTTGCGCCCGAGCCTATTTGCCGTGGCGACGACACGCTCTGCATCCTCGACCGTGTTGGCCAGCGGCTTTTCTATAAACACATCGGCGCCCGCTTCCATTGCCGCGATGGCATATTGCGCGTGGCTGTCAGAATAGGTGGCGATGCAGACCAGATCAGGGGCTAGGGCAAGGCCTTCTTCAAAGGTGCCTAGGCGCGGGTAGCCTTGCAGGGCCTCAGGCAATTCGACCGCTGAGCGGTTGACCAACCCCACAATCTCCGCATCCGGATGTGCGTGATAGGCCAATGCATGGCTCTGCCCCATATTGCCAAGACCGGCGACGATGACTTTCATTTGACTGCTCCAGATGTGATGCCGCGGATAAGTTGGCGCGAGAAAATAACGTATAGGGTCATAACAGGCAGGATCGCGAGCGATAGGGCGGACAGCACCGCATTCCAATCGGTGACAAACTGCCCGATGAACACCTGACTGCCCAGCGTTAGGGTTTTGACCTCTTCGGCAGGTGCGAGAATGAGCGGGAACCAAAGATCGTTCCAGATCGGGATCATGTTGAACACAGCCACAGTCGCCATCGCAGGGCGCACCAGTGGCAGGACAAGACTGAAGAAAATCCGGTATTCGCTCAGCCCGTCAATACGTCCCGCATTCTTGAGATCGTCACTGACCTGACGCATAAACTCTGACAGGATAAACACCGCCAGTGGCAAGCCCTGCGCCGTATAGACAAGGATCAACGCCCAAAGCGTATTCACCAGCCCGGTCTGCACCATCATCTCAAGGATCGCGACCGTGCCAATGCGGATCGGGATCATGATCCCAAGCGCAAGATAAAGCCCCATGACCGTGTTGCCCTTGAACCGGTATTCGGCGAGGGCAAAGGCCGCCATCGCCCCGAACAGTAGAATAAAGAACAGCGATCCGATGGTGACGATCATCGAGTTCTGGAAGTAGAGAAAGAAATCCCCCTGTTTCAACACTGTCTCATAACCAATCAGTGAGAAACTGTCGGCGCTGGGCAATGCCAGCGGTTCACGAAAGATCGCCTTGCGGGTCTTGAAGCTGTTGATGACGATCACGAAGACCGGGAAAAGCGCGATCAAGGTATAGAGGATCAGCGCGCCATGGGCGGCAATGGTGTTAAAGCGGTTCTGGCGGGCGGCGTTCATGGCTGTCTCCTCAGAACTGATAGCGGCGCATGCGTGACTGGATCCCGAAAAGGTACAGACACACACCGACAAGGATGATGGCAAACATGGCCGAGGCAATGGTGGACCCCATATGTGGATCGCCCAGTTGCAGCTGGAAACCAAAGAACGTGCGATACATAAACGTGCCAAGAATATCGGTGCTGTAATCCGGCCCGGCCAGCGCACCTTGCGCGGCATAGATCAAATCAAAAGCGTTGAAGTTGGCCACGAAGGTCAGGATCGAGATGATCCCGATGGACGGCAGGATCAGCGGCAGTTTGATCTTCCAAAACGCGGACAGACCTGTGATGCCTTCAACTTCTGCCGCCTCCAGGATCTCGTCTGGGATCGACAGGAGGGCGGCATAGATCAGCATCATCGGGATGCCGACAAACTGCCAGACAGAGACAAGCGACAGGGTGGTCAGCGCATAGGCTTCCTTGCCAAGCCATGGCGCATAGAGCGATTTTAACCCAACCGCATCCAGCATTCCCGGCGCGATGCCCCAAATGGGCGACAGGATCAGCTTCCAGGCAAAGCCGACAATCACAAAGCTGAGTATGGTAGGGATGAATATCGCAGAGCGATAGAAGCTGGCAAAACGCAATTTGGGGTGGCTCAGGATCGCAGCGAGGGCCACGCCGATGGGGTTCTGCACCAGCATGTGAATGATGAAGAACCAGAAATTATTGCCAAGTGCATTCCAAAACTGACTGGACCAAACAGTCTCGCCAAAAAGGGTTTGGAAGTTCTGCAACCCAACGAACACCCGTTGCTGATCCACTTCGGTGAACAGCGACAAACGCAGCGTGTTGAACAGCGGATAGATCATCACCGCGGTGTAAACCAGCACAGCAGGCGCAAGGAAAACGATGATATGCCAGCGAAACTTTGGGCGCGAATGTTGGTCTGACATGATGCTCTCCTGAGGATCCGGTGAACGGCAACACAGTCTTGCGAATGGAACGATATGGGCTGCAAGTGATAGCCCAAAGGGCGGCGGGTTCGACCTGATGATACCCTCAATGGACTGATCGTGTCGAACAGGGGCATTGCCTTGCCCCGGCACGAAAAACGCCGGGGCAAGACGGGCTGTTTCAGCCTGTTATTGCTGTGGCGCGTACCAGCTTGCGAGACCCTCTTGCAGGCGCGCACCGGCGGCCTCTGGGGTTTCTTCACCTTTGATCACGGCCACGGAGGCGTTCCATGTGTCATTCTCAAGGTTGGGCGTGCCACGCGACAGCACCTGGTAGGTTGAGCGAATGGTGCTCTCACACTTGCCGCGCCAAGAGATGAACTCTTGCGCCAGCGGATCTTCCAGCTCGACCGGGGCCGAGGACAACGGGAAGAAGCCGGGCAGGGCGTTGGCAAAGATGGTTGCGAACTCGGAGGAGCCGACCCAGTTGAGGAAGGTTTGCGCCGCTTCCTTGTTGGGGGTGGCGGCGTTCATGCCAATCCCGATGTCAGTGTGGTCAGAGATATAGCAAGTATCTCCGGCGTTCTGAACAGGTGGATAGAAGGCACCCATCTCGAAATCGGCCAAACCGTTAAAGCCGGAGATTTCCCATGAACCGGTTGGATAAATCGCCGCGCGACCAAGGGTAAAGATGTTCTGGCTGTCCGGATATGTTTGCGCTTCATACCCGTCACCCAGATACGCGCCCCACTTTGCCAACTGGCGGTATGGTGCGACCCAGGCCTCATCCGTCAGCTTTTGATCACCAGAAAGAAGCGCCAGACGGCCTTCTTCACCTTTCCAGTAATTCGGGCCGATGTTGTTGTAGCCCATTGTCGCGGCTTCCCACTGATCGTTGGTGCCCATCGCCATCGGGATGTAGCTGCCGTCTTCTTTGATTTTGTCGAGTACGGCAAAGAACTCCGCCTCGGTGGTGGGAACCTCGACGCCGACTTCTTCGAAGGCTTCTTTGTTGTAGATAAAGCCGTGGATCACCGAGGCCATTGGCACACAGAATTGGACGGAGGCGTCATCCGTGCTCCAGCCCGACTTGGCCACAGCCGAGAAGTTGGCCATGCCATCAAGGCTGCTGATATCGGCCAAATGGCCCGCTTCAAACAATGCCGGCGAGGCATCGAATGGACGGCATGTGATGATGTCACCGGCAGAGCCCGCATCCAGTTTGGAGTTCAGGACTGCATTATATTCCGCAGGGGCTGAGGGGGTGAAATTCAGTTTGATGCCGGGGTGCGCGGCCTCAAACGCGGGAATGATCTTGTCCTGCCAGATGGCAAGATCGTCATTGCGCCAGCTTTCGATGGTCAGCGTCACATCCTCAGCCGAGGCTGCGCCTGCGATAAGCGTCGAGGCCAGCATGGCACCGATCAAAGTGGATTTTTTCATGGTCTTCTCCCTAATTAGACGATTGCGTCTTTGTTTGATGTTATGGATTGAGGGCAGCGCCCAAGCTGACCGTCATGCGCGGCCAACAAGTCTTGGGCTTTTTGCGCCGAACAGCCGGAGGCCACCAAAATGGCCTGTTTGGTGTTTCCAGCAGTGTCGCGCAGCGCGGTCTTGGCAGTGTCCTCAGATACGCCGGTGATATTCGTGACAATACCGACCGCGCGTTTCACAAGTTTGGCGTTGTCAGCGACGACGTTGACCATCTGGCCTTGGTAGACATGGCCCAATCGGATGCCCATCAGCGAGGACAACATGTTCAGCGCCGCCTTTTGCGCCGTGCCTGCCCCAAGGCGGGTTGATCCGGCAATGGTTTCGGGCGGCGTTTGCAGGCAAATCGGCAAATCGGCGAGGTTCAGCAAGGGCGCTTCCGGGTTGTTGGCGATGGCGATGACTGCGCCGCCTCTTGCTTTGGCCGATTTGGCCGCAGCGACCGCATAGGGCGTCGATCCACTGGCGCTTAGTACAATAACCGCATCGCCGGGTTTGACGTTGCGGGTGGCCTGTTCGGCGGCTTGGGTGTCGTCCTCGGTATCGCCGGGCATGTTGGCATCCGTTGGAACACCGCCCGCCATATGGATCTGGATCATCGCTGCGGGGATGCCGAACGTTCCGGGCAGCTCGCAGCCATCGGCCAGCGCCATCAGGCCAGAGCTGCCTGCTGCAACATAAATAAGCGAATTTCCGGCGCGAATGGCCGCGGCCATCGTCTCCGCTGCATGCGCAAGCGCAGGTAGGGCGGGGCCGACCGCTTCAAGCGCTGCCATCTGGCCGTCCAGAATAGCCTGAGCGGCAACATGCGGCGCAAGCATGTCAATCGCGCCTGTCTGGGGCAGTTGTTCAGTGGTTGGCAGCGGCATTCGAATCTCCCTGACTGATTTAATACCTTTTAGATACCTTTTGTCTACCATTTAATTGTTTCTTGCGATTTGGACGTGAATTTAGGGCGAATAACAGGCCAAGATACGCATATAGGTCTTTCTTTTGTCTAATAGGTATTATAAAGGTATCTTATGTTGGATTTTAAGCCAAAGCTTGTGACTGACCTGAAGCGCGACGTCTGTGCCCACTTCGGCCTGCCCTGGGAATGCGGGCGTAAGGGGCTGGTAGGCCCGGCCGTCCAGTCAAAACATCTACTCCTGAAGCGCGAAGGAGCTTCGGATGAGCATCGCTGAATTTCTCGCGCCGGATAACTGGCTGCAGCAAGGCGGTGGGCCGCGCTATTTACAGTTGCGCCAACGGTTGAGCGAAGGTGTGGATCAGGGTTTGCTCAAGGCGGGCAGCTCTCTGCCGCCGGAACGTGAAATCGCAACGATAACCGAGCTGTCCCGCGTCACGGTTCGCAAAGCCATCCACGCCCTCGCCGAAGACGGGGTCATCGTTCAAAAGCAAGGCTCGGGGTCGTTTGTCGCCTCGGAGACACCGCAGATTGAACAATCGCTGTCGCGGCTGACGTCCTTTAGCGAAGACATGTCACGGCGTGGGATGGAATCTTCAAGTGTCTGGCTTGAGCGCGGCATTTTCATGCCATCTCCGGACGAGGTGCTGGCCCTCGCTTTGTCGCCAGATGCCTCGGTGTCCCGCATTGCGCGTCTCAGAACGGCCGACAACAAACCCATGGCAATCGAGCGCGCATCCCTGTCGACCGATATGTTGCCCAACCCGCTTTTGGTCAAAACCTCACTTTATGAAGTGCTGGCGGAAACGGGCCTACGTCCGGTCCGCGCTTTGCAGAAAATCTCGGCGATCAATCTGCAAGAGGACAACGCCAAGCTTCTCGAAGTTGAGCCGGGCATGGCCGGTCTCAGTATTGAGCGAACCTCGTACCTTGCCGACGGGCGCACCGTTGAATTCACCCAATCCATATACCGCGGAGACGCCTACAACTTTGTAGCCGAGCTTCGACTTGCAAAAGAATAGGACGTCCAATGTCTGCCTCTCAATCACAAATGCGCCGTGAAGTTCTTGAAATTCCTGTCGCTGTGGACCGTTTGCTGCAAAATGGCGGCGCTGATATTTCCCGTGCGGCGGACGCAATGCGCGCCCGATCACCGGCCTTTATGGTTAGCGTTGCGCGCGGGTCTTCTGATCATGTTGCGACCTACCTGAAATATGCGTCCGAACTGCTTATGGGCACGCCCATCGCATCCATTGGACCCTCGGTTGCCTCGATCTATCGTCGCAAACTGGCCCTAGAGGGGGCCGTGTGCCTGTCCGTGTCGCAGTCGGGCAAAAGCCCGGACATTGTGCAGATGGCCAAGATGGCCCGCGAAGGCGGCGCGTTGTCCATCGCCATGACCAACGACCCGGGTAGCCCCTTGGCGCAGGTGTCTGATCACACATTGAACCTGCATGCCGGGCCAGAGATCAGCGTGGCCGCCACCAAGACTTTCGTGAACTCCGCCGTTGCGGGTATTTGGTTGCTGGCAGAATGGTCCGAAGATGACGCGCTGCGCAATGCCATCCGCAACCTGCCCACGGCACTGGAAAAGGCCGTAAGAAACGACTGGCCCGAAGTGCGACAGGCCCTGTCCGGGCGCGGTTCGATCTTTTGTCTTGGACGCGGAACAACAAACGCCATCTCCAACGAGGCGGCTCTGAAATTCAAGGAAACCTGCCAAATCCACGCCGAAAGCTATTCCTCTGCCGAGGTTTTGCATGGACCCGTCTCTATCGTTGACGGTGGCTTTCCCGTGATCGCCTTGGGCGCGAAAGACGAGGCCGAAACCGCACTTGCCGCCGTTGCCGATGAGATCGCAGCCAAAGGTGCCACCGTTTTTGCAACCAGCGACAAGGTGCAAAAGGCGACCTCTTTGCCTGCCGTTCGGACCGGCCATGCATTGACCGATCCTATCGCCCTGATCGCAAGCTTTTACGCGATGGTCGAACAAACGGCCGCGTCGCGTGGCATCAATCCAGACACCCCGCGCCATCTGAAAAAGGTGACTGAAACCGTATGAGCGACATCACCAAAGCCTTTGTTGGCGCAAAAATCCATGATGGCCGCACCATCTATGTCGATCACGCTCTGGTGGTTGGCAAAGGGGACGTGCTGAGCCTGCGCCCCCGTGACAGCCTCCCTCAGGGATGCCCAACTGAGGTGCTGCAAGGAGGGACCATCATGCCCGGCTTTGTGGACCTCCAAGTCAACGGCGGCGGCGGGTTGATGTTCAATGACGATCAATCCGTCGCGGCATTGCGCACCATTGCGCAGGCCCATCGGGCAACGGGGACGGCTGCGATATTACCCACCCTGATCACGGACACCGCAGAACGCACCCGCAGGGCCATTGACGCGGTCGAACAGGCGATCGCGGAACGGGTCGGGGGAATTGTCGGCATTCACCTTGAGGGGCCGCATCTGTCAGTTGCCCGCAAGGGCGCCCATGATCCAAGTCTTATTCGGACAATGACAGACGAAGACCTCGCAATCCTCCTTGGCGCGGCGGATCGGCTGCCCAATGTTATGGTCACGCTTGCACCGGAAAGTGCATCCTGCGCCCAGATCAAAGAGCTGTCTGATGCGGGGATCGTTGTATCGCTTGGTCACACTGACGCTGATTTCGCGACCTGCATGGATGCGTTTGATGCCGGTGCGCGCTGCGTGACGCATCTGTTCAACGCGATGAGCCAGATGGGAAGCCGCGAACCCGGATTGGTCGGCGCGACCCTTGTGCGCGACGACGTACATGCCGGACTTATCGCGGACGGAATCCACGTGCATCCCGCCACTATACGCGCCGCCTTGGCCGCCAGCGGGGAGTCCGAGCGGATCTTTCTGGTGACGGATGCGATGGCAACGGCCGGTTCTTCCATTCAGACGTTTTCGATCAACGGAAGAGACGTATTTCGAAAAGACCAGCGCCTCACATTGGCGGATGGCATCTTGGCAGGGGCCGACCTTGAAATGCCCCGCGCGATTGCTGTGATGCGGGATCAGGTCGGCGATAGCGAGACCAAGGCATTGCGCCGGGCAACATCGGCGCCGACCGCCCTGCTGAGGGAGCCGGGGCAACTTGGTCAGCTTGCGCAGGGATTGGAGAACGCTGTTCATTGCAGTGATGAATTTACTTCGATCAGCAGGCTTCACATGGACGATCCAGCGCTCGCCGAAAGGTGACGCCGAGATCGCATTTCAGCACTGAAATTCCTCAAGAGATCAATGAAGCGCCACGGCCGCCCTCATATTCTGGTGACCGAAAAACTACGATCTTACGGAGCGGCAATGAAGAAAGTTGGCAATACGGATAGGCGGGAAACTGGCCGCTGGATGAAAAATCGGGCGGATAACTCGTACCTGCCATTCCGACGACGAGAACAAGCCATGCAACGGTTCCGCAGCATGCGAAGTTTGCAGAAATTCGTCGCCGTTCATGCTTCCGTCTGCAACCATTTCAATCAGGAGCGCGCACTCCACAGCAGAGATAATTTCAAGTTAAACCGCGATGCCGCTCTCGCCGAATGGCGCGGCCTTTGCGCGGGATAAAGCAGCGGTACACTGCCACTCTAAAGGCTCGCTCAAATCCGTCTGACATCGCCCACCGTACGAATACATTTGCAATATCTGGAAGTCTGAGCCAGATCGTTTCATCCTAAATTCGATCCGCCAGATGCCGGGACTGAACACCTAAACAGAGAAAAGGTCCTTGCTGAGCCTGTTGGCCGCGTCTTGAATCAAATTCACCTGAGAAATCAATAGATCAATAGACAGCCTTTGAGTTGGGCCGTGCATGGCAAGGGCCGCAACAAACCGGCCTCTTGTATCAGTTATTGGAACAGCCAAGGCAATCATGCCTTCCAGAAACTCTTCGCGGTCTAGCGAATACCGCAGCTTTCGCACCTCCACCAATTCATCTAGCAAAGTTTCCGCCGAAATATGCGTCTGGCCAGTCATGCGTTCGAAGTTCAAGCTGCGAACCAGATTTTCCCTTTGTTTCGGCGGTAGACTGGCGAGAAAACACTTGCCGCTTGCTGTGCAATGAAACGGAACGTTGGTGCCGATTGGCAGCTGAATGCGAAAGGCCCAGTCCGTTTCAACCCTGTCCAGATATCGCATGCCCCCGTCTTCTGGAACGACATAGTTAACAGTTTCGCCGACCTTCGCGGCAAGGTCATTTAGGATCTGATGCCGCGCGATGTGGTCTCTGGAGCTATGAATAAGGCCCGACCCGAGTTCCCGCAGCCTTCTGGCAACTTGATATTTCTTCGAATTCCCAAGCCGCGCGATGAAACCGTTCTCTTCCAAAGTCGAACAAAGACGATGGACCGTTTGTTTGGGAAGGTTGAGGGATTCATTTATCTCGCTTGCAGTCATTGCATGATCGTTTCGCCCCAGAATTTCAAGAATGAGAAGTGTTCGGAGGTTTGTTGGAATCCGTTCTGATGAAGTCAAGACAAGGCCCTCGGGAAAAAATAGTGCATTTCTATCGAATCAGTGTACTGTCATTTTTCACCATAAACGAGACCAAAAGTCTCATTTTTTGAACAATAAGGGCGAATTTTGGAATTTGACTTCATCATAGTTGGCGCGGGGTCGGCGGGATGTGCGCTTGCCAACCGTCTTTCCGAAAGTGGAAAGCACTCGGTCGCGTTGCTTGAGGCGGGCCCGCGTGACCGCAATCCATGGATCCATATTCCTGTCGGGTATTTTAAAACAATGGGCAGCCCCGGAGCCGATTGGCGTTACGAAACCCAAGCAGATCCGGGCCTCGCTGGTCGTTCCATTCCATGGCCGCGGGGCAGAGTTCTGGGCGGCTCAAGTTCGATCAACGGGTTGCTGTATGTCCGGGGCCAGCCGCAGGACTACGACGGCTGGGCACAGCTCGGCTGCACCGGTTGGGGCTGGGATGAGGTCTTGCCGTTTTTCAAACGCTCGGAGAACTGGGAAGGCGAAGATCGCTCGGGCCTTCGCGGAAAAGACGGGCCATTGTCCGTCCAAAACTCCAGATTGAACCGTGAAGTTGTTGATCTTTGGATCGATGCGGCTGAGGCTTCTGGATTTCGGCGCAATGCGGATTACAATGGGGAAGATCAAGAGGGCGTTGGTTACTTTCAACTGACCATGCGCGACGGGTTCCGATGCTCTTCTGCGGTTGCCTATCTGAAACCGGCACGCGGCAGGAAGAACCTCGAGATCATCACCAATGCCCAGACGGAGAAAGTCCTGATCGAAGACGGACGGGCAGTGGGCGTCAGGGCCAGAGTTAACGGCAAGATGACCAACATTGGGGCACGCAACGAGGTGATCCTCTCGGCCGGATCGATCGGTAGCCCGCAGATCCTGATGCTCTCTGGTGTTGGTGACGGCGACGAGCTGGCCAAACACGGCATTCAGGTTCAAAAGGAGCTGGCAGGTGTTGGTAAGAATTTGCAAGACCATTTGCAGGCGCGTCCCGTTTTCAAAACCGATCTGTCGACGATCAACACAGAGATTAACAATATCTTCAAACAAGGCATGATCGCGCTGCGTTATGCTGCCAATCGCAGTGGGCCAATGGCGATGGCTGTCAGCCTCGGAACTGGATTTGTCAAAACAGAAGAGCATCTGGAAACAGCTGATATCCAGTTTCATATTCAACCGTTTTCAGCAGACAAACCCTCGGACGGCCCGCACAAGTTTTCGGCCTTTACCGCCAGCGTGCTGCAAATGCGCCCCGAAAGCGCCGGGCACCTGGAACTTCGGTCGGCGAATATGGATGAGCATCCGCTTATTCATCCCAATTATCTGGCGACGGACACCGACTGCCGGACAATCGTAAAGGGCATTCAGATCGCGAGAAAAATCGCCCAGTTCGAGCCGCTGAAATCGCATGTAACTGAAGAACATGCCCCAGGGCCGGGCGTTGGAGTTGATGATGAAGCAGCAATACTGGATTGGGCACGTCGCACGGCTGTGACGATCTACCACCCAACGGGCACCTGCAAGATGGGCACCGATTCCATGGCCGTCGTCGATCCGCGTCTGCGGGTGCATGGCATTAAAGGGTTACGCGTTGCGGACGCGTCCATCATGCCGCGCATCGTCAGCGGGAACACCAACGCGCCGGCCATAATGATCGGCGAAAAGGCGAGCGACCTCATTCTTGAGGATGCACGCCGATGAACAAGTGGGATGAAAAGCAAGATTTCTTGCCGGGCGGGGCTCCCCCTTCGTCTGGCCAACAACGGATCACTGCCAGGTATGTGCCTTCGCCTTTGGCAGCAAAGAAAACGAACAGCGAAGGCAATAAAACTAGGGAGGAACTTTGATGTTCAAACTAAAGTACATAGCAGCTGGTGTAACAGCACTGGCACTCACCGCATCGGCCGCGATGGCTGAAAAAGTACTGCGTATCCAGTCGGTTCTGCCAAGCACAGCTGACGAAGTTTTCATGTTGAATGAGTTCGGCAAAGACGTGGCGGATCTCACTGGGGGCTCACTGACGATCGAAGTGTTGCCGGCGGGTGCCGTCGTTGGCCCACGTGACATTATGGATGCGGTTGACGCCGGTCTTGTTGAGGGCGGCTTTGCCTGGACCCACTATTGGGGCGGCAAGCATGTGGCGGCCAACCTGTTTGGCGCTCCTGTTGCCGGTGCCGGGGTCGGTATGGACAACATCGCGTTCCTGAGCTGGTTTCAGTACGGTGGCGGCAAAGAGCTGTATGACCGTCTGTGGGGCGAAATGGGCGTGAACGTGAAAGGCTTCATGCTTCAGCCCGTTGGTCCCGAAGCTTTGGGTTGGTTCCCCAAGCCAATCGAATCCATGGATGACTTCCGTCAAATGCGTTTCCGTGCTCCTCCAGGAATGGTTGGCGCAGCCTATGCTGAAATCGGTGTTCCAGCCGTAGCAATGGGCGGCGGTGATATCCTGCCAGCTTTGGAAAAAGGCACAATCGACGCGGCCGAATGGTGCTGCCCGAAGCCTGACTCTGTCTTTGGTTTCCAGAAAGTGCTCAAGCATTACTACCTGCAAGGCTTGCACCAGGTCGTCGTGAACGCCGACATGTACGTGAACCTCGACTTCTACAATGATCTGACCGACCTTGAAAAGAAAGCTCTGGAAGTTGCAGCAAACGCATCGCTGTCAAAGTCGATGTCTTACCGTATCTACGAAAACGGCAAGGCGCTGAAGGATCTGACCGACAACCACGGTGTTATCCTTGAAGACACACCAGCGGACTACTTCACCGAGTATATGGCCGCTGCCAAGAAATCGCTGCAGGCCGCTGCTGACGAAAACGCGTTCTTTGCCGAAGTGTGGCAATCTCAGAAAGACTTTGCGGACATCGCAGTTCCTTTCTGGGCAGGTGCGCAAGCCTCAAACGCAAGTTTGGGTAAGGCGCACGCTGACTCGCTGAAATAAAACCAGCCTTTGGTGCGGGGCCCATGCGGCCCCGCGCTTCATTTTTGGCAAGGGCAGGTGCCTTTTCCCAAAATGAAGACCCAAAAAGGGCTCTGATAAAGGGAGAAGAGGGATGGCCGCAGACGAGGTGAACCCGGATGAGCTCGAAATCGCTGATGAGCTGATCGCGGAACGACGAGCAGAAGCACCCGGCGAAACACCGGAAGACATGACCGCGTGGCAGCGTCCGATAACAGCGGCGATTGACGTGCTCAACTACCGCGCAGGCCAGCTGATCGCGCTTTTGATGGTGCCGCTGATCGTTGTCGTGGTTTTTGAAGTCATCTCTCGCAACTCATTTTCCATTCTCCAGAACGCTGGCTTTGAAGACCTTGCGCGCTCGCTTGGTCTTGGCCCGACACTTTGGGTCTATGACACCAGCCGAATGTTAGCAGGTGTTCTGTTCATGGCGGCGGCAGGTTACGGCCTGATGCGCGGAGTACATATCCGCGCCGATTTCCTTTACCGCAATTGGACAGACAAGACGCAAGCGACCGTCGATGCGACGCTCTATCTTTTGTTCTTCATGCCTTCGATGATATTTTTTACAATCGTCGCAAGCGAGTTCTGGTGGCTTGCCTTCTCGAGAGGCGAGACCATGCAGATCGACAGCGCATGGGGGCCGCTCTTATGGCCAGCGCGCTTGGCAATGCCTGTCGGTGGACTTTTGTTAGCGTTGCAAGGCATTCCAGAAATTTTCCGCGCATTTCACAAGATGGGGAAGGAGCGGGAAAGATGGTTCCTGAGGGCATTGCCGATCTATTTGGTCGCATTGATCTGGCTTATTCTCGCGATCTTCACACCAGAGCTTGTGCCGGGTGGCGAGTGGTTCACCGACCTCATGAAAGCAAAGCCCAACCTGTCCAAACCCACCATTGGACTGATCATGCTTGGCGCGATGCTTTTCGTGATTTTCATCGGCTTTCCGATATCGTTCACACTGATTTTTCTAGCGTTCGTTTTCGGCATCTGGGGCGCAAACTTTAAACTGACCACCCTGTTGATGACACTGAACACCAACTCCACAATGCTGAACGACCAGCTGATGGCGGTACCTTTGTTCGTCCTAATGGGGATCGTGATGGAATCTGCTGGTTTAATGGAGCGGTTGTTCGCTTCAATCCAGATGATCATGGCCCGCGTCCGCGGGGCTCTGTTCATCGCGGTGTTGATCGTTTCGACCATCTTTGCTGCGGCAACGGGCATTGTTGGGGCATCAGTGACCCTTCTTGGGATCATGGCGGGCGCGACGATGAGCCGGTCAGGCTATAACGTGCAACTTGCGGCGGGAACGATCACTGCGGGCGGCACGCTTGGCATTCTGATTCCACCTTCGATCATGTTGATCGTGATGGGCCCGGTCTTGGAAGTGTCAACGCTCGACCTGTTCCGAGGGGCCTTCATCCCCGGCGCGCTGCTGGCGTCGCTGTATCTGATCTACACCCTCGGAAGGTGCTGGTTGAACCCTGAGCTGGGACCGATCCTCGCTGAAGAAGACCAACCAGACACCTCGAACTTCTATGGTGCTGAAGTCGCGTTGATCTGTCTGGGCGTGCTGACGATTTGCCGCGTCTTCGGCTTGAGTTTGGGCGGAGCCTTTGGCGGAACCATTCCATTTGCCGGTCTGATTGTCTTGGGCGTCACGCTCGCGGGGGCCTATGGCGCCTATCGAAAGCTAAGCACTTTACGTCTGGTTCTGCCAATTGCGGTGGCATTCCACCTTTATATGGTATTCGCCAATGTCGGCGCGGATGGTGGCCTGCCGATCTGGTCGATCACCTTAGCGGTATTCATCCTTTTGCTGGCCTATCTCGGCCGGGTGATCTACCGCGCGGAGTCAGTTGACAGCTTTTACTTCTCCGACCTTTGGGATGAGTTTTTCGCCGGCCTCATGCCGCCTACGATCCTGATCTCCTTTGCTTTGGGCTCGATCCTGCTTGGCCTTGCGACCCCTGCCGAAGCTGCCGCCATGGGCGCATTCGGAGCGATCCTGCTCTCTATCGGTTATCGCAAGTTCACAATCCCAAGCTTTTTCGACAGCCTGATCAAGGCGCTTGAAATTACTGTTCTGATCATGTTCCTCGTGGCGGCCTCGAACTTTTTCGGTGCGGAATTCAGCGCGTTGGGGACACCCAAGATGATGACCGAGCTGCTCTTGGGCCTCGAGATGTCCCCCTACTTGATTTTGATCATCGTGATGGCATTGATCTTTCTTCTTGGGTGGCCACTGGAATGGGTGCCGATTGTGTTGATCGTCGTTCCGATCCTGCTGCCAACTGTCGAAGCGTTGGATATCTATGGGTTGGAACGGTACGACCTGATGGTTTGGTTCGGCATTTTGGTCGCGGTCAACCTGCAAACTGCGTGGCTGTCGCCTCCTGTCGCCCTATCGGCTTACTTCCTCAAGGGTGTCGTACCCAATTGGGATCTCAAGGATATTTACCTTGGCATGATGCAGTTCATGCTGGTTCAACTGCTGGGCCTGGTCCTTCTGTTTCTCTTCCCACAGCTGGTGCTTTGGTTGCCGGCCGTTATGTCAGGAAACTAACCCATGAGCACACAACGTAGTTCTCTTTCCTATCTGAAATGGCCACTGATCACGACAGTTCTTGGGCTTGGCCTGACCGGCTGGCTGGGCTGGGCGACCAAAGGTGATCTGGGTGGCATTTTGTCCTTTCTCATGGTCGGCGCGGTCCTGGCAGCACTTGAAATTGCCCTGTCTTTTGACAACGCCATCGTCAATGCAAACAAGCTGGACGAAATGTCGCCAGTCTGGCAGCAACGTTTCCTCACGTGGGGTATTCTCATCGCGGTTTTCGGGATGAGAATTGTGTTTCCGCTGGCCATTGTCGCCATTTTTGCATGGATTAACCCGTTCGCTGCGATGCATCTGGCGCTCGCGGATCCCGACGAATATTCGCGGATCATCGGGCAGGCGCATGGCCCGATCTCGGCCTTTGGCGGGACGTTCCTCATGATGGTTGCTTTGAAGTTCTTCATTGACGAGGACAAATCGATCGACTGGATTGAGATACTCGAAAAACGCCTGCGTGTTTGGGGGTCGATCCGCGGCTTTGAGATCGCTTTCGTGCTGGTGATTGTGCTGATGATCTCGCGGTCCCTTCCGATACAGGACGTCGCCCCCTTCCTGACCTCTGCTGTCATGGGGCTGCTGGTTTTCACAATGGTCGAAGGTCTTGGAACCTATTTGGACAATATGGCTGGCTCTGCCGCCGAGATTGGTGCCAAGGGCGGACTTGGGGCATTTTTGTATCTCGAAGTTCTCGATGCCAGCTTTTCTTTTGATGGTGTGATCGGCGCCTTTGCCCTGACAACAAATATCCTGTTGATCGCGATCGGCCTGGGCATTGGCGCGATGTATGTTCGTTCCATGACAATCATGCTGGTCGAGCGGGGCTCTCTGGCAGAATTTCGCTACTTAGAACACGGAGCGTTCTATTCGATTTTTGCGCTGTCGATTGTAATGTTCCTGCAATCAATCGTGCATGTGCATGAGCTCATTACGGGGGGAATTGGCATGGTTCTGATCGCCTTGGCCTTCTACGCCTCCATCAATCACAACAAGCGCGAGACATGATCTCTGCCAAGCTGTCAGGACGATCCGAAAATGGCCCGTGAATATTTGAAAAAAGCGACCCTAACGCCGCGCTCTGATGAAGGCGAAACAAAGCAGATTGTGGCCAAGATCCTTGAGGACATAGAGCGCGGCGGCGAAGACGCGGCGATGGAATACGCCAAGAAATTTGACCGATATGACGGCAATGTACGCCTGACATCAGAAGACATAGACGCAGCAACCGCGCTGGTTCCGCAAAAACTCAAAGACGATATTCTGTTCGCTCAGGACAATGTGCGCCGGTTCGCCGAAGTGCAAAAAGCAACGGTCGCAGACGTGGAATACGAGATCAATCCGGGCTTAGTGGCTGGCCAAAAGGCGATACCGGTGACTGCGGCTGGATGTTATGTTCCGGCAGGCCGTTATCGCCACATCGCCAGCGCAATCATGACCGTTACCACAGCAAAAGTAGCCGGGTGCGAGCACATCACTGTTTGTTCGGCTCCGCAACCGGGCGTTGGTTTGCACCCGGCCATTGTCTATGCGGCCCACGTTTGCGGGGCTGACAAAATCATGGCCATCGGCGGGGTTCAGGGGATCGCCTCAATGGCGTTTGGTTTGTTTGATCAGCCAAAGGCGAATATCATTGTTGGACCTGGCAACCAGTTCGTCGCCGAGGCGAAACGCTCTCTTTATGGTCGTGTTGGCATTGATATGATCGCAGGTCCGACTGATAGCCTGATCCTGGCAGACAAGGGCGCTGATCCTCACATCGTTGCCACCGATCTGGTGAGCCAAGCCGAGCACGGATATAATTCTCCAGTTTGGTTGGTGACCGACCACAGGCCATTGGCAGAGGACGTTCTCGCGCGGGTGCCCAAATTGATCGCCGACCTTCCAGAGTTGAACCGGGAGAACGCAGAGGCCGCCTGGCGCGACTATGCAGAGGTAATGATCTGTTCCGACCGAGAGGAAATGGCCGCCACGTCCGACGAATATGCGCCCGAGCATCTAACCGTTCAAGCCGATGATTTGGATTGGTGGCTCGATAGGCTGCGTTGCTATGGATCGCTGTTTTTGGGGGAAGAAACGACCGTTTCCTACGGGGACAAAGCGGCGGGGACAAACCACGTTTTGCCCACATCTGGCGCGGCCAGCTACACCGGTGGTCTCAGCGTGCACAAGTACATGAAGATTGTCACTTGGCAACGCGCTACGCGCGAGGGGTCGAAAGCCGTAGCCGAGGCTACAGCGCGCATTTCTCGCCTGGAAGGCATGGAAGGTCACGCAAGGGCCGCAGATGTCAGGCTCGCCAAGTATTTTCCTGACGAAGTTTTCGATCTGACAGCAGATGGCTGATCCTCGCGCCCTGTTTGATCTGACGGGTAAAGTTGCCTGCATCACCGGAGCGAGTTCCGGTCTTGGCCGCCGTGCAGCTATTGCGTTGTCATTGGCAGGTGCGAAAGTCGTTTGCGTGGCGCGCCGCAAGGCCGCGCTGCAGAGCTTGTCAGCAGAACTTGGGGACTGCGCGGCCCATGTCGCAAAGGACATCGCGGACCGTGGCGACCTTGGCAATCTGTGCTCCGCGATCTCAGAGCCGTTTGGCGCCCCGGATATTCTTGTCCATGCAGCCGGGGTAAATACACGCGAACCTGCCGATGAAGTTACATATGAGGGCTGGGATCAAACGCTGGCGCTCAATCTTTCGGCTCCGTTTTTCCTCAGCCAAGCCTTCGTGCCCGCCATGAAAGCCAAAGGGTGGGGACGGATCGTTAATTTCGCGTCTTTGCAAACAACCCGTGCCTTTCCGGGTGGCATTGCCTACGGAACCAGCAAGGCTGGCATCAGCCAGCTTACCCGTGCGATGGCAGAGGCGTGGTCATCCTATGGCATCACAGCAAACGCAATTGGCCCAGGCTTTTTCCCGACCGAACTGACGCAGGCCGTCTTTAGTGACGACGCGCGCGCATGCCGTAATGCGGCCCAAACCTGTATCGGCCGCAATGGCAGACTTGAAGATATGGACGGCCCTTTGTTGTTCTTGTGTTCGGACGCGTCTTCATACGTTACCGGCCAAATTCTAATGGTCGACGGAGGGTTCACAGCGAAATGAAAGCTCTGGTTTATGAAGATGTCGAAACACTTGGGTTTCGCGATATGCCAAAGGCAGAGGCCGGTGAAGGTGAACATCTCATTCGCGTGGTCGCTTCAGGTATCTGCGGATCAGATATGCATGCCTATCTGGGGCATGATGCGCGGCGTCCGGCGCCTTTGATCCTCGGCCACGAAGCCGCAGGGGTCATCGAAGGGGGGCCAGAAGATGGCCGGCGCGTCACCATAAACCCGCTTGTCACATGTAAAACCTGCTTGGCCTGCATTTCGGGGCGTGAGAACCTCTGCGCCGATCGTCAGATCATCTCGATGCCGCCGCGCGAAGGTGCGTTCGCGCAATATTTGGCGATGCCCGGCAGCAATCTTGTGACTGTCCCGGATGATGTTGGTCTCGCCAAAGCAGCTCTTGCGGAACCGCTTGCTGTAAGCTGGCACGCCGCGAGGTTAGCGCTTGAAGCGTTGCATTCGAATATGGAAAGGCGGGCGCTTGTTATTGGCGGCGGCGCCATTGGCCTTGCTGCGGCTCTCGCGTTGCGCGCCATGGGCGTTGAACAGGTCACAATAATCGAGCCAAATGAAAAACGCCGTGCATTTCTCGCTGAACGGTGTGGCCAGACAGTCACTGACACGACAACGACCCCATCAACTATCGTCATTGATGCGGTCGGCTACGCAGCAACGCGCGCGCTTGCATCACAAGTGGCAGCACCGGGCGGGGTGATCGCGCATATTGGCTTAGGCGAAGACACCGGCGGCCTTGATGTCCGCCGTCTGACGCTTCAAGAAATTACCTTCATCGGAACCTATACCTACACTTCGCAAGACTTCCGCAACACCGCGCAGGCAATTTTTGAGGGCCGCCTCGGGTCACTCGACTGGATCGAAGAACGTCCTTTGTCTGACGGTGCTCAGGCCTTTTCAGAGTTGCGCGAAGGTGTCATTGCAGCACCAAAAGTCATCCTCGACCCCTGGGCCTAGCCCGGTGAGCCAGAAAGGAATTACCAATGTATAGCAAGATCCTCGTCCCTATGGCCCTAGATCATGGGATTTCTCCGCAAACACTGGAAATTGCACGCGCATTATGTGCCCCGTCGGGCCAGATTTCCGCGCTGCATGTTTACGAGGTGCCGAAAGGCTCCGTCAGCACTTACATCGGAGAAGACACGGTGCGACAGGGATTTGAGCGCGCCCTTGAAATCATGAAAGAAAAGCTCGTCGGGCTTGACGATATCCATGCCGAGATCACACGCGGCCAGGCCCACCGGGCGATCATAGATCATGCCGTGACGCATAACTTCGATTGTATCGTGATCGGGTCGCACAAGCCCGGCCTCACCGACTATCTGATCGGCTCCACGGCGGCCCGTGTGGTGCGTCACGCACCTTGCGCGGTGCATGTGCACCGAGACACTTAGGCAGCAACTCAACGGGAACTTCTGACAATGAATATCGCCTATCCAAAACATAGCCAAAGCGAACTTATGGTATGGATTGGTCAAGCGAGGACAAACCTTCAAGCAGATAGCTCAATCGCAAAATACATCCTCCGTCCGGATCCAAAAGATGATCGGCCTTGCTTTCCTTGCGCCGGATCTTCTGCGCCAGGTGATGGAAGGTAAACAACCGCTTGGTTTAACATCCGACTGGGCAATGCGTTGTCGCATTCCATCGGATTGGACTGAACAACGCGCTTAGTTCGCGACTCTCTAGACACCCTCAAACATGTACCACGGATCGCGGAATTGGCGTTCTGAGGCTTTGGTATATTGTGGCGCAGAAACAGAGACAGCTTACGGTCTCTCTAAATCAGCCTGTCGCACAACTCTTTGATAACAAGCAGTTATATCGCGCGCTCTGCACCGTCTCGATTTGCGAAAGAGTGGCTGGGATGGTAGGAAACCTTGACGGTCGTTGATTGCTATAGGTTTTTCCTACTGGTCGTCCGATCTGGGGCCGGAACTGGGGCGGAACGTAGCGCCAGCGGAGTGAGCATGGGGCAGTTTTAGCGGCCTTAGTGGTGGTCGCGGGTGTCCAGAGCACTGCGCCCCGCTGCTAGCCAACTGTGACCGCCTGAGAACGATCTGTAGCCGACCGTGGCGACCCGCTGCCGACCGTGGCGACCCGCTGCCGACCGTGGCGCACCGCTGCCGACCGTGGCGACCCGCTGCCAACAGTCGCGCTCAGAGAAACAGATGCAGGACCCAATCGAAGAGACCGATCACAGCGTCGTCCACGATCGCAACCTCAACCAGCCCCGTCAGACGCACGAGCAAGTACCAGATCACCGCCGCTAGCGACCAGACAGCGAGCGCGGCAACAACGTAGGCAATATTCAGCACAGGTTCCACGGGTCGGACATAGCACGTTTACCGGCTCAGGTCCCGCTCCTGCTGGTCACCGGCGGTCTCGAGGTGGTCAGACACACAGCTCCAGAACTGGCCCCGGTCCACGTATTCGCCCGACTGAACCTTGATGAAGCAGCCGATGGCCCCGTAGATGCGGCAGCAAGAGAGAACGCAACAGCACGTTTACCGACTCAGGTCCTGTTATCGACCATGACCTGCTGGCTAGGGTGCGGTGTCAAAGTTGTGGATCTAACTATTGCTGGACTAACCCGAGTCCATGTCAGCCAATTGAAATTTCCGGAGGAAACCGTCTCTTATCAGCTCCAGAAACCCTTCCCGAAGATCGGATGCAGGGCCAAAGGGCGAGCCAAAAATCCCATCATTGAATTGACTGGGCAATTGCCAACCCAGAACTCTGGCCCAAACATAGATTTCCGGCCCTAGCTTCTGGTGGCGGAACTCAAAGGTATCGCTTTGGGGTTGTGGGGCCTCGACGCCAAAGAAGGCGCACAAGTCCTCGAAACTGGCACTTCGGCGAAACAACTTGTCGTACAATCCGGGTTCAATTTGACGAATAACGAGCAGGCCGACTGCAGTGATAGTGTAGGCATGTACTTTAGTTTCGGTATTCGGAAGCAACGCCAATGCTGAGAGAAGCTTTTGGGTGGACCTGTCCTGGACCTGTCCCGTTTTTGTGCCGCCCCAAGTGCTCGTTTAAGCGACTTTTCGTTCGAAGGCGACCGGGCTTTTCCAGCCCAGTGCTGAATGCCTTCGACGCGGGTTGTA